>Ga0207421_10003518_pt1 | contig 18629 bp, 14 predicted proteins | sample SodLakKL_010_SED_4_FD_187542 | JGI IMG/M metagenome (GOLD analysis project Ga0207421, IMG submission 187542) | Alkaline sediment microbial communities from Lake Tanatar, Kulunda Steppe, Russia - 8KL_010_SED (SPAdes) (version 2) | ecosystem: Environmental > Aquatic > Non-marine Saline and... | reverse complement strand
TTCTGAGGACCGATATATTTCTGACATCATTCTCGTGGCCCTCGGGGCCACTTCCGAGGTATAAAGACCTCAAAACAACCCCATCCTGGGGTTTGAGGTATTTATAAATACGTCAGAAACACATCGGTTCTCAGAACTACCGTTTCTCTTTTACAAAGTAGGGTCCAATCCCTACTTGACCAAAAACTTCAATAGAGCCATAAATTTCTATTTTTCCGGGGGGGCTGGAGTTAGTCCGTATTTCATCGATATCATGCTGAATAGATTGTTAACCCCATGCGCCAGGATAGGCGCCCAGATAACATCGGTAAAAATAAACAGCAATCCCAGAACAAATCCCATCCCGGTAGCATAAACTCCGTAACCAATTCCCTGCCGCCCCCAGATGTGTATCAATCCGAAGACGACGCTGGAGACTACAAGTCCCAGCCAGGGCCGGTCAAACATGAAAAAGACTCCCATAATCCAGCCGCGGAAGAGCAGCTCTTCTGCAACTCCCGAAAGAATTGATATGAAGATGATGTCTTCTATGCTGAGCATTTTTAGCGGTTTGAGCAGAGCCCGGGCAAAGGGCTCATAAACCCAGCGATAGAGCGGGTTACGTTCAACCCAGGAGAAAAGAACCAGAGCGTTGAAGCCAAAAATGGCGGCTCCGGTAACTACCCCCAGGCTGATAGCTTCATTCTCAAAACGAAAAAAATAGGGCCAATCAACGCCTGACAGGTGGCCACCGACCAGCCCGAAAATTCCAACGGCGAGCTCGAAAACAATGAGCGTCACTGTCAGCCGGTTGGCAAACACCCTCTGTTCCGGTGGTTGTTCTTCTGGTTTTTCTGGGCCAGAAGAGTTATTGCCCCTATCGTTGTCCTTCAAAGTTAGCCGTTTTTATTACGAAAGTCGCTCATAAATTCGGCGAGCGCTTCGGCTGCTTCAACAGGAAGACTGTTATACATGGAAGCCCGGCAACCGCCCACGGAGCGGTGACCTTTTAGGCCAACCAGATCTTCAGCTTCCGCTTCAGCAACGAATTTTTCCTCCAGCTCTTCGCTGGGCAGTCGGAACGTGATGTTGATTTTAGAGCGACTGTCAGGGTGAGCGGCACCACGATAGAAATCGTCCTCGTCAATTACGTTGTAAACAAGGTTGGCTTTCTTTTCATTTTTCTTCGCCATAGCTTCGACACCGCCCTGTTCCTGAAGCCATTCCATTACCTTGTCGACGACATAAATGGAGAAGACAGGCGGAGTGTTGTACATGGAGTCTTTCTTGACGTGAGTCTCATAGCGGAGCATTGTCGGCACATCGTCCGGTGTGCGCTGGACAAGGTCGTCACGGATGATGACCAGAGTTGCACCGGCGGGACCGACGTTTTTCTGGGCGCCGGCATAAATCAGTCCAAATTTTTCAATATCCAACGGCCGACTCATGATGTCCGAAGACATGTCAGCAACCAGGGGCACATCGCCGGTCTCCGGGTATTGCTGCCACTGGACACCGCCGATGGTTTCGTTAGAACAGATGTGGAAATACTCCGCATCTGGGTTTATGTTGCTCGGGTCAAATTCTGGTACCCGATCGTAGTTTGTCTCTTCACTGGAAGCAATGATATCGTAATCGATGTTCTGAATCTTTAACTCAGTAAGTTTCTTCTCCGACCAGCGTCCGGTGTGGACAAGTTGAACCGGCCCACCTTTTGGCGCAATATTCATAGGCACCATCCCGAACTGGGTGCTGGCACCACCCTGCAGGAAGAGAACATGGTAGTTGTCCGGAACGGAAAGGAGGTTTCGTATCTTTTCAACACAGCCGGCAATAGTCGATTCCCATTCGTCAGAACGGTGGCTTATTTCAAGAACAGAAGCTCCCATGTCCTTAAAATTTACAAATTCTCTCTGAACCTCGTTTATAACCGGTTCGGGCAGTACTGCCGGTCCGGCAAAAAAGTTGTGAACACGTTTGAAATTTTGCTGCATACACATAAAAAATCACCCTGTTAAAATATAGTTTAGTTTCTTTAAGCTATATACTTTAACTTTATCGTTTGATAAATTAAAGAGTTCTGTTGGAATAAACAAAAATTGATTTTTTGAAAAAATTTGAAAGCAACAGGGTGATTTAACCATGGGATCTTTTGATTGTCCGCACCGGGACCCCGAGCGTGATTATTGTTACAGACTGGAGCGAAGTTGTGACCCGGGCCAAAAAGGGTGCGTGCTCGAGGAGTCAAACTTCATCGATCTGTCGTCTGAGGAAATGACCTATTCGCCCGAAAGTGGAGCTGTTTCAGACGAAGACCGAAAGTAAAAAGAAGCTTATGATAATTGCGCAGATGCCACAGAGAAACCACCAGGCTGGGTGGTAAAATTTGCGCGCCCAGCGGCGCACAATCGGGAAGGGAAGCAAACAGTAAGCCATTCCTTCAAGTGCCATGGCCCATCCAAGAAGAGTGAGCAGCAGTCGGCCGTCGTAAACCCAGACGTTGTGGAGGCTGATGATTACAAGCCCGGCGCTGGCGTAAAGACCGCAGATAAGATAAAAGAGACTCTTTATCTCTAACAGCTCCTCCACCAGAGTTGAAAACTCTCGGAAACGAAGCAGCAGAAATATTCCGGTGAAAAAGAGTATGTAGGCTGTGATTTGTCCCAGTGCCGCTTCCATTAGAATCACCCTCTCGTAAAAATATAATTACTTTTGCGTAAATTTCTCAAACCAACCATACTCTGAAGATTTTCAAACTTTCAACCTCCGAGGTAAAGTGGTAGTATATAATGAAAGTAATTGGGTCTTATGTTTCGGCTGTTGAAATAGACAATCTCATAATTCACGAAAAATGTCCATAAGATGCTTTGACGGCCGAAAAATTTCAGGTATTAGCAGGCGGGAGTGGCAAATGGAGAAAGTTAAATTTATTCATGCCTCGGACTTACATCTTGGTGCGCCGCTGAAGGTTGACGCCGGAGACGACAGGCGGTTGCGTGAGTTTGTTGACCACGGAACCTACCGGGCTTGCGAGCAAATTGTTGATCGGGCGATTGCCGAAGCGGTGGATTTTGTCCTCTTGAGTGGCGATATCTACGATCGGGAGTCCCGTTCGGTGCGGGCTAATCGTTTTTTAATTGAGCAATTTGAACGGCTGAGGGCGGAGGATATATACGCCTACCTGATTTATGGCAATCATGACCCGATGGACCGCGGTCACGAATTTTTTGAATTTCCTTCCAATGTGGTTCGCTTTAGTGCCGCTGAAGTGGAAGAATTAGTTGTAAAAAAAGAGGGAGAAGAGGTTGCTCGAATTTTAGGTCAGTCCTACGGTTCCCGCCACGAGTCACAACCCCTGTTTGAAAATTTTACCCCTTCCGAGCCTTCACTCCCCTGTTTGGCTCTTCTGCACACCTCCCTGGAACGAGACAGTAATCGTTACGTCCCCTGCAGTCCAACTGATTTAAGAGAAATGAAACAGATTGATTACTGGGCGCTGGGACACAGACATTTCTTGGAAGTTTTTGATGGTGAACCACTCATTGCCTATCCCGGAGTTTCCCAGGGATTGACTCCGCTGGAAACCGGTGTCGCTGGTTGTCTGCTGGTAGAAGTGGAGGGAAATAAAAGTCCGCGGTTAACCTTCTTACCAACCGGTCGTGTTATCTGGCTTCAAAAAACAATTAATCTGGGGGAAACGGAGGAGCCACTCCAAAACATAGGTGATCTTCAGGACTTACTTGCCGGGGAGACGGAGAAAATAATTGCACAGGAGTTTGAAGAGCTACTGCACGAGCGCGCTGTTTCTGAGGGAATTAGTTATAAGAACGGAGATTTTGAGCCAGCCGGCTATGCAGTTCGCTGGCAACTGCGGGGAAGATGTGAGCTGCATCAGCAGTTACAGGAGCAAAAAGCGGAGTTACGTGAGGAAATTGGTGCTTATTTGCAGCGTGAATATGCGGGCGGTAGTCCTTTTGTATTGCCGGAGAGCATAGAGATTAATACTGCTCGACATTTGCCTGAAATTGATGAATTGATTGAAGAGGACGAGGTCTATGCTGAGCTTGAAGAGATTGTAAGTCAGCTCCTGGAAAATGAAGAGGCACATTGTGAACTTGCCGATGTCTGCGGCAGTCGCTGGAAATATACCAAAGAGGCTGAGGATCTATCCGCTGACCAATTTCAGCTCAGTTCTGAATTACTCCAGCAGTTTATTCTACGGGCGCGTGATCGGGTAGTGGACGAGCTTTATGGGGAGTCGACATAAAATGTGGATTAAAAATTTATTCCTAAAAGATTTTGGCTGCTACCGACACGAGAATATTGAGGGTTTTTCTCCCGGGTTGAACGTAATTGCCGGTCCACAGAGAGCGGGTAAGTCAACGTTTCGGGAGGTCATTCGATACCTGGGCTATGATATTCCTCCACAGGCTAACGTTCCACCGCCCACCGATAAAGAACGTGGCTACAGAGTAGAAGCTGACCTGGTAGTCAACGAGGATACAGCGCATCTCAACCGGAGCGGGAATAAACGGCCGGATATAACAGGCATCGACCACTCACTGGAGCAAGTCTACGGAGGTCTTTCCGGGTTAAGATACAGGCTGCTTTTCACAATTAGTCTGGAAGAGTTGCAGCGAGTGCCGCCGCTGGCAGCGGATCGCGAAGAATTGGAACTGCAGGCGGTTTTAATTGGCGGCGGCTGGGCTGATGTTGTCCGTGTGCCTCGTATTAAGGAAGAATTCGAAAAAGAGGCGAAAAAAATAGCCGGTAAACGGGGAGATTTTTCTTACGAATTGAAAGAGCTCGGAACTGCTCTTACGGAGGCAATTCAGCGGCGGGAAGCAGCCCGCAATCAGGTAGAAGAATACCGGAAGACAATTGAAGAATTGGCGGAAAAAGATAGCCGTATTAAAGAGCTTGAAGAACTGAAAAAAGAACGTGAACGGGAGCGAAACAGGCTGACTGTTCTGGCTGATAACTATGAGTCTTACAGCAGTTACCTGCAGGCCCGGGGGCAACTGGACGACGAGGCGATGAAGTTACTTGAACAGTACCCGCCCGGCGGAGTTAGTGTTGTGCAGGAACTTCTGGACGAGCTGTCCGATTTATGGGAGAGACTAAAAAATAAACGTCAAAACTGGGAACAGGTGTCACCGGGTTCTGCTGCTGGTGAAATTAGAGACGTTCTTGCTGAGAGAGGTGAGGAGATAACAAAGTTCAACCGCACCTTATCCGGGTGGCGTGAACAATTAAAAAATCTGCGTGAATATGAAAGTGATTACAAACATAATCAGGATGAACTTGAGAAGAAGCTAAGGTTTTTGGGCAGCCAGTGGCAACAGCAGCCGGAAAAACTGGAGGAGGTGGAGCTTGATTTTGAAAAGCGTCAGAAGTTGGCCGCCCTTGGTTGCAAGTATGAAAAGATGTCGGATGAAATCAGCTCTCTCGAGAGAGATCTGAGGGAAGCCGAGGATGAACTCGAACGCATGCCCGAATCAGATCCAGACAAGGCTTCATCATTTTATCCCATTGCTGCTTTTTCGGCCTTATTTATATTTTTGCTTGCTCTATTTGCCGCTGTAACTATGTTTCCTTTCTGGGCGGGAGGTGCTGCCGTTGTCGCGGCTGCTCTAATCGCTTATTTCGGCTGGCGCAGCTACAGTCAAATTGAGAAACGTCGTCTGTGTCAGGAACTTGAATTTCGACGCCAGGAACTTACAAAAGCTGCAGAGCAATATCGAAAAGCTCTGGCCGAAGGGAAGAAAGAACTCTCCGGGCTGGAAGAAGAGTTTAGAAAAATGGCCGCGGATTTTAACTTACCTGAAAACGTTGCTCCTGACCGGGTAGATGAATATTGCAGACAGATTAATGAGGCCAGAGAAAGTTACAACGCCCTGAAAAGTCTGGAAGAAAAAATTAATACGGAGCGCCGCAGTCTGAAGGAAGAGCTTTCTGCAGCAGTAAAGTTACTGAACTGTTTTTCTGGGACGTCTCTGCCGGAAAATGTTATCGACGGGGCGGAAGAAATTTTCCGGGGAATTGAGAATAAACAAGAACTACTTGAGGTGCATAATGAGCTGTGTGTGGTTGAGAAAGAGTGGGATAATTTTAAGAATCGTGTGGAAAAATTGCTGCGCCGCGCCCCCGGAGTGGAGCTGGAAGAGGGGGACAACTGGTCGGCTGAGGAACTGCGTGAGGGGTTGCTTGAATTTAAAGAGCTGGGCGAGCGGCGGGAGAAGCTGGGGGCTATAGAAGAGAGAAAAAAGAAAGCCATGGCGAAGCTGGAAGCAGCTCTAAATCAAGAGAGTGCGCGACTTGCCTTCGATGAACCGGGTGATAGCTCAGAGCTACTGTCGGCTTTTGATAAATTCTGGCAAAAATACTCGCGTTTGTCCCAGGTGAAAGAAGAGCAGTCGGAAGTCAAGAAGGAGCTTGAGGAGTTGAAAGAAGAGCTTAAGCAGCTCTGTGAGGAAAAACGGCAGTTAAGTACGCAGAAGGAGGAACTGGCGACCGACGAGAAGTTGCGTCAGGCAAACCGCAGGATCAATGAGGCCCGCAGTAAAATTTTACCCCGGCTTGAAGAATACGCCGTTAATAAAATTGCCGCCCGGCTTTCTAATCGTCTTTACAGGCGTTATGTTCGTCGCACTCGCAGTGGCCTGCTGGAGGATGCCGGTGAAATATTTGCTGAATTAACGGATGAGGATTACCTGGGGGTCAGTCCCTGCGAGGAAGACCCCGAAAAACTGGAGTTTTATGCCGAACGTGCTGATCAGGTCAAGCAGTTAACAGGTGAACTGAGTCGCGGCACCAGAGAACAGTTGTTTCTCTCCGTTCGTCTTGCCCGTATTTTTAATATTGAACCGTCACTGCCGGTATTGCTTGACGATTCGGCCGTTAATTTTGATCCTTCACATCGCGAACGAACCGCTGTTGTGCTTGAAAAGCTTGCCCGGCGCAACCAGACCTTTATACTCACGGCCCACCCTGAAATAGTTGAGCTTGTTGATCGAGTTGCCTCCAGTCCCTCTTACTGGTTTCTTGATTCTGAGCACAAATTTACTTCTCATTCCCAGGCTTCTCCTTTAATTGATGGTTTAAGTCCCGGATAAATTACGACCTGCTCTCATTTGTGTTAAAATATTTAGGTTCGATTCAAATTGATTAAAGGTGGCCCGAGCAGTTATGGATTTTCCCGGCCTGTTACTAATTTTTTTGGTCATTATCATATTCGGGGCTTTAGCTCTTGTAATAGCCCAATTTTTCAGCCGTGAGGACGAATTAATTGAGGAGGCGGAGGAAAAATTAGCCGAGGGCGAAAAAGACGAGGCCACTTCATTGCTTTCCCAGGTTTTAGACTTGAATCCAGCCAATCCCAAGGCCCGCTGGATGCTGGGTCGAGTTCTGGAGGTTGCTCGCAACTACAGGGGGGCGGCCCGCCAGTATCAAATTTGTCTTAACAACGACACTCTGCCTTATAGTGTCTCAAAAACTGAAGCACTTCGCCGGTTAAAAAACCTGTATGACAAAGCAAATGACTTAACCCGTGCCATAGAAGTTACTGATCGGCTGTTGGATATCGAGCCGGATAATCCCGACCATTATCTTGATCGAGGTAGGTTTTTCTACCGGGCAAATCGTTTTGAGCGGGCGGTGGAGGATTTTCAGACGCTGCGCGACAAATTTGATCGTCCACCAACTAAAACTTCTCTTTACCTTGCACGCAGCTATTACCGTCTCGATTCCCTCTCCCGGGCACTGGACGCTTACCGGGACTATATGGAGGCTGCGCCGCGGGATCTTGACGCTATACTTGAAGCCGGGCGCGTGGCTGAGGAAAAAGACGATTATTCGGTCGCCCGGAGTTTCTACAGCGTTGTTCGCGATAAAGGGGACAGCGTTTACTTTGCCCGCGCTATTCTGTCTATGATCAGAATTGATCTTAACGGCGATCGAATTCAGGAGGCCAAAGAATTATTAGACGAGCTTGACGAGTATTATCGGGCCGGTGAATTGCCTAAAAAATACGAGTTGAATTTTCTTTACTGTAAAGCACTCTGGCTGGAGAAAGAAGGTCGACACGCGGAAGCGCTTGATATTTACAAGACTATTTATGATAAAAATCCTGACTTCAAAAACGTAGAAAAAATACTTGAACAAGAGATAAAGAGGATGGACGAGGAGGATTTTCTGGAGCAGTTAATGGCCATGGATAGAGAAGATTTTGCGCGGATGGCCGAGGAAATTACTCGCAGTCTCGGTTATAAGGTTATCAACAGCGATTCTTTTGGTTCGGACGAGGTAAACGTGGTCGCTCACGACGAAACGGAAATGTTCAAGATGGATCGGATCCTGGTTACTTTTAAGAGGTGGGATCAGATAGTCGCCGAGTGGCCACTGAAGGAATTTGAAATTGAGATGCTTGAAAAGCGTTTTGACAAGGGAATTTTTGTTTCACTTCGCGGCTTTCGGCCCAGCGCTGAGGCCTATGCCGAGCAGGGAAATATTGAATTAATTGGACCCGACAAACTAATACCACACCTCAGGGAGGCGTTTAAGTTCTACCGAAAATGAGAAATTTTATACCTTTCATTGACAAAATATTACGATTTTTCTTTGGTTCCAAGCAGGAGCGTGACCTTAAAAGGTTAAGCCCGATCGCCGAGTTAATAGGCTTGTTAGAAAGGACAGTTCACAACCGTCCGCAGGAGTGGTTCGAGAAGCGCACTGCAGAACTGCGTGAACTTATAGAAGAAGGGGAAGGACCAGGCGACCGTCGCCAGTATTACGAAAAAATACTGCGTGACGCCCAGGAGAAGCTGACGGGAGTAAACGTGGAAGAGAGCGCCCGAAAATTTGCTGATCTACTGCGCGAAAATCGCGCTGAATTAACCGAAAAATACGATGGCGACGCTTTCCTCGGAGCAATCGAATCACCGCTTGCTGAAAAAAATGTAAAAAAACTTGAGCAGGCGTATGCTGAGCGCTTGCGGGGCTGGCAGGCTGAAGACGTCGATGAGCTACTTGAACAGTTTAATCAGCTCTGGGACCATTTCGTCAGCGAAGCGCCGGAGGAGCAGGAAGCTAAAAATCTCTGGTTTGTTCTCCCGGAAGCATTTGCCATGGTCCGTGAGGTGGCCCACCGCCGGCTTGGTCTTCGTCACTATCCCGTTCAGTTGATTGGTGCTGTTGTTCTCCACAGGGGGCGCATTGCTGAAATGAAAACAGGTGAGGGGAAGACTCTGGTCGCCACTATGCCGCTTTATTTGAATGCACTCACTGGTAAAGGGGCTCACCTGGTTACTGTCAACGATTACCTGGCCCAGCGTGACTCCCGCTGGATGGGAGAAATTTATGAGCGTCTCGGGGTTAGCGTCGGTCTGATTCAGAACGGTATGAAGCCGGAAGAAAGAGCTCCCGAGTATCAGTGCGATATTACGTACGGCACAAACAACGAGTTTGGCTTCGATTATCTGCGCGATAATATGGCGGTTCGCCCTGAAGATATGGTTCAACGGGGTCATAATTATGCAATTATTGATGAGATTGACAGTGTCCTGATAGATGAAGCACGAACTCCGTTGATTATCAGTGGACGAGCAGGTAAACCGGCCAGCCTTTACAAAAAAGTCGATAAAATCGTTGCTCAATTAAAAAATGAGCGCGATTACGAGGTTGATGAAGAGAAAAATTCTGTCAGCCTTCTGGATCCCGGTAGTGATCGGGTTGAGGAAGCTTTTGATATCGAAAATCTCTACAGCACTGCCAATATGGAACTTGTTCACCACGTTCACCAGGCAATTCGAGCCCGCGAGCTCTTCGCTCGTGACGCTGAATATGTGGTTAAAGATAATCAGGTAATTATTGTCGATCAATTTACTGGCCGGCTACAGCCCGGCCGCCGCTTCAGTGATGGCCTGCACCAGGCGATTGAGGCTAAGGAAGGGGTTAAGATAAAGCGGGAGAACAAGACACTGAGTACAATTACTATCCAGAATTTCTTCCGCATGTATGACAAATTGGCCGGTATGACAGGAACCGCCGACACCGAGGCCGAGGAGTTTCAAGAAATTTATAACCTCGACGTGGTGGTTGTGCCCACCAATAAGCCCGATATCAGGGTTGATAAAGAGGATGCGATTTATCGCACCAAGCAGGAGAAATATAACGCTGTCATTGACGAAATAGAACGTCTGCATGAGAATGGGAAACCGGTGCTTGTTGGTACAATTGATATTGATACAAGTGAGTTGCTGGGTCATAAGTTGAGCCGGCGGGGCGTTGAACATGAGATATTAAACGCTAAAAATCACGAGCGTGAGGCGGCTATAGTTGCTCAGGCCGGTCAGCCCGGTGCCGTTACGATTGCTACTAACATGGCCGGACGTGGCACTGACATTGTGCTGGGGGATGGCGTGATTGAAGAAGAGTGTCCGGAGCAACCCGAAAATCCAGACGAGGCCCCTTTTTGTCCTCACGAGCCCATATGTGGCCTGCATGTTGTAGGGACTGAACGACACGAGTCACGCCGCATCGATAATCAGCTTCGCGGACGTACGGCCCGCCAGGGGGATCCCGGTGCCAGCCGCTTCTTTGTCTCCCTTGAGGACGACCTGATGCGCTTGTTTGGCTCAGATCGTATATCGGGTATGCTGCAGAAGCTGGGGCTTGAACAGGGTCAGCGGATTGAACACGGTTTGATTAGTCGGTCGATTAAAAAAGCGCAGTCAAAAGTGGAGTCACGTAATTTTGAGATTAGAAAAAGATTGCTTGAATTTGACGATGTCCTTGACCGGCAACGCAAAATTATATTTCGGGAGCGAAACCTGGCTCTGCATGAGGAGGATCTTTCGGATGAAGTTGAGCGTTTCATTAAAATCCAGGTTGAGGACTGGATAGATTATCACGCCGAGGACCGGCGGCCGGCCGAGGACTGGCCGCTCTCCGAACTGCTTGATGATATTGAAAATTTAATCGCCTGGTCTCCCCCCGAGGAGGAGGTTGAGGAGTGGCAACAGCTTCGAGCGGAAGAGCTGGAGCCGCTTTTGTTTGAAAAACTGCTTGATTATCGCTCACGGCGGCATGAGAAACTGGGGGAAGAAATGGCCCGGCGGATGGAAAAACAGCTTTTGCTAAAAGTTATTGACACCCACTGGAAAGAACACATAGATGCCATGGACAGTCTCAAGCAGGGAATTCAGCTCGAGAGCATGGCCCAGAAGGATCCGCTGGTTGAATACAAACGCCAGGGATTCCGCATGTTTGACGAACTGCAGGTTCGGATTCGGGAGGATTTTCTACGCTTTATCTATCAGATTGAAGCGGCCGAGGAAAAAACGGCTGTCCGTGCCCCGGATGTTGCTGAATATAAACACGATAGCATCGGCGGGTTGTCGGATCTTGTTTCTGACAGCACGGCAGCCGAACAGCAGAAAGCGGTTCGTTCCGGTAGTGCCGGGGGAGAAAAATCATCAGCCGGCACTAAAACCTTTGTCAAAGACAAAGACGTCGGTCGCAACGACCCCTGTCCCTGCGGTAGTGGTGCTAAATATAAACACTGCTGCGGACGATAGAAATTTTTGTCAATTTATCCTATAATTAGGTAGCAAGCTGACCGCGATCTCCGTTACCATCCCAAGGTGATAATATGAGCTCGGAAAATCCAGACCCCAGAGAGTCCCTTCTTACAACTGAAGATTACGTCAAGTATATACGGGTTGACTTCAAGTGGACTCTTGCAATGTTTGGGGTAATCTTTCTTATTCTTTCCGCTCTTCTCTTTTGGTTCGGGAGATCTATGCGCCGTCATTCAAACATGCGTGTCGCTGAGGCAACCTATATTCTCGACCGGGCAGACACTGTTTCTGCAGAAATTACTCCTACTACGCTGGAGCTGGAAGAAATGGTTGTTGAGGTGGCGCAGGAACGTGACTGGCTATTTGAACAGATGAGCATGGACGGTCGAGCGGAGGAGATTGACGCTGAGCTGGAACAACGTTTTCTCGACCAGAGTTTTCATTTTGAGCTGCCCGACGACTGGCGCGAACAGATACCGCCGCAACTGCAGGAATGGCATGACGGCGAGCTTGACCAGCGCCGGGCTGAGGTCGCTGCTCTATATTCTGAACTTGTAAATTTTGCTGAACGTAACCTTGAACGACAGCAGCGGGCAGACGAGTTGCTGGAAGAATTGGACCCCGGGGAGGAGTTTTCCGAGACGCTCGATAGATACGAAGCCCACCGGAGCAATTATATCGCTGCCCTTGAACAGCTAAAAAGTCAGGCAGAGACAGCCGCCGCTGATGCCGGGGAGGAGCCCCGGCTTGCTTCTTCCGTCTATGACGCGATGCTGGAGCTGCCCAATTTACTTAACCGGACGCAGTTGCAATACCGGCGGCTCAGTGCGTTGACTTCTGCTCCCCCGGCTTATTTTTACGCAGAACGATATCTCCGCGACGCTCTCAGAATAGATCCACGAAACCCGGAAGCCAAGTATCAACTGGGCCGCGTCTATGATTATTTAGACCTGGATGAAGTTTCCGGCGAACACTACGCCCGCGCCATCAAGGCGGATCCCGGTTATGAACGTGCCGGTGAAATTATAGAAATGTTTGAGCAGCGTGTCGAAGAGTCGCCCGAGGATTCCCGTGCCAGTTACGATCTTGCCTTTGCCCTGCACGAATACGGCGAGGAGGATCGTGCCCGGGAACAACTTTACAAAGTCTTAAACCTCGAAGAGGACCGTCACTCAATGGTAAAAGTTCTTGCCGAAAAGCGTCTTGGTTACATCCGTGGCGAGGCTACTATGTACAACCAGCTCACCTACTACTGATGCGATAATGGGTTCTCCAATTATCCTGGTTATGACAACTGTTGATGAACAGGGAGTGGCGAGTAAGCTTTCCCGTGAGCTTGTCGAAGAAAATTTGGCCGCCTGTGTGAGCGTTAGCTCTCCGGTCACCTCCGTCTATTCATGGGAGGGTGAGGTTGTTGAAGATGAAGAATACCCTCTGCTTATAAAGACAACAGATTCTCGCCGTGAGGCGGTCGAGGATTTTTTGCAGACCAATCATCCTTACGACTGTCCGGAAGTATTGTCTCTTGAGGTTGATGAAGTTTCGGAAGATTATGGGGTCTGGCTGCGAGAAGTAGTGAAAAGTTAAAAATATTTCTGGATTTATGAAGTTGTCTGTGTTACCTTTTGAGTAAGGCAGGGATGTGAAAAATGGGACTATTTTTTTTGATAAGGGATCAGGGATGAAGCAGCTAAAATATTTTCTCTTACCACTCTTTTTATTGCTTTTGTTAGCTGGCTGTGCGAACCGCTACCGGCCTGCCTCCAATGGCGGGTATGGCTACAGCGAGCAGGCAATCCGTCCGGATGTTTTTCTTGTAAAATTCCAGGGTAATTCTTCTCTGAGGCGGGAGGAAGCTCGTGAGTTGGCTCTCTATCGTGCCGCGGAGCTGACCGCTGAACGTGGTTACGACTACTTCTATCTGATTGATGCTGAAGAAACTCAGGAAATTAGTCCCTGGGGAGCAAGCTCTTATAACGGTGTTGAGATGCAGGGTGGTGTTCCTATTGCGCGTCTGAAAATCCACATGAGTGATGGTGATATTCCCGAAGAAAACCCCCGGGCACTTGACCCGCACTTTCTCCTTAATTTCTACGATGTAGACTAATTATTTCTTCTGAAATTCTTCTCCTGATAGGCCCTTTTGAAATCCTTTTTACTATCTTAGAGAGCAATTGATTAGACCGTCATCGGCAGGGATTTCAACAGAGCCTTTGGATATATCAAATCCTGTTAAATTATGTGATTTTTTAAGCAAAAACAGCAAGGAGTGAAAATGTGAAAATAAAGCTTGAGTTTGTTAGTTTCCTCGACATTCCGACAGAGAAGAACAACTCGACAATTGAAGTTGAAGACAATGCGCAGGTGCGAGACGTGTTGGAGGAGCTGGGACTGGATAAAACCGCCCAGCGCCATATTACCCCTTTTGTAAACGAGGAAGAGGCGAGTCGCCGTGATGAACTTTCAGACGGTGACGAGCTCTTTCTTTATCTGCCCGCCGGCGGCGGTTAATCAAGTACTTTTTTTCCCAGTTTCCGTCCGTATTCGCGGCACCTTTCCAGGTCTTCATCGTCTGGCTGCCATTTGCACTTTAACCCCTCTGCGGCCAGCGAAATTTTGCTTTTCTCAAAGTGGTCCTCAATCTCTTCAATCGATTCACCGGACCAGCCGTAGGAACCGAATGCCGCCCCCTGCTTGTTCTTGAAACCAAGCCCCCGCAGGTCTTCCAGTAGCGGTGTAATTGTCGGTAGCACGCCGTTGTTCAAAGTCGGGGAGCCGATTGCTACCACGGCGGCTTTGAAAATTTCCACAAGCAAGTCGTTGCGGTCGCTGGTTGCGGCGGGCAACACTTTGCAATCCGCGCCCGTTTCGGCGACGCCGCGACCAATTTCATCGGCCATCTTCCGTGTTGCCTCCCACATCGTGTCGTAGAGAACGACGACCCGTTCCTCGGCCTCTTGTTCGGCCCACTGGGCGTATTTTTCAACTATCTGCATCGGCTCCTCGCGCCAGATAACGCCATGGCTGGGGGCGATCACGTCCACGGGCACGTCCAGCTCCTCAAGTTCCTCAATTTTTCGCTTGACCAGGGCGCTGAACGGGGTGAGAATGTTGACGTAGTATTTGAGCGCCTCCTGCCACAGCTCCTCCTGGTTAACCTGGTCGTTGAAACGGTGGGCGGTTGCGTAGTGCTGGCCAAAGGCGTCGTTGGGAAAGAGGACATTGGCCCCGTCGAGATAGACAAACATACTGTCGGGCCAGTGCAGCATCGGCGCCTCAACGAAAGTCATTGTCTTCTCGCCTATATCTAGTGTATCACCCGTTTCAACCGTCTGCAGGTCCCAGTCCTCGCCGTAATGACCGGGGAAGGTTTCGGCTCCCCGGCTGGAGGTTATAAACTGGGCCTCTTCAAGCCGGTCAAAAAGTTCCGGGAAGCCCCCCGAGTGGTCGACTTCGGCGTGATTACCGATCACATAGTCAATCTCCTCCAGGGGCAGCACTTCTTCAATTTTATTCAACCATTCCTCCGTAAATTCACTCTTAACGCTGTCTATCAGGACGTTTTTATCGTCGAGCACCAGGTAGGAGTTGTAAGTTGTTCCCCGGTGCGTGGATAATTCATGTCCGTGAAATTCCCGTTTGTCCCAGTCAACAAAACCAACCCAGTAGACGTCTTCTTTCACTTTTTCAACCATCAAAATCACCCTCCTGAAATCTCAATTACAATTTTTGTATTTACTTCTGATCAACCCGTCGCAGAAATTTAACCTGAACTATTCACGACAGCATAATTGTCGTGAATAGTTCATCCACAGGACCGCCGTTTATCAGCTTCGAGTGAGGATTAAATAATTATTTGCCAGTTTAGTTATTTCTACATGCTGTAGTTTTCCAGTTGTTCTGTAAACGGCTGGGTTAACCCCGCCCATTCCGAGGATGGGCGGCCTTTCAGGCGGTCTGTTCATTGGGTTTCATGAATAGACCGAGTTTATATTAACTGCTGTCAACTTCTATCAAGGACGGGCAGTTTTCTTTTCTTGGAACCGTCCAAACCACCGAACGCCATTTCGGTCGTCATTGTCCGGCTTGACCGGGCAATCCAGTGGCTTTGACGTTGACTTTTGCACACGACTTTAAACCGTTGTAAATTCAAAGCCGCTGGATTCCCGTTTCCACGGGAATGACGCTCAAGACCTCCCGGGTGGCGTTGTCGGATTTGGCCCAACGCTCGTCATTGCGGACTCCGATCCGCAATCCATTTTCTCCGCTCTTTTTCCTTTCCCCGCTCACCCCGGCCCTCTCCTATAGTGGAGGAGAGGATAAGATGAGCAGCTCCAAGCTATTATAAATAACCAAGAAGTCGTTGGTAAAGAGATGTGACTTCAAAACTCTCGATTTTAAAATTATTTGCTCGTGCTATGTCCTTTAACTGTTCGGGGACAAGGAAATGGCTTTTCATGCCCAGAGCGTATTCACCAAGTTTCGCAATTTTTCCCGACAGACCTTGCGGATTAAACTCTTCAATAAAAACAGCTCCGCCTTTTGTTAGAATTCGATTTAGTTCGGCAAAGACATCATCCGGGTCGCCAATGTGGTGCAGCGAATCACAGGCCAGCACCAGGTCGAAGCTGCCGTCGGCAAACGGAAGTCGTCTGGCATCGCCTGCTACAAAGTCGTAGTTTCGTCGCCGCTGACCCTGGCGGAGCATGGCCCGGTTTAAGTCAAGCACAACTTTTTCCGCAAAGTTGGCCGGCTCCACAGCCGCTTCAAGACTACGGCCTGTGCCGCCACCGAGGTCAAGCACACCTGGTGCAGCGGGGAGGTTCCACTCGGGAAACTTCCCCCGTGGCCGTAGGACCATCAGCCAGTCGTAGACCGGCGCCAGCAGCGTAAACTGCCAGTTGGGCGGACTATCAGGCACCGGTTGTTAGTCCTTTATCATAACCAGCAGCATCTTGAAATCCTCGGGGGCCTTGACCGCATGTGGAACGTTCGGCGGCATGATTACGCTTTCACCGGCATTAACGCTAACCGTTTCACCGTCAATTACGTATTCGCCCCGTCCCTCGATAACCTGGGCCAGGGCGTAATGAGGTGCTGAATGTTCGCTGATGTTTTGGCCCGCCGAAAGGGCAAACAGGGTCAGGGTTCCGGCGTCTTCGTCGAGCAGAGTCTTGCTGACGATACCACCGTCGGCGTAATCAATTTGCTCACTTAAATCCAGAGCCTGCGAGACAAGCTTGTCAATTTCGCTCATTGTAAAAAAACCTCCTTTTAAAATTAAATTTTCTCCTCTAAAAACTCTTCCCCCTCACCTTGTCCCTCTCCCGCCAGGGGAGAGGGGATGGAGGATGTATTATACCCGCCTGGACGGGAGTCAGGCCCGGGCGGGTATTTTTGTCGATTTTCTGCTTAGGCGTTCAGCATTTCCTGTAGATCAGACTCTGCGCTGTTAATTAATTTCAGGTCGAATTCATCCTGCAGAACTCCGAAGACGTCCTCGGTGACAAAAGCCGGCGGCGTTGGACCGAGTCGGATGTCCTCAATCCCCAGGTGAAGCAGAGTCAGGAGTATAGCCACTGCTTTCTGCTCAAACCAGGAGACCACCAGGTTTAGCGGCAGATCGTTTACGCCACAATCAAAGGCGTCCGCCAGGGTTAGAGCGGCCTGAATCGATGAGTAGGAGTCGTTGCACTGACCGGTGTCTATCAGCCTGGGCAGTTCGCCGATGGTCCCGAAATCCTTCTTGTTGAAGCGGTATTTACCGCAGGCTGCTGTCAGAATTGCGCAGTCCTCGGGCACCTGTTCGGCCAGCTTGGTGTAGTAGTTGCGGCCCGGCTTGGCCCCGTCACAACCGCCAATAAAGAAGAAGTGCCGCAGGGCGCCGCCTTCCACTGCTTCGACGATGTCGCCGGCGGCCTGTTCGATGGCGTTGTGGCCGAAACCGACCAGGATGGTCTCGTCGCCGCCGTCCTCCTCAAAACCGGGAGCCTCTTTGGCCGCTTCAATCAGCTGGCTGAAGTCGCCGTCCTCGATGTGTTCGACGCCGAACCAGCCGACCCGGTTTTTGGTGAAGATACGGTTCTTGTAGCTGTCCCGGGGTTTCTGAAGACAGTTGGTTGTCATCAGGATCGGACCGGGGAACTCGTCGAACTCCTTCTGCTGGTTCTGCCAGGCACCGCCGTAGTTGCCGGCCAGATGGTCGAATTTGTTTAACTCCGGGTAGCCGTGAGCGGGCAACATTTCGCCGTGGGTGTAGACCTTGATTCCGCTACCTTCGGTCTGTTCCAGAAGATCTTTTAGATCCTTCAGGTCGTGCCCGGAGACCAGGATGGCTTTGCCTTCTTCCGGGTGAATCCGGACCGGCGTAGGTTCGGGGTGTCCATAGGTCTCGGTGTGAGCCGAGTCAAGCAGCTCCATGACCCGGAAATTTAATTCACCGGCCGAGAGGACCCGGCCAACCAGGTCTTCAACCTCCGTTGGATTTTCTGCGAGGAAGTTTAAGAAATCATGAAAATCCCCGTAAATATCGTCATTTTCATAGCCGAGCGCGTGGGCGTGGTCGACGTATGCCGCTGACCCTTTAAGGCCGTAAAAGATTAGCTCCTGAAGGCCGGTTACGGTTTCTCCGAGCTCTTTCTGCCGCCGCTCGATAGAAAAATTTTCGGCGGCCTCTAAGAGTTCAGAGTCTGAGTCGGGCGGCAGCCATGCGGCCGGGCCGTCCAGTCCTTCCGGCTTCTGACCGGCTTCCCGACAGGCTTGTTCGTATAGGTTCTTTGCCTTCTGGCGCATTTGCAGGCCACGCTCAATTTCGTCTCGAATATCGTCCGGGTTAAAGTTCACGTTAGTTACCGTCGTAAAAAGAGCCTGCACGGTAAATACATCCACTTCGCGGTCAGCCTTGCCCAACTCCCTGGCCCGGTGAGCATACATTGATACTCCTTTCACCAGGTAGTTAAGAAGGTCCTGCAGGGCGGCCGTTTCCGGATCTTTTCCACAGACTCCGAACTTCATACATCCTTCACCTTTAGCCGTTTGTTCACATTGGTAACAAAACATAACAAAAACCTC
>Ga0207421_10003516_pt1 | contig 18640 bp, 16 predicted proteins | sample SodLakKL_010_SED_4_FD_187542 | JGI IMG/M metagenome (GOLD analysis project Ga0207421, IMG submission 187542) | Alkaline sediment microbial communities from Lake Tanatar, Kulunda Steppe, Russia - 8KL_010_SED (SPAdes) (version 2) | ecosystem: Environmental > Aquatic > Non-marine Saline and... | reverse complement strand
AAAATGGGTGCTCCTTTCATGGCAGCGGGGCCGGATGCAGCTACCGCATCGGGAAATTCCAGGCCCGTGGTAAGAAAAACTTCCGCGGGGTTATCAGCTACTTCTTCCGCTATTTTAACTGCCGTGTCAAAGCGGCCTTGGCCAGCAAGCCGTTCCACTCCATAGCCCTTAGCGTCCAGTTCACCGGCCACCTTTTCCGAAACAGCAGCATCGCCGCCCAGGACGTAAACAGTGTCACCTTCTGTCAGAAGGCGGTCGATTTCATCTGCAGTTTCATCGGGGAGTTCATCCGAGCGGGTAAGAAGAAGAGGTCCGCCCTTTGCATAGGCCAGGGGAGCCCCGGCTAAGGCATCAGGAAAGTCCAGGCCCGTGGCAAGGACCACCGCCTCAGCTTCATCTTCAAAAGACTCTTTGCTGATTTCCACCGCCGTGGCAAAACGGCCTCCACCAGAAAGGCGATCTATTTCTATTCTTGCGTAATTGGATGAGGAGTTGCTATTGCTTGCGCCTTCTAGTATCTTGTAAACCCCATCATCATTAGGAGTAGTTGAAACCTGGACTTCCGAATTCAGATTGATCACTGGGCGAACCCCGTTAGATCCCAAGCTAACCCCTGTATAATAAAAAAAGCCTTCGGAAGTAACAAACCTGCTAAAATGTGCCCAGCGGCTAGCTGGGGTACGAGTCCAGTAACGCCATTCTCCAAAGTTACCGGAAAGAATTGCCAACCTGTCCTCATCATCAGCATCAAAAAAATAAGGATATACTCTTCCTATTTCATAGCTCCAGTTATGTTCGGTATCACCCAGTTCAGTGGTAGAGGGGATGAAAACCTTGTCCTCAGTAGTATAAGAATTTCCTTCCTCCCATTCTTTATTGGGAATAGTGGTAGAAATGATACTTTCCTGAAGCTTATTAGAAAAAGCCCCGTAAAATTCCTCATTCAACCATGGGCGCAAGCCATAATTAGCTGAAAAATCACTACCACTTTCTCCCCAGTGGTTATAACCCCGAGCATGAAAGTGGGAACTGTCATCAAAAGCATATCTGCCAATTATTTCTTCCGCAAGTAAAGTTACTCCGCCATGTCCATAATGGTTTTTTGCTACCACAATCCAATTAACCGGCTTCATCACATTATCCAAAAGGTTATGACGTTCATAATCCCTGTCAGTACGATGTTCCCATTCCCAGGATTCATCCACTACCACGTCACCTATGTTAAGCTCTCCGAGTGATTGAGTGTCGAAAGCCTCTACTTTTAAACCTGAACTGCCATTCTCTTCTCCAGATTGACATGGCAGTGCTTGCGATAAAAGCAATCCTACTACCAATAATAAGCTCAAATAAAACTTTTTGTTCAACATAAAAGACATTTAACATTGCTCCTTTCTTATTTGTATTTTAAATAAATTTGAAATTTATAAAAGTGTATACTTCCTTTTTATTAAATAAATACCAAAAATATTCCTGCTAGATACATTATATTTTACAAAAAAATGAATATTTGGGAGGAAGTTTATATAATTACTATATAGCATATTTTGAGTTCCTTTATGTAAGTAGTTTAAGTTTATTTGCCAATTTATTGAGCATATTATAATAGAGCTATTGTCAAATAATAACCATAATTGATACAACCGTTTGCAATGGTAAATATATCACCAAATAATGCATTTGACTTACAAATCTTAATCATATTTAAATAATGTCTATAAAGAGGGGATCTAATTATATAATTTAAGCCTGGCATTTGAAAATGACTGAGACAACTTCTGCTAGATGAAGGTAAAAAGGGAATGAAGGGTTATTTATTGTTCTTTTGCATTAAGAGAGATGGTGAGCAGATGTGAGAGCGATATTTTACATTTGTTAAAAAAGAAGCAAGCAAGTATTATATAAAAGGTAGTTGCTTGCAACTAAAATTGCATTATTTAGACAGAGGTGAGGCCTGTTGGATTGCTTCACCCTCAAAACGGCCATACTAAAATAAAACCACAAGGAGGTAGTTAAAAATTTTAGTTATCGGAGAATTACTCAACGCGTCAATTCAGTCTGTGAAGGAGGCCATTTTAAATCATGACACGGATTATATTAAGGATTTAGCCCGGAAGCAGGCAGAGGAAGGGGCAGATTATCTGGATGTTAATGTGGCTACCGGCCAAGACTGGGAGCAGGAAGTAAAAGATATGGAATGGATTGTTCAGGAAGTTCAGAGTGTAGTAGAAAAGCCTCTATCCATAGATACTGCTGATTATCGGGTAATGGAAGCAGGCTTGAAGGTTCATCAGGGGCAGCCTATTTTGAATTCGGCAAGCGCCGAACCCGGCAGGCAAGATCCCATGCTGGAGCTGGCTGCTAAATATGATGGCCGGGTAGTGGTGTTACCGGTACAGGAAAATATCCCGGAAACAGCAGCAGAAAGATTAAAATTATGTGAGAGCCTTTTTAAAAAAGCTCAAGAGTATAAAATTGATTCGGAAAAATTATATTTTGATGCCCTGGTGCTTCCTTTGAGCGTTAACCATAAAAACCCTTCTATCACCCTGGAAACTATCCGTTTAATCAAAGAACAGCAATGGCAAACTACGGTAGGGCTGAGCAATGTCTCTTACGGATTGCCCAATAGAGGCATTTTGAACCGGAGTTTTCTTAATTCGGCCATGACGATGGGGTTAGACTCGGTTTTCCTCAATCCGCTCCATAAAGGAACGATGGCGGCATTTTTGGCTACTCAGGCTATTCTCGGCCGCGATCAAATGTGCATGAATTATCTGAAGGCCTACCGCGAGGGCAAATTTAGTTAATTATTATAGTAGAACTTCAGAAAAAATTGCAGCTTGGTTTTTTATCTATTAAAGTTAGCGATAAGAACTGTAAAAGATGGCGATAAGAATTATTTAGGTGGAAGCAATAATTATAATAAGGTAGTTTGGAAGATCTATAAAATGTAACGGTAAAAATTAAAAAAAGGTAGCATTAAGAACCATACGTTGCTGGTAAGAACTTTGGCAGAAAACCTCGCGGCTTTTGTCGTGTGGTTTTCTGTATTTGTTTGAAAAATGAAAAGGCATGGTGATAATCCATATATGGAGGCAAAGGAAATTAAAAAGAAAATAAAAAATACGCAGAGGGTTTTCTTTTGCCCCATGTGCGGCACAAAATTTTCTTATCGGCATGACGGTGAAAAGGAACGACCGATTTGTGACCACTGCCAGTACATACATTACGAAAATCCTGCGGTAGGAGTGGCAGCAGTGGTATTAGATGAAAATAACCGGATTTTGCTGGGACTCAGAAACAGGGGCAGAAAAAGTGGATTGTGGTGTATCCCGTGCGGATATGTGGACTACGAAGAAGATATTTATGATGCCGTAGTGCGGGAATTTAAAGAAGAAACCAACCTGGATGTTGAGGTGGAACGCTTATTGGATGTGCATTCAAACTTTTTCTACCCTGATAAACATAGTGTGGGTATTTGGTTTTTAGCACGCCGCATTGGCGGTGAACTTCAGGCAAAAGACGACCTTGATGATGTGGGTTATTTTCCTTTAAATGATCTGCCGGATATGGCTTTTGAAAACGACTTAAAGATTATTGAAAAAATAAAAAGTTTACTCAAAGATGCTGATGCCGGGGCATAATCATAGTTAAAAAGCGGTGTTTACCCATGGATTAAAGATTATATAATTTTAACGTAAAAATAAAGGTGGTTAAATTACATGAGTGACGATGACAAAAAAGAATTTAGACGAGAAACTATGAAATCAGTTAAGACAGAAACCACCACATTAGCATTAAAAGTTGCTAAAGAACTTTGGCGGAAAGGCATTAGATTTAGAAGAAATGTGGAAGACTTACCCGGAACACCGGATATTGCAATTAAAAAGCTAAAATTAGTCATTTTTGTAGATTCCTGCTTTTGGCATGGCTGTAAATTACATTGTAAGATACCTTCCACAAATAAAGAATTTTGGCATAGTAAGATTGAAAGAAACAGGAAAATAGTTGAAGAAACAAATGATTATTACATTAATAATGGTTGGACTATACTAAGAATATGGGAGCATGATATAAGAAATAATTTTGATGAAACAATTAATAGTATTATGACTACAATAAAGGAATTGAAGGGGGCATAAACCTTAAAATAAAGTAACAGGGGGACGGCAAAAATGAAGACGTTTTCCCGTTTTTCATATTCTTAGAGAAGGTGGAATTAAATTATATTTTTTGGTCGAGGTAATGTTATGAATAACTGTAAACCTGGATTTTTCTTCTTAATATGGATAAGCCTCTTTTTTTTTGTAGGGGGTTGTATATTTCCGGCTTTTTGGACCGAGGAATATAGCCGGGAAGCAGGCAACGAATATGTTGAAAACCAGGAAGATATTTCCCCTGATGTACTTGGTGGAAATGTAGTTGTTTCGCCCCAAAAACCGGTAAAGGGTGGATTAGCTCGGGTGGAAATAAGTCCGTTTCCATACCCTCCATTAGCATTGGAGTTAAAAAATGAGGATTACAACGGCAGCGTAAGTGAGTTCTACTGGAATGGTAAAGAGATTAATGTCTTGTTGGGAGTAAGTTATCACAATGAAGCCGCAGTTTATGATTTAAAATTACAAATTGAATTTATGGGCCACCGCAGGATGGTTTTACCTCTGGAGTTAGAAGTAGAAGAAGGCAATTATCCCCGGCAAGAATTTTCAGTTCCACCTTCAGTTACTGCTGGATGGGATGCAGAACGAATTAAAAGAGAGCGTGAAAAATTAGAAGAAACTCGCCAAGTCAACACCAGGGAGCTTATAGTTGAAGATTATTTTATTTGGCCTGTGGAAAATTGGGAGGAAGAAGGCTACGTTTCTTCCGAATACGGCGCGGAAAGAGTTATTAATCATGGAGAACCCAGGCGCCATGACGGTATAGATATAGCGATTGAAGGAGGCACGCCTGTGGTGGCGCCTAGTTGTGGTAAGGTGGTCCTGGCGGAGGAATTACTTGCACCCGGGAAAACAGTAGTCATCGATCATGGTTTAGGCATTACCAGTTCTTATCTGCATCTTTCTGAAATAAAAGCGGAAGCCGGAGAAACAATATCTCAGGGCGAAAAAATTGGAGAAGTGGGTAAGACTGGTTTTTCTACTGGCAATCACCTGCACTGGTCTGTGCATGTTAAAGATACTCCCGTAAACCCTGAGTTATTTCTTGAGGACAGGGGAGAAGAAATTTTGGGGCCTTTTTTAGGAGAAAGGTAAAAGGAAAAGCATGAGGACGGAAGTCCGGGTGTCAATTTTGCCTAAATTAAAACGGCGGATGGATTTATCTAGAAGTAACAAATTACAAAGCAACGCATACAATGTCTGATATGGATTATGACTACATATGAGATTGGAAGATATTATGAGGAGATAACGACATAGTGGCGGCATAAGCGTTTAAATTGAAAAAAGAATTGCTTGACAGAGCAAACCAAAATGACTATTATATAGACAAAATCAATAAATTGAGCGCCTGTAGCTCAGGGGGAGAGCGCCTGCTTGACGCGCAGGAGGCCGGAGGTTCGAAACCTCCCGGGCGCACCATTTTTCCCCTACAATTTTCAAGTGGGTTTTTTTCATACAAACCACTATTAAGTAAGGTGGAGTAAAGCCATGCCGGCAAACCTAACACCTCAGTACTATGAGGCAGAAGAAGCTTATAAAAAAGCTCAAACTGTTGAGGAAAAGCAAGCTGCTCTCCAGGAGATGCTTTCTGCCATTCCCAAGCACAAAGGAACGGAAAAACTTCAAGCGGATATAAAAAGCCGCTTGGCCAAGCTGCGGCAGGAGAGTAAGAAGAAAAAGCCTTCGAAAGGTTACGACCCTTTTAATGTGGAAAAGCAGGGTGCCGGGCAGGTAATTTTGGTGGGATATCCTAATACGGGAAAGTCAGCTCTTTTAGGAGCTCTTTCCCGGGCAAAACCCAAGGTGGCAGATAACCCCTATACCACATCAATTCCTCAGGCCGGAATGATGCCATATGAAGATACCCAGGTGCAAATTGTGGATGGCCCCCCTGTTATGCCTGATAATGTGCCGCCGGGCTTTTTGGGTACTATTAAGGCGGCAGATGCTCTCATTATTCTTATAGATGCTGCATCGGGAGATTGCCTGGAACAACTGGAAGGGGTTCTTTCCCTTTTATGGGAAAAGAAAGTAATTGACATTTCAGCCGAAGAAGATGAGGTGGTAGCCCCGCAGCCTTTTTTGATTGTGGCCGGAAAAATTGATATACCCGAAGCTGCGGAGAACTTGGATTTAATCCGAGAATTAAAACCGGAATGGGAGATTCACGGGGTAACAGTAAAAGGCGACGGTTTGCCCGAGTTGAAAGAAAAAATATTTCGGATGTTGGGAGTAATAAGAGTATATGGTAAAGCCCCCGGCAGGACCGCAGATATGGAGAGGCCTTTTATCTTAAAAAAAGGCAGCACTGTTCTTGACCTGGCGGAAGAAATTCATAAAGATTTTGCCAGTAATCTAAAAAGCGCTCATGTTTGGGGGTCTTCCCTTTTTGATGGGCAGGCGGTTGCACGTGATTATCTTTTACATGATCAAGATGTAGTAGAACTGCAAATGTAAATTATTATGGGCAGGAATATGGAAAGATAAATGAGAATATAAAAAAGTAAATAAACATACTTTAATTTGTTTGAGCTGAAGAAGCACTTAAATGCTGCTCTGAAATTAAGTATTATTTAGATATTAATTAAATAGGGGGAGATGAATTGAGGGTAATTGTATTAGGGGGAGCCGGAGACATGGCCAAAAGGTGCGTAAGGGACCTGGCCGAACAGGAGGATGTAGAGCGACTGACGATAGCAGATATTAATACGGCAGCGGCTAAAGATTTTGCCGGAAGTTTGGGTAACCATCGAATAGATGTAAAAAGTGTAAATGCTCTGGAGCATGATAATCTAGTGAATTCTTTAAAGGACTATGATGTGGCTGCCGGGGCCATAGGTCCTTTTTACCGTTTTGAAAAGAAGGTTGTTGATGCCTGTATTGAAGCAGGGGTAAATTATACAAGCATTTGCGATGATCATGACGCTGTTTACTCTATCTTACCCCTTGATGAGAAGGCAAAGAAACAAGGGGTAAAAATAATGACGGGTATGGGGTGGACTCCCGGATTGAGCAACCTGCTGGCTCGCAAAGGTTATGAAGAACTTGATGAAGTAGATGTCATCAACGTCTACTGGGGCGGAAGCGCAAATGACTCGGAGGGGATGGCAGTTATTCTTCATACCTTGCATATTTTTGACGGTTATGTTCCTACTTATAAAAATGGAGAATCTTTGCAAGTAAAAGCAGGCAGTAAGCCGGAGACGGTTTATTTTATGAAACCTATGGGGGAAGTAAAAACATTTAATTTAGGTCATCCGGAACCTATAACCATACCTCGCTATCTTACCGATGTTAAGACGGTAACCCTTAAAGGGGGATTAAAAGAAAATCCATTAAATAACTTTATCAAGGGAATGTCCAAAATTAGGATGACCAATTCCCCTGCTAAAAAGGATATACTGGGGAAAATGTTTAAAAAAGCCATGCCTCTGCTGCATAATATCGGGCCAAAAGAAAGTTTTTCCTCTATTCGGGTAGATGTGCACGGACAAAAGGATGGTATACGTAAAAGCTTAGTCTATCAAGCTGTGGATCACATGAACAATTTAACCGGTTTGCCATTTGCTATTGGCACACTAATGTTGGGAAGAGGTGAAATAAAGCGCACCGGTGTTTTCGCTCCGGAAGCTGATGGAGCTGTTAATCCTGATGAATTTTTGAAAGAGCTATCCCGGAGAGGCATAGAAGTCCGAGAGAATTAAGTGGTCTAATTACTTAAAGTTTGTTGCTTATTTTTTTTAATAGTTTGGAGGAGCATTAATTGGCATATATAAATGTAGAAATAGAAGGCAATTCTTCACACCATTGTTTGCAAGGTATTACATTGTTAGAATTACTCAACGAAGTATCATTCAAAAACTCCGGCAAAGTGGTAGCTGCTTATGTAGATGGAGAAATAATGGATTTGGCCTCTTCATTGGAAAATACCAGCAAGGTGGAATTTCTCACCTTTGATGACCCCGAGGGGGCAAAGGTATACTGGCATACCAGCAGTCATGTGCTGGCACATGCAGTAAAGCGTCTTTACCCCGCTGCCCGGCTGGGTATCGGGCCTGCTATAGAAAATGGTTTTTATTATGACTTTGAGTTTCCGAATGCTATTTCCGCAAATGATCTGGAAAACATTGAAGCGGAAATGCAAAAATTGATTGATGAAGATATTCCGCTGGAAAAATTTATTATGGAACGTGATGAGGCGGAGGTATATTTTCGCGAAAAAGGGGAAAAGTTTAAATTAGAATTGATTGCAGAATTGCCTCCGGAAGAGGAAGTAACATGCTACCGGGAGGGTGAATTTATTGATCTGTGCCGGGGGCCCCATCTACCTTCTACCGGATATGTGAAAGCTTATAAGTTAACCGGCCTGGCGGGGGCGTATTGGCGAGGCAGTGAAATAAATCCCATGTTGCAGCGTATTTACGGTGTTTCATTCCCCGAAAAAAAACGCTTGAAAAAACATCTGCAGCTGTTAGAAGAAGCCAAAAAAAGGGATCACCGCAAATTGGCCAGGGAGCTGGATCTTTTCAGCTTGCACCAGGAAGCGCCGGGATGCCCCTTTTTCCACCCTAACGGGATGATTATATGGCATGAATTGGAACATTTTTGGCGGGAAGAACATAAAAAAGCCGGTTATCAGGAAATTAGAACCCCTTTATTACTTGATTGTGATTTATGGAAACGTTCCGGGCACTGGGAACATTATCAGGAAAACATGTACTTTTCAAATTTGGATGAAAAAGACTATGCTATTAAGCCCATGAACTGTCCCGGGGCCATGCTGATTTATCTCTCTCAAATGCGTAGTTACCGTGATTTCCCCCTGCGTATTGCCGAACTGGGGCAGGTGCACCGTCATGAGCTTTCCGGGACCTTGCACGGCTTAATGCGGGTAAGAAGTTTCACCCAGGATGATGCCCACTTGTTTATGCTGCCGGAACAGGTAGAAGAAGAGGTGGGCGGTATTATAGATATGATTGATCGATTTTACAGTGTTTTTGGTTTTGATTATAAAATAGAGCTAAGCACGCGCCCGGAAAAGTCAATGGGAAGCATTGAAGAATGGGATAAAGCTGTTTCAATTTTAAAAACTGTGTTGGAAAATAGAAATTTGGACTTTATGATCAGCGAAGGAGAGGGAGCATTTTACGGGCCCAAAATAGATTTTCACCTGCGGGATTGTTTGGGTAGAACCTGGCAGTGCGGTACCATCCAGCTGGATTTTCAGATGCCGGAGAAGTTTGACCTTACCTATGTGGGTAGTGACGGAGAAAAACATCGGCCGGTTATTATTCACCGGGTTATTTATGGGGCCATGGAGCGGTTTTTGGCCCTGCTCATAGAACATTTTGCCGGGGCTTTTCCCACGTGGCTTGCGCCCGTGCAGGTGATGGTATTGCCACTTACCGATAATCAGCACAGCCATGCTCTTGAACTTAAGGAAAGATTATTCAATGAAGGATTTCGGGTAGAGGCTGATCTACGCAGTGAGAATTTAGGCAAAAAAATACGTGATGCCCAGCTGCAGAAAATTCCCTATATGCTGGTTGTGGGTGAAAAAGAAGTGGAATCCGGAAGGGTAGCTGTACGCCACCGGAATGAAGGGGATATAGGGCAGGTAGATAAAGAAGATTTCATCAATCGATTGCATACAGAAATAAACTTTAGACAGCTGCCGGATAAAATGTGTAGTTAAATAAAAATTACCTTTAAGCACGGGAAGTGATTGCTTATGGATGTATCAGTAGATCTTCTAATTAGTTATGCAGAAAGAATTGTTCTTGCCATAGTTTTTCTTGTTGCGGGTCTATATGTGATCAAATGGATAGCCAAATTAATTACCGGTAATATGAGCAAGAGCAAATTAGATGAATCGCTTCAGTCCTTTTTAGTATCCCTGATAAAAGTTGCATTGCAAGTTTTATTAATCATTTCTGTGGTTTCTATGTTGGGCGTGGAAATGACGGCTTTTATAGCTGTGCTTGCAGCAGCAAGCTTTGCTGTGGGGTTGGCTCTTCAGGGAAGTTTGTCTAATTTTGCCGGCGGAGTGCTCATCTTATTGCTAAAACCTTTCCAAACGGGAGATTATATTGAAGCCGCCGGTTATGCCGGAACTGTTAAAGATATTCAAGTTTTCTACACGATGCTTGATACACCGGATAATCGTAAAATAGTTATTCCCAACGGCGCTCTTTCCAATAATAGTGTTGTAAATTATTCTGCTTATGAAACCCGCCGCATAGATTTTAAGTTAGGTGTTGATTACGGGAATGACATTAATAAAGTTAGAGAAGTATTGCAGCGTATTGCCGATGAACATCCCCTTATATTCGATGAACCGGAACCCATGATTGTTGTAGGCGAACACGGAGATCATGCCGTAATAATCTATTACCGGGTATGGTGTGCGGCAACCGACTACTGGCCTTTGTACTTTGAACTGATGGAGAAAGTTAAAGTCGCTTTTGACAATGAAGGCATAATTATACCTTATCCTCAGATGGACGTGCATATGCCCTCAGCCTAAAGTCTCATTACATAATGTGGAGAAGGTGAGGAATCCCCCTGCTTTGTTTTTTCGTTGTTTGAAAACAGTCTTAGTTCGTAGGCGCGGACCATGGCTTTGGTGCGACTGGTTACATGGAGTTTTCTATAGGTGTTTTGAAGGTGGCTTTTTACTGTGGCTACACTAATAAATAATATTTTGGAAATATCTTCGTTGGAGTGCCCTTCTATCAAGAGTTTTAGCACTTCTAATTCTCGCTTTGTAAGAGGCTCGCTTATGTCTTGCATGTAAGTTAAACCTACTTTCTTAATTTATTTATTTTAGTTTATCTATACATAAATTTGAAGGCGTTTTCCAGGTCAACTAAATTTTAACCAGGAAAATAACTAATATGGTGTTCTTATTATACCACAATTTAAAATTTTCTAATATATATTTTTAAAACTATAAATCATACTTTAGTATGATTTATTTTTTTCCCTCCAAATGGTAATTTTAATGCAAGAATTCATGAATTTCCTATATTATCAAACATGAAGAGCATATCAATGTGAGATCACCCATTTGTAAAAAATTATAAATTGTGTGTCTGGTGTTTTAAGGTCGCTATTATAATTTTTGATTTATTTTAATCTGGGATAACTTCATGGGTGGGAGGGAATTTAGTTTGGATGACGAGCGTGAAAAAAACGGAAATAAAGAAAACGGAAATGTGCAAGAAGAAAATGGGAAGCAGTGGGAGACAGAAAAAAATGATGCTGAAGAAGATGTCTTAACTGCCGGGGAAGACGTAACTTTAGAAAGCATTCCTCCGCCCAGGGCATTGTTAAATTTTATAATTGTAATGTTTAACAATTTTAAAGAAGGTATCCGCAATATCACCCGGAGGCAGTTAATTATCATGGTAGCGGTTTTTGTAGTAATATTTGCGGTTAACCTCTATCTGGTGGTTTTTGTAAATGATGGTTTTGTTATTTTTAGGGAGAGATGGTATACCCCTATTATGGCCGTAGAAGGAACGAAACTTACGGTAAGTATTTTTTGGATAATGGTGGTAATACTTTGCCAAGCTTTGTTTTTTCGAATAAAAAGCTTTGGCCTGCTAAGGTTTTTTAAGGATCTGGTGGGAGCTCCTTCCTGGTTTTATCAATGTGTTTCTGCTGCCGGTGATTCCTGGGCTTTACCTTTGCTGTTGTGGTGTTCAGTTGCTTTGCTGCTTAGTTTGTTTATTAGTAATCCATTTATTATTTTGGTATTGGCTTTGATGGCCTTTTTTTCTTTTAATGCTCAATTAAAGGGCGGTGTTTTTTATGTTTTTTATTTGGCCAATATAGATTGGATATTTACTTTTAAAAAGAAAGCACAGTATCTTAATGTAGCTTTTATTTTCATAGGATTATCCGGTGTCTTTGCAGGTTTGCTTATATCTTATTTTCTTCCTTTCAAACCCTATAGTGCTATTATTATGGGAATTGCCTTTTTAGTCCTGATGTTTTTGTTGAAATATAAAAGGATAAGTGTTGGTACTGCAGGGGTATTAGTGGGATTTATGTTACTTAATATTATATTATTCAGAACTGCCGGTGTTTTGGCCCATGATGGCGGTTTTCAAGAAGGTGGTGGCAATATACCGGATTGGCTCGCCAGCGATGGTGCGGGTACAGCTGCTACCCAAGGGACAGAAGCGGGTTTGTTAGGGAGTCTTGCAAGCCTTTTGGGTTCATTACTTCAATCCGGAGGGTTAAGTTATTTGCAGGGGAGAACCGGGCTTCCTGTGAGCGGAGGTGTAGTGGACTTGGTTCGGGTTGGTGGGGAAGTTGCTACTGCCGGCAATCCCACTGATGCTAATTGGGCTGCTGCCCGATCATTGGATCGTTTGCCTATAACCGGTGGCCCTCTTAGTGGGTTGAGAGAAAGTATGATGAGCTTTGATGGGGCGTTTGGGGGTGATTCCGGGACCGGAAGCGGCGCAGACAACAGCAGTGGAGGAAACGGTGGTGGAGGTGGAAGAAGAAGTAGTAGTAGTTCGAGAAGACGTGGTAGGAGAAAACCTTGGGAACCTCCTCCTAAAGAGCCTCCTGGCAGAAGATAAACAAGTAAGCTTTTAAGGATTTAGAATTCACAGCTTAAAACAACAACTGTCAATTCATCTCCCACTCAAGCTTCTCTCAGAGACGGGAAAATATTTTGCCTAAATATTAATTAAATCAGTTTTCTATTTCCCAAGATCGATTTTATTCAGTTTTTGCTTCAATCTTTAAAATTTATAATTACATATTACAGCTAGAAAGGGTGGTCATTATGTCTTATTTAAAAAATAATCAAGACGGTAAAGTTTTTTTAATCCTTGTTTTGCTTATTTTAACTTCTTTAATGCTTTTTTCCTGTCAGCCAGAAGATGGAGGTCGAGTGGTAGTTTATACTTCTGTAGATCAAATGTTTGCGGAACCAATCCTGGAAAAATTTGAAGAAGAAAGCGGAATTAAGGTTGATGCCGTATATGATGTAGAGGCTGCTAAAACTACCGGCCTTATTAATCGACTAATTGCTGAAAAGGACAACCCTCAGGCGGATGTTTTTTGGAACGGGGAATTTGCCCAGACAGTTGTCTTAAAAAATCAAGATGTCCTTACTCCTTACGAATCTCCAGAAGCAGCCGATATTCCGGATTATTACCGCGATCCCGACGGCACCTGGACCGGTTTTGGGGGAAGGGCAAGGATTCTTATTGTTAATCAGGAATTGATTTCGCCGGAAGATTATCCTAGTTCCATATTTGAATTGACTAAATGTGGTGTGCCCGCGGATAAGATTGGAATAGCTTATCCCCTTTTCGGAACCACTGCTACCCACGCTGCAGCATTGTATGCAGCTCTGGGACCTGATGGCGGCAGGGCATTTTTTGAAGAACTTCAAGAAAAAGGAGTAAGGGTAGTTGATGGCAATTCTGTGGTAAAAGACATGGTGGTAAGTGGTGAATTGGTGATGGGTCTTACGGATACTGACGATGCGCAACTGGCTGTGAATAAAGGAGAACCGGTGGAAATAGTATTTTTGGATCAAGAAGAAGGCGGATTTGGCACTCTCTCTATCCCCAATTCTGTTGCCAAGATACGGGGTGGTGCTAACGTACAAGAAGCTCGCCAACTTATTGATTATTTAGTCAGTGAGGAAATAGAGAAAGAGTTGCTGGAGGTTGGTTGGATCGATCTGATGGTCCGGCCTATGGATGAAGATACTGAAACTGCGGAGTTAATAGAAATGGAAGTTACTTTTGAAGAAATATTTGATTATATAGAAGTTGCCAAGGAAGAGTTAGCGGAAGTGTTTGTCAGATAGGCCATACCACCAAAGGACAATAACTAGTCCGGCGTATAAGGGAAAAAGGTAAAAAAATATGCCGGCTGGTTAATATGTGATTTAAATGCGCACTTATCTAAGCATGGATAAAATAAATAACGGGGCATGGCTGCTTATTTATCTGATATTCATTATCAGTCCGGTGTTTTTTCTGATGGTGGAAACTTTAAATCAATTATTTTCAGGGAATGCTGAATGGCTTTCATTAACTTTGCCAACCGGCAGAAGATTGCAGCTTTTAGCCCGTAGCACAGGACTTGCGTCTCTGGTAGCTTTGGGAGGAGGATTACTTGGCCTTTTAGCGGGTAATTTCCTTTCCAACTGGCGCCCTCGTGTGGGCAGTTACTTGAAGTATATGATTCTGGTTTTGGCGGTGGTGCCTCCATATATTCATGCTCTTTCCTGGGCTTCCGCTTTTCGTTTTTGGAATGATTTTGCCGGTTCTACTTTTTTACCGGAATTACCCATGTATGGTCTTTTTATCAGCTGGTGGGTGCAGTTTATGGCTTTGGCTCCCTTTGGCGTTGGGATGGCTCTCCTGGGTTATGAGCTGGTTGATAAATCGCTGGTTGATGCCGGGCGGGTTATGAAAAGCGATTTTAAAGTATTTAAAAAGGTAGTTTTGCCTGCCGCTGCTCCTGCCATTGCTGCCGGAAGTGCGTTTATGTTTTTGATCAGCCTTATGGATTACAGCGTGCCTTCTCTTTTTCAAGTGAGTACCTATTCTCTGGAAATATTTGCGGAGTACAGTGCTAGCTATGAACCTGTGCGGGCCTTTCTTTTGGCTTTTCCATTGATGATTTTGATGATATTGGCAGCATCAGTATTTCAAGCAGCTTTTCGCAATATGGCCATGTCACCAAAGCAGCCTCGGGATGTGAAACCGGTTCCTCTGTCTTTTCCGCCTTGGTTCTTGGCATTACAGACATTGGCAATAGTGCTTATAGCTTTTCAGGTTATGGTTCCGGTAATAAGCCTGGTTTTTGTTACCGGCTCATTTCATAACCTGGTAACACCGATAATGAGTTCCCTGCGTGAAATTAGTTCCACATTAATTGTTGCAAGTGGGGCTGCACTTTTTAGCCTCTTTCTAGTGGCTGCTCCGGCAAGCCATGTTAGCGGTGGTGGCAAATTAAATTATATTTGGTGGCCGGTGTTAATTTTGCCTCTTACCATTCCTGCGCCCCTTATTGGTATTGGGCTGATCCATTTGTGGAACCACGACCTGTTGGTCCATTTTTACCGTACTTTGCTTATGCCTGTTTTGGCAGGGGCAGTGAGGTTTGTTCCTTTTGGGGCATTAATTATGTTGGCTCGCTTTAAAAGGGTGGATACACTGCTTTTGAACGCGGCCAGTGTATTACAGAAGAATAATTTACATACTTTCTTATCTGTAAAATTGCCTATGTTTGGCAAAGATTTCCTGGCGGTGGCGGGCTTAATATTTGTCCTGACGGCGGGAGAGTTGGCTGCTACTTTACTGGTAGTTCCTTCCGGTCAGTCCACGCTAACTATTAAGATTTATAATTATATGCATTACGGAGAATCAGCTTCCGTAGCGGGATTATCTTTGCTTATCCTGGCTATATCGTTGACTATGGGGATTGCTATCGTCAGGTTATTGGCCAGAGAACGCCAAAGGAGTTAATTAGAAATGAGCATTGTAGTTGATAATATTGCCAAAAAATACGGGCGGGTCTTGGTTATGCGTGAAATAAGCTTCAAACTTGCCCAGTCAGAGTTTTTAGTGGTAATCGGTCCTTCCGGAAGCGGAAAAACAACTCTTTTAAGGCTTATTGCAGGCTTGGAATATCCGGATGAAGGAGAAATATTTATAAATGACAGGAAGGTGAGTTCCCCGGGTTATGCTTTCCCGCCTCATAAAAGAAACCTGGGATTTGTTTTTCAGACATCAGCACTGTGGCCTCATATGACTGTGGAGCAGAATATAAAGTTTGGACTTAAAGGATTGTCCAAAAAAGAATCAAATTTTAGGGTGCAGGAGTTAATGGAAATAATATCAATTAATCACCTGCAAGGCAGGTACCCTGATGAGATTTCCGGAGGGGAAGCCCGCCGGGTGGCACTGGCACGGTCTTTAGCCCCGAAACCTCATTGTCTTTTGATGGATGAACCATTGTCTAACCTTGATGCAGAATTGAAAGACAATCTGCTTGAATTTATTATTAATACCCTAAAGGATTCCGGTACTTCATTAATATATGTTACTCATGATTTAAAAGAAGGGGAACAAGTTTCCAGCCGTAAACTTTTATTACAAAATAATAGCCGGCAAAGTGGTGTTCCCTTTCCATAAGAACTGGAGAAAAGAGGAGGGGAATAATTGCAAAAAACAAGAAAAAGAATGATCATTCTTGGTTTAATTCTGGTAAGCCTTGTTGCTGCCATCACTGTCCTCTCTGTTTTGGAAAGGCGATTGGTAGAAGAGGACGAAAGGAGGGCCGTGTTGGATGTTCCGGAAGGATGGCAAATTATCCTTAAGGGAGAAAATTTTATGAGCATGGCAGAACAGGGAGATATCCTCTGGGGGGGAAGCCGAAACGGAGTTTTTAAGATTGACCGGCTTACCGGTGAACTTATTAAAAAAATGGAATTTTGCCGGGAAGTTATTTATGTGACTTCTGTGCTGGTGGATCATGAAGGCAAACTATGGGTTACTCATCAAGAAGGGGTAGCTACCTGGGATGGAAAAGATTATAATTATTATAGTGAAGAAGATGTTCTGCCAGACAACAGGGCTAATTATGTTACTCTGGATAGCCAAAATAATATCTGGGTGGGCACCTGGGGAGGAGCGAGTGTTTACGACGGGAATTCGTGGCGGACCATAACTGAAGACGATGGTCTTTCTGATAACATGGTAAATATAATTTTTGAGGATAGCCTGGGAAGCATGTGGTTTGGTTCTTATATCATACGGAATAACGCCATAAGTATTTTAAATGATGGAAAATGGCAGTATTTTACCATGGAAAACGGGCTTCCTAACAATAATGTTACCTCCTTTTTGGAGTTAAAGGAAGGCTCTATGTTAGTTGGTACCGGTTTTTATAACAGGGGCGGGGCGGCCATTTTTGATTATAAGAAAGGAGAATGGACGATAGAAAAAACTTTAGATGAAAATGATGGCTTGGCAGGGGAAAAAGTGCGCTCACTTTTCAAAGATAGCCTGGGCAACCTGTGGTTTGGTTCCGAGTTTGACGGTATTGCCATAAAAGACCCGGAAGGAAATTTTACTGTGCTCACTGAAGAAGAAGGTCTTTCTCATAATGAAGTGTTATCCATCTTGCAGGACGTGGATGGCACTTTGTGGCTGGGAACACTGGATGGGATTACCAGATTAAATTTAGATGCCGTGAGAAGATGTAGCGGAGTGGATACATCCACTTAATTTCCTATTACTTAAATTTATATTAAAATATTATATTGGAGGGGGAAAATGAATATAGGTATTATTGTTTATTCTCACACGGGCAACACCTATACCGTTGCTCAAAAATTAAAAGAAATTCTTGATGGGGAAAAATATTCAGCAACACTTGAGCAAGTGAGCATCAACAGCGAAGCAAAACCGGGAGAGGGCAATTTTAAGTTTACTAACACGCCCGCAGTAGATCATTATGATGCGATTATTTTTGGTGCTCCGGTGCATGCGTTTTCTTTAGCAACGGTGATGAAATCTTATTTAGAACAGCTTCCATCGCTTTCGGGAAAGAATGTTGCCTGTTTTGTCACCAAACAGCTGCCCTTAACATGGACGGGAGGGAATAGAGCCGTGAACCAGATGAAAGATATTTGTATATCAAAAGGAGCTAATGTATTGGGTACAGAAGTTGTTATCTGGTCCAAATCTTCTCGCGAGCAGAGCATCAATAATTGCATTGAGAATTTAAGCAAATTGAACTTTTAAATATGGCGATTTGGCAGTTTACATAAAGACGAAAGCAGGGGTTCGATGAATGTTATTGCTTTAATTGCTGAAGAAAAAATTAAAGAGGCTAAAGATAAGGGAGAATTCGATGATTTGCCCGGTAAAGGAAAGCCATTGAAGATAGATGATCTATCTCATGTAACGGAGGATTTGCGGGCCAGTTTTATTATTCTTAAAAATGCCGGTGTACTTCCTGAAGAGCTGCAGCTAAAGAAAAAACTTATTTCACTGGAGAGGCTAATTGCATGCTGTTATGAAGAAGAAGAGAAAGCTAAATTGCGTAAAAACTGGAATGAATTGCAGCTTCGATTTAACATGCTGGCGGAAAAGAGAGGTATAAAAAAAGAAGTTCTTTCCATGTACGAAGATAGGATACACCGCAAGCTTTCTAACTCCTCCGGAAATTAATTATATCGGTAGTGTGTGACCGCACGTTGCCTTTTTCCCTGTTGCGAAAGAAAGTTTTAATTTACCGGATAGCCAAAAATTTAGTTTGAATCAATTTGAAATTTACAGAAAGAGTACGCCAAGAACCCACCGCCAAAATCTGCACAAAACAAAACGGTGGGTTCTGTCTGAATTTTTAGGGTTAGGGGGTGTTAACCCTCATTATCTTGGCAGGGGAGACAGGACTCGAACCCGCAGCCTGCGGCTTTGGAG
>Ga0207421_10003515_pt1 | contig 18641 bp, 16 predicted proteins | sample SodLakKL_010_SED_4_FD_187542 | JGI IMG/M metagenome (GOLD analysis project Ga0207421, IMG submission 187542) | Alkaline sediment microbial communities from Lake Tanatar, Kulunda Steppe, Russia - 8KL_010_SED (SPAdes) (version 2) | ecosystem: Environmental > Aquatic > Non-marine Saline and... | reverse complement strand
CCGGCCGGTCGGGAAAGGGAAATAGCAGCGAAGATAGGTAAGTTGCTATTTGAAAACAGAAAAGGGAAAGTTTCTGGCCCACTACTACGTAAGGAGGACGACCATGATGTTTGCCGTTCTTGCCATTGGTGGACTGGTGCTTGGATTGGCCGTTACATGGGTACGCGTCGCTAACGAGCGCGTATTCATCGAGGACTAATCGCAGTCTGTAATTGCTGCAAGCCCTTCGGCCGACTCAGCCGCACGAGCCGGCGCAGAAGGGCTTTTCCGTTTCATCGCCCACCGGTTCACCGCCCACCGATTGCTATGCCAAGGTATACAGCGACCGAGGAGTGATCTCTTTGACGTAGATATGGGCGAACCGACCGCTATCTTGGTGAGGGTCGGGGTTCGGCATACTGCCGGCCGAGAAGAAATACAGAATATCGTCCATATCCGACTGTGAGCGGATCAGCGAGTAACGCACATAGAGCCGGTCATGCGGCTCGCTTCGTCCGAAAAATACCACCGCGTTACGGGCATCGGGATCGGCGATCTCGCGCAGTATATGACGTAGTCCGCCGTAATACACGCCGCGGCGATCGATGAGGTGAAGCGTATTGGCATGATCGAGGTAATACAACTCGAACATGCCGGCTTCCGAAGGAATCGAGGTGTTGACGCGGTGCTTCTCGAGGTGTAGAAAATCGGTCCAGCGGATAGTGTAGTAGACCGAGGTATCCTTGATACGGCGAGTTACGCGTGCTTCCATATGCTCACGCAGTGTAGCATACGCGTAGTTTGCTAGACCACCGCGGTATACTTAGGTATTCCCAGGAGAGCGCAACATGAGAGACCCCGCCCAGTTTATCAACTCCGGACTTCACCATGTCGGTATCGGCGTTCGCGATCTAGAGGCCACGAGCGCCTGGTATCGCGCGCGGCTCGGTTTCACAAAGATCGTTCACGATGTCACCGACGACAACGCGCAGCTTGGGCAGCTTACGCGAGGCGAGGTGTGGCAGCAACGCCGTAGGCTGTTGTTCAACCCGTACGGAGGTGCCGGCGTTGAGCTCATTCAGTTCACCGGACGTGAGCCGCGTGCAGCGGAGTTTGAGCCGGAGCTCGGCGACATCGGCATTAGCGCAATTAGGGTGAAGGTAGCGGACGTGGAGCGAAGCTACGAGCGGTTTCGGCAACACGGGGAGACCGTGATATCGGCGATAGTCGAGGATTACGGCGGTTGGCGCAGTTTTTTTGCTCGTGATAACGAGGGCCGCATGCTGCAGCTGGTTGAGGCGGAGGAATGGTTTCGAAAGCCGTCGCGTAACGGTGTCGGGGGCGTGTGCGGCGCCTTGATCTCGTCCTCTTCCAACGACGACGGGCGTATCCTGTTCGAGGATCACCTGGAGTATACCGCTCCGGTTTACAACGAAGTAGGCGTGTTCGGAGACCTCTTGGAGCTTCCCGGCGGCAAGAAGCAGTTCCGGCGCGTACAGCTCAAGCAGAGCCTTCCGCGAGTTGGGCGCTTCGCGGAGTTCTTTGGAGCGGCTCGTTTCGAGCTTCTACAGGAAGAGGGTAGCGACCATCGACACACGCGCTCAGGCCTCGTATGGGGAGACCTCGGTTTTGTGTACATTGCGTTTGAGATGGCGCCGCTCGCGGCTGCAGCAGAGTTCTTCACCCGGCGTCACTACGACGTTCCGGCGATGCCGCAAGCGATCGCCGACCGCCGCTCGCTCGCGCGCTTCGGAGTACTGCGTGACGCCGATCGTTTGGCGCTGAAGCTCATACAGACCGACCGTCTGCCGATAATGCGCGGGCGGGTATCGTTGCCGCTGTCGGAGAACGGTCCGTGGCGTAGAACACCGCGCCGAACGCTGCGTTGGCTGCTGTGAGCGGCCGTGCGTTGCAAGTAACGGCTATCGATCGCTCTCGTCGTGTTCCGGCGCATCTGCGTCTTCATGCGACCGTTCCTGCTCGAACGTGGCGCCGGCGGTGATATCGGCATACACCTGCATCACAAGCGACTCGTACTCCTCGGGCGCCTCGAGGTAGCCCCAGGCAGCCATCTGTGACTGAAACAGACTGCCGTACGCGCTGTCGTGATAGCTTTGAATGATGTGCGGCACGCGCTGCTCGGTGAGGTACGCGGACAACAGCTGTGCCTCCACCTCGTGCGCAATCTCGAGGATACGCTTGTACCTACGGCTTTCCGGAGTATCTTCCGTCATCGCGGGGTAGTGTAGCGGAAGCTGCCGCCGAGCGACAAGTCGCTTTTGTTGGATCTATAATCTAAATGTTCAAGTATTCCTATTCCGTGCGTTCGATTCTTGACCCGTTCTTGACAAAATTGGGGCCCTCGACTAAGGTTTAAGGCTAACATTAAGTAGAGTGGAGGAAGCCGATGCAACTGGCGTTGTGGCTGGGCCTTCCTCTCGCCGGCTTAATTCTAGGTTGGACCATCAGATGGCTATATGCCAGATTTCAACTGTCGTCTTCCGAACAGAAGGCGGAACGAGTACGCAGAGACGCGATAAAAGAAGCTGAAGCCCAGAAGAAGGAGATCATTCTTGAGGCCAAGGATGAGTTGCTACAAGAGCGCAACGCTCAGGAAAACGAGCTCAAGGACCGCCGCCTTGAGCTTCAGCGCTTTGAAAAACGTCTGCTCCAGAAAGAGGAAAGCCTAGATAAGAAGATTGCTTACGTTGAAAAACAGCAGCAAGGTTTCTTAGACCGCGAGAGGAAAATTGCGCAGCAGGAGGAAGAACTAAGCAAGCAGGAGGAAACCCTGCAACAGGAGCTTGAGCGAGTGTCGGGCATGACGGCCGACGAAGCCAAGCGCGTTTTGATGTCTTCAATTGAGGACGACGCGCGGCACGACGCTCAGGCCACAATCAACAAGATAGAACAAGAGGCGAACGCTACCGCAGAGAAACAGGCACGCGAGATTCTCGTGGGCACCATACAACGCATCGCGAGCGAAGTGAACGCCGAGGTAACGGTGACCTCGGTGAGCTTGCCGAACGACGAGATGAAAGGTCGCATCATCGGGCGCGAAGGGCGGAACATTCGCACGCTCGAGACCCTAACCGGCGTCGATATTATCATAGACGACACGCCGGAAGCCGTGGTGGTATCGTGTTTTGACCCGGTACGCAAAGAGATAGCACGTCGGTCGCTCGAGCGGCTCGTCTCCGACGGGCGCATTCACCCGACGCGCATCGAAGAAGTGGTTCAAAAAACCACTCAGGAGATCAGCCAGGTCATCTACGACGAAGGTGAGAAAGCGCTGTTTGATCTCGGTATCCACCACGTGAAACCCGACGGAATCCGCGCTATCGGGCGGCTGTATTTCCGCGCGAGCTACGGGCAAAATGTGCTTGCTCATAGCAAGGAGGTTGCGGTGTTCTCGGCGATGCTGGCGGCCGAGGTGGGGGCCGATCGCGATATCGCTAAACGCGGTGGCCTGCTGCACGACATTGGCAAAGGCATTGAGAGCAACGGCGACTCGAACCACGTTGAGCTCGCGGTTGAACTCGCGAAGCGTCTCGATGAGGATGAGCGCGTGGTCAACAGCATTGCGGCGCACCACGGGGATGTGCCGCACACCTGTGTAGAGTCGGTGCTGGTACAAATCGCGGACGCGCTGTCGGCCTCAAGGCCCGGGGCACGGCGCGAGACGCTCGATAACTACATTAAGCGTCTTGAGAATCTCGAGCGCATTGCTGAAGACTTCACCGGTGTCGAGAAGGCCTACGCGATTCAGGCCGGGCGTGAGCTGCGCATCATGGTAGACCATGAGAAGGTCAGCGATAACGAGGCGAAGGAGATTGCAAAGTCAATCGCCAAGAGGATCGAGGCGGAGCTGCGCTATCCCGGTCGCATCAAGGTTACGATGATTCGCGAGACGAGAATCGTCGAGTACGCGCGTTAGGGACTGCATGGGAAAGACAGCCACAATTCTGGCGCTGGGAGACGTGATCGGCCAGTCGGGCTTTCGGGCGGTGGTCACGAGCCTATCCGGCATTCGTAAGCGACACGGTGCGGATGCCGTTGTGCTCAACGTCGAGAACAGCGCCGAAGGATTCGGCGTTACCGAGGAGCTTGCCGGAAAGCTCCTCGACGCCGGAGCCGATGTGCTCACCACCGGGAACCACGTCTGGCAGAAGAAAGAGGTCCGCGACTACCTCGACCGCCAAGACTACATTCTCCGCCCCGCAAACTACCCCGGCGGGGCTCCTGGGCACGGTAGCTGCGTGTTTGAACACCGCGGTCTCGTGCTCGGGGTGGTGAACCTGCAGGGACGACGACGGATGCCGCAGACCGACTGCCCGTTCAGACTCGGGCGCGAGATCGCTCGCAAGATGCGCTCGCGTACGCGCTGCATATTGGTGGACTTTCACGCCGAGGCGACCGACGAAAAAGAGGCGCTCGGCTTGTATTTAGACGGCGAGGTTTCGGCGGTTGTGGGAACGCACACCCACATTCAAACCGCGGACGAGCGCATCCTTCCGAACGGAACAGCGTATATCACCGATATCGGCGCGAGCGGCCCAGTGGAAAGCGTGATCGGGTTTCAGCCCGATATCAGCATACAGCGCTCGCTCACGCAACTGCCGCTGCGCAACGAAGTCTCCGACAACCGTGCCGCGATACACGGAGTGAAGATCGAGATCGATACCGAGACCGGACGGGCTACCTCGATAACGCGCATCCGCGAGGAATCGCTGGTATAACGCCGTGCCGCTCGCGCGCCTGTGAGGTGCCGGCATGAAGCGCAAACCTTTACTGCAGCTACTACAGAACCGCTACCCTGATTACTCCAAGGATCGATTGCTCGCCGCGGTTCTCTGCGGGGAGGTGCGCGCAAACGCCGAGACAGTTAGAGATCCGAAGCGAGTTCTGCCCGCCGACCTCGAGCTTGAGCTCGATCTTGCGCCACGATACGCCTCGCGGGGCGGCGATAAGCTCGAGCACGCGATACGCGCGCTCGCGTTCGAGATTGACGGGCGTGTCTTTCTGGATGCCGGAAGCTCAACAGGAGGTTTCACCGACTGTCTTCTGCAGCATGGAGCACGCCTTGTGCACGCGGTCGACGTCGGCTACAACCAGCTCGAGTACCGGCTGCGCCGAGACGAGCGCGTCGTGGTACACGAGCGCACCAACATCTCCTCGGTTACACGACTGGAGCCGCCGCCCGACCGTGCGGTGGCCGACCTCTCGTTTCGCTCGCTTCTCGGGATTACCGGCCACATTCTCGATCTTACGCAGGAACGGATCGCGCTGGTGTTGTGCAAGCCGCAGTTCGAGTGGAAGGGCGTCTCGCCGCGCGACGGCGAGTTCGATGGAGTTGTGCGAAACGCAGAGCAGATCGTAGCGGTTGTGGAACGTACGGTGTCGGCGCTTGAGCGTGAGGGGGTGATGGTTCCGGCCGCCGCGCCTTCGGTGGTCAGCGGGCGTGCCGGCAATCGCGAGGTGTTCTTGCTTGTAGCGCGTGCGGAGGCTCCGGCGATGAAGCGCCTTGCGGCATTCGAGTACCGAGAACGGCGAGATGGCGCGATTGCGGCGGTGCGGGAGTTGTTACGCGAACCGGGAAGTAGCCGGTCCGTTGTTTAACCGAACGACTCGCGCTGCAACGGCTCACCGACATAGACCCCGGCCGCCCCGAGATAACGGATACGTTCACCCTCGATCAGGATCTGCACCCGCTCTACCGTCGGGAACTCGGTGGTGGAGTACACTACCTGCTTCAACTGAGCGACGAGGCCCTCCACGCCCATGGTGTTGAACTGAAAAGACTCGCTGAAGTTGAGGTAGGCGGTGCCGTCGCGCACCCAGGCCGATATCAGTTCGGCCTCGTCCGGGATAAGGTTGAGGTAACCGGAGTTCAGTTCCTCGAGGGTAGGGCCACGCATGAGCTCGCGCAGGGTTGCGGTCATCGGGCTATCGGTGAAGCGCACGCGCCGTTCCACTCGCTCGGGATAGATCTGACCTTCGTCGGTTACACGAATGAAGTAAATGCCGTAGCGGCGCTCGCGTTCGGCCTGTTCCGGCTCCGGTTCCGGATCGGGCTCGGGTTCCGGCTCGGGTTCGGGTTCGGGTTCCGGGTCGGGTTCCTCGGCCTGGTCTCGTTCGGTGGTCGACGGATAATCCGGATCGGACCCATCGGGACTGCCGGGGTCGGGTATGGTGTCGAGCTCGGGAGCCTCGTCCTCGGGGGCGTCCTCGAGGTCGTCGGCCGGCGGTTCGTCCTCCGGAGTGTCGTCGGGCTCGGACGGATCGCCTGAGACGCGCTCGGTGATGACATCGCTTAGACCGGTGCGTTCAACAACGTCGCGAATATCGGCGCGATGATAAAGGTACAGCACTACCACAAACAGGATGAATACCATCCAAAACAGTACGCCGAAATGAGTTTTCCGTTGTTTCCGTTTGCGCGCCATCTCATCTAGAAGTATCGGCACGGGCGCATCAAGTTTGACAGCGTTCCAAGAAAAGACGTATAGTTTCGAGACAATGAACGAGATCAACGGCATATCGGCATCTCCCGGCATCGCGATCGGACAAGCCTTTCTCTATCTCGACGACACTCCTACCATCCCTCGCTACAAGATCGAGGAATCGCAGATTCCGAACGAGTTCGAACGCTTCACAATTGCCGTTGAGAAGGCGCTCTCCGAGCTGCGCGGGCTGCAAGAAGACGAAAACGGCGGGGAGGCTAATCAGCGTGAGCTTCTCGACTCGCACGTCTTGATGCTGAGTGACCCGGAACTCTCCTCGAGCATCGACGGCCGGCTCCAAAAGAACCGGCTCAACGTTGAGTGGGTGCTGTATCGTTTCATACAAGAACAGACCGAGAAGCTGCAGCGCGCCGAGGATCAGTATTTACGAGAGCGTACCGCCGACATCCACGACGTCGCTAAGCGGGTGCTCAATCATCTGATGTTTCGCGAACGCATCTCGCTCGCGGACTTGACGCAAGAGGTAGTGCTTGTGGCGCACGAGCTGATGCCGTCGGACGCAATCGCGATGAACAAGCGCATGGTGAAAGGCATTGCGCTCGACGCCGGCGGCAAAACCTCGCACACCGCAATTCTTGCGCGCGCGTTCGAGATTCCCGCGGTGCTGGGGCTGTCGCGTATCTCAAAGCTGATTAGTACCGGTGACGAGATCATCATAGACGGAAACCGCGGCCGCGTGATTACTCATCCCGACGACAAAGCCAGGAAGCGCTACCTGAGGGTCCAACGCGAGTGGCGGCAGCGCGAAGTGGAGTTGATGGGGCTCAACGAGTTGCCGGCCGAAACGCAGGACGGCAAGCTGCTCGCGCTCAAAGCCAATATCGAGGTTCCCGAAGAGGTGGATGCTTTGGCCTCCCATGGCGCCGACGGTGTGGGGTTGTACCGCTCCGAGTTTCTCTTCCTGCGTGGGCGTGGGTTGCCGTCCGAAAAAGAGCAGTATCAGGCATACTCGCAGGTCTTAACCGCCCTTGGAGACAAACCGGTGACCATTAGGACGCTTGACCTCGGCGGCGACAAGATAGCCCCGGTCCTCGGAGGGTTTAGCGAGCAAAACCCAATCCTCGGTTGGCGCGCAATCCGCTTCTGCCTCACTCGCGTAGACCTCTTCAAGATACAGTTGCGCGCGCTGCTGCGCGCCTCGATGCACGGCGACCTGCGTATCATGTTTCCGATGATCTCCGGTATCGAGGAGCTCAATCGGGCATACGAGATCCTCGAGGAAGTAAAAGAAGAGCTTCGGTCCGACGGGGTGGAGTTTCGTGACCCAATTCCGGTCGGCGTTATGATTGAGGTTCCCTCGGCGGCGATGACCGCCGATATTCTCGCGCACAAAGTTGATTTCTTCTCGATCGGCACCAACGACCTCATTCAGTACACCATCGCGGTAGACCGGGGAAACGAGAAGATTGCGTACCTCTACGAACCGTTCCACCCGGGAGTACTGCGGCTTCTCAAGAGCGTTGTCGATAGCGCTCACGAGGTGGGAATCCCGGTCGGCATGTGCGGCGAGATGGCCGGTGATCCGCTTGCAACCGTGATTCTACTGGGACTAGGGCTCGATGAGTTTAGCATGAGCTCGGTCGGCATCCCCGAGGTAAAGCGCATCATCCGTTCGGTGACGATCTCGGAAGCCGAGGAGCTGTTCGGCACGGTAATGGAGATGAGGTCGTATCAAGAAGTAGACACCTTCGTAGCCGATGTCATGCAGAAACGATTTGATGTGAAGGTGTACTAACTGAAATGTTTCACGTTGCAATAGCCGGCCGCCCTAACGTCGGCAAATCCACCTTGTTTAACAGACTCATTGGTCGTCGCCGCGCCATAACCGAGCGGACGCCCGGCGTCACACGCGACCCGGTAAGCGCTACCGTGGAGCTCGACGGCGTCACGATAACGTTCACCGATACCGGCGGCTACACCGCCGGCGAAGCCGCGATAGACCGCCGCGTCTCGGGTCGCGCGCTCGCGGTTGTCGGTGAGGCCGACTGCGTCCTGCTGCTGCTCGAGTATCAACAGGTCACCGCCGAGGACGAACTGTTCCTGGACGCAATCAACCGTTATCGAGACAAAGTGTTGCTCGTGGTAAACAAGATAGACACACCGGAGCGCGAGGACGGCATCTACGAGTTCTACCGTTACGGCTTTGAGCCTGTCCTCGGCGTCTCGGCCGAACACGGGCGGGGCATTGAGGAACTGAGAGCGGCGCTGCTTCAGCGACTGCTCGACAGTCCGGCGGCCGGTGAAGCCGACAACCCGGCGGCGTTCAGCGGAGCCGAGTTTGCAGACGGGGCGGGGCGGAGCCGAGCGCCGCGCGAAGGCGCTCGCGGCGACGGGAACCCGTCCGACCGGTCGCTTAGCGAGGGCACCCCGGGCGAGTATGCGGAGCATGAAGGGCCGGAGCCGATTACGCTCGCGATTCTTGGGCAGCCGAACACCGGAAAATCAACGCTCGCGAACGCATTGCTCGGACACGAAAGCTCGATCGTCGATTCGGTACCGGGCACCACGCGCGATGTGGTGGAAGGTGAGTTTGCGTTCGGCCCGCACCGCTTTCGATTGCTCGACACCGCCGGTATGCGCCGCCGCAGCCGCGTCGATGAGCCGCTTGAGTACTACTCGGTTAACCGCGCGGTTGCGACGCTCAGCGTGTCCGACGTGGTGCTCTTGGTGGTGGACGCCCAGAAAGGCGTTACCGAGCAGGACAAGAAGATCGCGGGACTGGTCGTCAAGCGCGGCTGCGGCGTGATACTGGTGCTCAACAAGTGGGACCTGATGTCGGGGGCGCCCAACGAGTTCGAGGCGGTGCGTGACCGCGTTCGTTTCGTGTTTCCGGTGTTGCAGTTTGCGCCGGTTGTCGCGATCTCGGCGCAAGAGGGGCGTGGATTCAAGCGCATGCTCAAGGCGATCGAGCAGGTTTATCGCGAGCTTGGGCGCAGAGTCGACACCGGGCGGCTCAATCGTTCCCTGCAGGCCTGGGTGGCGGAGAACCCGCCCCCGATGGTCAACGGCCGTAGGCCGAAGTTGCTCTACGCTACCCAAACCAGCACTCGACCGTTGGTGTTCGTATTGTTTGCCGGACGCAAACGAGACGTGCCCGACAGCTACATTACCTATATCAAGAATCGCATTCGGGAGGAGTACGAGTTCCGCGTTACGCCGATCCGGGTCGAGATTCGTGACCGCGGACGGCACGCCGGCTCGTAGTCGCACGTATGCAACCGCTCAGCATAGGCGAGGTGTGCGAAGTTCTCGGACTCAAGCCTCACATCTTGCGCTACTGGGAACAAGAGATTCCGCTTCTTTCGCCCCCCAAAGACAGCTTCGGGCGCCGCGAATTCCACGAGCGCGAGCTGCAGCAGCTGTTTCGCATCAAGTATCTCGTGTACACCAAGAAGTACACCGTACAGGGTGTCGCGCGCAGGTTGCTGCAGGAAGCTTCCGGTCGCTCAGCCGACGCAAAGGCGCGGGTGCACGCGGTTCGACACGCGGTGCTCGGCTCGGTGTATCGCGCCCGCGCGGTTACCGACCGGCTCTCGCAACTCGGGGTGCCCCGGCAAGCGATAGACCCCACGCGGGTCGACGAGACTACACAACGAGAACTCAGCGAAGCCGCGGTGCACACGCTGCGCCGTGAGTTGCAGCGTTACCCCGAGACACTCTGGGACGACCTGCAAGCGGTGTTGGCCTCGCCGAGCCTCGGCCCCGACGGAGCAACCGACGAACAACGAGGCACCGTTTCCGACGCGAACACCAAGGTGCTTTCGCTGCCGGAGCACGAGGCGTTTTCTGCGGAGTGCGGCCGGCGCGGTTTGGAGGCGTTGGCGGAGGGAACGGTGCTGGCGTTCTCACCGGTGTCCAATGCTTGTCCCGCGCCTGATGCCGGCTACCCCCCGCTTGCACCACTGACGGCGCTGCGTCGCGTTTCGTTGCTGGAGCTAACCGCCGAGAGACTCCGTGCCGCGAGCTACGCCTGCGGGCGACGCCTCGTCTGGGTGATTGTGGTTCCACACGAGCGACTCGGTGCCGTCCGTGCGTACATAAAGGCGAAGCGTCGCTTCGGGTTTCGCAAAGGTGACCTGGTTGTGGCCCCACAACAGACGTTCCCGCTGCTCTATCGCGACGGCACCGCGGTAGCGAAGCCCGATGGTACGATCGTGAGCTACTGGTCGGGCCTCGCCGGCTCGTTTCGCATCCTCTCGTCGCCGGCCTTCGCGCGCTTCTGCGGAGAGCGAGGTCTGGAACGCGTGCTGTTCGCGCCGCTCGATAACCCCGTCGCAACCGTTCCGGCGAGCACGATGCTTGGGCTGCACCTGTCGCGGGGGAACGCGTACACCTTCGAGGTGGTGGCGCAGCGCGGGCGGCGCTTCCGGCCGAGCGGCGCGGCCGTTGTGGAGCTCGATGCGATCGGGGCCCGCTTTCCGGGCCTACCTCTCGATCATATCGAGATTCCGGCGGCCTCGCTTGGGCTGAAGGACCGAGATACCGATAATCCTGATAGGAGCGCTCGGGATGGGATACGTTTGAAACTGCGACTGAGCCGTCTGTTGCAGAAGGAACCGCGCAGCCTGGCTGTGGAGTGCGACCGGCGCGCCGCCTATGCGCCGTTGACGCGCATTGAGGAGCTACCGAGCGCCGCGCAGGCGCTGTCACGGTACGATGCTGAGCTGATCGGCGGGCCGCACTCCGGCGAGGCGTGCGAGGTTCCGCCGCTGTTCGCGCAGGACGCCGAAACCGCGAAGCTCCGGCAGGCGTTACGCGCCGGCGGCGCTGCGAGTGACGGCGCTGCGAGTGACGGCGACGCGCTGCGTTGAGGATACGCGCCACGGGCACTGCAATCGAGATACGCGGCGCGATCAACAAGCGGGAAACGTAAAAGGTGAAGGTAAAGGTGAAAACGATGAGTAGGAACGAACGCATCCACCTACACTCGCTTGCGCGAACTCGCGTTGTACTCGCTTGGGTGGCGCTGCTGGCGTGCGTGCTGATACCGGTACCACGGCTCAACGCGCTGCAGTTCTCAGACTGGGCGGCGCGCCAGGTGCCGGACAACTCGGGCGCGCGGCGCGCGGTGGCCGATCTGTTTCAGGCGGAGTATTCGCAGGTACGAAACGCACGCGCACGCGTCATCGAGGACCGGTCGCAGCGAACGCCGGTGCGATTCTGGGTCGAGGAGTGGAACAATTCGTTGTACTACGTCTTCGCGCACCGGCGCGGCGAGTCGTTCGAGATCGACAGCGCCGGCACCTACGTCGTACGTCGTAACCTTGATTCAGGCGAGATCGATCAACTCAAAGTGTTCCTGCGCGACGACCCCCACTACTTTGCGCGGCTGTTTCCGAGCAGCAGCGGGATGACGCAGCTCGACCTATACCTTGCCGATACTCGTGTGCACCGGGGTGTGCCGGTCGGTATGCGTTTCGATCGCGCGCTCACCGAACCGTTCACCCGCGTCATGGAGCGTACCCAGCGCAGCGTGGCTTGGCCCGAACTCTTTCCGGAGCTCGACCGGCGCAACCGCGAGGCCTATCGTCGGGTTGAAACCATGGTAGATCGCATTCGCGAGGTCATCACGGATCTGCCTGACGCAGAGGACGGCGCGATGGACGCCGACGGCAATCTCGTGTTTATCGAGTCGTTGGTTCTGCAGGATCAGGAAGCGGGCTTCAATTGCTCGGGGTTCGCGAAATGGGTGGTCGACGGTATCTATGGGCCTCAGTCCGGGGGGTATCTGCCGATCGATCCGCTCAAGACCAAGCATCTCGACCACCGCGGCCATCGCTTCAGTCTGGCTCGCGAGCACGACCGCGACCCGTACTTCGGCTTAGACTGGTCCCGCAATCTCGCAATAGAACTCAAGCGCCTTCGCAATCCGGTGCGCGAATGGCACCACACCGATGCGGATGTACGCTCGGTGCGCTACTCGCGCTACACCGAGAATTTGGGCTATCCGGTTTCGGAACTCGAGCGTATTCTCTACCTACTGGCCGTCCGTGATCCGGGGCGCTTCTACATCGGCTCGGTAAACCGGGAGTTTGGCGAAGCGCCGGTCTTGCGCCAGCACGTGCACGTGGTGGTGCTGTTCCCGTACTTCACCTCCGAGGGTCGGTTCAAGATCGCGGTTATGGAGCGAAACGTGGAGTCGAGCATGGCATCGCTGCGACGACGATACAGCGACGACCACATTCATCTGGTGCGGGCTGAGGCCGATGAGCGGTTTGCCCCTCCGGTCGTCGATAAACGGTAATAAACGGTAATAGACCGATAATTGAATAACCGCAAACCCTGAGGTATTCTCTAACCGTATGAAAATTTTTCTGCTCATCGCCACGCTACTCGCAGGGGCGGGTACGTGGTCTGCGCAAGCGGCCGATCGGGGTGTCTTCCAGGAAGCCGAAGCACGTTTTCGCGCTCAGGAGTGGGAGCTTGCGCTCAATCGCTACGACGCGTTGATTCGTCAACACCCGAGCTCGCCCACGGTGCCCGACGCCCAGTTTCGGCGCGCGGTGGTACTGTATCGTCTCGGACGATATCAGGAGGCGGTACGCGTCTTTCGGCGGGTTGAGTCGCGTTTTCGCTCAACGCAGTACCTACCCGAGGTGCCGTTCTGGAAAGGCCTTGCGCGCTATCAGCTGCAGGACTACTCCGCCGCGGTCTCCGACCTAGACAGCTTCCTCGACGACCACCCGGATTCGCCGCTGCGCACTCAGGCGCTGTTGTACCGGGCCCTGGCCGAGATTGGGTCCGAGCGCCCGATGCTCGCGCGCGCCACTCTCGAAACGCTGTTCTCCGAAACCCCCGACGCCGGCGAAGAGTCGTACGCCGCTGCGCTCTTGACCTCGTTATATATCGAGCACGACGACACCGAGTTGATCCTGCGCTTCACCGACGAGCTAAACCTTAGCGATATCGAGTCTCCCTGGCGTGAAAACGTGAAGCTGTACCGCGCCGAGGCGCTGCGCGCCGAGGGCCGAAGCGAGGAAGCGTTTGAGCTCTACGACGCGGTGGTGGACGCCGCGCCGGAGATTGCGCGGGTAGCGTTGCAGCGCCGCTTCGAACGCGCGCAGCAAACCGGCGATCGCGACCGGGTCGACGGGGTCCTGCTCGAGGCCGAGCAACGTCTCGCGGGCAGACCCGAGCTGCTCTCGGATTTCTGGTTGCAGGTGGGCATAGACGCGTACGAGCGCGAAGAGTACGAGATCGCCGAGCTTTATCTGCGACGCGTCTGGGATCTCCGCGGTGCGCAACCAATTACCGGGCTCGTGCCGTTGTATCTCTCACACCTGCGCGAGCGGCGCGGAGAGTTGGCGCGCGCGGCCGAGATCTTGGAACTATACCTGGCCGAGGAAGACGAGCCCGATGAGCACGCGCGCGTGTTGATGCGGCTCGGAGCGGTCCGGCTCGCTCAGGAAAACTGGGAAGCCGCGACCGAGCGGTTCGGCGAGGTGGTTTCGCAGTACCCGGACTCGGAGCATTTCGGAAAAGCGGCGTATCAGCTCGCGTTCGCCGAGTATCGTCTCGGCGATCTCGCTGCAGCCCGCAATACCATAGCTCGCACGCTCGGCACAGCACGAGCCGGCGCGTTCATGCCGGAGCTCCTGCGCCTGCGCGCCTCGGTTGAGCGCGATCGCGGAGAACTCGAGGACGCGGTCGCAACCTTCAGAGACTACCTACCGATGCGCAGCGATGATGTGGCGTCGCGGCTCGAGTATCACAAACTGCTGTTCCGTACCGGACGAACCGAGCAACTGGTGCTGGAGTCCCGTGAGTTTGCGGAGTCACATCCCGAGTTTTCGGAGCCGGTGGAGCCGGGGTATAACGCCGGCACCGCGATCGAGTTCAACTATCTCAAGGGAATCGCGCTTGTTTCACGCCGCAACTATCGAGAGGCTTCCGAGGTGCTCGGACGGCTGCCCGAGACTCCTGAGGAGTACGAGCAACACCGCGAGATCTATCCGTACGTGCTCTATTATCGCGGCTGGTCGGCGTATCAGCGCGCCGAGTACGATGAAGCGGTGGGGTTGTTTGACGAGCTCGTCTCGTACGATCAAGAGCACGAGTTTGCCGCGCGAGCAGCGTACCTTGCCGGGTGGAGCGCGTTCCAGCAAGGAGCGTACGATGCGGCCGAGGAGCGCCTTTTGCGCGTTTCGGCGCTTCATGCTTCGCGCGAGCTTCGCATAGAGGCCGCCTTCGTGCTCGGGCAGGCGCTCGCGGCGCGCGGCAGCCACCAAGAGGCCGCGGTGCAGTTCCGCAATCTGTACCTCGATTACCCCGACTCGGGCTATGCCGATGATGCACGCTTTGAGTACGCGGCGCAGCTCGCGGCGCTCGAGCGCGTCGATGAGGCGGTAGCGGCGTACCGAGAGGTCTACGAACGGTTTCCCGACAGCCCGCTTGCCGAGCAAGCGCTCTACACTAGCGGTGAGCTGTTGCTCTCCGACGGGCGCTACGACGATGCCCGCAACGCGTTCGCCGATTATCGCAATAGCTTCCCCGACGGGCGTCTTGTGGGCGCGGCGCTGTACTGGGGCGGCGACGCTTCGTACCGCCTCGGTGAGAGCTCGGGAGCGCTGCTGTTGTGGGAGCGGTTGCTCGAGCAGCATCGCGACAGCGAGTTTCGCGCACAGGCGATGGAGCGTGCCGCGGAGATCTACCGTGATCGCCGCGAGTATCGCGACGCGCTAAATCTGCTCACGCAACTGATCGTGGCCTACCCGGAACGCGCCGAGGAGATCGACGCACGCAGCACGGCCGATCAGCTCGTGCTGTTGATCGGTGGCCTGTCACAGCGTGAGGCCGGGCTCTGGGTCCGGATCGAGAACAACGACAGGGCGCGGAGCGACGCCGGACGCGAGGCGATTATCGAGCTTGCGCAGCTGGTGTTCTACGAGACCGCTGCCGGCCCGCGAGAACTCGGGATCGTGTTGCCGCTGTTGCGCGAGACGATGGAGTACGATGAAGAAGATCCCGAGAGGGCGGCGCTCGCCGCGTTCATGCTCGCCGAGCACTCAGGTGAGCAGGGGGAGTATGCGCGCGCGGCCGAGCGTTTTCTCGAGGCGGCCGCCATAAACCCGGCCGATACCGACCATGTCGCGCGCTCGCTCTACCGCTCGGCCGAGATGCAGCTGCGCGCGGGGCGCAGAGCCGAGGCCGAGGCGATCAAGAGCGAGCTCGAGGACGAGTTTCCGAACTCGGAGTGGACCGCCGAAGCGCGTCGTCTGTTAGGAGAGAGTTGAGCCGTGAAGATAGGACAAATACTGACGATCACCGGCATGCTCGGCGTCATGCTTAGTATGATCACGATGGGCGCCTTCGCGGATGAGCCGTCGGCTGGGCCCGACTCACCGGAGGAAACCGAGATCCTGGTTCCCACGCTGCTTCTCGAGGTGGAAGACCTGCGCGTAGAGGTTGTAGAGGCGGAGTTACCCGGGTCGCCTCCGCTTCCGATACCGCAGGTCCAGGTGCCGTTGCCCGGTACCGAGGAGGCGGCTCTCGCGACAACGGTGTTGCCGCAACCAGGACTCGACCCGGACGTAGTGGATCCGCGCCGCCCCGATCCGGAGGAGAGTTCAATCTATACCACCGGTAGGCTCGGAACCGGCAATATGAACCACATTCTCGGCGCACTCAGCCTCTACAAGCTCGGCGCCGATCCGCGCTTTCGCTTCGAGTTCTCTCACGACGGCATCGACGGCTACTCGGGCAAAGAGTCGGGCACCGGCTACTTTCGTCGCGACAATCTAATCGACGGCACCATAGCGGGTGATCTCGGCCCGCTGGCACTTGAGCTCGACGGGCGGTTTTTCTCGCGCGAGGAAGGCCTGCAAGAAGAGGCGCGCGTTCCGGACGGTAACGGTGAGAAGTACTACTCGGTGGAGCATCGCTACCTTTCAGGCGGTACACAGGCCGGCATCTCCCCGACCGACGCGTTAAGCATCACCACACGAATAGACTCCTCAACGGTGAGTCGCGTGCTGACCGACGCCGAGGACCCGCCGCGAGCCCGTGAGACCGTGGTGGCTCCCAGTCTCGCGGCCGAGCTCAGTCTGCCCTCGGTGGACGCCGCGCTGCGCGGCGGGTACGACATACGGCTGCTGTCGGCGGACGATGCCGACAGCATAGACCCCGCGCAGAACCTCGATTTCTACGGTGAGTTCGAGTACTTCTTTGAGCCACCGGTTTCGTTAGGCGCAGGCGCCGGTGTGGTGTGGGAGGTTGAGGAGGAACTCCACGCACCGTTTCACCTGCGTCTGCAGGGCAACCCGTTGTCGCAGCTGACGCTCCGCGCCGAGGGTGGACAGGAGATTCACCGCAAACGCTACTTCAACCTCTGGGAAGAGGTGCCGTTACTGAGCGTTGTCGGCACCGACGGTGTCGCCCCCCGCAACGAGGCTGAATGGTACGGTGAGCTCGCGGCGATATACGAGCTCGACGGAGCCGAGAACACCTTTGAGACCGGTCTGCGCTACGCGCGAATCGAGAATCGTCTGGTGCTCAATGATTTCGTGACCGACCGCTTTGAGTTCGAGCAGAAAGAACGCACGCTGCTCACGCCCTCGGCTGCGCTTACGGCGCGCGTCGCCGAGCACCTGCGCTTCAGACTCGGGTGGGAAGGACAGCTACTCGAGACCTCGGTGCTCGAGCCGGCGCACAGCATCAACGCTCAGCTCGAGCTACAAAACAGCGCCGGAACGCTCGCAGCCGGCGCCGAGAACAGTTTCCGCGTCTACGACGAGCCGGTCCTACCGCAGCTGCGGCTGTTCGGCCGCGCCGAAGCCACCGAAGGGATCGAGTTTCAGTTGTCGTTTGAGGATATTCTTGAGCCCTTGCTCGAGGACGGGCGCCCGAGCCTCGGCCCATCGGTCAAGGGCCGGCGACCTTTTATCGAGCCCGGATTTCGGGTGATCTTCAGTACACAGATTTCTCTGTAAGATAAGGAGTTTTGAATGGTTGAGTTGTTCGCTCGCGGCGGAATCATCTTGGTGATCATCGTCATGTTGTCGGTTGTTGCCGCTGCGATCATCATCGAGCGGTTGCTGTACTTCAGAAAGATCAGAGGCGACGAAAGCCAGATCATTAATCGGCTCAAGCAAACGCTTGAGAAGCATCATTTCGACGAGGCCCTCGCGATCTGTGAGAGTAACCCAAGCCCGGTGGCGAACCTCATGCGGGTCGGCATCGAGCATCGACAGTACTCTTCGGAGGTGATCAAGGCCTCGATCTCCGACGCCGCCAACATGGAGATCCCCCGCATGGAGCGGTTCTTGACCTCGCTCGGCACGATAGCGCACATCTCGCCGCTGCTCGGGCTGCTCGGAACCGTAACCGGCAATATTCAGGCCTTCGGCGTCCTCGGTGAGTTCGGCGCCGCCGGCGACCCCGCGATCCTTGCTCGGGGTATCTCTGAAGCTTTGATCACGACCGCGGCGGGCATCATCGTCTCGATCCCGGCGATCATCTTCTACAACTACCTTGTGAGTAAGGTGAACCACTCGATCATTCATCTCGAGAACCGGGTGAGCGAGATGGTGTTGCTGCTCAAAGGGAACGGTAACAATGCAGTTTAAGCGACGCCTCTCGCCGAAGGCCAACGTCGACCTCATTCCGATGATCGACGTCGTCTTTCAGCTGGTGGTGTTCTTCATGGTCTCAAGCACCTTCATCATGACTCCCGGTATCAGTATAGATCTGCCGGGCGCCGAGACCAGCGACGCGGTCGTGATGAGCCGTATCGTGGTGACGGTCGCCGGAGAGGACGAGCTTTATATCAACAGAGACCGCTACACCTTCGAGGAGTTCAGAAACGCCGCGGCGCAGCTCGATGCCGCAGCTCAGGAAGCCGATGACCAAGGCGTCACGCGCTCGGTGATCGTTGAAGGCGACCGTACCGTCGCGTACGACACGATGGTACGCGTTCTAGATGTGCTGCGTAGAAGCGGCTTTCGCGGGGTGAATTTGCGGACTCGTGAAGAACTGGGGGCTCCGTAGCGTATGTTACATTCCGATCGCGAACGACTCGCGACGAGCATCGCGGTAGCGTTCGGGATACACGTGGTGTTACTCGGGCTGCTGTACGTGTTCGGCTGGAGCATCGACGAGTTCCCCGATTACGAGCCGCCGATCTACGTCTCGCTCGAGGAG
>Ga0207421_10003514_pt1 | contig 18645 bp, 14 predicted proteins | sample SodLakKL_010_SED_4_FD_187542 | JGI IMG/M metagenome (GOLD analysis project Ga0207421, IMG submission 187542) | Alkaline sediment microbial communities from Lake Tanatar, Kulunda Steppe, Russia - 8KL_010_SED (SPAdes) (version 2) | ecosystem: Environmental > Aquatic > Non-marine Saline and... | reverse complement strand
TCCTTAATTTCATAGATGATGCGTATCCTCACTACGCTTTTGTCGAGTACAAAACTAAGTGAAGGGTTCATGGGAAGTTGTTCCGGGTATTTTCCCCAATATTTTATAAGCGCTATATTGGCAGGGCTTTGCCATTGCACTTCACCTGTATTTTTGCTCCAGTTATTCTTTTCAGCCATGAGATGATGTATTGTTTTGTGCAGTCATGAGATGATGTGTTATTTTGTGCATTGCGGGTTATTCGATGACCCCTGGTGTTATTTGCATTTCGTTGAAAGGAATGATAACACGTGCGTTCTTCTCTTTGAAATACCTTTTGATGTCATCAGGTGGCATTTCTGCTGCTGCGAGCAAAAAGTCACCACCCCACGCACCCAGTGATTTCACCACACCCGGGAAGTCCTGGTAGTGCTGCTTCTGTATGGGGTTTAGCCCGGTGGCCCTGGCCGTTACCGATTCATGCAGCAGCAGCGACTGGATGAAATCATGCAGGTCATCTGTATGGATAATGTGATCGGTGATCCTGGATATGGATTCAGTAAATATTTTGGGAATCTTCAGGGCGTTGAAATTTGCGATGCTTTTTGCACTGTCTTGTTTTTGCCCGCTGTAGATGAAAAAGAGGTGTTTATGAAATACCGGCCTGAAGTCCACTCGCTGCACCAGGGGTTTATTATGGTAACCGGTGAAAGTATAAATGATGGGAGTCTGGCTTCTGGCGCAGGCCATATCATAACCGGATCCTTTTGATAGTTCAAAGAAAAGCTCATAAGGGTCTGTTGCGGCCCAGTATGCGATATTGGATATCAGGGATGAGCTGCTGCCCAGCCCCCAGGATTTATCAAATTCAAGGCAGGCCATAGCCTTCCAACCTTTCTGTTGTGATAAGAACCCGGGTTTGATTTTTTTTGCTGCAGAAAGGGTCTGTTGCACGAAGCGGACGGATGCATGGTCGGCATCATCAATAGCGTGCGTCTTCGGCTCGAAACTTTCCCCCCGGAATACGACATCTAGCCAGGGCTTGTCTTTTATCAGGCTTCTCCAATGGATGCCGGTGATCCCGGGGGAAGGGCTGACATCGAGGGTTTGTCCGTAGCGCACAGGCATGGCAAGGGCACGTGCTCCTGCCAGCACCAGGTACTCTCCGGTAATCATCAGCTTGCCATTGGAGCGAAAATGCATTTTTGTCACATTAATATGCGGTGATCAGGGTGTTCTTAGTTTCTCAAGGTATGATACCACGGCCTGGTAGCTCACCTTTTTATCTTCAAAACGTGCTTTAATTTTTTCTGTTTCTTCCGGTGTTGTTTTTAACTGCAGGATGATGTTGGAAAGGTGCATGCGCATGTGGCCTGATTGGATGCCTGTGGTGGTGAGTGATCTGACAGCTGCGAAATTGTTTGCCAGTCCGGCTGCCCCGGCTATCCTCATTAGCTCTGAGGCTGTCGGGTTTTCAAGTATCTCCAGCGAGCGTGACGCCAGGGGATGCAGCCGTGTCAGTCCGCCTGTAGTGCCTAAAGCCATGGGCATCTTCAGGGAGATGGTGAATATGCCGTTTTCAATGGTTGCCGTGCTCAGGGATCTGTATTGTCCTGAGCGTGCAGCATACGCATGAGCCGCGGCCTCAATGGCGCGGAAGTCATTACCCGTGGCCAGGATCACGGCATCCACACCATTCATGATCCCCTTGTTATGGGTGGTGGCACGATATACATCTGATTCTGCGATCCGGACAGCCATCACAAAGCGCCGCGCAAAATCCCTGGCAGAAAGTAAGGCTGTTGCCTCTTCCAGTTCTTCAAGCTTGCATGAGGCACTTACATGTACCAGGCATTTGTCGTTGTAGTTTGACAAAATGGCCATCAACGGTTCAAAGTCATCCGCATGGAAGTCTTCCGTATCTTTGAAAAAGGCTTTCAGGCCTTCAGCAAACTCTTCAAGGCATGAGTTTATAAAGTTTGCCCCCATGGCATCTATGGTGTCAAACGTGGCTAGCAGCTGGAAATAATTTCCCAATATGTCTGATCGTTCTTTCAGCTGTAATTGCCTTATCCCACCCCCACGCCTTTCCATGTTCCGGGTAACAGGAGCCACATAATTGAGTAAAAAGGCTTCTATTTCTGTCATGGCGGCATTCAGCCTGTTATGATCCCCGGCAAACAGGAAGTGCAGCTGCCCAACCTTGGTCTTACTTTCTACCTGTGCATGGAAGCCACCCCGCGCAGCCCAGAACCTGGCAGCGGAGGATGCTGCAGCCACCACGGAACTCTCTTCAATGACCATCGGTACCATGTATTGCTTCCCGTTGACAATAAAATTGGGAGCCACATTATATGGCAGGGGATAATTAGAGACGGTATTTTCGCTGATCCCCTCCAGTATCTGCTGAATATCCGGATCAGGGTGTATAAAAGATTCAAGCTCCTCTTTTGCAGCCTCCGGATCAGCACAGCTTGAAACTGCCAGCCTGCGTTTTTCCTCTGATGATAATTTGGAAAACCCTTTGAGTATCTTCATGGATATAAAAATGTCGAAATGTCAGAAGGTTGAAAGGGCCAGTCAAGCCCGTCTCTGCCCCGGATTTGCATAACATCTCAAAAAACCCCAAACCTCAAAGCTTTTATCCTCTGATCCTGAGGTATGCATATGCCATTTCCAGCCCTTTAACCTGATATTTTACGAATTTACGTAAATCCTCATAATCACCCCGGGCATATTTCAGAAAAGTGGATGCCTGTCCATAGATGGCAGGCAGGGAAGATTTCCGGATCAGGTAGTATCCGTCAAGGAATGATTTAATGCCTCCGGATGCGATGATTTGGCCGCATCGGATTTCTTGCTTTTCCTGTTGGACGACATGGTTGATCATGTCAAGCATCTGTGCAGCATCATGGCCTATGAATGACAGAGGCTCAAAGAGTTCCTGAGGCTGGCTTTTGTCACGAAGGAGTTCTACCTTGGCGAAGTTTGTGCCGCCAAAAGCACCAAACTCTATCGCTGCCAGGGGCATCTTAAGCAATGTGCGAAGGCTTTCCAGGCCCATTCCCTGGCCTACTTCCTTGGCCATGACAGGAAAATCCACCAAATCGAGTAATTGTGAGATGGATTCTGCGGGAGTTTTTTGCAGCCTGTCGCCTTCTGGCTGAAACCACTCCTGCATCGGGTTAATATGGATGATCAATCCATCGGCCCTGAGTTTGCTGACCAGGCGTTTGATTTTATCCAATTTATTTTCCTGCAGGAGGATCTCCAGCTGGTTGATGCCCAGGTTGGCGTATAAGGGCAGGTTGTTGCCTATGGTGTCTCTTATATCAAAATCAGGTAAATAGGCATCGTCATCCAGGATGATGCGGCAGGATCCCAGCCCCATGCCCATCCCAAACTCATTACATGCCCTGGCCAGGTTTTTGTTAATGTGCCCTGCCATCTTTGTGCCTCCCGTCATGCTGGAGACCCACAGAGGAAGGGAAAGCTTTTTCCCGATGAAGTGGGTTTCCGGGATGGCTTTATCGGGGTGCTTGCTGAGCACAGGCTCATACATGAACCTGTTATCGAGCTGGTTTACAAGAGTTTGCGACTCAAAGGCCAGGTCAATGTGGTCTTTTTTACGGTCTTCCATAAGGCGAAACGGGTTTTATACGCCCAGATAGCGGGATATTACCATCCTGAGTATTTCTGAAGTGCCTTCTCCGATTTGGAGCAATCGCTGGTCACGGTAAAACCTTTCCATGGGATGCGGCTTGAAAAATCCCTTAGCGCCGTGTATCTGCAGGCCTTCGTCAGCTATCTCCCTTGCTATTTCCGAGGTATATAATTTAGAGATTGCTGCCTCCCTGGCAAACTGCATGTTGTTGTCTTTTCTCCAGCAGGCATTGTACAGGGTATTTTTTGCCAGTTCTATCTTTACATCCATGTCTGCCAACTTAAAGCCAATAGCCTGGAATTTCGAAATGGGTTTTCCGAACTGCACCCTGTTTTTGGCATGTTCAAGCGATGCTTCCAGGACACCATGCGATAGGCCAAGGCCGATAGCTGCGATGGATAGTCGCCCGGAGTCAAGCGTGTTGAGCATGATGCGGCCACCCTGGCCTTCTTCGCCAAGGATGTTTTCAGCGGGCACCCTGCAGTTATCAAAATAGAGCTTGCCGGTGTCGCTGGCACGCCACATCATCTTACCCTTGCTTGGCTCTGAAGTAAACCCGGGTGTGCCCTTTTCCACGATAATGGCAGAAAGACGCTTCTTGCCCCTGTTTTCTCCTGTAACGGCCTGAAGGGTTATACCCCCTGAAATGGCGGATGCGGAGTTGGTGATGTGGTTCTTGGCCCCATTAATGACCCAGTGGCCGTCCTGGAGCTTGGCAGTGGTCTCCGAGCCCATGGCATCTGACCCGGCATTTTCCTCTGTCAGACCAAAAGCCCAAGTCATCTTGCCTGTGCATAAAGGGGGGATAAAACGTTTTTTCTGTTCCTCGGTGCCATATTTTAAAATGGGGGCTATCCCAAGCGAGTTGACAGATGCAACCGTGGCAGCCTGGGAGCTGTCTACACGAGCCAGCTCTTCTACAATAATGATGTACGATAAGGTATCCAGCCCCTGACCACCTAGTTCAACGGGTGCCTGTATTCCAAAGAAACCCATCTCACCCATCCGGGCGGTCAGTTCCTCAGAAAACAATTCCTTCTCATCAAGCTCTCCTGCCAGTGGCCTGATCTCCTTCTCTGCAAAATGGCGAACCTTAACCCTCAGCGCTTCGTGGGCCTCTGTTAAAAATGGACTTTGCGACATGTATGATCAATTGATTTTAAACTTAGTATAGAAATATATTGCTATAGAAATAACAACAAACCTTGTCGTTCGGTTTTGTAAAAGTATAAATTTTTCTTTAGCGGTGAGCTATTTATTTGAGGGCTTTATCTGTTAAATGTACTAGTGGGGCGTTATCCGGAACGACATCACCTTGTTTTACATGTATCTTTTTTATAAACGCCTTAGCCGTTGAGGTGATCTTATTTTCCATTTTCATTGACTCAAGGATGAGCAATGTTTCCCCCTTGCTGACCTCCTGTCCCTCATTGGCAAGAATGTCTACCACGGTGCCGTGCATGGGAGATTGTATGAGGCTTTCCCCTTCCAGGACGGGGTTTTCATTGATCTGCTTGAGTGTTTCTTTGCCCAGATGTCTTACCGGGCTTACCCTTGCCGTTTTCCCTTCGTGCTGGAATATAACTTCACCGTTATCAGTAAGATAATAAAGCGTGTGGACACAGCCACCCATTTCCATGGTGAGGGTATGCTCGTTTTTGTCCAGCAGTGCAATGTTTACAAGTCCTTGCGCTGTGGGGATGCTCATCCTGTTTGGTGTCTGATATACATATCGAACATCTGTTGTTTTTCCATTGATCATCAGGCTTGCCTCGGGCAACAGCCTCCAGAAGCCTATCTGACCCCAAATGTTATCGTTGTTATGCTCTTTTGAATGGGCAAACAGGAACGCCATGGCAAGCAGGTGATTCTGGCTTAATGAGCCTGCAGTGCAATCCTTCCCGGGTTGCCTGGTGTCAACGACCCTGCCTGCAAGGCCTGTGTCAGTATGGCCATTAGCAAAGTCGTCTGATTCAAGGATGTCGGTCAGGAAAGAAATGTTTGTTTTTATACCAAGTAATACATACTGTTTCAGGTGGCGGATAAGTTTTTTTCTTGCTGTTTCCCTTGATGATGCGTGATATATCACTTTGCTGACCATGGGGTCAAATTTGCTGCTTACTTCACCCTTCGCAGCGAGCGCTGTATCTATTCTAAGCCTGGTGTCTTCGGGTATTTTATGCAGCAGCACTTTGCCGGGGCAGGGAAGAAAGCCGGCTTCCGGGTCTTCGGCATATACTCTGGCTTCTATGGCATGACCATGCATTTGCAGATCCTCCTGCTTGTAGGGCAATACTCTGTCTGTGGCAATATGAATCTGTTCCTTAACGATGTCGAGGCCTGTAATCATTTCGGTAACAGGATGTTCTACCTGGATGCGGGTGTTCATTTCAAGAAAATAAAAATGGTCATCCTGCACGAGGAACTCCACGGTGCCTGCATTGGTGTACCCAATATGGGCTGCCAGTGTTTTGGCTGCTTCCATCATGTTCTTGCGGGTGACCTCACTGAGGTTTGGCGCTGGCGCTTCTTCCACAATTTTTTGATGACGGCGTTGCACAGAGCATTCCCTTTCAAAAAGACTGAGAATATTTCCATGGTGGTCTGCCAGAAGTTGTATTTCAATATGCCTTGGGTTGGGCAGATATTTTTCGATGTAGATTTCGTCGTTCCCAAAATAGTTTTTTGCTTCCCGCCGTGCACTTTCTATGCCTTCCCGCAGCTCATCCGCGTTTTTCGCTATGCGCATTCCCTTTCCTCCACCACCTGCGGCTGCTTTTACTATGATGGGAAAGCCTGTTTCTGATGCTTTTGCCAATAATTGCGCGGCATCTCCGGTGGCGCCATCTATTACCGGCACGCCAAGCTCGTTTGCCAGGGCACGTGCCTCATTCTTATTTCCCATGATCCGGATGGCTTCTGCTGATGGCCCTATGAAGATCAGCCCTGCTTCCCTGACTGCTGTTGCAAATTCAGGGTTTTCTGAAAGGAACCCATATCCGGGATGTATCGCATCGGCGCCTGCTGTTTTGGCAATGTCAATGATCTTTTCAATATGAAGATATGTTTCAGCAAGGTCATTCCCTTCCAGTAAAAAGCGTTCTTCTGCTTCCTGTACATGAAGGGAGGATGCATCCTCCTCCTGATATATCGCTACGGAGGATATCCCCATCTGGTGGAGGGTTTGCATGATCCGCCTTGCAATCTCTCCACGGTTGGCCACCAATACCTTGTTTATCTGACTCATAATCCAAGCAAATAGGTTGTCATGATGATATTATTTTTGCCATCCGGCTTTACGCTTTTCGAAAAATGCCTGCATGCCTTCCCTGGCCTCAGGGCTTTTTCTTGTATCGTCCAGTACCTTCAGTGTATAAGCAATGGCATGATCGTCAAGCTTTACGTTTGCGATGTACTGAATGGTCTTTTTGCAGTTCATCATAGCCTGCGGTGCATTGCTTTCAAAATGGCTGCAAAGATACGATTTATAGGCTTCCAGTTCACCAGGATCTCCTGTTTTATCTACTAAACCCGCTTTTATCGCCTCTGCCGCAGAAAAGCTATCTCCCAGAAGCATCAGCTGACGTGCATTTTTTTCACCGGTTCTTTTGATTACATATGGTGAAATGGTTGCCGGGACCAGTCCGAGCTTCACCTCGCTGAAGGCAAATGTTGCCTCTTCGGGGGCAAGCACAAAATCGGCGGCAGCAATAAGGCCCAGGGCTCCGCCCATGGATTTCCCATGCGCAATGACCAACAAGGGCTTCGGAAAGTGGTAAAGGCTGTGGAATAGTCTGGCTAATATTGCAGCGGGACGTTTTTCCCCGGTATGATCCTGGCTATTCATGTAATTCAGATCAGCTCCGGCACAGAATGTTTGCCCCCTGCCGCGCAATACCATTACACGTACATCATTATTCTGTTGCCCATACCTCAGCACATCCATGAGTTCTTCGGCCATAAGCCGGTCGATGGCATTTCGTTTCTCCGGTCTGTTAAGGATAACTTCCAGGATATTTCCCTCGAAGATCAACTGCAAACGACTGTATCCTTGCATATTTCTATATTTTGCGTGAATGTTTTAAGTAAAAAAGGTCACCGTTAGCTTTTAGCTCCCTAACTCAGTAATTTTTTTGTAATGAAATCGCGCATTATATTGGCCAAATCCAAGGCAGCAGCAGCATGGCAATCGCCATTACTATTAGTGTGAGCGGCACACCTACTTTCAGGTAGTCGCGGAACCGGTATCCGCCCGGTCCCATGACGAGCAGGTTGGCTGCATGGGATATTGGGCTCATAAATACGGCTGCTGCGGCGATGGCTACAGCCATCATGACGGTTTGCGGTGATATGTCGAATGCGGCTGCGGCTTCCAGGGCCACCGGTGCCATCACCACTACGAGAGCTGCCGGGTGTATGGCTATTGTCAATGTGGCGGTAAGCAGATACAGCCCTGCAATAACTCCCCAGGGGCCGAAATGTCCGAAGGTATGCACCACGCCACTGGCCATGGTGCTTGCTGCACCCGTGCTTTGCATGGCAGTTCCCAGGGGCAGCATTCCGGCGATCAGGAATACTGCCCGCCACTCTATGGCTCTGTATGCTTCTTCCATTTTCAGGCATCCGGTAAGTACCATTAGGATAATGCCAGACACGGCCGCAATGGCGAGGGGCACAATGCCAAACAACACTGGTGTGAGGATCCCAAGCATTACAAGGGCTGCAGTAAGGGCCTTTTCTGTTCTCCGGGGCCGGCCGGTCATCTCGGTAAGCAGGATAAAGTCAGGCTCGCTGTCTATCAGCTCCAGTTTCTCCCTTTCTCCATACACCAGCAATGCTTCCCCAAACTCAAGTGGCATATTGTGCAGGTTTGTCCGGTAAGCCTTGCCTTCACGCCAGATGGCCAGCACAGTGAGTCCATATTTTTTCCGGAAATTTATCTCGCGTAAGGTTTTTCCTGCCAGCAGCGACCTGGGCGCCAGGATCACCTCAGCCATCTGGATGCTGTCTGACTCCAGGCTTTGGGGTTCCGGAACGTCTTCGTCGAGGAGCTCGAGCTCTTTAAGCCCTTGCAATAAAGGCAGGTCATGGATGTTCCCTTTTACCAGGATACGGTCGCCGGCTTCGACATGTGTGCCCGGAGAATAGGGCTCCAGATTACGGTCTTTTTTGAAGGTGCCAATGGCGGTCATGCCGAAGGCACTGCCAATCTGACTCTCTGCAATGGCACGTTCAAAAAGCGCTGCATCTTTACCTACCTCCATCACAAAGATCAGCTCGTGGAGGTTATAAGTGTTCATAAGCTTTTCCGGATCTGGTTTTTCTATATCGCTTACCAGGCCTTCATTTTCCAGAATGGTAATTCTTTCGCCGGGACCTTGCATAAGCATGATGTCCTGCTCCTGAAGGATCAGCTCGTGAAGCATAGTGCGTTCTGTCCGGTTGTCTCTTCTGACAGCCAGCACGTTAATGCCCAGGCGTTTCCGGAAATCGGTGTCTTGCAATCTTTTGCCTGCCAGGGGTGAGGCCTCTGCCACTTTAACTTCATAAATCTGGAGTTCCTCTTTAAGCAAACTGCGTGCATCAAATCCCTCATCTGAAGGGAGAATGATGTCCCAGTTTTGCATGGCCTGAAGGGCTTCAATGTTACCCTGTACGTGCAGCTTGTCGTTAGTGTTGATGATGGTTTCCGGGCCGGGGCTAAGCATGGTGGTGCCATGTCTGATGATAGCCACCACGTTCAGACCTAAGCCAGAACGAAGCCTGCTCTCGGCCAGGCTCTTGCCTGTAAGTGATGAATCAGGTTTGACCTGTAACATGAAGCTGCGCGATTGGAGGTCATATGTGGCTGATGGAATGCCCGCCTGTTTCTTTGCTTCGGTGATGGCATCCTGCTTTGGCAGAAAATGTCTGCCCACAAGAACCATAAAGAGAACACCACCCAGAAGAGCTGTAAAGCCTATGGGAGTATAGTCGAAGAGCTGAAAGGCCCTGTGGTCGTTGTCTTCCAGCATATAGCTTATCAAAAGGTTGGGAGGGGTGCCTATCAACGTGGTAAGGCCACCAAGCATAGCCCCGAAAGCCAGAGGCATTAAGAGCCTTGATGGAGAAATTTGCTTGGCACGGGCCATGTCCATCACCACGGGAAGCATCAGGGCCACCACGCCGACATTGTTCATAAATGCCGACATCATGCCTGCTGAAAGCATGATAAGTGCAATGAGGCGTGCTTCACCCGTGCCGGCAAACCGCATGACCTGACGGCCTATTATTCGGGCAACGCCCGTTTGATAAAGGGCTGCACTCAGGATGAACATGGCCCATACGGTGACAACCGCCGGGTTGCTGAATCCTTCCAGGGCCTCCTGGGGCGTGATTATACCGGTAACAGCCAACAGGGAAAGGACCATCAGAGCCACAATGTCCATACGTACCCATCCGGTGAAAAATAACACCAGGGCCGCCCCAAGGATGCAAAAAACCAGAATGGCTTCTACGGTCATGTGTGTAAAAATATAAAATTACTGTCAATGTGTCGCAACGGAAATGGTTTTGTGTTTCAAAATGCAAAACGCTTTAACGCAAAACGCCGTTCTTCTTCCCCGGATAAAAACAACCAACAGCAATTAAAGTTTTAACGTTCGCTCTCCACTTTCGGGCTTAGCTGATAAGAACGCGTAGCCAGCGACTGATGGCCTTGTGGCATCATGTGGGGAGGCATGGCGAGGGCATCTGTGAATTCCGGCAGACCAAAACATACGTCTGTAAGGCGTAGTTCAATCTCTTCCGTGGGGTCAGCGTATATTGTGAGCTCAAAGCCATCTTCGGGCGGAGCAAAGTACAACAGGGGATGCCAGCTGGTGTTTCTGCGTGGTTGCAGCTTATGCCGGGCTGCTCCGTCAATGCTGATGTCTAAGTCAGGGGATTTGGTCCGAAGATAGATACCCAGGCGGGCTGCCGGCCTTCCCATGCTTACCTGCCAGGAAAGCATTCTTTCTCCGTTTGTGATGGTGTCATGCATCAACCTGGCCTCGGGTGCAGGTAGTTCTCTTTCATAAATTGCCGGACTGGCCAGGTGCTGCTGTGTAACCAGCGGGGAAAAGCCGGTGATACCAGTGGTATCCGGATTGCTGGTTAAAAACTGACGGGTCCAGGTGTTTACTTCGCGATCGGAAGATATCCATTTTGAAATACCTGTATCCGCCTGATATACAAATTGTATGTTCACCGGCTTTCTGTGCCGTTCGTCGTAATCCAGTGAAATGGAACCCGCGGCCAGGAGGACCGCACCGGCTAAGAAAAAAATGCCTGGCAACAACCAGGATTTAACCCGTGTGACTATCTCCATTTGTGGGATCAGAATCCCTATCATGAGACCCAAAAGAATGGAAGCTGTTGCGCTGGCTGGTAAACCCATGGCAATCAAAAAGAAATTACCAAAAAACGGGTACCATACCAGTGCGGGTATGGCGGCCAGAAACAGGATTACAGCTGTCAGCCAGTTGTTGTACTTTTTGTCAGAGGTAATAAAGATGAGAAAATATCCCAGGATGGCAGCAGCTAAGGGCCATGTGAGCAGATAGCTTGCACCGGGAATGAAAATGGCTGTATAGACCATCAGGACAACCCACAACAGCAAAGCTCCCACGCCTAAATCATAGGATGAGGCAGGCTTGTTAAAAAGAAAAAACAGGGCTGCACATGCCAGAAAAGAAACACCGCCCGTTAAAAGACTCATTTCACCACTTATCAACAATAAAAAAGCAACTCCCAGCAACAACAGTAAAGCATGCGTGAGACAAACCCCGTTGTATAGCATTCTGTAAAACAGGAGACTGAATGAAAGGGCCAGAAAAGCAAAACCAGGGATTAACCGGTTTTGATTATATTCAAGCAGAAGATGTGCGCTTCCGGGGTAATATCCTGATATGAAATGGTAAAGTGAGAAAACAACAGTGTATAACAAAAACAGGTATATGGCAAAGGCTGCCAGACCGTAAAGCCATTTCACGGGCCTGAGGTTCTGTTTCCTGATGCCGCCAAGGAGCATCACCGCAAACAGTATCACCACAACCACTGCAATCGGCACCGTCCAGCTGTATGGATAATAGGTAAAGCCATAGCCGATTGTGTTGAAATATACGGCATTCTCCTCTGCGTCCAGTTGTAGTTTCATGTTTCCTAACTCCAGCGCGATAGCCTGTGTATAGGAGCCATGGTGTTGCAGAGACCTGATGTCTGTGTTTTCCGGGTTATCCCCGGCGGTGTGATAGTCAAAGGCGTTTTCGATGTATGCGATGTTTAAACCCTGGTGTCCCAGCTGCTTAAAGGGGCTGAAATCGGTATCGTTAGGCATCCGTGTATATATCTCATAGCTGATTGAATTGGCAACCGGATCAGGGACGCTTTCAGCAAAAGCGGAAATAGTTTTCAGGTTGTGATAACCGGTTTCAAACATAAAGCTTTGGCCTGAGGTACCTCTGGCTTCCAGGTTTACTACCAGGTTAATATCTTCAGCCCAGGGGTGTTCGTCCAGAAATGCTTTTGCACCAAGCAGGCCGACTTCTTCTCCATCAGGAAAGAAGAAGATGAGGTCATTTTTTAATGGTGGATGATGTCGCACCATGCGGATCAGTTCAAGCAGGGTGGCAACCGCAGAGCCATTGTCGGAGGCTCCGTAAGCATCAGGCACCGTGTCATAATGCCCCATGAACAGGATAGCTCTGCCGCTTCCTGTTCCGGGGATGCGTGCCATGATGTTACCCAGTCTTGCGATCCGTTGCAGGCGGGAGTCATAGTAGGTGGTGCTCTGTAATTCCGGTTCCAGTCCTAGTTGCCTTAGTTCATCCACGATATATTCCCGCACGACGACATTCTCTGCTGAGCCGATGGGGTTTTTTACTGAAGCAATCGTTTCCAGATGCTTCCACGCCCTTTCAGCTGAAAATTCACCGGCCGGGGCATCTTCGGGAACAGCCTCCGGGGGCGTATTGAGGCGAAGGGAGATAAATACCACCGCCAGCATGGCCAGTGTCAGGAGGATGCCTGTCAGTAGCTGGTTTTTGTTTTGGTTCATGTGTTTACATTTCGGTTTTACAGGTCAGGCCCTGTCATTATTTTTTCCCTGACTACAATGTCGAATCCCTTAAGGTGTTTCTTTACAACTGCTTCATAACTGCTTCCGGAATACCTCCAGATCGCTTTCGCTGAAGAGCACCATTCGAATCTTTTTGACGTGCGAAAGTTCAGGCATTTTTTTCCGGATGGCATCGGTCGCGATGGCCGCTGCCTCCTCTATCGGGTAGCCAAAAGCGCCTGCTGATATGGCAGGAAATGCCAGCGACGCTATTTGCTGTTTATCGGCCAGGCGCAGCGCGTTTTCATAACATGCCGCCAGTAACTTATCCTCTGGCTTGTCGCGTCCGTAAACCGGTCCCAGGCAGTGGATAACATACTTGTTGGGCAGCTTGTGTGCGCCCGTGATCACTGCCTCGCCTGGCTTGATAGGCGCCAGAGGTCTGCACTCATCCCCGAGCCCGGGGCCGGCAGCCCGGTGGATGGCCCCGGCTACGCCTCCTCCTGTTTGCAACTGTGCGTTGGCTGCATTTACGATAGCATCCATGTCTGGCTGGTTTGCAATATCTCCCAGGGTTACTTCAAGCTTTGCTTTTGAATTGTCTGACTTCATAGGGATGTTTTTTGTGCGTTAAGTAAATGGAAGTGTGATAAACAAATATACCAAATGTTTGGCTTACATACTACGTAGCATTTTCTGTTACCTTTGCCGCGACAAAACAGAACATGATAATGCAGCTGACACCTGGTGGTGATCAGCCGGTTACCATGGTTAACTGCAGGAAAATGCGACACGACAGCAAACCAAAGGGTATTCACTGGCTTGCACTTGGCCTGTTGGTCATCGTGTGGGGGAGCTCGTTTATCCTTATCAAACGGGGCCTGGATTCATTCAGCAGCTTTGAGGTCGGCGCTCTCCGCATTGCCATCTCTTTTCTGGTTCTTTCACCATTGCTCATATGGAATCTCAAAAAAGTACCACGCCGTAAACTCAAATACTTTCTGATGGCCGGCATCATTGGCAATGGGTTGCCACCCTTTCTGTTTGCCATAGCACAAACCGTTATTGACAGTTACATGGCCGGCGTTCTGAATTCACTGACGCCCTTGTTTACGTTGGTTATTGGCGTTTTGTTTTTTGGGACACGCACGCGCTGGTTTAATGTGCTGGGAGTGTTTGTTGGGCTGGGTGGTGCTATCGGACTGCTTACGGTTGCCAATGGAAGCGAACTCAACAATATATGGTACGGTATGTTTGCTATTGCAGCTGCAGTTTGTTATGCAACCAACATGAATCTTATCAAGCGTTATCTATCAGACTTCAGTACCCTTACGATCACTCCTGTTGCATTTATGTTTATCGGGATCCCTTCCCTCATTTACCTCCTGACCGGCAGTGAGGTCTTCCATGTGCTGACACACGACCCGAGGGGCTGGCAGAGCCTGGGTTATATCGCTATCCTGGCAATTGTGGGAACCGCACTTGCCATGATCATCCATAACTGGCTCATCAAACAGACTTCTGCGCTTTTTACTTCTACCGTTACGTACCTAATGCCCGTAATTTCCATTATGTGGGGCGTTGCCGACGGCGAAGTGTTTCTGGCCGTATTCATGCTCTGGATTGCGATCATCTTAATCGGAGTATATATGGCAAATAAACGAAGGAGAATGTAATGTGCTGATTAGCTCACAAAAACATTTCTCTTAGAGGTAAAAATATTTTCCCGGGGACTTGCAGCTTCATATTTTTTGTTTATCTTTGCACCCCAATTATCCGAATAAACCATTTAATTCATAATAAGAAATGTACGCAATTGTTGAAATAGGTGGCCAGCAATTTAAGGTGCAAAAAGAGCAGAAACTTTTTGTAAACCTGCTGGAAAACGAGGCGGGAAGCGATCTGGAAATTGACAAGGTGATGTTGGTTGCCGATGGCGACAACATCCAGGTGGGTGCCCCTGTAGTTGATGGAGCCAAGGTGAAAGCCAGGGTTCTGGAGCATGTGAAAGCCGACAAAATTTTGGTTTTCAAGAAAAAACGCAGGAAGGGCTATCAGAAAATGAATGGCCATCGTCAACCCATGACACAGATTCAGATTGAAGACATTACCGCTTAAGCGCATTGGAAACAGCAAAATCACAAAATTATGGCACATAAGAAAGGAGTTGGTAGCTCGAAAAACGGTCGCGAGTCGCATAGCAAACGGCTCGGCGTGAAAATTTTTGGCGGTTCCGTCGCTACCGCTGGTAACATCATTGTCAGGCAACGTGGCACAAAACATTATCCCGGAAACAATGTAGGGATGGGTAAGGATCATACCTTATTTGCCCTGATCGACGGGAAAGTGGTTTTTACCAAAAAGGCCGGGAACAAATCACATGTTTCTGTTGAGCCTTCAGCAGAAACTGTAACTGCTGCCAAAGCCGGAAATGGAAAACCCAAGACTGCTTCCAGGGCAGAAGAGCCTGAGGTGGCAGTAGCCGAAGCTCCTGCAGAGGAGAAGGCTGCCACAAAAGCCGAAGCTAAGAAGGAAGAAGCCCCCGAAGCAGAGACTAAAAAGGCCCCTGCAAAAAAAGCCGAAGCTAAGAAGGAAGAAGCTCCCGAGGCAGAAACCAAAAAGGCCCCTGCAAAAAAAGCCGAAGCTAAGAAGGAAGAAGCCCCTGAAGCAGAGACTAAAAAGGCCCCCGCAAAAAAGGCTGCATCCAAAAAAGAAGAAGCTCCCAGCGCTGAAGCAAAGAAAACTACAGCCTCCAAGGCCAAAAAAGAGACTAAGCCGGAGAAGGATGACTCTGCTGATGCTGTGGAAGAAAAGCCAGCCGAATAGCTAAGGAGATTCACCTCCCGCCTCTTAGCGGGATCATCATAAATAGTATCTCTTGAATCCTGCTGCGGCAGGATTTTTTTTATGCATCTATTCTTGCTACTTTTGATGCACTGAATCTGACCTCCGGCATGACAGCAGGGAGGTTGGTTACACCTAATCAATATTTCTGATTATTATGATAGATATTCAAAAAATAAGGGAAGACAGCAAGGCGGTAATTGAACGTTACCAGGTCCGGAATTTCAATGCCTCCGATCTTGTCAGGCGTATTAAGGAGCTTGATGCCAGGCGGCGTGAGGCCCAGCAGGAGCTCGACAGCACACTTGCGGACGCCAATGCTACGGCACGAAAAATAGGCGAGCTTTTTAAGTCTGGTAAGCGTGATGAAGCCGAACCCCTGAAAGAGCAATCTGCCGACCTGAAGAAAAGGTCGAAAAAACTACAGGAAGAAATGGATGCTGTAACCCATGAGTTGCAGGAGCTGATGACCAACCTGCCCATGCTTCCGCATCCTTCTGTGCCTGCAGGCAATACGGAAGAGGATAATGAGGTGATCAGGGAGGAGGGTGAGATGCCACAACTACCGGAAAGCGCAAAAGCACACTGGGAGCTGGCTGCCAGGTACGACCTGATCGACTTTGCTGCCGGCACAAAAGTTACCGGAGCAGGCTTCCCGGTTTATAAAGGCAAAGGTGCCGTTTTGCAGCGTGCCCTGATCAGCTTCTTTCTGGAAGAGGCAGGAAAGGCTGGCTATACAGAATATCAGCCGCCGCTGATGGTAAATGCAGAATCGGCCTATGGTACCGGCCAGCTTCCCGATAAGGATGGCCAGATGTATCATGTGGCCTCAGATGATCTGTATCTTATCCCAACCTCAGAGGTGCCCATAACCAACATTTTTCGAGATACCATCATGGAGGAAAATGAGCTCCCCGTGAAATGTACCGCATATTCCGTTTGCTTTCGCAGAGAAGCCGGCTCATATGGAAAGGACGTCAGAGGCCTGAACAGGTTGCATCAGTTTGATAAGGTGGAAATTGTGCAGGTTGCCCATCCCGACACAAGCTATGAGGTGCTGGACGAGATGGTAGACTATGTGGCCGGCCTGCTTGAGAAGCTGGAGCTGCCTTTCCGCGTGGCAAGGCTTTGTGGTGGTGACCTCGGCTTTGCTTCAGCACTTACTTACGATATGGAGGTATATTCGGCCGGGCAAAAAAGATGGCTGGAGGTCAGTTCTATATCCAACTTCGAAACGTATCAGGCACAACGTATGAAGCTGAGGTTCCGCCCGGCGGAAGGGAAAAACCGGCTGGCGCATACTCTCAATGGAAGTGCACTTGCGTTGCCCCGCGTGATGGCTGCATTGCTTGAAAACAATCAGACAGCTGACGGCATCCGTGTTCCGGCCATCTTACACAAATACACGGGGTTCGACATGATACAGTAAGCATGGCAACTCCGGGGGTCATGAGTGCAAACTTCGGCTATGTCTAATCTTTTGAAGCAACAGAAACCTATTGCCTGTGAAGTAAGCTAACTGCTGACATGTAAAACAAATCCGGCACGGTTTTCGTTCCCATTATATGCATTGTGCAATTAATTCGGCTAATTTTATGAATATGCTTTCCCGAAAAACGCTCTTCGTTATATTTACACTTGCCCCGGTGGCACTCATGTTTGCCCGGGAGGCAACGGATGAACGGCTGGCTAACCAGTACTTCCGCAATGGTCAATACGAGCAGGCAGTGGTTCTTTATGAAGAGTTATTTGCAGAAAACCCAACCCCTGTCATCTACAATAATTACCTGGAAAGCTTGTTTGCCCTTGAAGAATACAGAGATGCACGAAGGCTTGTAGAGGGTCAGATAGACCAACATCCTGATGACATCAGGTACCAGGTAGACCTCGGCTGGGTGCATCACCGCGCTGAGAACAACCGCAGGGCACGCAGGCATATGGATGAGCTTATTGAAAACCTTTCTGCTGACCCCGATGAGGTTACAGATCTGGCCATGGCTTTTGAAAATCGTGGATTTCTTGACAGAGCTATGGAAGCATACAAGGAAGGCAGAAGCCTTTTGGGTGCCAGCCATCCGCTGCATCTCCGTATTGCAGACATTCATGAGAAGAAAGGGGAATACCGTGCCATGATGAGGGAATACCTTGACTACCTCGATGATCACCAGGAGGACATGCAAAGGGCAAGAGGTATCATACAGGATGCCATTGCCCATGACCCCGGATTTGAGCGTAATGATGCACTTCGGGCCGAGCTTCTGTCGCGTACACGAAGTGATCCGGATAATATCATCTATTCAGAGATGCTTCTTTGGCTCTCCATCCAGCAACAGGATTTCAGGCTTGCTTTCCGTCAGGCCAGGGCTATAGACCGACGTCTGCAACAGGACGGCAGGCAGGTGCTTGAAGTAGCGGAGTTAAGTAAGGTCAACAGAAGCTATGATGTGGCCGCTGAAGCTTATCAGCATCTGATGGACCGGGGTGAGGAAAGCTCTCATTACCTGGAAGCCCTGGTGGGATACCTCAACGTGCGCTTCCTTTCCGTTACCGATGACTATGAATATGATGTTACTGATCTGAAAGATATTGAGCGGGAATACCAGGAAGCAATACAGGACCTGGGTGTCTCTGCCCGTACCGTTAGCCTGGTGCGTAACCTGGCCAACCTCCAGGCATTCTACCTCGACAATACGCCCGAAGCCATTGAGCTGCTTGAAGCAACCCTCGACCTGCCTAATGTTTCCAATCGCGTGAAAGGAGAGTGCAGGGTAGAGTTAGCCGATATCCTGTTGCTCACTGGTGAGGTGTGGGATGCTACCTTGTTGTATTCACAGGTTGACCGCATGTTTCGTGATGACCCCCTGGCCCATGAGGCCAAATACAAGAATGCACGCCTTACCTACTTTATCGGTGAATTTGACTGGGCCAAGGCACAGCTCGACATCCTCAAGGCGGGCACCTCACGTCTGATTGCCAATGATGCCATGAAGTTATCCCTGAGGATACAGGATAACCTGGGTGTGAACGGAGATCCCGAACCCCTGATAATGTTTGCCCGTGCCGAACAGCACATCTTTATGAA
>Ga0207421_10003513_pt1 | contig 18653 bp, 9 predicted proteins | sample SodLakKL_010_SED_4_FD_187542 | JGI IMG/M metagenome (GOLD analysis project Ga0207421, IMG submission 187542) | Alkaline sediment microbial communities from Lake Tanatar, Kulunda Steppe, Russia - 8KL_010_SED (SPAdes) (version 2) | ecosystem: Environmental > Aquatic > Non-marine Saline and... | reverse complement strand
ATGCGTTGTAAACGCTGAGTGTTATGCGGGATGATTCCTGAAGGTGAAACGGAATGACAGTTACCGGATTGAACGGGTTGGGATAATTGCCAAGCAGTTTCACTTTATTAGCATCGCTATGCTGTGAGTTGTCTTGTTTACCAGAACCGGAATATTCAGCCGCTGTTGCCGACCCGATGAGATCAAAGCGTACCTTTACGGGATAATGGTCGGATGTTGTCCGGGGATAATCATGAATGTATTCAGGCCGGTAAACACGCTCGGAACCTCTCAGCCAATAGTCAAACAAGGGTTCATTTATAGTGATATGGTCGAGCATAGAGGCACTGAACCGGCTGTCCACTCCGGGCCATGAAGCTTCTCCGGCCTCTTCCAGTGAGTAGGTGACGACTTCATATGCCGGATCATCAACAAAGTTCCGGTAGGGCGAAGGCATCGCGTTGCCGTTTGGACGGTATATGGATTCAATCATGTTATCATTGTAATCCCCCAGAAAAATCAGCGGTATATTGCTGAAAAACGGATCAAAATAATAGTTTTTGATCTCTTGTGATGCATTAGTCCGCCGCTCGTAGGAAGTTTTGTCGGATCGTGCCTTGGCATGGAACACAACGGCACGCGCCGAAAAGGAGACATCATCAAAATTCACCTGGAATATGAACTCTTTAGGCAATCGGTTCGCCCAGTAATATGGGGTGAGGTTGGCCTGCGAGTTGTGATCCAGTACCCGATACTGGATCGGATGTACCGTCCGGGTCTTGTAGATGAAACCGACATCCAGGCCGGCATCAGGATCACCTCCCCAGCCGTACCTGGTAACGAAACCGTCATAATCCTCAAGATCATCAATAAGCCGGTTGAACTGTGCAATACTGTAAATTTCCTGAACGCCGATCAGATCAGGCTTGAGACTGTCGATGATTTCGACCACATTGCGGTATTGCAGTTCCGTGTCGGATGGACCACGCGTTTCATCTCCAAACCACTCGATATTCCAGGTGACCACATCAAATGTTTGGTTGTGAGGGATGTTTGGCCAGTATGTGCTATCGGATGCTGTACCGCCATAAACAGAACAGAGCCCCGTCAGCCATAGCATCAGGATCCCTGCAATTCCACTTTTGCGCATAGAGTAACGGTAAATTATTTTATGAGGGTCAGCGTTCGGGTGAACACCTGTCCGTCCTGCAGTTCAACCCTGTATATATAGATGCCGCTTGCAAGTGTAGAGGCGTCAAATCGCACATTATGAACCCCCGGTCCGAGGGATTCGCCCGCCAGCAATGTCATTACCTGCCGCCCAAGCGCATCATAAACGCGGATATTCACCCTGTTTTCAGTGGGTAACTCGAATGATATGGTTGTGGTGGGATTGAATGGATTGGGATAGTTTTGATGCACCTCAAAACGGCCGGGCGCACTGACGAAATCTTCAGAACTGGTATGAATGTTGAATTCGCCTTCCCCGCCGGCTTGTTCATAGCGCATTGCGAACTCCTGCAGATATTCATTCGCAATCTGCGGACTGAAAATGATGAGCGTATTCTCATCATTCCGTGTGTCGGCATTTCGGGACCAGTTGTGTGAGCCGGTGATCACTTTGGAGTTGCTTGAATTGGCTTCACTGTCAATGATGGCATATTTGTGATGCAGAAGCCCGAACTGACTGTGCGAAAACTCATGAACATCCGCCCAGTCGCTCAGATAATCCCACTCGCTGCCCTCACCGGTAATTTGCCCGATTACACCACGGACCTTGACCCCGTTGTTGAACCTGCTGCGCATGGTATTGGAGAGGGGCCGTCTGGTGATCAGATTGAGGGAAAGGTCGATGGAGGACTCGGCAGTAGCGAGCATCCGGTTGATTTCGGCTTCTGTACTTCCCTGAGGGCTGAAGTAGAGTCGTACCTGGGTCTGGTCTTCTCCGATAAAAAAGACAGATGGATTTACAACTTCCTTGTTATCGCTGAACCGTGCTTCGGAAGAGTTGAATCTGCCGGATTCCGCCCCCCACATCTGATTGAACTCAAGAACATACGCCCGGGCAAGGGCCACGTCCTGAATATTCAGCATATTCTGAAACTGGTTATTGGTTCCAGAATCGGTGGCGTTCCAGGAACTCGTAACAACCCAGGATTTGGTGGGGTCTTCATGATGTGCATCGAAAATGGCAAACTTGTTGTGTTGCTGCTCCCGTCCAAGGCTCTGAACGGCATGCACTCCGGATGACTGCAAATTGCTGATGACATTGTTGGTTGTGCCAGTATGCCCGGATGCAATCACGCGTACATGCACATCCCGTTGTTGCGCGGCCATGATGGCATCTGCAATATCATCACCGACACTGCCGCTGATGCTGTAGAACGCCAGCTCTGCCGTATCTTCCGCATTATCGATTCGCTCAATCAGTTTGTCCCGGAAATCAACATAAGCATTGGCTTCGCGGTATTTTGCCAGTGTATGGTTAACACTCTTATTGAAATAGGCAAGAATTTCGCCGGTAGTTCCGGAAGGCGAGGCGGTTGATGTAATGTGTATGTTGCTGAAACTGGTATCTGCGTCAGCTGCTGATCGGATTTGGATTTTGTAAACAGAAGCAGGCTCAAGATTATCAATGGTGATGCTGTGATCTGTTGTCCGGGATTCACTGCTTACCGAACCCATTTCAAGATCCCGGGTAGATCCGTACCGGACTTCTGAGTGGCCTTCCTCCTCCGTACTCCACTCGAAGGTGATGGAATTGTCAGTAGCCGACACTTCGTAGGGGGCGGATGTGACTATGGACGGGCCGTCGATCGCTTCGCGGATATCCCGATAGAAACGGGGGATCAGTTGCCGGGTGTCCATAAAACGACTGGCCATACCAGTGATATTTGCCGGACCGGAGGGGATGGTACGGCCCCCAATATCGGTGAAGTTATCTGCTCTGACTGCACCTTCTCCCGTTGCATCGGTCACATCATAATTTGTTCCGGCAGAAAAGAGTCCGGTACTTTTGAATTCAAGATTTTCGATGTGCACCAGCTCGCCTTCGTAATCCCCGGTATTCAGCTGCTGCAATGTGATAACTTCCGGCTCAATGATGTTGGCAGATTCCGGAAACACCACATGTCCTTCATCATCCACAATCTGAATCATGTTATTGAACTCCCCGATATATCCGGTAACCACGATGGAGTCTCCGATCTGGAGGTCAAGGAGCCAGTCTTCGCGCATTTTCTCGTTATTGTACCAGGCAATGCCACCGGTTTCGTCTTGAAAATAGACCGGACCGGCAAACTGGTTACTTACAGTCACCCAACCGCTCACGCTTACGAGAGTACCTTGTGGTTTGTCCCGCGCATCGGCAATATCAATGGGGTCGCCGGGATCCAATCCACTGCCTGCAAGTGCTACTTCAAACTCCGGCACATCCGGATCATTGGACAATATGGTGAGCGTGCCGTTTGCGTCTCCGGCGGCCTCGGGTTCGAAAGACAGTTCCAATTCTGACGATTCGGAAGGTTCCAACGTGGATGGGATGTCGCCGGAAAGTGAAAAGCCGTTTCCGGATACCGTGAGGGAGGCAATTTCAAGATCCTGCTGTCCAGTGTTGATGAGCGACAGGGTTTTGCCGGCTGTTCTGTTGATCAGGACATTTCTGAAATCAATATTGCCATCGGTCGGAATGACGCTTCCATCTGCTTCGACGCGAAGCCGCGGATCTTCGGTGTCCTCGACGAATTCGGTTACTTCGAAGTTGTCAATATTGATGCGGCTGTCGGAACCTTCGCTGGAGACAATGCGAAACCGGACATTACCATCAATATTGGCTTCTATCTGGGCTTGCACTAGTTCGCTGCCGGGTTGCAACTCATCGCCAAGATCGGACCAGCTGCTTCCTTCATCTTCGGAGTATTGCAACTGGACACGAGAGCCGCTGTCGTTGCTGAAGTGTGCGTAATGGAAACGGACATCACCGGCACCGAATATGTCGAATTGCATTCCTATGTGGCCGTTTCGGATACGCGCGGCACGGCTGCCAATTTTTTTATCTGAATCAAGACTGCCGATTAGGGCTTCGTCAAACATCCACGCACCACTGGATAATTGAACAGTACCAGCCGCATAGCCGCCCTTAGTGCCATCTTCAAAGTCTTCAAAGAGCTGGGCTGTAGCCGGTGCCGGCAGCAGCAGTACAAGTATCGCAAGGAAGCTGAGCAGATAGCTGAGTGACTTCATATTTCGGGACATCATTGAAAATGTGAGTATAAAGTGTGAGTTAAAAGATTCGGAATGGTGCAAGGGCGGGTATTGATGATCAGAATTTGCCGGTCAATGCTTTTGAGTGCATGGGCGGCAAAGAGGGGTTTGTATATTATTCAAGTCCGAATGTACACGGTCTAACTTTATTTCCCTGTAACTTTTTGAACTCTGGTATCTTGTATAAATCCAACTGTCGGATTCAGAACAAGGTGATGAGTCGTATGTACGCGACGCTGGTCAAGCTCTTACAACGATGTAATCTAGGTAAAAAAAACGATAATTACTTTATCAGCACCATAGTTTTTGAAGCAGTTGCATTTTGGTCCAGCGAGATGCGATAGAGGTAGAGTCCGGTGGACAGTCCGTCAGCATCGAAGGTGATGTGATGGACACCGGCGGTTTTTCGAATCCCATCCAGTAATGTACTGACGTGACGTCCCGTGACATCGTAGACATGCAGTGTTACATTGCCCGTTTTTGGAAGCTCAAAAGTGATGGTGGTCGAGGGATTGAATGGATTCGGGTAGTTCTGATGGATGGTAAATGCATCTGGAATCTGAATTTCAGGATGATCGTCCTGAGCTGTCGTGATAGTCAGATCCGCGGTACCGCCGGCTTCATAATACCGTGCTGCAAATTCCTGAAAGTAAAGGTTGGCAATGTTGTCATCCCGAATGATGATGGTATTTTCATCACTGTTCTCATTGCCGTTGCGTGACCAGTTCATCGAGCCGGTGATAACCTGACCACTGCCGGACCCCGGATCAAATGCATCAATAATTGCCGTTTTGTGATGCAGCAGGATGTTGCTGGCGGCTCCATGGTCCTGGACATCGGCAAACCCGGATAACTGAGAAAAAAGACTGCTGTTATAAGAGATATCGCCAATGGCTCCCCGAATGGATATTCCCTGATTGTGCAGAGTCTGTAATGCATTCAGATAGGGCCACTGGGTGATCAGGTACTTGGGCAGGGCAATGTCTTTGTTCGCATTTTGGAGTCTTGCGATGATTTCGTTTTGTGTATTGGCCTGCGGACTGAAATAGATGTCTATTTCTACATCATCGATCCAGAACCGGGTCGGGTTAACCACCTCTTTGTTGCGGGAAAACCGGGCATTATACGCGTCAGGTTCCAGACTGTCGCTGCCCCACATCTGGTTGAATTCTGCACGATATCCACCGGCAAGCGCGGGATCCTGGAACTCTATCATGTTTTGATATTGGTCATTAGATCCGACGTCCGTTGAATTCCAGGAACTGGTGATCAGCCAGACATCCGTGGGATCCTCACTTTTGAAATCAATGATGGCAAACTTGTTATGCATGAGTCCCTCGCGACCAGTATTGTCACCAAACTCGCTTTGAATGACTCTGAGGCCAAGATTTTCGCGACTGGCAGCTTCAATAAGATTTTGCCGGATGTTATTGGCCGGAACCCCGAGCTCGTGGTGCATGATAACACGCACCTCGGCACCGAATCGTGCTGCCCTGAGTAAAGCACCTTCTATATCGCTACCCGTATCACCGCTGATATTATAAAATGTAATATCCACCGAGTGCCGGGCATTCCTGATGCGGTTGACATAGCGCGATCCGAAATCAACATCACCGGTCGCTTCGTTCATCCATGCCGCATCAATAATTACCGATCCGTTGAAGTAGGTATTTATTTCACCAGTTGCAGAAGCCGGGGATCCGGTGGATACAATTTGCTGATCTGACCAGGTCGTATCCGTGCCGGAGACGGTACCTACTTTTACTCGGTAAATCTGAGCGGGAGATAATCCGGTGAGTGTCACATTATGTGTGGAGAGCTGATTCTCGAATACAAGAACTCCTTTCTCAAAATCCGATGTACGGCCATAACGTACAACGCTGTTTGCAGGTGACTCCGAGCGCCAGGAAAGTGCTATGCTGCTGTCGGATGCCGCCGTTTCATATGGTGGGGAAGACGTTATGGCAGGAGCATCGGCATGCGCAAGAGTTGCAGACAGTGATAGGACGGTCAGAACAATGATACAGGAAGCTGATACCGGTGTGCTGGTGAAGCCGGACGAGTACAAATTTTTCGACATAAAGAGACAATAAACAGGTAAAAATGGCAAGAAACGCGGAGCTTCTACGTTTTACCATATTACCAAATTATCACGCTTTAAAAAAGTGTTTGAAAAGTGGTAAAAGTTTAGGAATTTACAAGGAATCAAATACTTGAATTTTTTTACACCTGATATTTCTGAGACTCTCATGAAATCGAGGCAATCACTATAGTTAAGGCAATCACTATAGCAAGTTACGAGATCAACGCACTCCCTGGTCCTTACGTTTTAATGATAATCCCAGTATTTTATTCATACTACACTTCTGCAAGCACATCACGCTGTTTCAGTCTATGTTGAACACATCGCTACGAATCTACATCGCATTTGCTCTTTTCGTAACCTTATTTTTCGGAACGGCCCAGGCTCAACAGATATTCGAGCGAAAAACAGTGGAAGTAAGCAATATGGGCATTTCCTATACCAATGTGGGCGCCATAGGAACCCCGGGCCGCCAGAATAATCCCGGCCTGGCACCCAGTATGGAGTTTCCTGCAGGTTCAGGTACCGAACACCTCTTCGAAGCCGGATTGTGGATTGGCGCGGTCCGCGCCGGAGTAACCACCGTTTCAACGGCGGCTGTCACCAACCCGTCAGGATACACCCGAGCAGGTCAGTCGGGTTACGAGTTTACCAATGACGGCATGCCGATCATGCAACGCTCCAGTCTGCCGGACAGTGATTTTTTCTCCCCCGAAGCCGTAAGCCATCAGGATTTTATTGCGGAGTTTTCCGATCGCAGGGATGTCGTGTCCGGCCGGCCTATTGCCGATCATGAAGATCCGCTCTATGCCGATGTGCGTATGGAAACATACAACTGGAACTTTGGATTTACCGATGGCATCAGCATCATCAAGTATGAAATCACCAATAACAGCCATATTCATCGCGATGCCGGCGGGTTCACCTGGGAGGATGTGTACTTCGGTATGTACTCCGACATGGTCGTCAGAAACATTAATACAACGGAGGAATCCGGTGGCGCTTTCTTCAACAAAGGAGGAGTAGGCTATATAGATTCGTTGTATACCCTGTATACCTTCGATTCCGGCTCTACCGACTTCCCCAGGACCGACACTTACGGAGCTACGGTGATCCTTGGCGCCGAGTACCGTGATGTCAATTTTCATCCCAAATATGCCGATGAAATGATGGCCGCCGGTTACAGTGAGGATGAGATTCCGATCGTCGGACCCCGATTCTGGAAATTCGGTCAAACCGGGGGAACGTTCAATCAGCCCAGATTGGATTCTGAACGTTATGCGGTCCTCTCTGAAGATTGGGATTACACGGATTTTGAGCAGCAGCTTCGTGAAGACGGACAAGCTGCCGACGGCAACTATATCCAGCTTCATCGTTTTGGACCGGTGCCGGAAATTGAGCCCGGTGAGACCATCACGGTTTATTTTGCATACGTAGCGGCACTAAAACCGGAGGAGTATCAGGGCCTGATTCCAGAGAATCATACCGCAGACGAACTGGACAATCCGGATTCCCGCCGACTGCTTAAGGAGACCGCGGACTGGGCGTTCCGTCTTTTTGAAGGATCTGAAGACCCGGAGACCGGACAGCGTGAACGATTTCTTGTCCCCGAGCCGCCCGAAGTTCCTCTTCTGCGTGTAGAACTGGATGCCGGAAAAGCCACACTCTACTGGGATAGAAGGGCCGAGGAGACCGTTGATCCCGTATCCGGAGAAAAGGATTTCGACGGTTACAGAATCTATCGCAGCAAACCCGGTGCGGATTTGACGGGGGAAATTGCATTCGGACCCGAACTGGTACGCGAATACGATACCCCCGGGACTGCTGTCGGTTACGGCACGGGTTTTGATGAAATCCTTCTGCCGGAACCTGTCATTTTTGATGACGACGACACCGAATACTGGTACAGTTTTACATTTGACGGCTTGCTAAGTGGTTGGCAGTATCAGTTTTCCGTGACAGCCTTTGATCGCGGCGATGCCGGTCGGGAATCACTCGAAAGCAGCAGAATTGCAAATGCAATCAGGGTTTTTCCTGGAACTGCCGTTAATGAAAACTTTGAAAACGATGCCCCCGAGCATAAAGTCAGTGTCTATCCCAATCCCTACCGCATCAACGCAGCCTGGGATGGCGGAACGGAATTTACCAGAAAAATCAATTTTCGCAATCTTCCGGCACTTGCCGAAATCCGGATTTACACCCTTGCCGGTGATATCGTTGCTACACTGCACCATGAAGCCGAGAACTATGATGGGGATATCCGCTGGTACAGGGAGCTGAGTGGCGGCAACCGCGTGTTCTCCGGTGGTGAACACTCCTGGGATTTACTCACAAAAGCAAACCAGAACCTGTCGACCGGTCTCTATCTTTTTTCCGTTCGTGACCGTACATCCGGACATGTTCAGACCGGCAAGTTTGCGATCATTAAGTGATAAACCGATCTTTGAAAAATAAATATCTGCACAAACAATAACCCTTAAGTAAGCTGTATCAAATGAAATCACGAATACTATGTTTTATTGCCGGCTTTCTTTTCTTGTCACTTGTGAGTCAGGATCTGCTGGCACAAGGATATAAAGAAGTGACGATCAGAGAGCTGAACGCGTACGAGGAACTGCCTCAGGTTACAAATGACTTTCGCGAGCATCCTTTGGTAGGCGAGGCCGTTGAGTTTACAGCCATTGTGGTGAGCAATCCGCGCACATCTGGTCTTTCTAACTTTGAACCTGAGGATGCTGGTGATGATGGAGTGGAAATCTCAAGGATTCATTTCTTTGTCATCGATACCACGGCCTATTCCCAGGGAAAAGAGGGCATGTACATGCATGTGGTTACAACGGATGTTGGTTCGTTTGAAACCCTTGAGCGTGGTGATATGATCACCATGCGTGGTACTCATTCGTTCTTCGGTAATACCGTACAATTAGCACCCGATAACGCGGACTTCATCACCAACATCCTGCTTGGCGGTGATCTCAATCCCGATGCAAGGTTCAAGGATCTGCTGGAGCCCATCACATTGAGCGCCAATGAAATCAATCAGTTCGCCGATGAAGAGGGAGGTACGTTTCGTTTTCGTCCCGAAGCCTATCCGGACTATATCAATGCTTATATTCGTCTGGAAGGTCAGGAAGTTATTGGCTCAGAACTTGATGATACCGGACGCCCGAATTTTTACTGGGTGGATGAACAAGGTATTGCCATGCAGTATCGGGATATCTCCTTGAGATTTAGAAATGATAGAAATGATGAACAGGGCGGATATCGCGAAGGCTATAATTACCGCCGTGTTGAAGAAGATGGTCCCTTCCGGCCGCCATCGAGTGGCAGTATCGTCAATATAAGTGGTTTTGTTGTATGGGATACGTTTGACGGTGCTTTTGGAATCAACGAAAGTGCACAGGAAGGGGCATTGCAACTTTCCCCGATGGAAGATGGTGTACTCTGGTGGCTGGGTGAACGAACATTTGTAGACCCCAACAGCGGAGAACCCTGGCCCAATGATCTCGAAGTGCTCGGTTTCCCACCGGTAATCGCAAATTATGAGCTCTCCACCGCAGAACCTGCAGCCGGTGAAGCTGTCACCGTAACGGCCAGTATAACGGGACCGGAAGGCGAAGAAGTGGATGAAGTGATTATCACGTACAACTCCACCAGAGGGCACAGCGAAACCAACCCGATGGCTGACGAGGGCGATGGTAAATTTAGCTATGAATTCCCGGTATTTGACGATTTTACAGCGGTCAGTTTTGTGATTGAAGCTACTTCGGAGGCTGAGCTGGTCACGGGTGAGATTATACCTATCACCGCGCGCTTCACCGACGGCAGCCTGGATGTAGCGGGAGATGTACTTGAGATGGAGTTTGTCTATCTGGGTGACGTAATTACCGATATCGAGACGGTTCAGCGAACCATGGACGGTACGCGCGGACCAAGTCCGTTTCAAGGTTATGAGGACATTGGACTCAACATTGATGTTGTCGTTGTATCCGGTGCCGAGGACGGTTTTGTTATTGTTCACGACGGCAATCAGGCATGGTCAGGTGTGCCACTTGCATCGACAAATAATGTACCGCAACTCCAACGGGGTCAGATGATTACTATTACCGGTGGCAGTATCGCAAATTCCTTCGACAACGTATATCTGGATGTTGTTACCTTTACTGCCAATGGGACGGTGGATGATTTGGACGATTACATACCGACAATCACCACATCTGAAGCCCGCCTGAATAGCGGGAGAGCCTATGAAGGGATGCTCGTCAGGCTTGAGAATGTGGAAGTGCAAACCAGTCAGGCAGATGCTCCGCAAAGTGATTTTGGAGAGTGGGCACTCATTCCGCAGGACGACCCCGAAGGACGCATTCTTCGTGTGCGTAACCGCCTCAGCTTTGCCGCTGTCACCGAAGGTCTGGACAGCAATATTCCGAATGACCTGAATGCACACATGAGGGTTGGTGCCGAACTTGATGCCATATACGGTTTTATGGCGCACTCCTTCGGTAATCCCAAAATCCAGCTCCGGACACTGAATGACATTGTATCGGATGAAGGATTTACATGGCCTGTACGCGATATCGACCTGTTTTCTTTCCACTCCGAAAGTGCAACCGGCAGCACAGCTATCGATTCTGATACGGTTCGTACGGATCAAAACAATATCGCCGAATGGGATTTTTCCACATCCTATGATGACAAGCCCTTTACATACCGTTTTGCACTGGATGTTTCCGGCGGCGATTTTTCCGATCCGATACTCTCGGTTCAGAGTGAAGCAGATGGAACGCTTCCGGAAGTGACCATTACAAGCGCAGAGCTCGAGGCCGCACTTGGAGACCTCCTTGCGGCTGATGAATCCATGGTCTTTAACTGGACCGTATTCCTGGTTGCCGAAGATGGAGAAGAAGTTCAGGTATCCGTCAAAGATGGCCCCGTATTCACTCCGACCTACCGTGAGGTTCTCATCCAGGGAAGCGAGGTAACTTCAGGTGAATTAGAAGATGAACTTCCCAGAACCATGGAACTAAGGCAGAACTACCCCAATCCATTCAACCCGACAACAGTGATTGAATTCACGGTTCCTGAAGACACCGATGTCAGGTTGTCGGTCTACGATGTGCTTGGACGCCAGGTAAGCCTGCTCGTAAACGAGCACAAAAGCGCGGGTTCCTACGAGGTCAACTTTGATGCTACACGTCTGGCAAGCGGCGTGTATATCTACAGACTGGAGGCCGGCGATACTTTCCGGACCAAACGCATGATGCTTGTCAAATAAAAAATCTCTTCGAGTGAAAGATGGGGATCCAACTCTGTCTTTCACTCGAATCTTAAAAATATACCCTACATTTCCCTGTTTAAATGCCCAAAAGGATACCCCTGCTATTTCTGCTGCTGATCTTGTTTGTGACGTATACCTGTGATCGATCACCCATCAGCGGAGAATTCAGTGAAAATCAGCCGCCAAGAACCTTTCTTTCCGTAGATCGCATAGATCTTCCGGAGGAAGAACGGCTTGCAAGTCGGGTTGATATTACGTGGTGGGGTGATGATCCCGACGGTTATGTCGTCGCTTATGAAATTTGCATCGGTGAAAACGATGGACCTGATGACCCATGTCATCTTGGAAACGGGGAATGGGAATACACCGAGAGTACCGACACAACGATAACACTGCCCATTACCCCTGGCCAAGATACCGATGATGTGCTTTTTAATGTTCGCTCCATTGACAATGAAGGATTACGCGATCCCGAGGGAGCATCCGTCCGATTTCCAATCCGGAACTCACCACCGAACATCAATTTTGATCCCGCAATTACTCCACCGGATACCACATTTTCCATAATGAGCTTTGGTTGGCAAGCTTCCGATCCGGATGGTGACGAAGATCTCAATTACATTGAAATCACCATGAACCTGGATGAAGATGATCCGGAAGCCAGTGACTGGATCAGACTGGACAGGGATATTAGTTTCATCACACTGGAAATTAATCAAAATGATACGGATGGCAACGGCAATGTTACGGCTGATCTGTACCTTGGCAGGGGTATGACCCCATCCCCGGAAGTTGTAAACAACATCACGCTTGACAGTGACAACACTCTTCATATCAGGGCTTTTGACCAGTCTGAAGCGCAAAGCAGAATAGGGACTCACCAGTGGCATGTCAAAAAGCAGACTTCCAATATCCTGTTTATAAATGATGACAATACGGCGGGTGCTACCCAAAATATTACATTCCACACGGCATTTCTTGATGAACTTGGTCTGTCGCACGACTTTTGGGATATTTCCAGGGCATTGATACCTTCAGGCAATGTACTGCCAACACCCTTTGACCCCACCTTGCCGCTGGTCCTTGCCCAATGGGATCATATCTATTTCATATCGAACAGCCTGGAGCGAAACCTGTTGTATGCTCTGGAATTTACGTCTGATTTTCTGGGTCAGGGTGGCGCCATATTCATCAATATTCCCTCCCGGGATGTTTCTTCTCAAAACAGGGATGCCGTATTCAACTTTCTGCCATTTACAGGCTTTCAAGCGCTGCCACCGGGAGAGAGCCGGTTTATTCTCTTTCCAAATTCCGAAATTCAAGCCATGAATGATAATGTGGGGAATCTGATGCTGGCATCCGGCTCGCAAAATACACTGCCCCTGGTACCGGAAGGTGATGCGAATACATTTTACCGGGCTGATTTTATTTTACGCGGTGAGCATGAAATAAGCAAGGTGATTTCAGCCAGTAACGAACAACAGAACATTCTCTATTTCGGAATTGATTTACGGGATATTTCGCAGCAAAGCCCGCTTTCACAAACTATGGAGTATCTCCTGCTTGACCATCTTGGATTTGAAATGGACTGATGCCATGACCAGATTAGCACTTTTTATTGGAATATTTTTACTCGGAATACCACTTGGCAGTTATGCCCAGGAAGACCGGGGCCACCTGGTGGGAAAAATCACCGATGCGGAGACCGGAGAAGAACTGATCGGTGTGAACATTACGATCCAGGGTACACAATTCGGAGCGGCAACAGACCTCGAAGGAAATTTTGAGATCCGGAATATCCGGCCGGGTTCATATAACGTGCAGGCCACCTATATTGGATTTGACCGCATGCTTTTCACCGGAATTCGAATCGAAGCCGGCGAGACTACAGAGCTTAATATTGAAATGACACCCGAAATCCTGACAGCAGATGATGAAGTCGTTATTATCGGAGAACGCCCTATCTTTGATATCGAACAATCAGGATCCAGTTCACGGGTCGGCAGGTCTGATATAGATGCCGCCCCCGTGCGACAAATTGACGAAGTGATCGGACGCCAGGTCGGAGTTATCCGCGACCCCACAGGGATTTATATTCGCGGGGGAAGAGCTGAAGAAACAGGATACGTTGTGGATGGAGTTTCTGCCCAGGATCCGCTTTCGGGAACGGGCATGGGGCTGGACCTGGGCTCCGGAGCGCTTCAGGAAGTTGAAGTTACAACCGGCGGCATTGATGTAGAACACGGAAATGTGACATCCGGTCTGGTTTCGGTTCGAACCAGGGAAGGCGGTGATACGTTTTCCGGATTTTTCTCACATCAACGAGATAATACCGGATACGGGTCAAATCCACTTGTTTCCGGTTTTTCGACCGATATTTACGAATTCAATCTTGGAGGACCAAGTATCCTGAATCATCAGATACTTGAGCGACTGGGCATCGGTCTGCCGGGTACGCTTTCCTTTTTCGTCACCGCTCAGATGAACCTTACAGATGAGTTTTTCGGTTATACCGCTGACCAACTGCAGTCTTCGCTTTATGACTCCGACTTCTGGAGTCCCAGAATGAATAATCGCTGGAGTGGCATGCTCCGACTGACCTATCGCCCGCGATCAGCCATGCGCGTTGATGCCGCTTATCAACGTTCGGTAACGGTTAATCAAAACACCAGAATGCTTCAGGTTGTTGGTGATGATGTACAGATTCGTCCCGGGTTCCAGTTTTTCCACGCGCTGAACCTGGATAATGCCAACACCTATACCCACGACAGCAAACTGGCATATATTCGTTGGACACACTCCATAGACTCCAATACCTATTACAGGTTTCAGATCAGCCGCTTGTTTACACGTCTGAGAGCGGATGCAAACGGGCTCGACTGGCGGCCGGAAAGGGTGGAAGGTGACCTTGATCCGGCAAGTATTGTGGTGCCCCCAATCGTTGAATTTGAAACAGGTCAACCGTTTCGCTACGTGCTTCCCGGTCCCGGCCTGGTCAATAACGATGGACTCGCAACTCTTTGGCATGATCACTATGCGGAGCAATTCACCTTTCGAGGGTCACTTACCAGGTATTTCTTTGATCAGAATAATCGCCTGCGTGTAGGTTTTGAAATGGTATTCAATGACTATCAATGGATTGATATTACAAGACCCTGGGTAGGAGCACCCATTGCCATAGGTGAAGGTGAGGACGAAGATGAAACACTGACACAGACTTCCAGGCTTGGTGAATCCAGTGATATCTGGAATGTTCGTCCGCGCCAGGGATCGATCTATGCCAGTGATCAGATACGATATCGCGGTCTTATTGCCAATATCGGTGCCAGACTTGAATACTGGTTCCCAGGCGATTTTGTTGATGAAATGGTAGACAATCCCGATGCCCCCATCCCCGATGAGGTTCGGCAGGCCTACTACAATGACACCTACAACTTCTTTGGACATCGATTCAAGATGCGGCTGCTACCCAGGATCAGCGTATCTTTCCCGGTCCGTGAAAATCAGGTGATGTATTTCAACTACGGGCACCAGACCAAGCTCCCACACCCGTCTCATATTTACGCCGGATTGGATCCCTTCTATCAGGATCGATCCTTCCTTGCCAGTCTTGGAAATCCAAACCTTGATCCGGAAGTGGATATTTCCTACGAAATTGGTATCAGGAATCAGCTCACTGAAAATGATGCCCTGAATATCTCGGCATTCTGGAGTGACAAATACGACTTCATCACATCGGAACGCATTCTCATAACCGATGTCACCGGACGGGAAGTGGAACGGGCTTATCGCGTAAATGGCGATTTTGCCAGGGTAAGAGGCCTGGAGGTTACATATATCAAACGCCATTCCGACTGGTTTCGAGGTAACGTCTCCGCGACGTATCAACGTGCAGAGGGTCTCAGTTCCACTTCGCAGGATGCCCTCCAGGATCTGATCGTTGGTGGACAAGCCTTTGGTAGCAACGTAGAAACTCCACTTGCATGGGATCGTCCATGGGACTTCAGAGCTTCTGCTACATTTCGTTATGACCGTACCTCGCCGCTGTTTGATATAACCGGACTCAATCGGTTTCAATTCAATATCTCGGGCTATTACCGAAGTGGTATACGGTATACTCCCAGTGAATTTATTGAAAATCAGCGCCATCCCATTACCGGAGAGCGTACCTGGCGACCAATCTACGAACGAAGCACAGACCCTGCCGACCGGTTTTCCGAGGGTGGACCGGCCTGGTATGAAATTGATTTGAGCTTCCAGAAATGGTTTATGTTAGCCGGTACCCAATTACGATTCACGGTGGATGTGACCAATCTTTTGAATACCAAAAATCCGGCAATTATTAACACCGTTACCGGGGAAGCCTATCGAACCAATTATCCTGAATCCCAGGAAGAGCTTGAGGCATTACGGGGTGACCGGTCCTGGGATGTACCAGGCAATGTCAGGGATCCGAGATATGTCGACCCAAGAGATAATAACCGTCCAACGTATATGAATCCTGCCAACTTTCTCAAACCCCGGCATGTGATGTTTGGCCTTTCCGTTCAATTTTAATGGTCCACAAGTTTTCTAACTTCCGTTTCCGATGATTTTTTACAGAAACCTGTTTTTACTTTTTTTGATCCTGCTTTTTCCAGGTCTGGTGTCGGCGCAGATTCTGCCCCGGTTGGGGGAAGCACGTTCCGGTACCTATGGTTTTCAATATCTGAAAATCGGTCCCGACGCTAGATCCGCCAGCATGGGCAGTTCCAGTGTAGCTGATGCCGCAGATGCATCTTCACTCTACTGGAACCCTGCCATGGCAGCCCAGCTTGGCAACTCACAGGCTCTTTTCGGCCATACACAGTATTTCGCCGATATCTCCATGAATTATGCATCCTATGTGCATAGATACCGGGATTTTGCTTTTGGAGTCTCTTTCCAGATGCTTGACTCCGGTGAAATGGACGAAACTACCGAACTGCAACCCGTGGGGACGGGGAGAACGTTTCGGACCACACATTTCGCCATCGGACTGTCATTCGCCCAGGAGTTGACTTCTCTGTTCAGTTATGGATTAACATTGAAATACCTGGACGAAAGCATCGAGGAAGTCACCTCCCGAACCGCTGTCATTGACGCCGGTTTCTTTTATCGCGTAGGTGACACCGGTCTGCGATTCGCAGTCGGGTTAAATAACTTTGGTTTTGATGCCGACCCCACAGGAGAAACCAGGCGCAGACCGGGGCCCAACGAAAGAAATGCCATTACCGATGAAGATGGGTTTATCCTCTATGATGAGTTTGCGGACGTATCGCCACCAACTACTTTCATCCTTGGCTCAGCCTTTGATTTGATTGAGCGGCATGATTTCAAAGTTACCATTACCGGTCAGCTGACTAATCCTGCTGACACTCAGGAACGCTTCAGTCTGGGTGCTGAAATGGATTATCTCAACAGGTTTTTTGTAAGAACCGGATACCAGTTTGGCGTGGATGAATACTATCTGCCTTCATTTGGAGCCGGATTCAACTTCCCGCTTTACAATTATGGAATTCGGGCAGACTACGGGTTCAGTACCCGGGAGTATCTCGGTAGTATGCATCGAATTTCTCTAAGATTTGACCTCTGATTATGATGAATATGAAGTATCTGTTTCTTTATGCCTGGATTGCATTGATAGCCCTTGCCGGTACTTTTGGTGGATGTGACTCCATATTCGGAACCAAAGGAGACAGAACAACCGATGAAATATTCGAAGAAGGGAAAATTGATCCCAACCTCGTACCGGATGAAATCGGATATGCAGCTCTGCTCCCGTTCTGGGACTTTTTTGATGCACCTACAGATATATTTATCGGATATGATGAACTTGTATATGTAACCGATCGCAGGGGACTCCATCTGCTGGACCGTGCCGGTCGTACTTATTACGATGTCATTGAACTCAACGGAGCCGTTTCTGTGACTCAGGATCGGGATCTGAACGTGTATGTCGCGGCAAGGTATGACACCATTATCACAGCTGTCAATGACACACTGGTGTGGAACCTTCCCGCAGTGTTCAAGTTCAGGGATATCAACAAGGGATCACCGGTACGTGTTGACACCATAATCCACCCCTTTGACGACTCCAGTCGTCCGACACAATCAGCTCAGCGTGGACGTCTTGTCAAAGACAGCCCCAACAACCACGAGCTTGTGGAGTTTACAGATGTAACCGCATTGTACGATAATACGCTGTACATAACCAGAAGGGGCCCCCAGAATATTACAGGACAGGCAGCCGCTCCGGATAACATAGTGATGGAATTTCAGCAGGATCCCGACAGGGAACCGGGTAAAATGCGCAATAATCGATTGATCAGGGCTCTCAGTCCCAACACCCCGTCCTTGATGAGTGCGGTTGCGCCTAGTGCTATTACCGGTCTTGCCGGACCACCACAGCGTGAAACGATAACTCAGGACAGAAGCTTCATTATTGCACAGGCTTCTATGGATGCTTCCATTCCCTTCCGTGTACTCTGGATTAATGCCGAGCAAACACCGGATGGTCTGCAGTTCAGTCCGCGATCGGAACTGCTTGCCCGTAACACCGAGGAAGCAGATAAATTTCTGTACGATCAGTACCGTTTTACTGAACCCTCCGGTCTTGCCTTCTCCGCAGATGACCGAAATCATATTTTTGTCACCGATACGGCAACCGATAGTTTGTACCTGTTCCAGGCTCGCGGTGTGGAAGGTGTTAATCCACCGCCAGGATCCCAATTCTCAAAAGCACAAAGTGTTTCTTTTGGTGGAACCGGAGGTGGTGACCGGCAATTCCGAAATCCATCGGGCGTTGCCTACTTTAATCGTATCGTGTATGTTGCGGATACCGGAAATAATCGCATTACCCGACATCGACTGAATACCGATTTTGAACGAAATTGATGACTATTTATGAAGTATGTGCGGGCCGATTCTGAAAAAATCCCTGCTCTTGGTTTCGGCACCTACAGACTGAACGGTGATGAATGTGTGGATGCGGTCAGGGATGCCATTGAAGCGGGATACCGGCATATCGAC
>Ga0207421_10003511_pt1 | contig 18655 bp, 14 predicted proteins | sample SodLakKL_010_SED_4_FD_187542 | JGI IMG/M metagenome (GOLD analysis project Ga0207421, IMG submission 187542) | Alkaline sediment microbial communities from Lake Tanatar, Kulunda Steppe, Russia - 8KL_010_SED (SPAdes) (version 2) | ecosystem: Environmental > Aquatic > Non-marine Saline and... | reverse complement strand
AACATCCCGTTGCGAAAAGCTGAAACCGAGTTTCTTTTCCAGAACCGCCAAAAGCAGGGAAAGGCGGTTGCCGTCCACTCCCATGCTCGTCCTTCTCGGCTGCGGGCCACCGCTCGCGCTCACCAGTGCCTGCAGTTCCACCAGCAGCGGGCGGGTCCCTTCCATTGAACAGACCACCACGGAACCGGAGACCCCCCTGGGCCTTTCCGCCAAAAGGAACTGGGAAGGGTTGGGAACTTGCTCCATGCCCCTGTCCCTCATCTCAAAAACCCCTATTTCGTTGGTGGAGCCGAACCGGTTTTTAACGCCGCGCAGGAGTCTAAAAGTGTGCGTTCTGTCCCCCTCCATGTACAAAACCGTGTCCACGAGATGTTCCAGGACTCTGGGCCCCGCAATGTTTCCATCCTTGGTCACGTGCCCCACGAGAAAAATGCTGGTGCGCCCTTCCTTGGCCACACGCATCAATCGGGCCGCACATTCGCGAACCTGGCTCACGGATCCGGGAGCCGACTCCAGCCAGGAAGAATACATGGTCTGCACAGAATCCACGGCAACCACCGCCGGGCTCTCCTTTTCTATGATTTCTATGATTCGATCCACACTGGTTTCCGCCAGGACCTTCAAACCGTCTCCCCACAGATGGAGCCTTTTGGAACGCAAAAGAATCTGCTGCGGGCTTTCTTCCCCTGAAACGTAGAGGACTTCCCGGAAAGAGGCATAGTGGCTGAGAACCTGAAGAAGCAGAGTGGATTTGCCAATCCCAGGGTCTCCGGCCAGAAGGACAAGAGAACCTTCCACCAGGCCCTCTCCCAGAACCCGGTCCCACTCCCCCATGCCTGAATGCAAGCGATCTGATGTTTCATCCGTGATGTCTGCCAGGGAAAGGGGGAGATTTTCCTGGCCCGAAATCCACGATGCGGACAACCCCCTTTTTTCTGGTGACTTTCTCTCCCCTTCCACGTTGAAAGCATCCCATTCCCGGCAATGGGGACACCTCCCGAGCCATTTGGGGCTGGTGTGTCCGCACTGCCGGCACCTGTAAACCCTTTTCATGTCGATGGTTTTCATGCCCTGTCTTTCAAGCCGAAGTTCTGTGAATGTTTGTGATCATGACAAGCACAGACCAGTTCCAAGGCGAATCTTTTCGCCGCAAAACAGGCGCGCCAGCACCCCTGCCCTCACCACTGAAGTTCATGTGAATGCCGCTTCAGTCCCGCCCTTCTCAAAAAAACGACATTTTAACGATAAAAACTGATGGATCATATTTTACTGCGTGATTGACAATCAAGAACGGGTTGGATTATATTCCGGCTTTAAATAATGGGTTGCACCGAATCATGAGCGAAAGCGAATCGCGCAGGTGCAATTTTCAGTCAAACCCAATGTCAAGAGAGGAGTCATCCGCATGGCTGGTAAAGATATCATTGAAATCAGCGACAACAATTTCGACACGGAAGTTTTAGAGTCGTCCGTCCCTGTGCTCGTGGACTTTTGGGCCCCCTGGTGCGGCCCCTGCCGGGCCATCGCTCCTGTCGTTGAGGAGTTGTCCGGAGAATACGGCGACAAGCTCAAGGTGGCCAAATGCAATGTGGATGACAATCCAAAGACGCCTTCAAAATACGGGATTCGTGCCATTCCCACCCTGATCATATTCAAGGGGGGCAATGTGAGCGAGCAGATCACCGGTGCAGTGGCCAAATCGCAGATTGCCGCCGCCATTGACAAGGCCATGTCCTGAGCGGTGCCCTCAAGAGAGTGACGACTTAAAAGTCCTCGAGGCCCCGGTTCCAGATTTTCGGCCGCTCACCGCAACATTCGTGGCTCGGCTCCGGTTCCGGCTCAGTCCGGGCCACGTTCAAAACGCTCCCCCTGGAATGAGTGTCACTTTGCCACGGTGAGGGTCAGGCAGGCGAGGGGTCCATCGGATTTCACCGCAAAATCGTCACCCCTTTTCGCCTGCCCTCAGGGGGTAGGTTCAATCCGCGCACACCCACGGAACCTGAAAAACGGCGATCGAAGCAGCATGCGTTGGAAGCGGCCGTGACCGGCCAGACAACAGTTTTTTGATGATCTCTAATGAGTGAATGCCCACGACCATTTTCCGCCTCCTGAGCCTTCCCAGAATAGTGGCAATGGACAGCCTGGTCAACCTTCTCACGAGCGAGGCCTGAGCAGACTGCCTGGAGTGCTTTCTAACCGGTACAGACCATCATGATTCATCATTCATCCAGCCCCAATTCCTCGCGACTTCCCTTGTCTGGTGCAAAAGGAGGGGTTATGAGAAAGCAGACCATTTCATTTCTGAGAAGGTTTTAAGGGGGAAACGGTCCTGATTCCAGGAGTCTTGACGGAACGGCATGGGGCAGGCAGTGAATGCATTGAAACTCGTCAGCACAGAGGTCACCACATGAATTTTTCCCAAAGGATTCAAGCTGTTGGAATACGCTTTCTGTTAGCGCTTTTCATTGTTTCCGCAACATGGGCCACCAGCGGATGCGGCACTTCACTCAAAGAGTATTATTTTGGGGACCTCTTCGGAAAAAGCTCTTCCGAGACGGTCCAAAGCCCGGAGCAGCTTGCCATGGACGGCATGGAAGCCATGCGCAGCAAAGACTACAGCAAGGCAGTGAACTCCTTCCAGCAATTGAAAGAAAGATATCCATACAGCGAATATGCCATTCTCGCCGAACTGAAACTGGGAGACGCCCATTTCTACAATAAAGATTATGCGGAAGCAGCCATAGCCTATGAGGAGTTTGTGCGGCTTCACCCCAGGAATGAAGCGGTTCCTTATGTGCTGTACCAGATTGGCATGTGCCATTTCCTGAGTTTCAGCACCATAGACCGCGACCAGGAGGAAACACGGCTGGCCATGGACGCATTCAGGCGCCTGGTGCAGGCTTATCCCGGCTCGGAATACGCCGAGCGGGCCCAAAAGCAGATCTATGAGTGCCAAAAACGACTTGTGGCACATGAATTTCAAGTGGGACAATTTTATTTCAGAACCGGTGAATACGCATCAGCTCAAAACAGGCTTGAGACGATTTTTCACCTCTATCCGGAAGCCATTGCCGATCTGGGCTACCAGGAAGAGATTAAAAAATTACTGGCCAAAAGTGAAAAGGAAGTTGCCAAAGGAGAGCGCAAGCCCAGCATCTGGAGCCGCATGGGCTTTTGATCCGGGCTTCATCGTTCAGCGTTGAGGGACGCGGAAAAGTCATTGCCCCGCATCCCTCAGCGGTCAACCGGTCCACCGGGTGAACACGGGCATTCTGAATATCCCAGAGTCCGTGAAGCCCTCAAAAAACCTGAAACCCTAACGATCCCGCCCACGGCTTAAGAGGCTGAAAACACCTTTCAAAAAAACCTTTCGAAAATCAGGATCAATCTCCCGCATTTTTGAAGCAGGCACCGATTCACAGACCCCCGCTTCCCTTCTATCGGGGTTTCCCCTAAGCGAAAGATAGACGGACCTGAAATGAGTGGGAGGACCGCTTTGGTCTGCTCCACGAATATGCTCAAGGGAGGACTACATTGTGACGAAAAGGAAGGCATCGACAACTCTAAAGGAACTTTCCTAGGGATACCCTCAAGGGAGGAAATTCATGGCGAACACAACACCACAGAACACCAGGGAAACCATGGAGAACAATGCAGAGAGGTCCCGGCAGTCATCGGAAAAATACCATGAGATGAACCTGGTGGAGCTCAAAAACAAAAACATTCGGGAACTTCTGGGCATTGCCAAGAGCCACAACATCGAGGGGGCCAGTTCCATGAGAAAACAGGAGCTCATTTTCGCTCTCCTGCAATCTCAGGCCCAGCTGAGCGGCCTCATCTATGGCGAGGGCGTCCTGGAAATTCTTCCCGATGGATTCGGCTTCCTGAGAAGTCAAAACTACAACTATCTTCCGGGCCCCGACGACATTTATGTCTCCCCTTCCCAGATACGGCGCTTTAACCTTCGAACGGGAGACAGCATTTCCGGGCAGATCCGTCCCCCCAAAGACAACGAACGTTATTTCGCACTGCTGAAAGTGGAGGTGGTCAATTTTGAAGACCCCGAAGTGGCCCGGGACAAAATCCTCTTTGACAACCTCACTCCCCTCTATCCCGAGCGCCGCATCCTGCTGGAAAACACTGCCGACAACTTGTCCACCCGGGTGATGGATCTGCTCACGCCCATCGGTTTCGGCCAGCGCGGCCTCATCGTAGCCCAGCCCCGCACCGGCAAGACCATGCTCCTTCAAAACATCGCCAATGCGGTCACTGTGAACCACCGCGACGCCTACCTCATTGTGCTCCTCATCGACGAGCGGCCCGAGGAAGTCACGGACATGCAGCGCAGTGTCAATGCGGAAGTGGTGAGTTCCACGTTCGACGAACCCCCGCAGCGCCACGTGCAGGTCGCTGAAATGGTCATGGAGAAGGCAAAGCGCCTGGTGGAGCACAAGCGAGATGTGGTCATACTGCTCGACAGCATCACACGCCTCGCACGAGCATACAACACCGTCGTGCCCCCCAGCGGCAAAATCCTCTCGGGTGGACTCGACTCCAACGCCCTTCACCGGCCCAAGCGCTTTTTCGGCTCAGCGAGAAACGTGGAGCAGGGCGGTAGCCTGACCATCATCGCCACGGCCCTCATCGACACGGGAAGCCGCATGGACGAAGTGATCTTTGAGGAATTCAAGGGAACGGGCAACATGGAAATCGTTCTTGAAAGAAAGCTCGCCGATCGAAGGATTTTCCCTGCCATCGACATCAACAAATCGGGCACCCGCAAAGAGGAGCTCCTTTTGAATGCGGACGATCTCAACCGGGTTTGGATCCTGCGCAAGTTGCTCTCCCCGCTCAACCCCATCGATGCCATGGAATTTCTTCTGGACAAGATGCAGGGAACCAAAAACAACACGGAATTCCTGGCTTCCATGAATCGCTAGTTGATCTTTCCGCAGGACTGTGGCAGAATTCGCAGTCCCCTTGAGTCAGTTTGCCGGAACCCATCATGAGGAATAAGGTGCGAACGGGGGGCGGAGAGGAACGTCCAGGGATCCTCTCGGGTCTCAATGCGTTCACACGTGTCAGAATACGCTCACTTGATGATTGACGAGGAGAAACGGTCATGAAGGAAAAAATCCATCCCGCATATAAACCCACGGTCATTCGTTGCGCCTGTGGCTATGAAGTGCCCACCGGTTCCACCAAAGACGAAATCCGCGTGGAAATCTGCTCCCAGTGCCATCCCTTCTACACAGGAAAGCAAAAACTCGTGGACTCTGCAGGCAGAATCGAAAAATTTTACAAAAAATATGAAAAGTATCAGAAGCAGGAGAAAAAGCAGGGGGCATGAGGCATTCCTTGCCCTCACGCATCCCGCAAGATGCGTTGCCAGGAAACGCGCGAAGAATGGAGCCCGTTGGTCCCGGTCACAGACATGGCAGCTTGCCAGCGGAGAGTCCCCTCAGGCGGACCTCCCTGCAGGTTTACAGGCGCCGAAGAGGAAAACTCCAGCCAGTCCCTTCACCAGGAAGCCGCAAAAACCTCCTGAAAACCCAACCATGATCCCCTTTGGGAGACGTGTTCAACACCATGATTTTCGACCGTTTAGAGAGTGTCGTCGAGAGATTCAGAAAGCTTGAATCCGATCTCAGCAACCCTGAAATATTGAGCAATCCAAAGGAATACCAGAAGATCGCCAGGGAACATGCGGAAATCGGTCCTGTGGTCGAAGCTTGCCGACGCTATAAAATCCTCGCCAGCCAGGCAGAGGAGAACCAAAAGCTCCTTGACTCGGAAACGGATTCCGAGATGCGGGATCTCATCAAGCAGGACCTTGCGGACCTCAGGGAAAAGATCGGAGAGATGGAGCTGGCTTTGAGGGTCATGCTGGCTCCCAAAGATCCCAATGACGACAAGAATGTCATCCTGGAGATACGTGCGGGCACGGGAGGGGAGGAGGCGGCCCTCTTTGTGGCGGACCTTTTCCGCATGTACAGCCGCTATGCGGAGAATCAGGGCTGGAAAACGGAGATCATGGACTCCCACCCCACCGGACTGGGGGGACTCAAGGAAATCACCGCTTCCATCATTGGAAAAGGGGCTTTCAGCCGGCTCAAGTTCGAACGCGGTGTCCACCGTGTTCAAAGGGTGCCGGCCACCGAAAGTCAAGGGAGGATTCACACATCGGCAGTGACGGTGGCTGTTCTTCCCGAGGCTGAGGAAGTGGACGTTTTCATCGATCCATCGGATCTCAAGATTGACGTTTTCCGCTCTTCCGGACCCGGCGGACAAAGTGTCAACACGACGGACTCCGCCGTCCGCATGACTCACATTCCCTCAGGCCTGGTGGTGATTTGCCAGGATGAAAAATCTCAGCACAAAAACAAGGCAAAAGCCCTGAAAGTCCTGCGGGCGCGCCTCCTGGACCAGGTGCAGAGCGAACAGGATGCGAAGATAGCTCAGGACAGGAAGAGTCAGGTTGGATCGGGCGACAGAAGCGAGCGCATACGGACCTACAATTTCCCTCAAAACCGCGTCACGGATCACAGGATCAACCTGACGCTGTATAAGCTCGAAGCCGTTCTTGAAGGAAATCTTGACGAGGTGATCCATCCCCTGACAACTGCCCATCAAGCCGAACTGATGGAAAGCGAATCCCCTGCCTGATGTTTGGGTGGCTCATGAGGGCAACCTTTGTTTTCATGTTCTGCACCAACCCGTCCCCCTTTCCTCACAAAGCTTCCTGTCAGGCCGGGCGCCGCTTTTTTTTCCATTTGAACGCAAAATGTCACAGGGGTATGGCGGATGGAAGAAACCTGGACCATCCTCAAAGTGCTGCGGTGGACCACAGGATATTTTGAAAGCAAGGGGATCGAACAGCCCAGAGCCGATGCCGAAGTCCTGCTCGCCCATGCTCTGCGCATGGAGCGCATTCAGCTCTATCTGCGCTTCGACCAGCCTCTCACAGCGGCTGAGCTGGCCACTTACCGGGAACTCGTTCGAAGAAGAGCCCTCCGTGAACCAAGCCAGTACATCACGGGCACACAGGAATTTTGGTCCCTGGAATTTGAGGTGAACCGCTCCGTTCTCATTCCCCGGCCCGAGACGGAGATGCTTGTGGAAAGAGCGGCAAGTCACATCGGAAAAAATGCCCCGCACATTTTGGATTTGGGCACGGGTTCGGGAATCATTGCCGTTTCCATCGCACGGGAGTGCCCCTCCGTTTTCGTGACGGCCACGGACAAGTGCTGGGAAGCACTGCGAGTGGCACATCGCAATGCATTGAAACATGGAGTGGAAAACCGCATCGCCTTCGCCGTATCCGATCTGTTCTCAGGTTTCAGCTCCCTTCGCCCCACCTGGGACCTCATCGTGAGCAACCCTCCTTACATCGGAGACGAAGAATTCCAGACCCTCACCCCGGAAGTGGCCCGGCATGAACCCCGGGAAGCATTGCGGGGACATGGGCCCGAGGGCCTGAACATCATCAGACAGATCATTGATGAGGCTCCCCTTCATCTCAAACCGGGGGGTAAGCTGCTCATGGAGATAGGCCACCTCCAGTGGCGGTCTCTGGAGCAGCACCTCCTGCAGCTTGGCTATTCCCAAAAACAGTTTCAGTTCATTCGCGATTATTCGGGTATCCTGCGGGTACTCGACTTAACTCCGGGCAACAGGTGAAAAATGGACAAACTCGTCGTGGAAGGGGGAACTCCCCTGCAAGGAGAAATTGCGGTCAGTGGCGCCAAGAATGCCACTCTTCCCCTGATGGCATCGGCACTGCTCGCCAGTGGCCGTCACACCTTCTCCAACACCCCCCGGCTTCGGGACATCAGAACCATGGGGCGCCTGCTGGAACACATGGGCGCCGCCTGTGAACACGACGCTCTCATGCGCATCGATACCAGCAATGTTCAAAGACCCGAAGCGCCTTATGAACTGGTGAAAACCATGCGCGCATCGGTCCTTGTGTTGGGCCCCCTTCTGGCGCGCCACGGCAGTGCCCGCGTTTCTCTCCCTGGCGGTTGCGCCATTGGAGCACGTCCCATCAACCTCCATCTGGATGCCCTGAAACAAATGGGAGCTGAAGTCTGGCTGGAAGAAGGCTACGTGGTCGCCCGAACCCGCGAGCTCAAAGGAGCCACCATCACCTTCGAGCAGATCACCGTCACGGGCACAGAGAACATTCTCATGGCCGCCAGTCTCGCCAAGGGCACCACCCGGCTTTTGAATGCCGCAAGAGAACCGGAAATCGTGGCGCTGGCAGATTACCTCAACGCCATGGGCGCTCGCATCAAGGGAGCGGGCACTTCTCAAATCACCATTGAAGGAGTCCGGGAACTCACTCCTCCAGCAGCCGCCCCCTTCCCCGTCATTCCCGACCGCATAGAAGCGGGAACTTACCTGGTGGCTGCAGGAATCACGGGTGGTCAAATAACTCTGACCCACTGCGTTCCCGACCACCTCGAATCCCTCATTGAAAAACTGCGCAGCGCAGGACTCGCCATTGAGACCAGTCCTGGCCGGATCGAAGTGCGCAGCAACGGTCCCATACGCAGCATGGATGTGAAAACATATCCTTTCCCCGGTTTTCCCACGGACATGCAGGCCCAGTTCATGGCTCTCATGACCCTGGCAGATGGTGTCAGCTTCATTGTGGAACAGATTTTCGAAAACCGGTTCATGCACGCCCTGGAGCTCACCCGAATGGGGGCCCGCATAGACCTGGACGGACGAAGTGCCATGGTGCGCGGTGTGAAAAACTTATCCGGTGCCCCTGTCATGGCAACGGACCTTCGGGCTTCCGCTTCTCTGGTTCTCGCTGCCCTTGCCGCTAAAGGAATCACCTCCATCAGCCGTATATATCATCTGGACAGGGGTTACGAGTCCATGGAAACCAAGCTCTCCCAGGTGGGAGCTCGCATTTGGAGAGAAAAGGAATGACCGGGCTCTGAAAACTTCCGAGAGACGGGGCCCCTATTCCCATGGGAGAGCCCGTGCTCATGAGCGAAAACCAAGTCCGCCCTCAAGATGCCCGCCCCGCCCCTTCGCCGGGGAAACCAACCCCTCTAGCATCCCTGCTGCGTTCCCTGCACCCTCAGGTCCGGCCCCTGCCAGGTCTCCTCCTGGCTCTCGCTGCGGGAATTGCCGCGGGCCGCTATGAAGTCCTTCCCTTCCAGCCCGGCTCCTCCTTTCTGGCTCTCTTTGCAGCCGTGGCTGTGGCCCTTCACCTCGCCCTTTGGAAAAGCACCCGGTTTGAAGGGCACAAAACCCTCCTCTCCCTCATCATCTTTGTGATCCTCGGTCTCCTGAGCGTTCAGGTTCAGAATCCCAAACTGCCATATCCGCCCTCCCTGGCACCCTTTTTTGAGCGTCCCCACACCCTTTATCTGGCGGAAGTGATGCACCCCCCTGACATGAGGCGTGACCGACTGAGCATTCCCCTTCGAATGCACGCAGCCCTGCAGGCAAATGAGGCTGTCCCTCTCGAAGGAGGTGTTCTCGTTTCCCTGCCCTATCCTGCCAAAGGTGAACCCATTCCCGTGCAAGGCGAATTCGTCCTCACCAGGCTGACTCTCAAAAGGTTTCACAATTTCAACAACCCCGGTGGATACGACTATGTACGGGCGCAAGGGGAAAAGGGACTTCATGCCAGGGCTCACCTGCGCCATATGGGCTGGATGGTCACCGTGTCACCTGAAAAAGCCATGCTTTTGCAGAGAAAGAACTCCGCGAATTCGTTCAAAAGCAAGGCAAACCGTATGAGGATGACCTATCTGGAGCATCTTCAGGCCCATGTGCAGGGGGACACAGGCTCCCTGTACGCCGCTTTGCTCCTCGGTTACCGGAACCTCACCTCCAAAGAACTCCAGGAAGCCATCACCTCCACGGGAGTGGCCCACCTTCTGGCCATATCGGGACTGCACCTGGGCCTTGTGGCCATGAGCGTCTTCTGGCTTTCGTGCCGGCTTCTTCGAATCCTCTTTCCCTCCCTGCTCGCCCGCTATGCGGACAAACACGTGGCCCTCTGGGTGGCACTGGCAGCAACCGCCTTTTATGCGTCCATCAGCGGCATGGCCCTACCCACATGGAGGGCGCTCGTGTTCGTGATCATGCTATTTTTTGGAACCCTATGGTACCGGCAACGGGACTTCACCACCACCCTTTGCGCAGCGGCAATCCTCATTCTTGCTGTCAACCCGTACAGCCTCTGGCAACCATCATTCCAGCTTTCTTTCGCAGCCGTCGCGGGCATCGTGTGGATGGCGAAAGCCTCCTCTCCCCTGCGCAAGCGCTTTGAGGAAATTTTCCCCATGGCGCGGCACCCTGCCTTTCACCCCATCAAGCCCTTCTGGCTGGCTTTCTGGGTTTCCCTCGCAGCCAACCTGAGCGTTCTTCCCATCCTCGCTTATCATTTCAATGGCGTCTCCCTCATGGGATTTCTGTCCAACACCCTCCTGGTTCCCCTGGTGGGCATGGTTGCTCTGCCCATAGGCCTTGCAGCTCTGGTGTCTCATCTCCTCTTTGAACCCCTCGGAACAGTGTTGTTGAAACTGGGGGCATTCGTGCTCGATGTTTCCAGGCAAATCATCCTCTTCTGCGCCGGCCGGGAGTGGGCTTTCCAGTACGTGGGGAAAGTCCCCCTTTCCTGGCTGCTGGTTTACTACACAGGGCTCGTCCTCGCCCTCCTTCCCCTTGGGGCTGTGAGACGGTTATGCGCAGTCCTTTCCCTGGTGATGTTCGGTTTTGTTTTTGGATTCATCGCCTCTTCCTTTAAGGATCCCCTTCCTCCAAGGCTTGAAACGGTCATTGTCGACGTGGGACAGGGCTCTTCAACCTTTGTGCAATTCCCCACGGGAGAAACCATGCTGGTGGACGGCGGGGGCTTTTGGGATGATGCCTTCGACGTGGGCCGCCATGTGGTGGCTCCTTTTTTATGGCATCGAAAAGTCAGTCATCTGGACTATGTGGTCCTGTCCCATGACCATCCCGATCACAAAAACGGCCTGAAGTTCATTCTTTCCACTTTTTCGGTGGGAGAGCTTTGGGAAAGCGGCATCAACGCGAACGCAAAACCTGTGGGAGATCTGGAAGCCATCGCCCTGAGAAGGAACATTCCCGTAAGGAAACTGGATGAAATCCTGGGAAATCACTTGATTGGAGAGGCGGAAGTGCGCGTGGTCCATCCCACCCGCACCTACATTCAAAACCTCTGGGACGGGAGGGATCTCAACAACGTCTCCCTGGTTTTGCAAATCAGCTACGGGGACACCTCTCTCATTTTGCCAGGAGACATCGGCCAATCGGAGGAAAACCTCCTCCCCATCAAACCCGGGGCCCATGAACAGGTACTGCTCGTGGGCGCCCATCACGGAAGCTCCACGTCCAGCAGCGAAAAATGGCTCCGGAGCCTGAAACCCCAGGCCATCATTTTTTCCTGTGGATTTCAGAATCTGTTTGGATTTCCCACGCAAGAGGTTCTCGACCGCTGTGCGGCCCTGCGGATACCTGTTTTCAGGACGGATCAGCACGGAGCTGTGGAGGCCTCTTCGGACGGGAAAAATTGGACCGTGAGAGAGACCCTTACCTCTACCCTCCATGACCCCTTGCATTTGGGTTTGCCTTCCACTATTTTACTTCGTTGATGGGTCATCCCATGAACTCAGGAGCAGCGAGGGCAATCTTCGGGTTTCCCCGGTCAGTCACCCGGTAAAAGGAGAGAAGAAAAATGGAAGACAAAGTCCAGGAAATCGTGGACTTGCTCGACAGAGCGGACGAGCTTTTTCATTCCATTTCGGAAGGAAATGAGCAGGCAAACCCTTTGTGGGATTCAGGAATTGAAAAGCTGAGCGCCGCTATTTGGCTGGTGGAGAAATTGAGGGAAGGAATCATGGACCAGGTGATACCCGTTTCACCCAAGGAATGAATCAGGCGAGGGAAAAGGACTCTTCCATGAAACAGAAAAGTGAAGTGGAGGCCATCGACTGGCCCAGGCTTTTTCTCGAGTTTGCGCAGTATGAAACACCCAGGGATTCTCGTGACGTGCCCGCCGAGAGCTTCTTTTCCTCCCTGGTCTCACCCCCTCACCCTTTTGTGTCTCAATTCGTGGAAATCAAAACAAAACAAGGCGTTTCCCAAAGGGAGGCCGTGAGGGACCTCTATCATTACCTCCTTCAGAAACGGTATGAAGAAAAGCTCAACCTGCTGCATTTTGCCTTTCACATTTTTGACGAGGAAACCCGTCTTCCCGACGCCGTCATCGGCATAACTCCCTTTCCTCATGAAGACGGCATTCCCAAATTCAAGCACTTTTCAGACCGCAGTCTCACCTTGAGTTCTTCATAGGCACCCCAAAATCAGCCTTTTCCCATGGATTTTTATCCCGGGAGACAGAGGATCACGGACATCCCTTGACGAAAGCCCTTCAATCACGCTAAAAAATCCACTGAATTCCGGTTCCCGTCATTCATCAGGACCCATGTGTCCGAGAGGGACAATTCTTTCACCCGGTCATGCTCCGGAAAAGGGGTGCTGTTTCATGAATTGGAAGATAGCCACCTTCAATGTCAATGGCATCAGGGCCAGGCTGGAATCTGTCATGGCCTGGCTTCAAAAGCATGACCCCCATGTGGTGTGTCTTCAGGAAATAAAGTGTGAGGACAAGAATTTTCCCCACTCCATTTTCCGCCAATTGGGATACAATATCACCCTCAGAGGACAGAAGGCCTTCAATGGAGTGGCCACTCTCACAAAAATGGCCCCCAGGGAGGTCATCGAGGAATTCGCCCCCTGGGAATCGCCCGAAGACGCCCGTTTCATCGCGGTGCTGGTGGACAACGTATGGGTGGTCAACACATACGTCCCTCAAGGCCGATCACCCCATGACCCCGCCTTTCAATACAAGCTGGAGTTTTTCCGAAGACTCGGCACCTGGTTTCACAGCCGGTTCCATGAGGATGATCTGGTGGTGTGGCTGGGAGACATGAACGTTGCCCCCACCCCTCTGGACCTTTTCGACCCCCTTCGCCACGAAGGAAGCGTCGGATTTCACCCGGCAGAGCGCGAAGCCCTTCAGGAGGTCGTTTCCTGGGGATTCACAGACCTGTTCCGGCTGCATCATCCAGAGAAAAAACAGTACACCTTCTGGGACTACCGCCTGCCCAAAAGTTTCCAGAGAAATCTTGGCTGGCGCCTGGATCATATTTTTGCCAGTTCTCCCCTTGCAAAAAACTGCAGGGAATGCCTGGTTCACGACAGTGTTCGCGGTGAGAACAAACCCAGTGATCACGCGCCCGTGCTTGCCTCGATAAATCTGCCCCAGCCTTCGGAATGAGCCCCCCATGCCCGCAAGCGGGATTGCTCGCTCCCCGGCAGAAGTGCTGGCGGCGCTGTGCCGATTTTTTACAGAGACCTTTCAGTTCCCTTCGATCAGAAGTTTTTTGGGCCGGAAACAGCAGATAGAATTCAGGGAGTCACTGCGCAGACAGAGCCGAAGGACCAGTCACCAGCCATGCAGTTCCAACACGGAGGATTATCATGAACGGGCTCCAGGCCATCATCGCAACCGAAAGCTGGAAGATCGCCATCATTGCCCCCACCATCGTGTTCATCAGCCTCAGTCTCCTGGCCGTGATGGTGGGCGTCATGGAAAAGGCCATAAACTACTGGGACCATTTCAATCAGACCCTGACCCAACTCTTCACGCGCCAGGAGCCCCCCACTCAGGATCGAACCGAACAGAAACGCCTGCCTGATTCGCCCCCGGAAGACCATGTCCTCCCCCTCAACGAAGAAGAACGGCAAACGGCACAATACCTCGAGATGGTCGTTCAGCGCCTGGGGCAACCTTTCACACTCGACAAACTGAAAACCATGGCAGAGAACATGGAAGTTTCTCATACTCCCGAACACATTGAGCGTTTGCAGGAAACAGGCTGCATCGTGGAATCGGATGATCCGGAAGAAAAAGGGCTCTACTACTGGAGGGGCCTTTGAGCCGCTCTTTCCTTATTCTTCGGAAGGCCTTCCCGGCCAAGGAAACCTGAACGCATCATTCAATAGGGAATTTCTCCATCACCGGCAAACAAAAACTGTCCCGACTGCTTAAAAGATATACGGTGCATGAGATCAAGAATATTTTCCACGGACTCATCCACGGAAAGGGTGGCTGAACCGCCCCCCATTTGCGTGCGAACCCACCCGGGATGAATGCAAACCACCGTGACTCCATCCTTCCCATAGGAAAGGGACTGGTTTTTGGTGAGCATGTTCAAAGCCGACTTGGACACGCGGTAAGGAACCATACCCCCTTCGCACAACTCAATGGAACCCATTCGGGAACTGATGTTGATGACCTTCTTCTCCTCGCCCTTGAGCAGGAGAGGATACAACACCCGGGTGGTCAGAAAAGGCCCTCCCACATTGACCCTGAAGGTTTCCGCAAAGATATCCCATTCCAGTTCATTGAGATCCAGGTGCTTTTCCAGGTTCACCGCCGCATTGTTGATGAGAACATCCACATGTCCGAATTTTTCTTCCACATGGTCGCGCAACTTTTCCAGATCCTGAACGGATGTGACATCAACGGGAAACGGGTGAAGGCCATCCTTCCTTGACGCCTCATGGATCAGCGGGCCGGAGGAGGCTTCCTCCCGGTAACCCGCCACAACCGTATACCCCCGTTCTGTCAATTCCATGGCCAGGCCATGACCAATGCCACGGTTGGCACCGCTCACGAAAACCACCTTTTGCGAAACTTCCCCATTCATGAAACACCTCCCCAGATAAAAAACGCCATGTTTGAACAGCGGCTTTCAAAAGCCTGATTCATTCAAATGGCTGGATTCCTTTCCATTGCTCACGAAAAGGCCTTTTGGAAAGCCAAACGCTGAGCGGCCGTCCCCACCACCAATATCTCGCCCCCCGGGGGTAGAACACTGTCGGCGCCGGGATTGCTCAACGTCTGGTCCCGATCCTGTATGGCGATCACGTTCAGACCCGTCTTGGCACCGATCTGACTCTTTTCCAGAGTTTTGTTGGCGAGCCTGGAGGGGACTCTCAATTGAAAGAGCTCTGCCCCTTCACCGAGAATGGCTGCCTCCACCTCCTCCACGATTCCCATGAGGGAACGAATGGCCAGAGAGGCATAGCTCAGAGCGAAATCGGCTCCCGCACGATGGATGGCCTCCACATTGCGCTGATGGGTGATGCGGCTGATGATGCGGGTTTCCGGGTTGAGCTTGCGACAGTAAACGGTGAGGTAAATGTTGACCGCATCGTTGTTGGTGGTGAGCAGCACCGACGAAGCTTCACTCAAACCGGCTCTCGTGAGAACATTACGGTTGGCCGCATCGCCCCAGTACAGGGAGTCGGCCATGTGCGACAGGACCCGACAAACATTTTCGTCTTTTTCCACCAGGTTGACCTTCAGTCCATGTTTTTTCAGGGCGGTGGCTGCGGAGTATCCCACCTTTCCCCCGCCTATGACCAGGATGGGGTGTTCAAGGGTACTGCCCGGTCCGAGAAAACTCTCCAGCTGGGCCAGCTGATCCCCCGTTCCCACCACCACCAGCACGCTCTGGGGAAAGATCATTGTGTCCGGTCCCGCATTGACCAGTTTTCCCCGCAGCCAGACGGCCACGATGTTCAGACCCGTCAATTGCCGAAGATTGGTTTCCCTGATGGTACGCCCTGCCAGTGTGGTGTTCTGAACGCAGAACTCGGCAATCAAAAGATTCTGGAAGTGGCCCACCACATGGACGCGCTCCGTACCCGTGTCCACGCGGCTGGCCAGCTGGGCGCCCAGCTGATGTTTGAGGGGCAGCACATGGGTGGAGCCGCTCACTTCCAGGATAGCGACGGAATCTTCATCCTCCACGATGGAGATGATGGGCACCGTGGCCGACTCTTCGCGAACGGTGAGGGTCACATTGGTGTTTGTGGGGTCATCCGCGTTGGCAAGCACAGCACGGGCCTTCTCCACGCGCAACCCTCTGAAAGTGGCCCTGCTGTCAATGTCGCCCAGGACCACCGAGACCCCTTCTTCATGAAGGTGGGCAGCCGTCTGGGGATCCGGTTCGAGAACGTAATAGGGAACATCCTGCTGGCGAATCCTGTTGATGTATTCATGGGCAATGGCGTCATAGCGGCAGATGATCAGGTGATCCCGAGTTTTTTCAGGCAATTGCCGCAAAACCCTCAGCCTCATTTGCGATTCCAGCCAGGGCACGTAGAAATAGCGAATGAAGGCGAATGGGAGGACGATGAGCAGCAAGACGATTCCCGAAAGGAGCACCCACACGCTGAAAAGACGACCCGCATCGCTTTCAAAAGTGATGTCCCCGAACCCCAGCGTGCTCATGGTCACAAGAGTCCAGTAAAAACTTGTGGACCAGGAGTACTTCTGCCCCTCAACCACCTCCATGAGGACGAGAAAGCCAACCGTGTTCAAAATGATCACGAAAGTCACGAACACCAGGTACTTCACCAGGGCACGCAGGTTCTTGCGTGTCTGCTTCTCGGTCATCAGGTAGGCCAGCTGGGAAAACAGGAACTTCATGGGTCATTCCTCAAAAAACGGGCGGCCGGATGGGAACCATCAATCCGTCGCGAGAAGAGCCACGGGAAAAACATCCAGCAGGGATGCGGCCTTCAAGACATTCTCCTCACCCGCCCGTTGCCCTTCGACCCTTTCTCCCGTGAACACGTTGATGAGATTTTGTGCTTCAAAACCATGGGGCAGAAGCATTTCCGTGTCCTCCCAGACGCTTCCCAAACGGGGTGCCATGTGGTCGAAACCTCCCCCAAGAGTGACCCATAAGCGAGGGGCCACAACGATGAGGGCATGGTTTTCATGACGTCTCGCAAAGGTGCAAAGGTGACCGGACTTGGCGCCCCGCGCCTCCAGCGGCTCATAACTTCCCTTTTGAAAAAGGGGCGTCCTCTGTTTTCGAAGATGCAGGGCTTGAAAGGTCACCAACAGTTTGGCCAGACCGCTTTCCATGTTTTCCATGGTTTTTGCCGCAAGTTCCCTGCGATCTCCTTCAGGGGTTTCCACGATTCCATGAACCTCTTCGAGCACGCGGCGCCGATGATGAAAGTCCACGGCACGCCTGTTGTCCGGATCCACAAGGCAGTAGCGAAAGAGTTCATTGCCCTGGTAGATGTCGGGCACACCGGGCACCGTGAGCTTGAGGAGCGTTTGCGAGAGGCCGTTGAGCATGCCGAAGTGGGCGATGCGCCTGCTGAAAGGAACAAAATCCTCCAGAAATTCCCTGCTTTCATGGGGGTTCAGTATTTTTTTCAAAAAACTCACAACGGTCTCTTCATACTCCTGATTGGGTGTGATCCAGCTGCTGTTGACCTTGGCCTCGCGAACGGCTTTGATCACATAGGCTTCCATGCGCTTTCCATAAGCCTCCAGTTTTTCTTCATACCCCTTCTCGACGGGAAAACTGCCCAGCATGTTCTGGTAGATGGCGTACTCGTCATTGAGATCGAGAAGCCTGAACCCTTCCGACTTTTTACCCCTGGAATGGTTGATTTTGTTCCAGAATTTAAGATGAGACTGCCATACCTCGGGGATTTCCGAAAGCACATTGATCCTCGCCCTCACGTCTTCGCTGCGCTTGCTGTCATGGGTCGATGTGCAGAGCATGGCGTGAGGCCAGTTCTCCAGGCGCTCTTCATTGGCCCGGTGAAAAGCTTCCACCGAAACTCCGAAGTGATCCGGTTCCCCGCCCACTTCGTTGAGAGAAAGGAGCCGGTTGTAGCTGTAAAAAGCGGTGTCTTCCACCCCCTTGGCCATGACAGGAGCCGTGTACTGCTGAACCTTCATGGCAAAACTTGTGAGAGCCTTCTGAAACGCTTCCGATTTTTCCTGGACGCTCAGATCCGTCAGAAGCACTTCGTGAATGAAGTCATAAATGCTCAGATCTTCCGCCCTGCTTTTCCGGCGGGCCAGGCCAATGGACCATCGCACATGGTCCCGGTCCTCACGGCCCACTTCCTCTCCGCTGATGTAGGTCCTGTAAACAGGGAAACAGGCCACCACCTCCATGAGGGCATCCCTGAGGTTGGTCAGGGTGAAATCACGGTACAGACGGTTGGATTCAGACAACCTGTTCAATCGATGAGCGAGAACGTTCAATTCCCCCGCCATGGCCGTTCTCATGATGAGCTTTTTGCTCTCATAGGCCACCTGCTGAAAAACCATCTTTTTGCCCACAAAACGATGGTAAATCCTGTCGAGGGATTCCCGGTTCTTTTCGGGAACAAAAAGTCCGTTCACCAGATTGCAGAACTCGTAGCCCGTCGTGCCGTGGACCGGCCAGTCACCGGGAAGCCTCTCACCGTGGGCGAGAATTTTTTCCACCACCACATAGAGAGCGAGGGATTCTTCCTCTCCGTGTTCCCCTGAAGATTCATCGGGTCTTCTGGGCTGAAGGGAGCGGCCGGGACCCCCCACAGATTCCTGCAACTGCAGGAAATAACCCCTGGGATCGTAGAGGCCGTCGGGGTGGTCGATGCGAAGACCATGAATTTCGTCCTTGAGAATGAGTTCCAGGACCATCTGGTGGGTCGCTTCAAAAACCTTGGGATCTTCCATTCGGAGGCACGCAAGGTCATTGATGTCAAAAAAGCGCCGGTAGTTGAT
>Ga0207421_10003510_pt1 | contig 18657 bp, 9 predicted proteins | sample SodLakKL_010_SED_4_FD_187542 | JGI IMG/M metagenome (GOLD analysis project Ga0207421, IMG submission 187542) | Alkaline sediment microbial communities from Lake Tanatar, Kulunda Steppe, Russia - 8KL_010_SED (SPAdes) (version 2) | ecosystem: Environmental > Aquatic > Non-marine Saline and... | reverse complement strand
ATGAAGAATGAAAAGTGAAAAACAAAGGGAAATCTCATCTTACTTCCGAAACCCTTAATTAGCACATTAGCACATTAGCACATTAGCACATTAGCACATTAGCACATTAGCACATTAGCACATTAGCACATTGGCACATTAGCACATTAGCACATTGGCACATTAGCACATTAGCACATTAGCACATTAGCACATTAGCACATTAGCACATTAAAACATTATCTGTGTCAGGCCAGGAATGCGATCAGTACGCCAGCAGCCACGGCAGAGCCAATGACACCGGATATGTTGGAGGCCATGCAGTATTGCAGCAGGTGATTGCCGGGGTCGTGTTTGACGGCAATTTCATTGGCTACACGGGATGCCATTGGTACGGCGCTGAGTCCGGTCGCACCGATGAGGGGGTTGATTTTCTTTTTGGCCAACAGGTTGTAAATCTTCACCGCCAAAATGCCGCCAACCACGGAGATGGCAAAGGCGATGAGGCCACCGAAGATGATGCCCAGGGTGCGGACATCCAGGAAGGTCGCGGAGGTCATCGTGGCCCCCACGGCCAGGCCAAGGAATATGGTGGCCGTGTTCATGATGGGGCCGGTGGCGGCTTCACTGAGCCGGCCGGTCGCCACCCCGATCTCCTTGATCAGGTTACCGAACATCAACATGCCCACCAACGGGACTGAGGTGGGAACGAAAAAGGCAACTACGATGCCGAGGACCACCGGGAATGCAATCTTTACCGCGGCCATGTTTTTGATCTCCCTTTTAGCCGGGAACTGCCTGTCCATCGCCTTCATGTTGATCGACAACTCTTTGCTGCTGCAAAGGGATTTAGCTATGGGTGGGATGATGACGGGCACGAGGGCCATATAGGAATAGGCAGCTATGGCGATGGGTCCGAGCATGTGTGGTGCCAGCAGGATGGAGATGTAGATGGCCGTCGGACCGTCGCCACCTCCGATGATGCCTAGGGCACCGGCTTCCTGCGCGGTGAACCCCACAGCGATGGCAGCAAAAAACACGCTGAAAATACCCAGCTGGGCGGCTGCACCAAATAAGGACAGGCGAAGGTTACGCAGCATCGGGCCAAAATCGGTCAGGGCTCCCACGCCGAGAAAGATGATGGGGGGGAGAAAGCCCGTCTTGATCAGCATGTAGTACAGGAAGTTCATAATCCCATATTCGCCAGCGATTTCGACCAGGTTCATGTACCTTCCATCTTCAAACATGACCATCTCTTCTGGGACAATGCCCATCCCGGCCCCGGGCAGGTTGGCCAGGATGACGCCAAACCCGATGGGAACCAGCAGCAAGGGTTCGTACTTCTTGCGGATGCCCAGAAACAGGAGGAATATTCCGATGGCAAGCATCAGGATGGCACCCGGCGTGGAAAACAATTCGCCGATGGCCGTGATACGATATAGGTTCTCTAAGGCAGACATATGGGTGGTTTAAATCTCTTGAACTGATATTAAAGCAAGGACTGTCTCTTGAACATTGCAGGCTCCTTTCGTCATTTGTTCTGTGTACTATTCCTTACAGGAAATCATCATGCATAGCTCCTTGATCATATGTTTCGAAACGGTTCTGTATGTATTGGCAAACAAAAGGGCATCGCGCGCATCATGATTGTGGCGTCATACCCCTTTTATTGCTCCAGTCGGAACAGCACATCGTCCTCGAACACTTCGGATCCATTTTCCCTGACGATTTCCGCGATCTTGCCCGATTGGTCTGACCGGATGGTATTGTAGGTCTTCATCGCTTCGATGTAACCAAGCACATCGCCAGCTTTAACCTGGTCACCTACCTTGACGGGCTTTTCAGACAGCTCGCGGGTCAGGTAAAAGTTGCCGGACAATGGCGAGGCGACCTCTGTTTGTGTTGCTTTTTCGGCCGGCATTTGTTTTACGGGATTTGCCTCGTCCGTGGCCGACTGTCCCCTGCTGCTTCCTGAATCGGCATCATAAGATACCGTGACGCGGTATTTTTCTCCATCCACATCCACCGTCATGGTGCTGGGCTGCAATTCAGCAGTTTCTTTGGCTGCAGGTTGCTCCGTGACCGTTTTCACTTTCTGATAGAGGCCTGCGCCTTCGCGCTTGCGTTTCTCCAGGTCTTTCTCAAAGTCTTTTTTGGCTTTGCCCGATTTGTAACTGCGGTATTGCTCGGGATGCATTGCCAACTCGAAAAGCTCTTCATCGTCCTCGCCATAGGCCCAGCCATTGTCATCCATTTCCTTGCGGAAGTCATCCAGCTTGTCGGGATAGAGCTCCTGCGGATTGCCCGTAAAGAACTGCTTGCCCTCCTTTTTGGCGAGTTCTTCAATCTCGGGTGCCAGTTTTCCGGGCAAGCGGCCAAGTTTGCCGGTTAGCATGTCCCAAACATTATCGGGAATGATCTCCCAGCGTTCACCACCTTTGACCATTTGCGTCACGTTGATGACGGCCAGGTTCTTGACATACTGGCTGAATGGCGTCACCAGCGGCGGATAGCCTACCTTGGGCCAGATATACTCTACCTCCTGGAACAGTTTTACCAGGAGCTTGTCTTCGTTAAGCAGGGGTTTGTCATTTTTCTTCAGCCAGCGATTGAGGTCAGCCAGGTTCTTTTCAAGGTCGCTCATCAGGGAGCCCATCATGCCGCCTGGTAAGCCTGAAGAGATGAGCAATGAGTTCATCTGGCGGTTTGTCGGGGTGATGAAGTAGCCCAGGAAGTCTTCCATGAAGTCCTGGTTCATGCTGCGCACCTTCATATACGCCTTCATGTCGACCTCCGGTACATCGTAACCTGCGTCTTTCAGCATGGCTTGCACGGCAAGTATGTCTACGTGGCCGGTACCCCATGACAATGGTTCCATGCCCACATCGATGTATTCGGCACCGGCCCTGACGACCTCCAGGATGGAGGCCATGGCAAACCCGGGCCCGGAATGGGAATGGTACTGGATGGGTATATCGGGGTGTTTATCCTTGATGCCTGCCACGATCTTGCCAAGCCATACCGGCCGGCCAATGCCAGCCATGTCTTTCAGGCAAATCTCATCGGCTCCGCCCTCAATGACATGGTTGGCAAGATCGATGAAATAGTCGACGGTATGGACTGCCGAAAAGGTGATGCTGAGTGCGGCTTGCGCTTTCATTCCCGCATCTTTGGCATATTTGATTGAATCGATGATATTGCGTGGGTCATTCATGCCACAGAAAATGCGCACTACATCCACGCCTTGTGCCTTTTTGACCTGGTACATCAGTCTCCGCACATCGGCCGGCACGGGCTGCATCCGGATCCCATTCAGCGAGCGATCCAGCATATGACAGGTGATCCCGGCATCTTTCAGTGGCTGGGTCCATTCCCTGACCGCCTTGTTGGGATTTTCCCCGAACAACAGGTTGATCTGCTCAAAACCGCCGCCATTCGTCTCCACGCGGTCGAAACATCCCATTTTGACAATTTCAGGTGCAATGGCAGTCAGCTGATCCACGCGAGGCACATACTTGCCTGCCGATTGCCACATGTCCCGGTAAACTAAGGAGAACTTTATTTTCTTCATAAACATTAAAGCTTAATGAGTGAAACAATATATCGTTGCAGCGGGTTAAGGCAACTTTTCGACTTTTTTTACCTTGCCTTTGCCTCGCGTCACCGTTTGCACGGCGGCTGCGATGGCTGCCAGGTGTGTAGCCTTGACTGCAGATGTTTTTATTGGAGGTAGCCCTTTGCCGGAAGCAGGAAAATAGCGGTTGACAACCCATATGATGGCATTGCCGGTACCGACTACCACCAAAAGGACAAGAAATACCGTTAAGAGCCCCAGAATAAATACCTGTACCGGAAGAGTCATTATGCGTGTATTTTGTTTGTCATTTATTTATTAGATTTTGGTCAGCGGGATGTTGGTTTCGCTATCACAGGATCATGTCATAACCACATGTAAAATGTTGAAAGGTCGAAATGTCAAAAAAGTCCGGTAAAACCAAACATCCAACAGGTCTGGCCTTTGACTGCGATACGCAAACCCTCATTTAACCAATACCGCCCGGGCAACTTCAACCCCAACCAACCCCATAACCCGGCAACTCACAAAAACTTCGCCTAATCCAAAAACATACACGCCCACTAACCTCAACCTTAACCTTAGCCTTCACTCTTTTCGAATGAATAAACGAGCGGGGCATACACCGGGATATGCCCCGCTCGTGGCGAGTTGCCGCCGGAACGCTTTTTTTGAAGCGTTAGCGGCAAAGATAAGAAAAAAAACGAAAACTCTTGCGTGGCTGTTAATCAATTAACAATTTAGGCGTCTTCCAGTAAAACTTTCATGTCTTCGTCCACCGTGTTGATGCCGGAAATACCAAAATTCTCTACCAGCACATTGGCTACGTTGGGCGACAGGAAGGCTGGCAGGGTAGGGCCGAGGTGAATGTTTTTCACCCCGAGGTATAGCAGCGCCAGCAATACGATGACAGCCTTTTGTTCATACCAGGCGATGTTATAAGCAATGGGCAGTTCGTTGATGTCGTTGAGCTCAAATACTTCTTTCAGCTTCAGGGCGATGACTGCCAGGGAGTAGCTGTCGTTGCACTGTCCTGCATCCAGTACCCTGGGGATTCCGCCAATGTCGCCCAAAGGCAACTTGTTGTAGCGGTATTTTGCGCAGCCCGCGGTGAGGATCACGGTGTCTTCCGGCAACGCCCTGGCAAACTCCGTGTAGTATTCGCGGCTCTTCATGCGGCCATCGCAGCCGGCCATCACGAAAAACTTGCGGATGGCACCTGACTTCACGGCATCGACTACCTTGTCGGCCAATGCCAGCACCTGGTTATGTGCAAAACCACCCGTGATCTCGCCGGTCTCGATCTCTACCGGTGGCTCGCAGCGTTTCGCGTGTTCGATGACCCCGGAAAAGTCCTTTCGGCCATCTTCAACCCTTTCCGGGATATGTGTGGCACCGTCAAGGCCAGAAGACCCTGTGGTGTAGATCCTGTCAGCGTAAGTCGCGCTTTTCAGCGGGGGTACGATGCAGTTTGTGGTAAAGAGGATGGGGCCGTTGAATTTTTCAAACTCTTCGCGCTGCTTCCACCAGGAGTTACCGTAGTTGCCCACAAAGTGGTCATATTTTTTGAAAGCCGGATAGTAGTGTGCGGGAAGCATTTCGCTGTGTGTGTACACATCCACACCGGTATCCTTGGTCTGTTCGAGCAGATCCTCCATGTCGCGCAGGTCGTGGCCGCTGATCAGGATGCCCGGATTGTTGCGTACGCCGAGATTTACCTTGGTAATTTCCGGGTTGCCATAGGTGGATGTGTGCGCCTTGTCGAGCAATGACATCACTTCCACACCATATTTGCCGCATTCCAGCACCATGGCCGTCAGCTCATCTGCACCTAGGCTGTCGTCGAGCGTTGCCGCCAGACCTTTTTGCATGAATGCATCAATGTCTTCGCTTTTGTGCTTCAGGTTGCCAGCGTGCTCCGCATAGGCTGCAATGCCTTTGATACCATAGGTCATCAGCTCGCGAAGGGAGCGGATGTCTTCATTTTCGGTCATCTGCAGTACGCCTGCCTGATGCGCCTTCCTTTCGTATTCTACGGGAGTATAGGCATTCCATTGAGCCGGCTCAGGGAGCGACTCTTTGTTCAATTGGATGCCGGCATCCTCCATTTTGTTTTCGAGTTCGATTCGAAGGGCAAATCCATCCCTGATCTTATCGATAAAACGTTGCTTGTCGAAATTGGCGTTGGTAATGGTCATGAACAGGCCTTCCTGGATGAAACGATCCACCCTGGGATCGTTGATGCCCTTTTCGCGGGCCATGTTCGCATACACAGACATGCCTTTCAGAAAATACATCATCACGTCCTGGATGCCTGCGACTTCCGGTTCTTTTCCGCATACGCCTTTTACTGTGCATCCTACGCCTTTTGCGGCTTCCTGACATTGAAAACAAAACATACTCATAGCTGTAAATTTTTTGGGGTTTGTGTTTCAGGCCTGGGTTGATCCTTTAGCGATGATCACCCTTTTGCCTTTTTGATTTGATTGATTGCTATATATTAGATATTGATCAAGATTCCAGATTACCCGGATTAAAGCCACTCTTCGTTGATGACTTCACCCTGAAGGCTTACCGTGATGGCTTTCACGGGCACCTTCCTGGAAGCCCTGTCCGTGGCCATTTTGGCCATTTGCAGCAGTCCAGTGCAGCAGGGCACTTCCATCACCATCACCGTGAGGGTGTTGATTTTTGCGTCGTTGATCATGCTGACCAGCTTATCGATATATTGCTCCTTCCCCTGGTCGAGCTTCGGACAAGCGATGGCCAGGCCTTTTCCTGCCAGGAAATCGTCGTGGAAGTTGCCCACGGAAAAGGCCACGCAGTCGGCTGCCAGCAGCACATCGGTTTTCTGGAAGTAGGGGGCCTGTGGGTTGACCAGGTGGAGCTGCACCGGCCACTGCCTGAGTGCGGATGCTCCGCTGGCTGACTTGGTTTGTGCCGATCCGCCTTCTTGCTGATGGCCGTTGTTTGCAAACTGCATGATTCGTGATCCTGGACAGCCACCACCGGGGGTGTTCGGTGTGGGAGTGGCTTGCTTCGGGGCTGCTTCGGCAGTATCTGCCCCCACACCTGTTGCTGCTCCGGCAACTGCGGTTTCTTTTTTTGATGTCTGTTGATGCATGGTTGTTGATGAAGATTTAGAATGATTACCTAGGTTTTTTAGTTTGGAAAGGTCCACATCCATTTCATTCTTCTTAATGTATTGGATGCCTTGCGCCACGAACTCTTCCTGGTTGTGGTCGATCAGGTGGTTCAGGTGGGCCAGGATGGTGGCTTCCCCTTTGGGCGCGATGCGCTCCATCACCTTGATCTCATCGTAGGGCTCTGCCTCTCTTTCCTCCAGGCTGATGGCACCCACCGGGCACTCGGGAATACAGGCACCCAGGCCGTCGCAATACAGGTCGCTGATCATGCGTGCCTTTCCATCGATCATCTGCAGCGCGCCTTCGTGGCATCCTTCCACGCAAAGTCCGCATCCGTTGCAGAGGTCTTCGTCTATCTTGATAATTGTTCTTTTCATTGTGTTTATAGTTTAATGTCAAAATGTCAAAATGACAAAAGGTCTTAAAGTCTAAAAGTCGAAAGGTCAAAAAGTCCGGGTTTGCTGTTACCTCCCAGCTTCTTCTAAAACACGTTCCCCTGACCCAACCCGGGCTGTTTTCCTGACCGCCGGAAGGATGGCCAGTTTCATGCTCATCAAATAAGACCTGAATTCATTGGTGAACTTCTGTTCCAATCCGCCAAAAATGCAAGCCCTCACCGGGCAAACCGCACAGTCTAAACCACAATTGTTCTCAGTTAGGTCGCCGTCAATGACACGATAGATATCCATCAAGCTGATATCCTGGGCATCCCTGCCAAGTCGAAAACCACCTCCCGGTCCCCGTGTCGACCTCAGCAAGCGGTACTTTGCAAGGGTCTGAAGCACTTTGGCCGTGTGGTTTTTTGAGAAACCAGTTTTGCAGGCGACCTGGTGGCTGTTCAGCAAATCCTCGCTCTGTGCGATCACCGCCATGCTGTGGATGGCGATGCTTGCTGCTTCCGATATGTTTAAAATGCTTTTCACAATCACAATAACATAAAAACAGTATTTGAATACGCAAATATACGAATGATTATTTAATAAAAACAAATAATTCGGTATTTTTTTTCTTAAAAAGGCATAAAATTTTTATAACTACCACAAAATAAAGTGTTTAAATAAGGTTGATCTTTAAGTTGGCCTGCGGAGAGATGCCCAAGCACAGTTTTGGGTTTTCTTTGAGTTCTTAATTTATTAACAAGCGAACATTCTTGAAGCAGCAGAATGCATGCAGGGGTGTCATGGCTTCAGTTGGGTTTTTGATGGCTAAACAATTGCAATCAAAACTAATGCGTAACTTTGTTTTAGTGTATAATGCTTAAAATCAAATTGTTGCAAATCACTTTTCCTATTGTGGTCTTTATTTAATTGCTTTCTGATGAAACATTTTAAACCCTTGTCGTTATTCGTTTTCATTTTTCTACTAAATGGCATAACCCAAGCTCAGCTTTTCGAAGATTTTGAGCAGGGCGAGAAGTCATCTTATGCAGCAGGTCATGATGACCTGGAAACGGGCAAATGGTTTTTTGATGATGCCCTGATAGGCAATACGACACTGGATAAAAAGAACGGCAGTCGTTCAGCAAGAATTCGCAACGGACATATTGCCATGGACTTTGATTATCCTAATGGCTTGTTGGAGGTTTCTTTTTATGCTGCTGACTTCAGCAGCGATACCGGCGGTGAGGTGCAAGTGGAATATTCTGTCAATGGAGGCAGTTCCTGGTCAGACCTTGGTGACCCTGTACAGCTCACTCCTGATTTGACTTTATATCAGGTGTCTGGCAGCATTGAAGGCAATGTAAGGCTTCGTTTTACCAAGACTGCCGGCACGCGCATAAATATTGATGATGTCCTGATAACGGACTATATAGAGACTACGGATCATCCCAATTTGATCCTTCATATCAATGATTTGGCGCATGTTTCAGGAAGCACATATAATTTTGGCACGACGACCGGAGAGGGGCATGCGCGTTTGCAGATGCGCAATGGTGGCGAACAGGAGCTGGTGTTGCATTCTTTTGACATCGACGAGCCTGGATTTTTTCTGGACGCGGAGATGCCTGTGACATTAGAGACCCTGGAAACTGTCGCTTTTGATCTTCTATTTCAAAGCGATGATCCGGGTGAGCACACGGCTTCGCTAACTTTTTACTCCAATGATCCGGTTAACGAAACCTTTGTTATTCAGCTTGTGGCTGAGACACTGGATACCAGCATGCCCATACCGATCAGTGAGGCTCGTGATCTGCCTCAGGGTACAATGGTTACGGTAGCCGGATGGGTGACTGCAGCCGATCAGTTTGCGGGACCGGTTTATTTCCAGGATGAGACTGCCGGCATTGCCTGGTTTAACGATGATATCATGCGTGAAGAGTGGCTGGTTGGTGCTGAAATTGGGGACTCCATAGTGGTTACCGGGGAGCTTGGAAACTTCTTTAACCTTATGCAAATTGTCAATGACACCCATTTTGAAGTATTTCCCGAGTCGAACATGGAGCAGGAGCCTCTGGACATCACGCTTGAACAATTGAACACGGGCCATTACGAGGGTTTTCTCGTGCGCATCAGCGACATGGAGTTCGACGATGACGGGGTCTTTTCCGGCGGAAGCAATTATCTGGCAACAGATTTGACAGACGAAGGACAGGTGCGTATCGATAATTTTACAAACATACCAGGCACGCCTATTCCAAATACGCCTGTGGAGATTACAGGGCTTGCAGGACGCTTTCAACAGAATCATCAGCTATTACCCAGGTTTACTGAAGATATCCTTAGTTTGAGCGGTCCGGTCATTCTGACTGCTCCACCATATGAATACAGTGCTTCCGACAATGCCATTACCTTCCAGTGGGAAACCATGGAAGCCGGACACTCCGAAGTACGTTACGGCATAACTCCGGAGCTGGAAATGGGAAAAATCATTGATGAGGAACACAACACGGAGCATCGCATCACCATTCCGGACCTGGATCCAGCCACGGTATACAAGGTACAGCTTCGTTCGGCCTTTGATGCCGACACCAGTGCAACAGCTGTCTATATTACCTCCACGGGCTCTCCTGCTGCCACTACCGGTGAGATCCTTACTTTTTTTAATAAGGACGTAGCCCATGAGCTTGCCACCATCAGGGAAGCCGATCAACACGTCAATTTAGCTGAAAAGCTCATCGAATACATTCAGATGGCGGAGAAAACGGCTGAATTTGCATTTTATAATCTCAGCGGAAATGTCGGTGAAGAGATTACTGATGAGATCATTGATGCGCACAATCGCGGCGTGGATGTGCGCGTGATTGCCTCCGGCCATACCGGATCGGAAAACCCTCTGATCACCCAGATGGCCAATGACGGGGTACATGCCGTGCAAAGTATAGGTGGTGAACAGATGCATAACAAGTTTGCGGTGTTTGATGCCCATCACACCGATCCGGCGAAATCGTGGGTTATCACCAGTTCTTGGAATGCCACCGATGAGGGGACGGATAATCAGTTTCAGAATATGCTGGTCATACAAGATGTGGCGTTAGCGAGGGCATACCAGCTGGAATTTAACCAGATGTGGGGTGGTGGCGCGGGAGGTTTTAATGCTTCCCGGGCCCGTTTTGGACCGGATAAGAAGATTGTAAACCCATCGGTATTCTGGATCGGTGATGAATCAATCAAGGTGGAATTGTACTTTAGTCCGCAGTCCAACACGGAATCACACATCAACAGGACGCTGAGCCAGGCGGAATCCAACATAGATCTGGCGCTAAATATCATCACCAGGCGGACGATCTCCAATACCATGCTTGAACGTAACAACCAGGGCGTAAAGGTTCGAGGTGCACTGGGTGCGATTTCCGGGCAGGGCAATGAGTGGGATTATCTAAGCACCTGGGCGGATGTGCATCACCTTCCGCAGGGAGAATTTGGTTTGCTGCATCACAAATATGCATTGATCGACGGGGAGGCCACCACCTATAGGTCCCGGGTCATCACGGGTTCGCACAACTGGTCGGCCAATGCCAATTTCAGCAATGACGAAAACACCTTAATCCTTCATAGCCAACGTGTTGTCAATGAGTACTTCCAGGAGTTTGCTGCCCGTTACTGGCAGGCTGGGGGGGAGGATCAGTTTGATGTGTCTGTGCCGGTCGATGAGATAACGGGCCACGCTGCAGGAGATGACTTTAGATTGATCAATTATCCGAATCCTGTAAGCGATCATACATCCATTCGATTTACATTAGACCGGGAGCAGGATGTAACCCTCGAGGTATATGATATGATGGGACGCAGACGCGAGATCATTATGCATCAACAACATTTTGCCCCGGGGACGCATGAGATGCAATTCAATGCAGGCGATTACCCGGCTGGCTTGTATGTGCTTCGCCTGGTTGTCGGGATGGATTCCGCCTCACGGACATTTTCTGTGATCCCATAGGTATACCTTGGATTTACTGGCCATTCCAAAAAAAATAAAAAGCGCAATGAGCACATCGGGATGGCTCTCAGTTGAACAAAAAACCTGATTTATGGACCTTCAGTTAAAACAACAATTTATCGATCGCTGGCATCAATATTTTGGAGATGCGTCATTACCTATTGTATTCTGGTACAGCGACAAGATTGACGATGACGTGGAAATGATGCAACCCGCAAAGGGCTGGAGTTGCTTCATTGGCGACCTGGCCAAAGTACGCAATGGACGTGCCATCGCATTTGACAGCGCTGCCATTGGATGTGGTGGTGGCCGGCGCTACCTGGGATTTAACAAGGAGATCATGCCCGGATTTGAATACTTCCTTTCCTGTGGCAATGAAGAGATCACGGGAGAGCGCTACCTCCGGACGCCTGAGTTGGTGAAAAAATTTCTGGAAAATGCTCCTTATAGGCCTGCCAGTGCTTCCAGGATTGTCTTCAAACGCTGGGACAAGCTGGTGGAAGGCGACCTCCCCGAGGTGGTCATATTTTTTGCAAGTCCGGATGTGCTTTCGGGCCTTTTCACCCTCTCTGGTTACGACCGCGGCGATCTGCATGGAAACATTGCACCTTTTGGTTCAGGATGTGCGTCCATCATTCAGTATCCACTGGCTGAGCGCAAGGAAGCAGACCCCAGGGGCGTCATCGGGATGTTCGACGTCTCCGCCAGGCCATTCGTGCCCGCTGGGACCCTCAGTTTTGCCGTGCCTTTTGAGCGTTTCACCCGGATGATCCATTATATGGATGAAAGTTTTCTGGTCACCGAAGACTGGAATAAGGTGAGGAAGCGCATCAATAATCAGAAAGACTGAATGGTTTTTGGCCATGGACCAGGCGGGTGTTATCTGTCGGCCCATGATTACCTGGCTTGCCCATCGAGCCGTGTATGGCCCGCATTAAAACGGCGATAGGTGATGAATATCCCTAAAAACACAATAGCCAGTCCAACCACGTCTGTCATTTCAATGATGTCACCAAAGGCCAGCCAGGCCATAATCATTGTAACAGGTGGTCCGAGGTAGAACAAACTGGCCACGCTTGCCGCATCGATATATTTCAGCAGTTTCCACATCAGTGCATAGGCACCGAGGGATACGGCAATGATCAACCACGTCATGACATAGATGAATTCTGCCTGGGCATTGGTGGCGAAGTGCTCCACAAGCCAGGCGGGCAGGATGAGCACCAGGGCAGTGGCTGCGCTTTGATAAAAGAGGCTGAGGTCAAGCGGAAGGCCCGGGGCAGACTGTTTGAGGTTGACCCGCCGCTGGATTAGGGAGGCTACGGTGATGGCAATCACGGAACCGAGCGGGACCAGGTGACCAAAGACCGATGCTGCGCTTTGGTAGTTGATCCGGAAAGCCAGGGTGACCCCAACACCTAAAAAGCCGATGATGAGGCCGATCCATCTGGTGAGATCAGTTTTCTCGCCGGTAACGCGACCGGAAAAAGCTCCTGTGGCCAAGGGCTGCAGTGCGACGACCAGTGCGACGATCCCTGCAGGTACATCGTGGTCCAGGGCAATTAAGACGCAGGCAAGCCAAACCCCGTGCGCCAAAGCGCCCACAAGCATCTGCTGCGAGGCGATCCGCCATCCCGGCCAGAAAAGCCGTTTCCGTATGCCCAGGTAAAGCAGAAGCAGGAGGCTCAGGGCCAGGTAGCGCCAGAATAGCAAGGTGAACGGGCCGGCATAAGGGAGTCCGTAATCAGCGCCAATGAAGCCTGAGTTCCACAGCAGCACGAAGGCGGCTGCAAGCAATACAAGGTGTTGAATACGCAACGGAATGGGCTTGCTTATGGTTTGATGGGGGTCGCCAGTTTGGGATCTGAATAATCGGACGGCATGCCCTCGTATTTCTGGACCATTTCAGGTTTGCCACAAAACTCAAAACTGTGGTTCATGTGGTCACGCTCGTCCAGCATGATGCGCCTGAACACATCGGCCCAGGTGTCCACATCGGCATACTCCTTTACGAAATCATTGTCGACTTTTTGTTCTTCCCACTGTGGATTGTCTACAACCATTCCGGCATACACCCCTTCCGCATGGTTTTCAAACTCTGCATTGAAAAGAAACGCCCTTTTCTGGTTAAAAAAAGCCATGATCTTGGCGATGATCACATAAGAGAGCACCGCCAGGAAGGTAACTACGGGGTGGAGGAACCACTTGTCCTTCATGCCGTCTTCCTTCATTTTTTCATGAATCACCAGCAAATGCGTGTACTCATTGTCCTGGGCATCACGTCCCCAATCAATGACACTCTTGACTTCCTTCACGCGCTCGGTGTTGCGGAACTGCCTCGTTAGCTTTACATAATGCCGGATCTCCCAGACCCGGTAGGGGATGCTGGCCAGGATCTCCAGGAGCTTGGCTTTGGGCAGGTTGTCCTTCTTGCCTGCGACCATATCCATCCCAAAGAAAAACATTTTTGCGATGAAGCTGTATTTATAACGTGGGGTTTCGAGGGTGGTTTTGTGCTCCTTTTTTAAGTCGATTTGTCCGGTTTTTTCCATGTTGTGTGTGAGTTATATTCGTTGTTTTTCTATTCCGTATGCTGTGCATATGCTTTGGAACTGATCAGCCTGTAAAACCGGGTTTGATCATGCTCCTGCAAACTATTTTGCATATCCTTTACAATGCAATAATAAATAAAAATTTCAGCAATGGTGGTTATCGTATGTAAAATCCGCTTATTTATAAACATACTGAATAAAAAGATGCCGCAAGCAATTAGCCTGCGGCATCGAAAGGAAAACCTTAAAAAGCCTGCTCTGCATTAACAATGCTGGACAGGCTTCAATAATCAGATCATTGGATGATCAGCCGTGAAATCACCGACTGCTTGGTGACGGGATCGGTGGCCCGGATGATGTACATGCCGGGTTGCAGGCGATTGGCATCCATAGACAGGACTTTTCCATCCATGCGCGTTTGGCTCAGGAGGCTGCCGTTCAGGTTATAGATGCGAATGTCCATTCCGGGCTGATCCACCTCGATGCGGAAGGCGTCTCTCGCAGGGTTGGGGCTTACAATCAACTCACGCAGCCGCTCGTTGTCCTGTACCCAGGTGTCATCCATCGGATCGGCATCCAAAGCGATGTTGTTAAATACCACGCGATCGCCATCATCAAGTGCCAGGTTGGGTCCGTCAAAGCGGATGCGCATGGTAAAGTGCGGATTGTCATCTGCTTCCGGGATCTCCCTAAAATCAATGACAAACAACCGGTATTCTTCAAACTGCAGCGGCAGGCTGGTGGCTTCCAGGCCGGTGGTGATCCATTCGCCACCCTGCTCGATGGCATAATCGATCAACAGGTATTCGGCAGCCATCAGGTCTTCACTGTCACCGTTGTCTTTTGCGGCAAAGCTTACGACTGGATGGCGATATCCGGAGGTTGGCAGGTGGAGGTAAAGCTTGTTCTCACCTGCATCACCGGTAAAGGGTTGCCTGACCTGGATGGCACGCATGTCGGTATCTCCATATGGGATGTCGTCATTTCCTTCCGGACGGTAATTGATGTCGGTGGGTCGGTTTCGACGCTCCAGGGAAGCTTTGCGCCAGTAGGGGTGGTCTTCGTTGAAGGGATAGCCGGCAAGTGCGGAATGATAAGTGATCAGGGCACCGCCGACCATGTCAAAGGTCGGTTCGATATACTCCAGCGGGGTATCGTTAGGCATGTCGTCGCCGAAATACCAGAAGTGTACCAGTTCCAGGTCGTCAGGCACCTCGTCCTCTTGCATCAGCACCACCACTTCGGTGACATCTGCTCCGTCTACGGTAATGACGCCGGCAGCATCCGTGTATCCCAGTGCTGTCACATGGTAGCTGTAGCTGCCTTCGGCCACCTCATGGAAGGTATAATCGCCCATCTCGTTGGTGATGTCACCGAGCGTAATCACGGCGTCGTCGATCTCCTGGCCGTCGACATCTTCCACTACGAAGGTTACATCATAGAATTCGGGAGGGATGGTTGCCATGCCATCCATGGCGATGTTGTTGAACACCACCCGGTCACCGTCGTCGAGGTCCATGTTGGGACCATCGAAACGGATACGGACGACAAAGTCCGGATTGTCATTCACGGCTTCTATGCCAGTGAAGTCAATCTCATACAGTTGATATTCCTCAAACAGGAGGGGAAGGACGGTTTCATCCAGGCCATCGGTGATCCAGTCACCATCCGCCTCCACGGCGTAATCGATGATTAACTCTTCGGCTGCCATCAGGTCCTCATTGTCGCCGTTGTCTTTGGCCGCAAAGCTCACGATGGCGTCTTGATAGCCTGTGGTGGGCAGGTGCAGGAACACGGTGTTCTCGCCGCCATCTCCGGTGAAGGGTTGTCTTACCTGCACGCCACGCATGTCGTCCTCATCATATGGTTCCCAGTCATTGCCTTGCGGCCTGTAATTGATGTCGGTGGGCCTGTTCCGGCGCTCGAGCGAGGCTTTCCGCCAGTTTTCGTGATCCGGATCGAAGGGGTATCCTGCGAGGGCTGAATGGTAGCTGATAAGGGCACCTTCCACCTGGTTGAAAGTGGGGTCGATGGTTTCGAAGGGTGTGTTGTTTTCGAGAAAATCGCCAAAGTACCAGAAGTGCACAAGCTCGTGCTCGGCCACGATTTCTTCTACTTCAAAGTGTGCTGTGGTGGCCGGTTCGAGTTCGTCTGCACTGGCCGTGATGCTGACATCACTTTCTGCCGTGTCATATATGATGCCCTCGATGCTGACTTCCGTTTCGCCTTCCGGAATGGTTCCCGTGAGGTTCCCGGAAAGGGAGCCGCTTCCTGATTCCAGGCTCAGGCTTACGGCGATGTCTGAAGTGGCCTCCACGATGTCACCCACTTCATTCATGATGCCTACGCCCAGGGAGAAGTCCGTGTCTGCAAAGACGGTATTTCCTTCATTCAGGTGGGTGATGGTCAGCTGCGAAGGCTCCATCGATGGCAGCACGATCACGGTAGCGGTATAGACGGCCGTGGAGCTATCTTCGGCGGTCACGGTATATTCAACCGGCTCGCTGAAATCCTGGGCCACGCCCGACTCGGGAGAAATGCTCTCCCCCGTATGGGTAATGGTGGGCACCAGGGCTCCTGTGTCCGTTCCGTAGGGGACTTCAAGGGTGATCGTCTTTTCTGCTTCATTGATGTCACCAATCACGGGCGGGTCAAGCTCTTCGAAGTCAAATGCTGTAATGGCCTTGGTGGTTCCCTGCAATTCTTCAGCCAGGGCAAAATAGCCACCCTCGGTAAAGTTCACTGCCGACTGCACGTGTCCGTTAGCAACGGACCCGCCCAGGTTGATCCAGGCCCCGTTGTCGGACTTGACGATCTGAAGCAGGTTTTCATCCACTGATGCATCCATGATGTCAAAAGGAATGGCAATTATGGCATCACTTAGGATGCCTTCACCATCGATTGACAAGGCGTAGTGATATTCATCCAGGATGGCCTGGATGTCGTCGGGCATGTCGAGATCTGGTGGTGCCGCAGCGAACATCTCAAGGGCGTACCAGGTGGGATCTGCCTCTTCCTGTGTCAGGCTTAGGTGCACCGGCCCATAGAGCCCGTCTTTTCCTATCGGATAGAAGAGGTCATTTTCTGCATCATCCGCGACTTCAATGGATACCAGGCCAGATACATAACTCGCATCATCTGCGCCTTCTACCGTGGCACCAGCTGAAAGATAGAGGACAGCTTCTTCGTGTACTTCGATCAAGCCTGAGACAAGCTCCAGCTCGGTGTTGACTTGCAGCGGGCCGTTGAGGTGCAGGTTGTTGTCGGACTTGTCGATGATCAGCACATCCACCTGGAGGTCTTCGTTGTTGGATTCCAGGTTCTGCGGCTGGTCGCCGTGGAACAGGACGGCCACGTCGCCGGCATCCAGGGTGGCGCCGGGTTCGGCATCCACGATGAAGTCGCCGGTAATCTCGATGTGGCTGTCGTCGAGGTCGAGCTCGCTGCTGTCATCCACGGTGATCACCAGGTCGCCGTTCAGCTCGATATGTCCATCGTCAAAGTCAAACTCGCTGCCATCTTCCAGGGTGATTTCCAGGTCGCCTTCGATGAAGAGACTGCCCTCGTCGAGGTCGAAAATGCCGCCGTTGCTGGCTTCCATTTTGGCATAACCACCGGTCAGGGTGATGATGCTGTCGTCCATGTCAAACTCACCATTGTCCTGGGCAAAGACGTAGAAGTTGCCATCGATGTTGATGTTGGCTTCGTCGAGGGAGATGTTCTCGTCGCCGTCGGCCTCAAACTTGGTCAGGGTGAGGATGAAGTCGCCGCCCACGTGCAGGGTGATTTCGTCGCCGTCGATCTCGCCGTCGCCATCGGCCCCTTCGGGACGATTGTGGGTGATTTCGAGGTTGTTTGCGATGGTGAGCGTGCCGTCGCCAAACTCAAAGTCGCCGGCGCTGTCGATGTCGATGATGAAGTCGCCGCCGATGTCCACCACGGAGTCGTCGAGGTCGACCACGCCACCTGCGTGCATCGTAATATGGGCGTCACCCGCAACGGTCACGGTGGAATCGTCAAAGTCGAACTCCCCGTTGTCTTCTCCGTCGTAGTTGGTGTAGATGTGCATATTGCCGCCAACGGTCAGTTCGCCATCGCCCATCGAGATGTTTTCGTCGCCGTCATCTTCTGCACGGGTCAGTTTGGCGATGAAGTCGCCATCCACTTGGATGACGGCCTCATCGATGTCGAGTTCGGCATCTTCTTCGGTGCCCAGCTGTCGGTGGTGCCGGATGTCGAAGTCGCCGCCGATGTGCAGGTGCACGTCGTTGAACTCAAAGTCGCCGTCGCTGTCCATGTCGATGATGAAGTTGCCGTTAATGGTGATCTCCTGGGTAAAATCGTCGTCGCCGTCTTCGCCTTGTTCATCGCGAAAACGGGGATTGCCGTCTTCGCGGACCCACACGTAGAGGTGGTGAAGCTCAGGCACGACAATCTCGTAGTCGGAGTTGCCGTCAACGACCCGGTGTTCGAGGGTACCGGTCAGGGCGTAGGAATCGGCGTCGCCATCCATTTCGATGTCGTCGCCCACGACAAAGGTGTTGCCGTTGTCGCGGAAGAGCGCATCGCCCGAGAAGTCGATGTCGAGGTTGTTGAACGCCTCAAAGACGATAGAGGCTTCACCAGTGGATACCAGGTCGAGCGTGCCCTGGCTTTTTGCTGCATCGAAGTTGTAGGCCATCAGCTTGGAATGCTGGTCGACAGTGATGGTTTGGTCGCCATCTTCTTCCATTTCGATGCTCCAGAAGTCGCCGCTATCGCCTTCCCAGGCAACGCCATTGATGACATCGATGTCGCCATTCAGGATGAGGTCAGCCCTTCCTTCGTCGGTGAACTCCACGGTGATGCCGTCGAAGGTCACGTGGGTGCCAGCCTGGAAGGTAATCTCTTCATCCGTATCGATGATTAGCTCGGTGCCGTCACCGGCGAGGGTCCAGTCGCCGTCGGCAAAAGCTTCATCTTCGATGATGAAGGTCTGGCCATCGTCAGTAAAGTTGTCCGGTTCGGGAGTCCAGCTGCTGGTGTCGTT
>Ga0207421_10003509_pt1 | contig 18658 bp, 17 predicted proteins | sample SodLakKL_010_SED_4_FD_187542 | JGI IMG/M metagenome (GOLD analysis project Ga0207421, IMG submission 187542) | Alkaline sediment microbial communities from Lake Tanatar, Kulunda Steppe, Russia - 8KL_010_SED (SPAdes) (version 2) | ecosystem: Environmental > Aquatic > Non-marine Saline and... | reverse complement strand
CCCTGGCCGAGGCGCTGGTGGCCGAGGGGTTCGAGGTGAGGGTGCTGGGCGGCCCCAGGGATGCCGAGGCCGGCGAGGCCATCGTCCGGGGGCTGGAGAATGTCCACAACCTCTGTGGACAAACGCGGCTGGCCGACGCCATGGACCTGCTGGCCGACTGCCGCCAGGTGGTGACCAACGACTCGGGGCTGATGCACGTGGCGGCGGCGGTGGGCACCCGGGTGCACGCCCTCTATGGCTCCTCCTCTCCGGCCTACACGCCCCCGCTCACCGACAGCGCCGAGATCCATTATCTGGCCATCGACTGCTCCCCCTGCTTCGCGCGGACCTGTCCGCTGGGCCACACCCGCTGCCTGGTCGAGCTCTCTCCCGAGCGGCTGCTGGCGTCGGTGCTGGGCGCCGAGCGGCGCCTCGCCGTCGAAGAGTAGCCTGGCTTACTGGACGCTGGCCGGCGTCTCGCCGGTGGCGTCATGGGGCGACTCCACCACCTGCTCGTCGGTCGGCGGTGACTCCTCCCCCTCGGAGTCCTGCGGACGGTCTGGCACCAGCCCCTCCCAGAGGCGCTGCTGCAGGGCATTCTCCTCCCGCATGCGCGCATTGAGGGGCTCCAGGCCGTGGCGCTCCACCAGCGTTTGCTCATCAGGTCCGGCCAGCAGGGAGGCACCCAGGCCTGCGCGGTGGCCGTCGATGGTGAAGCCCATGGCTTCCAGCAGGGTCGGAAAGAGATCGACCATGGAAGCCTCCCGCCGGGTGCGGGTACCGCCCTCGATGCCTGGGCCCAGTATCATGAAGGTGTTGTCGCGTTCGCCGGCGGTGAGTTGATCCCACGCCGAGACCCGCATGGTCAGGTGGTCGCTGGCGATCATCACCAGGGTGTTCTCCAGCAGCCCCTCTTCCTCGAGACGCTCTACCAGATCCCGCGCTAGCCAGGCGGAGCACTTCACCGAATATAAGATATCCACGCCGTCGAATTCGCCCTGGCGCTCCCGGCAGGACCGGGCCGGGTAGCCGTTGGGGGCATGGCCGGCGATGCTGAGGTTGACCACCCCCCAGGGGCCTTCTCCCTCGGTCTCCAAGCGGCGGATCTCTTCCGCGGTGAAGTCGTAGAGAGAATCATCGAAGAGTCCCCAGTTGTTGACGTAGTCGGGATCATCAAGCCGAGGGACCAACTCCTCGCGACCCATCACGGTGTCGAAGCCGTGGCCCTCGTAGAAGAGCCCCTTGCCAGCGAAGGCGGTGCTGGCACCGCCCAGGTAGCTGAGCCGATACCCCTGTTCGGCCAGCAGGTCACCCAAGCAGTTTACGCCGGGCACGACCTTGTCCAGCGGCGAGAACTGGCGGTCATGCAGAAGGCCGGCGGGCATCAGCGGCGTGCCGCACTGGCTGGCGATCTTGCCTGCCATGGTCCATCCGGTGTTATCGAGCTGGCGCACCCCCTCGAAGACATGGCCTTGCTTACCCAGCACCTCGAGGTCGGCGTAGGCGTCACCGAATCGCTCGCCGTCCGCATAGGTCCGCTCGATGCTCTCGAGATAGAGCAGCAGCAAGTTGGGGGGCGATTCGGGGACCTCGAGAATAATTGGCTCGACATAGCGGCGGTCCAGCCAGGCACCGTCGTCGGTGACGATGGCCGCGCCGCGCTGGGACATACCGTAGAGCAGGGGGTTGCCGGCGAGCAGTATCAGGGCGAGCAGGCGTTCGAACAATCGCCAACGATGATCGACGCGCACCAGCCAGGTGAAGGCCGCCATCATGGCAGCCATGCTGAGGGTATAGAGCACGGCGGCCACCAGGCGGTCGCTGCCGCCATGGTCGGACATGCCTGCCTGGAGGTGGAAGAAGATCGCTCCCAGGTCGACAATGCCGAAGCTGTCGTTCAGGTAGACGTAGATGCCAAGCAGTGCCATGGGCAGCAGCGACCAGGGCCATACCCTGGCCCTGGGGCGAGGGTGGCGGGGCGCGCCCCATCGCAGCAGCCAGCCGGCGCCGAGCCAGGCGCCGGCGATGATGGGCAGGGCCCAGGTGGGCAGCCGGCTCACGGTGACAATGGCGTAGCCGACGCTGAGCCCGATGGCCAGCAGTGCCCACCAGCGAGGGTGGCGAAGGGTAACGGGAAGTTGATGACAAGGCATAAGAATCATCGGTTGGAGTCTCTCTAGAGCTTACCAAGCATTGGGAGACGTCACACATCCGGCCGACTGGTATCGGCGGTGGGGCAGCCTTACACTGGGCCTCGCCACTTTGCCGCTGGGAAATACCCATGTCGATTGCCGCCGTGCTCATTGTCAAGAACGAGCAGGATAACTTGCGTGCTTGCCTGGAGACCCTGGCCTGGGTAGACGAGATTGTGGTGGTGGATGCCGGCAGCTGCGACGAGACTCGCGAGATTGCACGTGAGTTTACTGACAGGGTAAAGCTGGAGGACGACTGGCAGGGCTTCGGGATCCAGCGGCGTCGCGCCGAGGCGCTGGTCGAGAGCGACTGGATCCTGATGGTGGATGCTGACGAACGCGTTACTCCACACTTGCGGGAGAGCATTCGCGCGGCCTTGGCCGAAAATGCTCAGGCGATCTACACGCTGCCACGACTCTCCTGGTGCTTTGGTGCCTTCATTCGTCATTCCGGCTGGTACCCTGATCGGGTGGCGCGCCTCTACCCGCGCGGCCGCGCCGGCTACAACGACGCCCTGGTCCACGAGAAGCTGGATAATCCCGAGGGCCTGCCGGTGCGGCCCCTCGAGGGCGACCTGCTGCACTATACCTACCGCGACCTGCGCCACTACCTCGAGAAGTCGGCCCACTACGCCCAGGCCTGGGCGGAGCAGCGGGCGGCACGGGGCAAGCGCGGCAGCCTCGCCGCGGGCATCGGTCATGGTATCGGCTGCTTCCTGCGCATGTACCTGCTCAGAGCGGGTTTTCTCGACGGCCGCCAGGGGCTGTTATTGGCGTTGCTCTCGGCGCACTCCACGTTCGCCAAGTATGCCGACCTTTGGATCAGGACCCGGACGTCACCTCCGCCGGAAGACGGCGCAACAGATCGCTGATCGCCTCGGCCGCCGCCGGGATATCAATAGTAGCCATGTCCTGCTCGCCAGCCCCCTCGGGGGGGCAGAAAGCGAGGCGGTGTTCGGCGCGGTTGCAGGTCTGCCAGCGCAGCGGGGTGGCGGAGCGGCGCGCGGGATAGAAACCGGCGGTGGCGATATCCAGGCAACCGGCGATGTGCAGTGGTCCGGTGGAGCCGGCGATGAATAGGTCCGCTGCCGCCAGCGTCCGGGCGAAGTCATCCAGGCCGGCCCGCGGCGGCATGCGATGAACCTCGATGCCGGCCTCGAGCAGCGGGGCCTGGATCGCCGCGGCGGTGGCCTCTTCGCCGGGCCCGGCGGTCAGGATCCACTGCGGCTGGGGCCCACCCACAAGGTGCTCCATCACGTCCAGCACCAGCCGGGCGTACTGGCTGGGGGTCAGGTTGACCGCTGAACCGCCGCTGCCCCCGTGCAAGAAACACCAGGGCCGCGCCGGATCCAGGCCGAGCTCTGCGATGAGGCGGCGGCGCTCGGCCTGGCGTTCGCCTTCCGGGAGGGGCCAGTAGGGAGGCACGGGGGTGGCCCCCGGGGCAAGGTCGAGCTCGCCCAGCAGCGCCTCGGCCAGCTCGACGTTGTAGCGGTATTCCGGCTTTTCCGAGCGCGACCTGCGCTGCACCACCCTTCGGTTGTAGAATAGCTGCGCCCATTTGGTGGCCGGGGCCAGGCGCAGCGGGATCCCCGCCCGCCAGCCCAGCCAGCCGATGCGCGGCATGGAGAAGAGCGTGAGCAGGGCGTCGAAGCGTGCCGCCCTCACCTCGGACAGCAGCCGGCGTTGCTCGGCGCGGGTGGCGCCATCGCCCGGGTCGATCAGCACCTGGTCGATCCAGGGACAGAGTCGCGCCATGGGCGCCGTATAGGCCGGCACCAGCACGCTGACATGGGGGGCCGGGCGGGCCGCCTTCAGGCAGGCCAGCGCCGGCCACGCCAGCATGAAATCGCCAAGCTTGTCGTTGCGAACCACCAGCAGGCGCGAGGACGCGCCCGGGGCAGCGTAAGTAGCAGTCATCCGGGCTCCCGAGCCCCGAGATACCGAAGGAGTCAGCCTTGTCGCACAAGGTACTGCATATCTGCCTCTCCAGCGGCTGGGGCGGACTGGAAATGTATCCGTCACGGATTATACCCGAGCTGGCCCGCCAGGGGTGGCAGGCCCATGGCCTGGCCCTGGCCGGATCTCGTGTCGCCGAGAGCTTCCGCGAGGCCGGCGTCGAGCCGCTGAACCTGGCCTCGAGGGGGTGGGCGCTGCTGGCCGTGGGGCGCGTGCTGGCCTACCTCAGGACCCACGGGATCGAGGTGATTCACTGCCACAAGTCCAGCGACCTGCGCTTGGGGGCCCTGCTGGCGACCCTGCGGCCGTCGCTGCGCCTCTTCTTCACCGACCATATGGGCGTGACCCGGCCCAAGAAGGACCCCTACCATCGCTGGGCCTACGGGCGAGTGACCCGGCTCTTCTCCATCAGCGAGGCGACTCGACAGCGCAACCTGGCGGCCTTTCCACTACCGCCCGAGCGCGTACGCCGCCTCTATCTAGGCATCGACCCGGCCCCCTATGCCCCGCGCCTGGATGATGAGGAGCGTTCCGTGCTGCGCCGCGAGCTCGGCGTGCCCGAGGGCGCGGTGGCAATCGGCCTGCCGGGGCGACTGACGCCGGGCAAGGGCCAGGAGGTTTGGGTCGAGACCCTCGCTGGTCTGGCCGAGGGGCAACCGAGTCTGGCGTGGCATGGAGTGCTTATCGGTGGACTGACGGCAGGGGAGGGCAGCGATGAGGCCCATGTGGCGAACCTGAAACAGCGCATCGCGGCCCTGGGGCTCGCGTCGCGCATCACCTTTACCGGTTTCCGGAGCGACCTGCCGCGGCTGTTCGAGGTGCTGGATATCGTCTGTGTGCCCTCGCGCAACGAGGCCTTCGGTCTGACGGTGATCGAGGCCATGGCAGCCGGCAAGGCGGTGATCGGCAGCAATAGCGGGGCGATCCCCGAACTGCTCGACGGCGAGACTGGCCGGCTGGCGGCTCCCGAGGATGCCGCGGCCTGGACAGAGGCGCTGGCCGAGCTGGTCGTCGACGGCGAACTGCGCCGGCGCCTGGGTCAAGCGGCTCGTGTGAGGGTGCTGACGGACTTTACCCTGACGGCCCATGTGGCCAGCCTGATCGCCGAGTATGCTGGCTCGCCTGAGCCGGGTCAGCCTTGTTCATAGCCCCGTTGAATCGGCACGACGGCATCCCGGGCGCTGAACTTCGTGAGGGAGCGCTCGAGGCGTGCCAGGTTGGCGGCCTGCCAGGCGCCCTTCGGGCGCAGCCGACAGCGGTCGAGGTCGATCAGCCAGACGCGATCTCTGTTATCTATCAGCAGGTTGCGTGCGTTGAGGTCCACGTGATCCAGACCGGCGTCGTGGAAGCGGCGGATCGTTCTGCCCACCTCTACGAGCAGCGTCTCGTCGACGCGACGCTCTTCCAGCCGGCTGGCCAGGGCGCGGGCGCCGGGGATGCGTTCGGTGATCAGAGCCGCCTCGTAGGCGGGGCCGCGACGGGTGACGGCGGCGGCCACCGGAGGGGGTACCGGCAGGCCGAGTTGATGAAGGTTGGCGGTCAGACGCAGTTCGCGGAAGGCGCGGGTGCGCTCCAGACCGGTCCACAGGTAGTGGGTCTCGCTGAGCCGAGCGACGAGGCCGCCGCGGCGGTAGGGCCGCAGCACCCACTCGCGGCCGCCGCCGGCCGCCAGGAAAAGGCTGGTTCCCCGCCCCGGGGCCTCGCCGGTGACCAGCCCCTGGCCGCGCCAGTGCTCGGGGTCGAAGAGCCTCGGGCGGGGAGGCACTTCCGCGGCGGCGTCACATAAACGCTCAGCATCATATAGAATGAAAACCTTTCCCGCTCGACACGTTGCCAACCCCATGAAGCATCCTCTGCCTGCACAACCCCGGCACATCGGCGTGCTGAGACTCTCCGCTCTGGGTGATGTCTGCAATCTGGTACCGACGGTTCGCGCCCTGCAGCGCCAGTGGCCCGAGGCGCGTATCACCTGGATCATCGGCAAGGGCGAACACAGTCTACTGGCCGGCCTCACCGGGGTCGAGTTCGTGGTTTACGACAAGGCCAGCGGGATTGCCGGCATGCGCGCGCTATGGCGCGAGCTGGGCGGCACCCGCTTCGACGTGCTCCTGCACATGCAGCAGGCGCTGCGCGCCAGCGCCCTCTCCCTGGGTCTCAAGGCCGACGTGCGAGTGGGCTATGACAAGGCCCGCGCCAAGGATGCCCAGCACTGGTTTACCCACCGCCAACTGGCACCCCACCCACGGGCCCATGTGGTGGAGTCCTTCCTGGATTTCGCGCGCCTGCTGGGGGTCGAGGATCTCTCCCTGGAGTGGGATATACCAGTGCCCGATACCGCCTTCGACGAGGCCCGGGCGCTGACCGGCGAGGCGCCCTACCTGCTCATGAGTCCCTGTGCCAATCCGCGGTTGCGCAACTTCCGCAACTGGTCCGCCGAGGGCTATGCGGCGGTGATCCAGCACGCCTGGCACCGCCACGGCCTGCATACCCTGCTTACCGGCGGCGGCAGCACCCAGGAGCGCGAGATGGGCGAGCGAATCCAGTCGCTCTGCGAGCCCGGAGTGGTGATCGACGCCATCGGTGGCACCTCGCTGAAGGGACTGCTGGCGATGATCACTCGGGCAAGAGCCGTTATCGCTCCGGACTCGGGGCCCGTGCACATGGCCAATGCCCTGGGTACCCCGACGGTGGGGCTCTATGCGACCACCAATCCCGACCGTGCCGCCCCCTATTGCTGGCGAGAGTTTGTGGTCAACCGCTATCCGGATGCAGTGGAAACCTATCTGCACAAGTCTCTGGAAGAGATCTCCTGGGGACAGCGGGTGCGCCACTCCGACGCCATGTCGTTGATTCACGCCGAGGACGTCATCGAGCGCCTGGAGGCCCTGTTCGATTATATCGCCGCTACCCACTCGGAAAAGGAGCTTCCCGACGATGAAACTTGATCTGACCGCCCTGGAGCGCTCCCGTCTGCTGGTGGTGGGCGACGTCATGCTCGACCGCTACTGGCACGGCGGCACCTCACGGATATCCCCCGAGGCACCGGTGCCGGTGGTGCGAGTCGAGCAGAGCGAGGACCGCCCCGGCGGGGCCGCCAACGTGGCGCTCAACATCGCCTCGCTGGGCGCTCGCGCCGCCCTGGCCGGAATGGTGGGCGAGGACGATAATGCCGATCGCCTGGCATCGCGTCTCGAAGATGCCGGAGTGGGCACTCACTTCGCTCGCAGCCCAGGCATTCCCACCATCACCAAGCTGCGGGTGATGAGTCGCAACCAGCAGCTGATTCGCCTCGATTTCGAGGAGGGGCTCGGTGAGGTGGATACCTCGGTCCTGCTCGAACGGGTCGAGGCAGCGCTGCCAGAGGCCGATCTGGTGATCCTCTCCGACTACGGCAAGGGCACCCTGAATCGCGTCGAGGAGCTGATTCGCCTGGTGCGAGCCAGTGGCAAGCGGGTGCTGGTAGATCCCAAGGGCAGCGATTTCTCCCGCTACCGCGGAGCCAGCGTGATCACTCCCAACCTCGCGGAATTCGAGGCCGTGGTGGGCCACTGCCGCGACGACGCCGAACTGGCCAAGCGCGGTCAGGCGCTTTGCGTCGAGCTCGAACTTGAGGCGCTGTTGATCACACGTAGCGAGAAGGGCATGACCCTGATTCGTGAGGGCCACGAGCCGCTGCACCTGCCGACACGGGCTCGGGAGGTCTATGACGTGACCGGTGCCGGCGACACCGTGATCGGCGTACTGGGCCTGGCGCTCGCCGCCGGCCATGGCTTCCCCGAGGCGATGACGCTCTCCAACCTCGCCGCCGGCCTGGTGGTGGCCAAGCAGGGTACGGCCACCCTCTCCATCGCCGAGCTCTACACCGCCCTGCACGGCGATAAGCTGGCCGAGTTCGGTGTGATCGAGGAGGCGCCCCTGATCGAGGCGGTGCGCGCCGCCCAGGCTCGCGGTGAGCGGGTGGTGATGACCAACGGCTGCTTCGATATCCTGCATGCCGGCCACGTCGCCTACCTGGAGCAGGCCCGCAAGCTCGGTGACCGGCTGATCGTTGCGGTCAACGACGACGCCTCCATCGCGCGCCTCAAGGGCCCCAAGCGGCCTATCAACCTCCTGATGCGTCGCATGCAAGTGCTGGCGGGCCTCGGCGCCGTGGACTGGGTGGTCCCCTTCGCCGAAGACACCCCCCAGCGGCTGATCGAGGCGGTGCTGCCCGATGTGCTGGTCAAGGGCGGCGACTATCGTCCCGAGCAGATCGCCGGCGGTGAGGCGGTACGCGAGGCCGGCGGTGAGGTCCGGGTGCTGGGGTTCGAGGACGGTGTCTCCACCACGGCGATGATCTCCACCATTCTCGATCGCGAGGCCTGATGGGCTGGCCCCGCGGCCTCTACTCGGCGCTGCTGCTGGTCCTGGCTCCGCTGATCTGGCGGCGCATTCGCCGTGAGCATGCGCTCACTGACTCTCGCCAGGCCCCCCGTGAGCTGCGACTGGGTCGCATTCCCGAGACACCTTCGGGCGGGCGCATGCTGTGGCTGCACTGTGCGTCGGTGGGTGAGGTGCAGGCGGCCCGTCCGTTGATCGAGGCGATGCTCGAACGCTACCCCGAGCACCGTCTCACTCTCACCACCATGACCGCCACCGGGGCGGAGCGCGTGCAGGCCCTGGCGGCATCTCGTGACGATGAGCGCCTCGTTCACCGCTTTGTACCGTTGGACTTTCCCCGGGCCGCGGCACGCTTCGTCGAGCGCCTGCGGCCGGAGCTGGCGCTCTTCTTCGAAACCGAGCTGTGGCCCAACCTGCTGCATGCCTGTCGCCGGCACGGCGTGCCTGTGGCGGTGATCAACGGTCGTCTCTCGCCGCGGGCCTTCCGAGGCTATCGTCGACTGCGCCCACTGATGCGTGAGGCGCTGGCTTGCGTGGACTGGTTGGCTGCCAAGTCGGCAGCCGATGCCGAGCGCTTCGCGCGGCTTGGCATGGCAGAAGAGCGTATCGACGTGGTGGGTTCGCTCAAGTTCGATATCACCCGGGATGACGGCTCCCTCGAGGTGAGTGAGCGCTTGCGTACCCGGCTTGGTGAGCGTCCGATCTGGGTGGCAGGCTCTACCCATGAGGGGGAGGAGACGGCGCTGCTGGCCGCCCATGCCAGGCTGCGAGAGAACCATCTCACTCCCTATCCCGAGGCGCTGCTGGTGCTGGTGCCGCGGCATCCCCAGCGCTTCGACGCCGTGGCGGCGCTGTGCGAGCAGACGGGCATGCCAGTGGCGCGTCGATCTCGCGGAGAGTGGCCGAAGTCCACCACGGCCGTCTATCTGGGTGACACCATGGGGGAGCTGCTCACACTCTACGGCGCGGCCGACCTGGCGTTCGTGGGCGGCAGCCTGGTGCCTATCGGCGGCCACAACCTGCTGGAGCCCGCGGCGATGGGAGTGCCGGTGCTGACCGGGCCCGAACTTGCCAACTTCGAGGAGGTGGCCGAGGTGCTGCGCGGTGCCGATGCCCTGGTGGAGGTGGTCGACGATAGAGCGCTGGCCGCTGCTCTGGCGAAGCTCTTCGCCGACCCTGCCGAACGTTGCCGCCTGGGCGAGGCGGGCCGCGTCGTGGTGGCGGCCAATCGAGGAGCGCTTGCGCGCACCCTGGAGGGCCTGGCGCGGCTTCTGCGGCCGAAGTGAGCCTTCGCTTCGGCCGCAGGCCAAGATCAGACGGGGATGAGTCGCTCCACGCCTCCCTCTCCTCCCAGCAGCAGCACGTCGGCGCCCCGAGCGGCGAACAGACCGTTGGTGACCACCCCGACGATGGCGTTTAGGCGCGCCTCCATGGCCACCGGATCGTCGATCATGAACTCGTAGCAGTCGATGATCTGGTTGCCGTTGTCGGTGACTACCCCTTCGCGATAGACGGGATCGGCGCCCAGCTTGACCAGTTCCCGGGCCACGTAGGAGCGCGCCATGGGGATCACCTCCACCGGCAGCGGGAACTCGCCCAGCCGATCGACCCGCTTGGAGGCGTCGGCGATGCAGATGAACCGCTCGGCACAGGCGGCGACGATCTTCTCCCGGGTCAGGGCCGCGCCGCCACCCTTGATCATGTGCAAGTGAGCGTTCACTTCGTCGGCGCCATCGATATAGTAGGGCACGGTGCCTACGCTGTTGAGTTCGAATACCTCGATGCCGTGGCTGCGCAGGCGCTCGGCGCTGGCCTCTGAGCTGGCCACTGCTCCCTTGAAGTCATCGCGAAGCCTGGCCAGGCGGTCGATGAACCGATTGGCGGTGGAGCCCGTGCCGATGCCGAGTACGGTGCCGCGTTCGAGCCAGGGCTTGATCTCCTCTATGGCGGCCGCGGCCACGGCGTCCTTCAATTGATCCTGGGATAGGCCGTCCTGGGTCATGGTCGCTCTCCGATGGTTGCAGGGTGGGACGGTAGGATGGGGCATGAAACCGGCGCCATTATAGGGCAGGGGCCCCTTCCTGCCGATGCTCGCTGGACTCGGGGCCACCACAATGCTACCAATGGTAGCCCTCCGCAGTGCAGCACAGATCTCTGCACGACCCGCGTTTCCCCTTGGGACATCAGGATGCTTGAATCAATCGTCAAGAAGATACTCCAGGCCCGCGTCTATGAAGCGGCCGTGGAAACCCCCATCTCACCTGCGCCCTTCCTCTCCCGCCGCTTCAACAACACCATCCTGATCAAGCGCGAGGACCTCCAGCCGGTCTACTCCTTCAAGATTCGTGGCGCCTACAACAAGATGGCCCAGCTCAGCGAGGCCCAGAAGGCCAAGGGCGTGATCGCGGCGTCTGCCGGCAACCATGCCCAGGGCCTGGCAATGGCGGCGAAGCAGATGGGCGTCAAGGCGGTGATCGTGATGCCGCGGATCACGCCGGACATCAAGGTGCAGGGAGTGCGTTCGCGAGGCGCTCGTGTGGTGCTCAAGGGAGACTCCTTCGCCGAGGCCGCCTCCCATGCCCAGGAGTTGATCAAGGAACACGGCTATATCTATATCCCCCCCTTCGATGACATCGACATCATCGCCGGGCAGGGCACCATCGCCATGGAGATCCTGCGTCAGCACAGCGGTCCCATCGACACCATCTTCGTGCCCGTGGGCGGCGGGGGCCTGATGGCCGGTATGCTGGCCTACATCAAGTATCTGCGCCCGGACATCAAGGTGATCGGGGTGGAATCCGAGGACAGCGCCTGTCTCAAGGCCGCCCTGGAGGCCGGTGAGCGGGTGGTGCTCGACCAGGTCGGCGTCTTCGCCGAAGGGGTGGCGGTGGCGCAGATCGGCGAGCTGCCCTTCTCGATCATCCGCGACCTCATCGATGACGTCATCACCGTCAATACCGACGAGATATGCGCCGCGGTGAAGGATATCTTCGAGGATACCCGGGCGGTCGCGGAAACCTCCGGTGCGCTGTCGCTGGCGGGCCTCAAGAAGTACGTGCAGCAGACCGGTGTCGAGGGCCAGACCCTGATCTGCATCAACTGTGGCGCCAATATCAACTTCGATCGCCTCCAGCACATCGCCGAGCGCACCGAACTGGGCGAACAGCGCGAGGCGATTCTTGCCGTGACCATTCCCGAGAAACCCGGCAGTTTCAAGAAGTTCTGCAGGACGATCGGCAAGCGCATGGTGACCGAGTTCAACTACCGCTACGCGGACCCGGAGAACGCCCATATCTTCGTTGGCGTCCAGGTCAAGCCGGGCGGAGAGGATCGCCAGGCGGTGATCGACAAGCTGAGGGAGGCAGGTTACCCGGTGGAGGATCTCACCGACAACGAACTGGCCAAGCTGCACATCCGTCACCTGGGCGGCGGCCGCCCCAAGGAGCACTTCGATGAAGAGGTCTACCGCTTCGAGTTCCCGGAGCGTCCCGGAGCGCTGATGAACTTCCTCACCCACCTGCCCCACGACTGGAGCATCTCCCTGTTTCACTACCGCAACCACGGTGCCGCCTATGGCCGGGTGCTGGTGGGCATGCAGATTCCCAACGGCGACCGTGCTCACGTCGAGGAGCACTTCGACGAAATCGGCTATCGCTACTGGAAGGAAACCGACAACGCAGCCTATCGGCTGTTCATGGCCTGAGGGCCTTGCCGGGCGTGGGTAAGCGCTGACTCGCATCGTGCGCCACGCCTGCCGGGTTTTATTATCCGGCAGACGTGGCAGCTGGGTGGTTGTCGAGAGCGTGGAATGGCCCTATAGTCTCGAGCAGTTGTTTCCCCCTACGGAGTCCAGGATGAAGCGCAAACCCGATCTGGTCATGGCACTGGTATTGCTGTTCGGCATCGGCGTGGTGGCGACCGGTTACGCACAGGCGCTGGCGGGCAGCTGAGCCGGTAACCCGGGTTGGAAACATGGGTTGGTAAGAGGTCCGTCAGCGCCTTGATCCGAGACCGACAGTAAACGGGGCGATGCCGTCAGGCATCGCCCCGTTTGCATGGGAGCTGCGGCGGGGGAAGTCGTCAGGGGCGCACGACTCGGGTATCGCTGACGATGGCATCCAGCGGTACGTCCCAGGGCTCCACCGGCAGTGCCTCGACCCGCTGACACTCATGGGCCAGGCCAATCAGCCGTGGCCGCGGGCCTGGGTGACGGGTGAAGGCCAGTGTGCGGTCGTAGAAGCCGCCGCCCATGCCCATGCGCTGGCCGGCGTCATCGAAGCCCACCAGGGGCAGCAGGATCAGGTCCAGAGCCCAGGCGGGCAGGCGTCGGGCGCGATGGGCACCGTGGCGGGTCTGGGGCTCGGGGATGCCGAAGCGGTTGGCTACCATGGGGGTGCCGGCGTGATAGTGGACGAACCACAGCCGGTTGCGTGAAAGTGGCCGGAGCACCGGGAGATGCACGCGGGCGCCACGACGGCGGAGCCAGTCGATCAGCGGCGTGGGGTCGATCTCGCCGTCGTTGGGCACGTATAGCGCGACGCGGCGAGCACGCTGAACTTCGGGAAGGCGGCGCAGCCAGCGGCACAGACGTTTGCTGGCTGCCTGGCGCTGCCGCGGAGTAAGGGCGCATCGGCGGCGACGCAACTCGCGTCTCAGGAGCTGTCGAGAGCCGTCGAAGTCATCGAGAAAAAGGGGTGCGGCGGATGTCGTCATGAGATGTGTCATGGCAGACGAGGTTCCCCAGAGTGCCGCTGTCGTTCTGGCCCTGAACCCATAGGTTCAAGGTGGGTGGCCGCAGCCGAACCGTCAGGCTTTCCGACGCGCGGACATGCACACGGGTCCGGCTAGCATATGGCCCCCTGGGTACTGCGCATAGGCTCGAGGGACGATAACGACTGGCAAACACCCCAGGGAACGATCTCATCCTAACAGAGCCATTCGGCCCGTCCAACGGATTATGCCGGGGGCGAGTCTTGCCCGAAGTGGGGGCGATAGGGAAAGTCAGCGCTGGGGAGCATCGACAAGGGCGCGTTCCAGGCGGGTGCTGAGCGCGTCAAGGCTGCTTTCCCCTGCGCGCTGGGCGTCCAGTGCCTCCAGCAGTTCATGGGTGATGTTCAGGGCCGCCATGATGGCAATACGCTCCGTGCCCATCAGGTTGTTCTGGGAGTGAATGCCGCCCATGGCGCGATCCAGGTAGCGGGCGGCACGCTCAAGCTTGTCCTGCTCGTCGGGGGGGCAGGCAATCACATAGCCGCGCCCCAACAGGGTGATTTCAGTGGTCGGACGCGTAGCGTCGGTCATCGGAAAACTCCGGGTCGGCCTGCCGGTAGAGCTGCCGCGCGCTCCGGTGGCCCGATGCGTTAACATCCATGGAAGGAAAGGTTTCGTACCTCACTATAAGAGAGCCCTTCCGGGGCGGTCAACGCGCTGCCCCGGGTGAGGCTCACTCTTGCTCGCACTCGTCACGGATTTTCGCATGTCACTGATCAACGAACGCCAGGATTTCTCCACCATCGCCGACCTCTTCCTGCTTCACGGCAGCATGCAGTCGCCGGCCTTTCTCGACGGGCGGCTCTGCGCCGGCCTGGCCATGCATGGTCTTTCCGCCGAGGCGTGGCTCGAGGAGGTCTGCCTGGCCCTGGGCGTCGAACAGCCCCGCGATGAGCCCTCTGCCGAACGTTTTCTGGGTTGGCGGCGTCAGACCCTCGACGCCCTTTCAGGCAGCGAGCTCACCTTCGAACCTCTGCTGCCCGACGACCTCTTCTCCCTGGCCGAGCGCGCCCAGGGGCTCAAGGAGTGGACCCTGGGCTTCATCGAAGTGGTGCATGACGCCGGTAGTGCTCCTCGGGAAGCCTGGTCGCCTACGCTGCGCGAGGCCCTCGAGGATCTGGAGGGGGTCGCCGCCATGGAGGTAGAACTTGAGGAGAGCGTCGAGAATGAGGGGGATCTCTTCGCCCTCGCCGAACATGTACGCATGGCCGCCATGTTGCTTTACACCGAGCAGCACCCTGGTCGTCCCCAGGTCGAGGATGCCGGGAACGATACCCGCCACTGACGCTGTCCCAGTGGATCCCTATCCCAGCCCAGCCCAGCCCCATTCAGAGGAGCCTCCATGCTGCCCGAGATCCTGCCCCGTCCCGCCCCCATCGCCAACGACGAGTACCTGGCTCGGCGTCGGGCGCTGATGGCGGCGCTGCCCGCCGACAGCGCCGTGCTGCTTCCCGGCGCCTCCCTGGTCACCCGTTCGAGGGACAGCGAATTCCCGTTTCGTCAGGATAGCGATTTCCACTACCTGACCGGCTTCCCGGAGCCCGATGCCCTGCTGCTGCTGCTGCCCGGGCGGCCGGAAGGCGAGAGTGTGCTGTTCTGCCAGGACCGCAACCCGCTGATGGAGGCCTGGACCGGCATCCGGTTGGGAGCCGAGGGGACCGTGCGTGAGTTCGGAGTGGACCAGGCCTTCGAGAATGCCGAGCGCGGCGAGCGTCTCGAGGCCCTGCTGGACGGCCGCCGCACTCTCTACCTGCCTCTGGACAGCCCCGAGGCCATGGCCATCGCCGATGAGGTGCGCACCGCCCTGAAGGCCGGGGCGCGCCGTGGTGCCCGCCCCCCGGAGGCACTGGCCGACGTGGCGCCGCTGCTCCATGAGTCGCGCCTGATCAAGAGTGAGTCGGAGCTGGTGCTGCTGCGCCATGCGGCCGAGATCTCCGCCAGGGCCCATGTGCGGGCCATGCGGGCCGCCCGCCCGGGGCTTGCCGAATATCACCTTCAGGCTGAACTGGAGCACGAATTCCGCTGGCAGGGCGGCACGGGCCCCGCCTACGCCAGCATCGTCGGTGGCGGCGCCAATGCCTGTGTGCTGCACTACATCGAGAATCACGCTTCGCTACGAGACGGCGACCTGGTGCTGATCGACGCCGGCGCCGAGTTCGACCTCTATGCCGGCGACATCACCCGCACCTTCCCGGTGAACGGCCGCTTCAGCGAGGCCCAGCGCGCCCTCTATGCCCTGGTGCTGGAGGTTCAGGAGCGGGCTGTGGCCGCCATCGAGCCGGGCGTGACCCTGGTGGAACTCCATGATGGCGTGGTACGCGGTCTTACCGAAGGACTGATCGGCCTGGGGCTGCTCGAAGGCGAGGTACAGGCGCGCATCGACGACGAGAGTTACCGCCGCTTCTATCTCCACTCTACCTCCCACTGGCTGGGGCTGGATGTCCACGACGTGGGCGCCTATCGCCAGGGGGGAGAGCCTCGCGTCCTGGCGCCTGGCATGGTGCTGACCGTGGAGCCGGGTCTCTATATTCCCGCCGACGCCGATATCCCCGAGGCGTTTCGCGGTATCGGCATCCGCATCGAGGATGACGTGGCGGTGACTGCCAGCGGCCATGCGGTGTTGACGACGGCTGTGCCCAAGCGGATAGATGAGATAGAGGCGCTGATGGCTGCGAAGTGATCGGTTGCATGTCGTCAGGATATTGCATTATGTAATGTACATTACGATATATTGAGTCCGGAGATGCCGTGAACGATCCCCAATCTGCTTCCCGACCCCTCGCGTCAGAGATCGTCCCAACCGATGGCACGTCCACCCGTCGAGTCGATGTCGCCATCGTCGGTGGCGGTCTGGTGGGGGCCAGTCTTGCCTGTGCCCTGATGCCGCTGATCGAGCGGGCCGGGCTCTCGGTGGCGGTCATCGAGGCCGCCCCCATCCTCGAGACGGTCGATGCGCCCTTCCAGCCCAGCTTCGACGCCCGGGCAAGCGCCATCGCCCAGGGGTCGGCGGACCACTTTGCCGAGATGGGGCTGTGGCAGAGCATGGCCGAGCATGCCACCCCGATCCGCCGCATTCATATCAGTGAGCGCGGCCGCTTCGGCGTGACACGTCTCTCGGGCGACGAGCTGGGGGTGGCGGCTCTGGGGCATGTGATTCCCAACGCCTGGATGGGCCGGGTGTTGCACCGCCGCCTGGCCGAGTCGTCGATTGCCTGGCACTGCCCGGCCAGGGTGGAGGAGATCGCGCCGGTGGCAGGCGGCCACGTGCTCACCCTGTCCGATGGGGGGCGTCTCGAAGCGGGGCTCACCGTGCTGGCCGATGGCGGCCGCTCGGGGCTCAAGGAGAGGCTCGGCATCGAGAGCGACAGCCACCCCTACGACCAGGTGGCACTCATCGCCAACGTCGAGCTGAGCCGACCCCACAACGGCGAGGCCTGGGAGCGTTTCACCGTCGAGGGACCCATTGCCCTGCTGCCGCTGCGCGGCCAGGCCATGGAACTGGTCTGGACCCATCCGCTGGGTGCGGAGCAGCGTCGGCTGGCACTTTCCGACGGTGACTTCCTGGCCGAGCTGCAGCGGGCCTTCGGCGACCGCGCGGGTCGCTTTCGCCGAGTGAGCAGTCGCCATGCCTACCCGCTCAGCCTGGTCACTGCCCGGGAGACCACCCGCCCGGGTCTGGCGGTGATGGGCAACGCCGCCCATGCGTTGCACCCGGTGGCTGGCCAGGGTTTCAACCTGGCAGTGCGCGGCGTGATGGATCTGGTTTCCGCCATGGAGTCCGGTCGTGAGCGAGGCGAGACGCCAGGCAGCGCGGAGGTGCTGGCCGACTTCGAGGCGCGCCGCCGCGCCGATCGTCACAACGTGATCCGCTTCAGCGACGGCCTCGTACGACTGTTCGGCATCGACAGCGCCCTGCTCTCCCATGCCCGGGCGGCAGGGCTCATCGGCCTCAACCTGGCCGGCCCGCTGCGCAGGGGCCTGGCCAGGCGGGCCATGGGTCTGGAGCGTTAGGGGAGTGCCCATGAGCGTTCCGGGACAGGGTGAGGTTGAGGAGATGACAATGGACGCATCGATGGAGAGGAGCATGGGCGAGACATGCCAGGGTGCCGCCGAAGAGGCCGCCGAGGTGGTGATCGTCGGCGCCGGCATGGTGGGCGCGGTACTGGCCTGCCTGCTGGGCGAGGCGGGTGTGACGGTGACGCTGGTGGATGCCCGCGAGACTCTGCTGGACCCCGAATCGGTGGGGCGTGGACAGCCCGGGATACGAGTCAGCGCGCTGACGCCGGTCTCCCAGACGCTGCTGGAGGGGCTGGGTGCCTGGGGATGGATGGCGGCGCGGCGCATCAGCCCCTACCGCTTCATGCAGGTGTGGGACGCCGAAGGCAGCGGCGAGGTGAGCTTCTCCGCCGAGCAGGCCGGCGTAGCCAGGCTTGGCCATATCGTCGAGAACGACGTCACCCAGGCCGCCCTGGAAAGACGTCTGGGCGCGCTGGTGTCGGTCAGGCTGGTGCTGGGCGCCCGGGTGACAGGGCTTTCGGAATTGGCCGATGGCGCTCGGTGTGTACAACTGGCGGATGGCCGCCGGCTGACGGCGCCGCTGGTGATAGCCGCCGACGGGGCCCGCTCCCCGCTGCGCGAACTTGCCGGCATCGACGTCAACGCTCACGAAACCGGCCATAGGGCGGTGGTGACCACGGTGCGGGCAGAACGGCCCCATGGCGATGTGGCCCGCCAGGTCTTCCTGCCGACCGGCCCTCTGGCCTTCCTGCCGCTGCGTCTGGACGGTGAGCGTCACCACTGCTCCATCGTCTGGTCTACCTCGCCAGAGGAGGCCGAACGGCTGCTGGGGCTGTCGACCGAGGCGCTCGGCGAGGAGCTGGCCATGGCCATCGGCCATCGACTCGGCGAGGTGACGGTGATCGACAGGGCGGTGTCCTTCCCGCTGGTCCAGCGTCATGCACAGCGCTACGTGCTGCCGGGCCTGGCGCTGGTCGGGGATGCTGCCCACAGCATTCACCCGCTGGCGGGCCAGGGGGTGAACCTGGGGCTGATGGATGCGGCGGTGCTGGCGGAGGAGCTGCTGGCGGCACGCCGACGCGGCGTAGCGCTATACGATGAGCGCTGGCTGTCCCGCTATGCGCGTCGCCGGCGAGGTGACAATGCCGGGATGCTGGCGCTGATGGATGGCTTCCGGCTGCTGTTCGGCACGCGACACCCGGCGTTGACGCTGGCGCGCAACCTTGGCCTGGGCGCCGTGGATCGGCTCACCCCGCTGAAGCGTCTGATAATGCAGCAGGCCATTGGCCACCGGGGGCGGCTGCCATCCTCCTGTCGCTGACGGGATAGTCGCCGGGGCGGCTCAACGACGACTCAGCACGTTG
>Ga0207421_10003508_pt1 | contig 18661 bp, 14 predicted proteins | sample SodLakKL_010_SED_4_FD_187542 | JGI IMG/M metagenome (GOLD analysis project Ga0207421, IMG submission 187542) | Alkaline sediment microbial communities from Lake Tanatar, Kulunda Steppe, Russia - 8KL_010_SED (SPAdes) (version 2) | ecosystem: Environmental > Aquatic > Non-marine Saline and... | reverse complement strand
CGGCCGGTTCCACCACGAGCTCCGCATCCGCGAACTCCTGCTCGATTGTGTCGATATGACGTTGCCACATATCGGCGTTCGTCTGATAGAACACTACCGTCACGGGGACTCCTCCTTTGCCGCCCACCATACACCGACCGCCCGCAGATTGCCTACAACTCGTTTTCGTCGGATTGCCTCGTTCGGCGCGTCTCGCCTTGCGCGGTTACGGGTTCAGCAGTAGGCTATCGCGTATGCACGACTCGGTTTCGACGCAACGGCAAGCGGGCGATACCATCAACCTCGCGCTCGGCCACCCAAGTCCTGAGCTGCTTCCGCTCGAACCGGTCCGCAAGGCTGCCGCGCATCGCCTTTCAACCGGAGATCGCCTAATACTGCAGTACGGGCTCGAGCCGGGCGACCTCGGGTTCCGGCGTCTGCTCGGGCGCTTTCTGGGGCTGCAGCCGGAACGCTTATTCATAAGCGCCGGAATTTCAGGAGCGCTCGACCTTATCTGCACCTCGCTTACTGCGCCCGGCGATACCGTGCTGGTAGAGGATCCAACCTACTTCCTCGCTCGTAAGATCTTCGGCGACCACCATCTCCGCGTGGTCGGGACGCTAACCGCCGAGAACGGGGTGGCGCTCGAGGAGCTCGAGCGTCGTATCAGGCACGAGAAGCCGCGTTTGTTGTACCTTATTCCGTCGTTTCAGAACCCCACCGGCGCCACGCTTGCCCGCGAAGCGCGCGAGCAGGTGCTGCGCCTTTGTCGGGAGCACAATGTTACCGTAATCGCCGATGAGGCCTACCACTTGCTCGGGTTCGACCGGCCGTCGCCGCCCTCGTTCGCGGAGCTCGGGTTCGAGGATACGGTCGTAACGCTCGGCTCATTTTCGAAGATCCTCGGCCCGGGGCTCCGGCTCGGCTGGGTGCACGCGGCCCCGCGGCTACTCGAGAAGCTCGCGCTGAGCGGTCTGTACGACAGCGGCGGCGGCGCAAACCCGTTCGCCGCTGCGGTGGTGAGAAGCGTACTGGAGCTCGGCCTGATGAGCGAACACCTCAACACGTTGAGAAGCACCCTCGCGGCGCGCCGCACCGTGCTCTACGACGCGCTCACGGCGCGGCTCGGTGCCGGCTTTGAGGTACGTTATCCCGAAGGAGGCTACTTCGTCTGGGCGAGGAGCACCGTCCCGCTCGATATAGAGGCGCTGACGGAGCGGGCCCGACGGCACGGAGTTCTCGTCATGCCGGGCTCGCGTGCCTCGGTCGGTGGGGCGGCGGCGGGCTGCCTGCGTCTCAGTTTTTCGTACTACGACGCTGAGTACCTTAGGGAGGGGGTAGAGCGCATCGCAGCGGCGCTCACGGAGCTGCGTTAAGCGCGGTTCCTGCGGTTCCTGCGGCCCCTATCGGCGAGAGCTCGAGATTTTGTGACCGCTGTGCTAACCTATGAAGAAACACTGTTAGAGCGGAGGCTGTTGTGAAGGTTACGGGCGACCGCGACAAGCAGAGCATTGCTCGTCTGCTACGATCGGCAACCCTCTTTGATACCCTTGACGAGCTCGAGCTCGGCTTGGTAGCTGCGCACGCGGAGGTTCTAGAGTTATCCGAGGGTTCCGTGCTGTTCCGTCCCGGCGATGCCGGGAGCAGCCTCTTCGTGCTGGAGCACGGTGAACTCGCGATTCGCTCCGATCTCGGCGAGGATACCGGGCGTGAGCTTGCGCGCTTCATCGGCGGCGAGTCGGTCGGCGAGTTAGACCTTCTGGTCAACAGCGCCCGGAGCGCCTACGCGGTCGCGGCACAGCCCACGCGAATGGCTCGCTTTCCGGCCTCGGATCAAGAGCTGTCCCAGCTTCTCCACAGCCGCCCCGAGCTCGGAGCGCACATCCTGTTCAAGTTGCTGGGAAACCTCGCCGGCCGTCTGCGATCCACCAACAGGTTACTGAGCGAAAACGCTCCCTGGATTCGCGAGTTGAAGCGTCAAGTATACATAGACAAACTGACCGGACTCTACAACACAGCGTTCTTAGCCGAAGAACTCGAAAAACACCGCCACGACGCCGCGCGCCCGCTCACCTTGCTCATGATGAAGCCCGATAACTTCAAAGAGATCAACGACACCTACGGTCACGAGGCGGGCGACCTCGCGCTTAAACAGTTGGCCTCGTCCTTTGGAACCGCGGTGCGCCAAACGGGAACCGCGGTCCGCTACCGCGGCAATGAACTCATCGCGCTCCTTCCCGATACCTCGCACCCTGATGCGGAGCAGATCGCTGAGCGCCTCGGGAACGAGATCAAATCGATGCAGCTCACTCCCGAGGGCCACCCCACCTCCACTACGGTTACGGTCAGTTTCGGGATCGGTCGCTATCCGCAGGACGGCCTCGAACTCGACGAACTGGTCACCCAAACGCACGCGCTCCTGTTTGAAGCTCGCACGGCCGGCGGAGACCGCATCCTTCGCGTTGGAGGAGCTTCATGAACTACTCAGCTAACGCAGGTACGTCCGGCGCACCACACGGTACCGAGGTCGCCGGTTTGCTCGGTGAGGTCGCGATATTCAGCGATCTCGACCCCGACGAGCACGCTCGCATCGCAGGACTGTTGTCGCGTGTTGAACTGAAGCACGGAACGCGTTTGTTCAGCGAGGGAGACCCGGGAAGCACCCTCTATATCGTCGAGTCCGGACGCTGCGCCATCACGGTGCAACTGCCCAACGGTCAAGAGCTCGATATCACGGAGTTCACACGCGGCGATTTTTTTGGCGAGATGTCGATCTTTGAAGACGCGCCGCGGTCGGCAAGCTGCTACGCCCGAGAGGACGCGGTGCTGCTCTCGCTCCGCGAAGACGATCTGCACGCTCTCATCGAGCGACATCCGGCGCTCGCGATCAAGGTGATGTTTCGCATGATGGTCGCAACCGCGGAGCGACTCACGCAAACGAACGGCTTCCTGAGCGACATGCTGCAGTGGGGCGAGACCGCTCGCAAGCGCGCCGTCACCGATGCTGCAACCGGATTGTTCAACCGCCGCTTCTTAGACGAAGTGATCGAGGAGCAGTTTCAGAAAGCACGTACGCAGAACCGCTCCTCGGTCGCTGTGGTGATGATCGATCTCGATCATTTCAACACCATCAACGAAGAGTACGGGCACACGGTGGGCGACGAGGTAATCAATGCGGTTGTGCCGGTCTTTCGTGAGCATTTTCGCGACAGCGATATCGTCTCACGCTACGGCGGCGATGAGTTTGCGATTCTGATGCCGAATACCGACGCCCATGAGGCCTCCACGATCTGCAACGCGGTCTGCCGCGAGGTTGCGTCGCTGCGCGTACTTGCAGACCGCGGCGGGAATGTAACCCGCGTCACCACGAGTTACGGGATCGCGGCCTTCCCGAAACACGGAACCTCGGTCGCCGAGGTCTGGGAACGCGCCGATCAAGCGCTCTACTACGCCAAGCGTCACGGCCGTAATCAGGTTACGGTCGCCTCGCCGAGTATGAGCACCAAGCCCGTACGCAAACACGACATCACCACCATCGGTGAGAAGAATCGCGTCGTAACCAACCTCATCGAGGCCTTCATCCGGCGCGAGCGCTTTCTGATTGTAGGGCATGAGAATCCCGATGAGGATTGCATTGCCTCGATGGTGGGCGTCGGACTGCTACTGAGCAAGCTTTCGAAGCCGGTCTCGATCTGCACCACGGCCGAGATGCCGCCTCATTATCAGTATCTGCTCGAGATCTGCCGCTTCAACTCGATCGGCGTGAACGCCCCCTGTTGCGAGCACGCCGTGCCGGACAAGGCGGGCGCCGCCGACGGCAGCTCAACGCGAGCCGATGAAGACGCGCAGAACGCCCGCATCGACACCGTCATCATCTGCGACACCGCCAAACCCGAGATGCTACACACCACTCCCGCCGTCGAGCGCTTGCTAAACGATCCGGATGTCTTGAAGATCGAGATAGACCACCATCTCGACGCCGACAGCCGCTACAGCGGCGATGAAGGTCATTGCCTGGTCGCTGCCGCATCCTCGGCCGCCGAGCTCGTGGGGTATCTCGGCTGCAAGCTGAGCTCACGAGTCGATGTCATTCGCGAGTACGATATCGAAGAAGTGTTCTCACGCAACATGGTACTCGCGGTCTTAACCGGCATCGTAGGCGATACCCAAATGGGGAAGTTCATCAAGAGCCGAAAGGAGCACCGCTTCTACAACACCTTCAGCGACATGTTCAACCGACTGCTCGCTCAAAAGACCACCAAGCAAACAAACTTCAACAACATGAAGCAGGTCTACAGCGAACTGCGAAGCCTCTCGGCTTCGCAAGAAGAGCTCTACGAACACTTGATTGCGCAGCGCAGGCTCTCACGCTCGGTCGCATACATCGCGCTCGATGCCGACGAGAGCGCCGAGGTTTACTCACGGTTTGAACCCGACACCGTGGTATCGGTTGCGCGAGCCATAGCCGACGAGCTCGCCGAGGAGAGCGGCAGGCTGAGCTTGATTGCGTACTACGATCCGCCCGAGGTCTCGGATCTCGTGCAGTTTCGGATGCGCCGCGCCGTGTCGTTTAAAGACCTTGACCTGCGCAGCCTCTTGGAGCGGTTTGAGCTCGCGAACGGCGGCGGCCATGAGGGCGCGATCGGGTTTCGGGTGCCGAAACTCGTGATCGCAGACTTCGCGGAGTTCGTTGAAATGCTCGTAACGCGCACAGAGGCGTTAATCGAATAGCGAGTAAAATGACCGCCCACGATCCCGATCGGCGGCTACTCGGCGTAACGATAGCGGTAAATGCGTGCCTCGCCCGGCTTCAGGTTCTCGACTCGAACGTGCCGCCGGTTGCCGGGTGCGAGCTCGCGATGACCGAGCGCAACTGCAGTCGAGAATACCGGCTCGAGCGTTGTAGCAGCAGACACCGGTACATCCGGCCCGCTCGCCGGCCCGGTTGTTGCCCCCGGCGTTGCACCGGTTGTTGCGCGGCGCGAGCTCGATAGGTGCGGGATTCCGAACGGCCCCGAATCGCGCTCGGTCGAGAAGTTGACCACAAAGAGATACCGCGGCCTATCGGTGAGGTGCGTCCATGCGAAAGGAAGCTCGGCGTGCTCGGCATCCGGCGCGATCAGTATCCGCGTCGCGAGACCGCGGAGTTCCGGTAGAATCTTCTCCGCAACCAGTCTGATTCGCGTGAAGGTCGCAAACTGCGCCCCGTTGGTGTTCCAGCGATACGCGCCGTGAACCGCCTTCGAGGGATGGATATTCGAGTCGCCCTGTTCTTGAAATACGTAGAGCTTGGTGTAGTAATCGTTCTCGGCCGGCTGTAGGCGAATATCGCGCGTCTCGAACCCGAGCGCAGTATAGCTCGGGAGGTCGCTCAAGAACAGCGCGGTGAAGTACCGAGCGGCGTTCCCGGCGCGGTAAAACTCGTCGAAGCGCGGATCGTCCTTATCGCCGGTAATGACGGTGAAGCTTGGAACGCACCCGCGCGTGCCGGCAAGGTCTAGGTAGCGCCGCAGACGTCGCATGAACTCAGGAGTGCCGCAAACCAAAGACTGTAAGTCACCGAGCGCTGCGTCGGCCTCAGCCGCCTCGAGATGGTCGAGCTCTTCACCGTACCCAAACACATCGCGCGCCGCCAGGAAACTCTCGGCGAAATACGCAAACCCCGGCATCCTGCAGCGCTCGGCGACGCGCCGTTTCACGAAGCCGAGAATGTCGTAGTACTCCCCGGGGCGGCTCGGAACGCCACCGCGGCGCATCTGTACATGCGACATATCCCCGCGCATAAACGCGAATCCGTACCGGCGGCAGATCTCGGCATAACGTTCGGCTACATACTCCCAGACCTCGCGTACCGGGCGAGAGAAATCGAGCTCCCAACTGCCGCGCTCCACCCCGTGGTAGAGCCGGTAACGCGTTAACGGACCGAACACGCGCGACATCCCCTGCGGCGCGCTGAAGCGATAGTCGCGCCAGATTCGCCCCTCGCCGTCGAGATACCGGCTCGCGGGGTCTATCTCGAGGCCCCGAAACGGAGGCGCCATTGTGGCCGGAACCGGCTCGAGGCCATAGCGATACAGATAACCGACGAGCTCGCCGCGCCTGGCGTCACGTTGCGCTTTCTCGGACCGCGGCCCGAACAGCAGCGCAGTACGCTCCTCCTCGTCGAGCTCACGAAAAAAAGTATCGGGTTTCCGGAAAACCTCCTCGGGTTGCGTCGACTCAACCGCCGCTCCGCTCGCGCGCAACCACTCGAGAATCAGCTCCTCCACCCGCCCGATGAGGTGGTCCCCATGGTCCACGAGTGTCGTATCCTCGCGCTGCAGCCACTCGAAACACCACGGCTGCGCGAGCACGATCTGCGAGAACCGGTCGGTGTGCGGGATCACGTCGAGCCCCACCGTGCGGCCCATCAGATGAATGATATTTGTGACAAACCTGAGCTGACGGTCGGCCGTGTCGAGTTCCGGGAGTTCCTCGGCCAACTGCGGCGAGAAGAACTCGGCGTTGATGTTCCAGCTGCTGATGCCGTACAGACTGCCGACCACGCCGGGCTCCCAGATCGGAAGCAGGTGTACCGCGTCGAAACTCTGCGGCACCGTGAGCAAGTACGGAACGATCTGCCAAAACGAGCCGAGCGTGCGCACATTGATTCCAACCACATTGGCGGTCGTAATCCAAGATGCGTTGGGCTGCGCTAACGACGGAGACGCGATATCTTCCCGAATCGCGCGCTCAAGCTCCGCGCCGAATCGTGAACGCAGAATATGCAAGACCTCTCCTGCCGACAGCTCGACCACATCCTGCGGCAGGCACCACGGTAGAAACGAGCACCTCCCGGCCGCGTAGTCGTTCCTCAGCTCGACTGCGTGCTCGCGATAGTAGTCGCGAATCTCCTGGTATACGCGCGGCTGCGTCCCCTCGTGCTCCGTCATGCTCTCCATCGAGCCGCTACAGCGTGACAAACTCCACCTCATAGTCGCGCGTGATTACGATATCGGCAAACTCACGATGCGGCGCTATGATCTCGTGCTCGATCTGTAGCACCTCCTCGAGAAACGGCTCGATCGCTTCGCGGCCTCGCTTCTTGCGCGACTCCAGTGTCTCGAGCCGGTTGCGCGCGATGAAGACCCGGGCATCGACGTTCTTTAGCAGCGAGGTATAGGTACCCTCGGCCACCACAACCTGAACGCCCGCAAGACTCATGACCTCTTCCGAGACGCGGTCCTGTTCGTAGATAACGAGCGGCTTGGTGATCTCGTCGGCGCCCTCGATCGCGCTCTTGAGATGCTCGTCGAGCAGCTCGAGCTTGACCTCCTGCGTGCCGACCCAGCCGATATCCTTACGCCTGGTGGCGTCATTGGTCCTCGGCGGATGCACGAAGTAGTCGTCCTGTTGCAACACCATGCACCGCAGTTCGCTGTGCTTCTCGATCATCTCGGCGATCGCCGCGCCGGTCTCGGACTTTCCGCTTCCCGACTCCCCGGCGACGGTAACTACGTAGCGTCGCTCGTGCCGCCTGATACGCGGCAGCAGTCTCTCGGCGATCGCCTCGGCGGCTCGGTAGTGGTGGTCCTCGATAAGGATTACGTCGCCTTTCATTGGGCTCCCCGATTCTTATGGTACGGTAGCAATATCCGCAGTATAGCAGTATAGATGGGTTAGTAACGCGCCGTCAAATGGTAATTGCGTGTGCTTGATTTGCGAAGCGTTACTCAGGACTCGGCCCTCGTCTCAAGCGCTTCGGCGGCCGGGTCACCCCCGGCGTCCGCATTCGCGCGACGCAGTTGGCTCAACAGCACACCGCTTATAACGATCGCCATCCCCACCACCGTGCTCCAGCGCAGAACCTCACCGAGCACCAGCACGCTGAACACCGTCGCGAACACCGGCACGGTATTGGTCATCACATTCGCCTTGGTGGCGCCGAGCACCCGAATGCCGCGCCCGAGGAACACAAAGCTAACCGTTGACGGAAAAGCCCCGAGAAACAACAGCGCCCCCAGAACCTCCGGCGACGGAAGGCCCGCGCCGAGCAGCGAGCGTGCGTCGAACAGCGCCAGCAGCGGCAGAAACAACGCGAGGCCTATCATGTTCTGCCACGCCACAACCGTCAGCGAGCTATACTCGCTCGGCAAACGCCGCAGAGCGATCGCGTACCCCACCGCCGCGAGCACCGCGCCGAACACCAAGAAAACACCGAGCGGGTGCGCACCACCGGCCTCGCCGTCGGCGAGTACAATCAACACCACTCCGCCGACGCTCAAGAACGCGCCGAACACCGTCGCGAGCGTGATGCGCTCACGCAGCAGCAGAAAAGCGAAGACCGGGGTGACCACCGGGATCGTCGCCACGATGATAGACGCAACCGCGGGCCCGGCGTACAGCAAGCCGGTGTTTTCGCTTAGGAAATAGAGAAACGGCTGGAACAGCGCGATCACGAGAAACCCGCGCCCGTCGCCGCGCCGCGGGCGCTCCCAGGTACCGATGATGCGCGTCACCGCCGGCACGCGCGACAACGCCCCCAACAGCACCAGAGAGATCACGAGACGAACCACGATAATCGTGAGCGGCCTCAACTCGGTTAGAGCGAGCGAGGTAAACACGAAGCTGAGCCCAAAGAACGCCATCGCGAGCACGAGCTGCAGGTACACAACCGGTAGATTCACATCGCCGCTCGGGCGCTCGGTAGCGTGCCGTTGCTGAGCCGAATCGAGTTGAGTTACGTCGCGTTGAGTAGGGCGGTTATCGGGCGAGGCGTTCGACCGCACTGGTATGGTCCTCCGGAGGTCTTCCAAGCGTGTGAGCCATACAGCGTTTGTGCCACGGAAGCCGCGCGCAGCGCAAGAGGGCCTGCGCCCGTAGTTCCGCCCGCCGCGGCGCCTTTAGAGCGACCGGAATGCCTCCTCGGCCGCGGCGACGGTTTGCTCGATCTCGCCTTCGCCGTGGGCCGTCGAGAGAAAGCCCGACTCAAACTGCGACGGCGCGATGTAGACACCCCGGCGCAAGAGCTCGACAAAGAACCGTCCGAAGCGTTCGGTGTCGCAGGCCTGCGCGCTCGTAAGATCGGTGACCGGCTGCTCGCTGAAGAAGGTCGTGAACATCGATCCAACCTGTGTGGCATAGATCGGCACCCCGGCGTTCTCGGCGGCGCGCAGGATGCCCCAGCTGAGCCGCTCGCTGCGTTCGGACAGCTGCTCGTATACCCCCGGCTCGGACAACGCCGCGAGTGTCTCGTGCCCCGCCACCACCGCAAGCGGGTTTCCCGAAAGCGTACCGGCCTGGTACACCGCCCCCGCCGGAGACAGCAACTGCATTATCTCGCGCTTTCCGCCGAACGCGCCGACCGGCAGACCGCCGCCGATCACCTTTCCAAGACAGGTGAGATCGGGCGTTACGCCGTACAGGATCTGCGCTCCACCCCAAGCAACCCGAAAGCCGCTCATTACCTCATCGAAAATCAGAAGCGCCCCGTGGCGCTCGGTTACGCTGCGCAGTGCTTCGAGAAAGCCCGGCTGCGGTGGGATACACCCCATGTTGCCCGCAACCGGCTCCACGATCACGGCAGCAATCTGCTCACCCTCGGCGGCGAACAGCGCCTCAATCGCCTCGATATCGTTGTACGGACAGCTGCGCGTCGTGGCCGCAACGGCATCAGGGACACCGGGGCTCGTCGGCTCCCCGTGCGTAAGCGCCCCTGACCCCGCCTTGATCAAGAGCGGGTCCACATGCCCGTGATAGCACCCGTCGAACTTCACGATACGCTCTCGGCCGGTATAGGCGCGCGCCAGGCGCAACGCGCTCATCGTCGCCTCGGTGCCGGAGTTAACCAGCCGTACCTGCTCAACCGACGGGATCGCGTCTATGATGGTACGCGCGAGCTCGGTCTCGAGCTCGGTCGGCGTGCCGAACCCGGTGCCGAGGCGCACACGGCTTTGAATCGCCGCGACAACATCGCGATGCGCGTGCCCCAGAACGAGCGGCCCCCAGGATAGGACGTAATCGATGTAGCCGTTGCCGTCGACATCGTACATATACGCCCCGCGACCGCGCTCCATGAAAACCGGGTGCATCGGCACCGAGCCGAACGCGCGCGCCGGACTGTTGACTCCCCCGGGAATGTAACGGCTCGCGTCCTCGAATAACTCCCGTGACCTGTCCCAGTTACGCATCGGCAGCCTCCTCTTACTCTCGTACGTTGTTCTTCACTCGCTCTTCGCAGAAGTATCGCATGCTACTCTTCTTGAACTCACGGCGACTAAACAACACCCGGTGCGGATGTCCGCCGATCGCGGCGTCGATCTCGGCCACGCGCTCGAGACACTCCGCGCGCGTAGGGGCATGCACCATCGCGTAGAGGTTGTACGGCCAGCCCTCAGCAGGCCGACGACGATAGCAGTGCGTGACCTCGTCGAACTCGGCGACGCGCGCGCCGAGCTCATCGCTGCGCCGCTCGGGCAGCTGCCAAACTACCATACCGTTACCGCGAATGCCGGCGCGCCGGTGCGCCACCGCCCCGCCGACGCGCCGCAGATACCCGACGGCGCGGTAGCGCTCAAGCTCCGCGAGCAGCTCGTCGGCGCCGATCGCAACGCCGGCGGCGCTGCAGCGCTCGGCGAGCCGTTCGAACGGGCGCGTTTCAAGCGGCAGGCCGTCCTGCAGCACGCGGATGATCGCACGATCCCGGGCGGCGGGTGCCGCCCGGTCGCTGGGGGCCGCGCGGTCCGGCGATTCATCCCCCGGCGTTGGGCGCCCCGGCGTTCGACCCCCCTGCGAGAGGCGAAAGCGCACATCGATCTTAAACTGCCGCTCGATCGGAAGCTCTATCAGCCGCTCGACCCCATCGTGCCGCGTGATCTCGTTCACGGTAGTGGTGACCGATTCACGGTTCGGCGCCAACAGCGTGAACCAGAGGTTGAAGTCGTCCTCGCGTTCGTAGCTGTGCGTGACGCCGGGATACGAGCCCACCGCGCCCGCTACCGTCTCGAGCGCATTAGGGCGAACCTCCGCCCCGCAGAGCGTACCGGTGTAGCCGAGCGCGCGCGAGTCGAACACCGGCCCGATGCGGCGCAGCACCCGCGCCTGGAGTAGCGCACGCAACCGCTCTATCACCTGCGCTTCGCTCACGCCCTCACTCGGGCCCGCGGTACGCGCCTCGCTCGACACTGCCTGCGCAACGACGGCATACGGGCACGGCTCGAGCGGGATCCCACGCTGCACGCAGTCGAGCAGCGCGCGGTCGAGCTCGCTGAGCTTGCTGAGCTCGCCGCACCCATTGAGTTCGCTGAGTCTATCCGACACCGAACTCCTCCTCGCTCGCGCGATAGAGACACCACGGCTCCTCGGCCATGAAGTCGCCGTGATAATGCAAGGCCCGCGCGCGGCATCCACCGCAGCGATGACGATACTCGCACATCCCGCATCTTCCACCGTACTCCTCGGTCCGCAGGCGTTTCAACAACGGGCTGTTGCGCCAGATCTCATCAAACGGTTGTTCGCGCACGTTACCGGCGCTGATGTTCATATAAGCGCAGGGCTGAACGTTGCCGCTTGGGCCGATAATGCAGTACGACGTGCCGGCGAGGCAGCCCTTCGAGAACCGCGGCTTCATACCACGCTGCAGCGCGATGCGCATGAACTGCGGGGCACAGGTCGGCTTGATCTCTATCGGCAGCGTCTCGGCTTTGTCCATGAGCTTCTCGATCAGCTCCTCGTACTCCGCGGCGCGCAGCGAGCTTTCCTCTATACTCGCGGCCCGGCCGGTGGGCACCAGGAAGAACACGTGGAACGCGCGAGCGCTCTGCTCGAGCGCAAAATCGGCCATCTCGGGCACCTCGTGCCGATTCCAGTCCATCACGGTGGTGTGAATCTGATACGGCAACTCAGCCTCACGACAGGCCTGCATGCCGGCGAGCGCCTCGGTGAAGGCGCCTTCGTAGCGCCGAAGCGCATCGTGACGCGCCGGGTCTAAGCTGTCGAGGCTGATTCCGGCCGCAAGACAACCTGCGTTTTTTAGCGCACGCGCGCGGTCTGTTGAGAGCAAGCTTCCGTTGGTACCGAGCACCGGTCGCAAACCCAACCCGGCTGCGTGGCCCACGAGCTCTTCGAGGTCCGAGCGCATCAGGCATTCGCCGCCGCTGAAGATCATGATCTTGAAGCCCGCCGCGGCTATGCCGCCGATCATGGTTCGCGCCTCGACGGTATTCAACTCGCGCGGGGCAAGCGGGCCGGACTCGCGGTAGCAGTGGTCGCAGTACATATTGCATTCGTTGGTCGTGTTCCACGACACAATCATACTCGCTCCTTCACCCACGCAGCTCGGTTTCGTAATCGAGGTAGCAGGCCGGGTCGGGGGCCCAGAAATCGCCGTGCACCGACTCGGCTCGGGCGCGCAGATTACCGTTACAGACATCGAGGTAGGCGCAATCGGCGCAGCGGTCGCCGAGCAGCGCTCGACGATCGCGCAGGCCGGCGAGGATCGGGTGCGCCGCTTCACTCCAGATCCGCGAAAACGGCGTTTCGCGCAGATTGCCGAAGGTGTGATTCGGCGTGAACTGGTCGGCGTGCACATTACCGAGCCAGTCGACCCGGCCGATCGCGACGCCGCTACGGTTTCCACCGCTACGGCGCAACAACTCGAGCACGCGTGCCGCCCGCTCGGGGTCGCTCGCTCGCAGCTTGTGGTAGAGGTATACGCCGTCGCAGTGATTATCGACCGTCAGCACCTCGCGCGCCTGTCCGGTCTCAGCCATCCGGCGGCACCACTCGATGATGCGGTCCAGCGCGGCGCGCGTCTCGGCGTGCGAGGGCGCATCGGCGGTCATCTCGGCTCCTCGACCGGCGTACACCAGATGATAGAAACAAATGCGCGGAATATCCTCACGCTCCACCAGCGCGAAGATCCGATCGAGGTCCTCGAGATTGTCGCGACTCATCGTGAACCGCAGCCCCACTTTCTGCCCTTCGGCCTTACAGTTTCGAATACCGGCAAGCGCATCCTCAAACGCGCCGCGCCGTCCGCGAAAACGATCGTTGCGCGCGCCGATGCCGTCGAGGCTGATCCCGATATAGCTTACGCCGAGCTCGCGATACTCGGCCGCGCGCTCGCGCGAGATCAGCGTTCCGTTGGTCGAGATCGTACAGCGGATGCCGTGACCTCGCGCACGGCGAATGAGTTCCGGGAGGTCGGCGCGCAGCGTCGGCTCGCCGCCGGAGAGCAGCAACACCGGAACGCGATACGCCGCGAGGTCGTCTATAAAGGCCTCGGCCTCGGCGGTACTGAGTTCGTTCGGCGCGGGCCCGCCGGTCGCGGAGCAGTAACAATGCTTGCAGGAGAGGTTGCAGGCGCGCGTACAGTTCCAGACCACCACCGGCCCGTGATCGCCGTGCGTGCCGTGCCGCGTAGCCCCGGCGTCACGACCATAGCGCAGCGTGTCTCCGTAGCTCTCGGTCTCGAAAAGCAGCTTGCTCAAGCTAATCACGGGGCACCCCCGAGTGATAGGCTATCAACGCCTCAACCAGCCCTTCAAGGGTATACTCTGAGGCCTCGATGCTCGGCGGCACCCCGAGCTCGCGTGCGGTCTCGCTCGTGATCGGGCCGATCGAGGCAAACACAACTGCGTCCCTGAGCCGAACCACCTCCTCATCGCTGAACTGTGAAACGAAGTTACGAACCGTGGAGGAGCTCGTGAAGGTCACCACGTCGAGCGTTCCGGCTTCGAGGCGCTCGAGCACCGCTTCACGCGCACCGCCGACCGCAAAGGTGCGATACGCGTCTACCTGCTCGACCACCGCCCCGCGTTCGGCTAAGCCCTCGGCAAGCGCAGCGCGCGCGATATCGGCGCGCGGCAGCAGAAACCTACGCCCGCGCAGATCCACGCTCTTGCACGCGGCAAGCAGTGCCTCGGCTCGGTACTCGCGTGGAACGAAATCGGCGCGCAGCCCGTGCGCCGCGAGCGCCTCGGCGGTCTTCGGCCCGATCGCCCAGATCTCGCAGCCGGCGAACGCGCGCGCATCGCGCGCGAACTGCTCGTGTAACCGCGCCAACACCGCCTCGACGCCGTTGACGCTCGTAAATGCCACCACCGCGTACTCGCCGAGGCACGCGAGCGCGCGGTCGAGCGGCGCGTACTCCGCCGGCGGCCGGATCTCGATCGTGGGAAACTCCAGCGCCTCGGCGCCTTCAGCGCGGAGCCGACGCGAGAGCTCCCCGGCCTGCGCGCGCGCGCGCGTCACGAGAATCCGCAGGCCGGATAGGGGACGAGACTCAACCCACGCGAGCGTCTCGCCAAGCGACGCAACCTCGCCGACGACGACCACCGCGGGGCTACTCAGCCCGGCCTCGCGGACACGCTCCGCCACATCCTGCAGCGTCGCAAACAACGAGCGCTGCGACGCACGCGCGCCGTTCTCGATGACCGCAACCGGCGTCTCGGAGGGGCGCCCGTGTTGGGTTAGCATAGTGGTGATCTCGGCAAGCCGTCCCATACCCATGAGAATCACAAGCGTCTCGTGCGCGGCGGCCAGGCGAGCCCAATCCACCTGCGTTTCGAGCTTCTCAGGGTCTTCATGACCGGTGACGACGGTCACACCCGCGGCAAGTTCGCGGTGGGTAACCGGCACCCCGGCGTACGCGGGTGCCGCAAGCGCCGAGGTTATCCCGGGAACGACCTCGAAACGCACGCCCGCTTCGCGCGCGGCAAGCGCCTCCTCTCCCCCGCGCCCAAACACAAACGGATCGCCACCTTTGAGGCGAACAACGCGCGCACCGGCCTCGGCCCGCCGCACCAGCAGCGCGTTGATCTCGTCCTGCGACATGCTGTGATGCTCGGGGCGTTTCCCGACATAGATGCGCTCCGCCTGCCGGGCGTACTCCAGAACCGCGGGGTCTACGAGCCTGTCGTACAGCACCACATCGGCGCGCTCGAGCACCTCAACCGCGCGACAGGTCAGCAAGCCGGGGTCACCCGGGCCTGCACCAACGAGCGAGATCAGCCCGCGCTCGCGCTTTACGCCTCCGCCGGGGGGAGATTTCGTATCGCCCTTCATCCGTTCTCCACCTCGCGTCTTGCCGCTTCGAGGATTTGCTGAGCTCCGGCTTCGATCAGGCGTTCGGCGAGCCTGCGCCCAAGCAGCTCCGGATCGGAAGCAGAGCCGAGATCGCGATCGCGAAGGATGCGAGCGCCGTCGAGCGACGCGACGAATCCGGTGAGCTCCACCGTTCCGCGGTGCGCGTCGAACACGCCGTGCGCGCCGAGCGGCACTTGGCAGCCGCCCTCCAGCCGCGCAAGGAAGGCGCGCTCGGCGCGCACCTCGGCATCGGCGCCGCGATCGATCAAAACCGCGAGCACCTCGGTTAAGCGCCGGTCGGCGGCGCGCGTCTGCACCGCGAGTGCCCCCTGCCCAACCGCCGGAATGAAGCGCGAGGGCTCGAAATACTCCGACACCTCGTGCTCACGACCCAGCCTCACGAGCCCTGCGGCAGCGAGAACCGCCGCATCCACCACGCCGTCCCGCACCTTTGCGAGCCGTGTCTCGAGGTTCCCGCGTAGGTTGACCACCTCAAGATCGGGGCGCAGATGCCGCAGCAGCGCCCCTCGCCGAAGGCTACCGGTCCCGACTACCCGGCCGGGTGCGAGCTCCGCGAGGCGCTCGCCGCTGCGGGACACGAACGCATCGCGCGGGTCGGCACGTTGTGGAATCGCCGCGATCACGAGATCCGGCTCCAAGACCGAAGGTAGGTCCTTCATGCTGTGCACCGCTACCGTTACCTCGCCGTTTCGCAAAGCCTGCTCGAGCTCGCCGGTAAACACTCCGACACGCCCGAGCTTCACGAGACTGCTGTGGCGGTCGCGGTCGCCGTACGTCACGATTCGCTCAAGACGCGCGTTACAGCCGGGCCGAAGCTCGCGCACCCGCGCCGCAACCCAACTCGCTTGGCGCACCGCGAGTTCGCTCCCGCGTGTGCCGATCACGAGTTCGTCGCGCAAAGACGCCTCATCCACAACCGACCTCGGGCTCAGTCTGCGATTTGGCGCCGGTCTCCGAACCGGAGGCTGCGCGCGACTCGGAAGTGAACTGCGACTCGAGTTCAGGCGCAAGCCCAAACAGCTCGACCGCCACCTCGGCGTAGAGCCGCGCCTCGCCGCGCGCGTCCTCGGCGCTCTGGCGCTTGAGGCAACTAATCGGGCGATTTACGAGTTGCTTGACGATGCCTTGCCCCATCTCACGCAACACCTGCCTCCGGCGCTCTGTGGTCTCGTCTTCCGGTCCGGCCCCGAGCCGATTCAAGGCGCGTTGGACCTCGCGCTCCAGCACCTCTTCCCCACGCTGCTGCAGCGCCGCCACCGTCGGCACCACCCAGCGCGACTCGAGCCACGACAAAAATCGCGGTAGTTCCTCGTTAACGAGTTTTTCGGCCTGCGCGAGGTGTTCGGCGCGCGCGCGGCGGTTCCGTTCGGCGATCTCCTTGAGATCGTCGATCGCGTACAGTTTGATCCCCGGCAACTCGGCCGCCTCACGGTCCACGTCGTGCGGCATCGCCAAATCCACAACCACCAACGGCGTGGCGCCGCGCGACTGCGCCGCCCCGTGAAGCGCATCGAGCTCGAGGACTCTCCCCGGCGCCCCGGTAGCGCTAATCACGGCGTCGGCCTCGAGCAGCGCATCGGCCGGCGACTCAAGCGAAACCGTTTCCGGTCGCGGGGCACCGAACCTTGCCACGATATCCTCGGCGAGCGCCTGCATCCGCTCAGCGCTCCGGTTGACGATGGTAACGCGCTTCAAGCCGCGCGCGCGTGCATTCTCAATCGCAAGGCGAGCCATCTCGCCCGCGCCCACAACCACGAGCGACCGCTCCGCGAACAGCGGCAGCTCGGCGGCGCAGAGCTCCACCGAGAGCGAGCTCAACGAAAGCGGATACCGGCCGATCGAGGTTTCGGTGCGCACGCGCTTGCCGACGCGAATCGCCTGCAAGAACAACTCATTCAAGACCGCGCTGCCGGTACCCGCACCCAAGGCGGCGGCATAACACTCCTTCACCTGTGCGAGAATCTGGTCCTCGCCGAGCGCGATCGAGTTCAACCCGGCCGCGACACGATAAAGATGACGAGCAGCGTGCGTTCGCGTTCTTACGTAAAGCTCCGGACGCAAGGCCTCAACCGAGACGGCGCAGCGGTCGGCGAGGACCGCGGTCAGCGACTCGAGTCCCGAAAGGCGTTCACGGAGGACCGCGTAGATCTCAAAGCGATGGCACGTACTGAGAACCGCACACGACTCCACAGCCGAGCTGCGCCGCAGAGCGCGGAGCAAGCCCGCGAGCTCATCGCGCGCAGGGGCGGCGCGTTCGCGGAGGGCTTCAGGAGTTGTTTCATGATTCATTCCGACTACAGCGATCAACATCGACTACAACTATGACCATAACCGAGGAACACGGAAATCGCAATACGCGCTTCGTGGTGTCTGAGTGAAGTGACGACACCGTGGTGCAGCAGTGCGCAGAGCCGCTTCCCCGCTTCAGAGGGGCCGAATTAAACTAACGATCCGTATTCCCTTATCGGTCGATCGCAAGATGCGTGTTTGTACCCAGGCACAATCGGTGGTAGAATACTGGCTGCGCCGGTTGGTCCGGCAAACGAGTGACAAGGAGTGCGCTATGCAGCTGAGTCAGGAAACCGAGAAACTGCTCCTCGAAGCCTCGCGTCCCGGGAAATGGGTACCCGACGAGTACGATGTGGGCTTGGGCGATATTATGGTGGACTGGCGTCAGGCCGAGCACGCCGACATCGGCATAGTAGGCATACCGTTCGACACCGCGGTTACCGGCCGCCGTGGGTGCCGGTTCGGACCTGACAGCATCAGAAATGCCCTTATATTCTCGGACGTGTACGAACCCGGCCTCGATATCGATCTCTCACGCGACTTCACCGTGACCGACTTCGGGAACATCGATGTCCTGGTTACCGATGTTTTGGGAACGCACGCGCGCGTGGAGCAGGTCCTTACCGAGATATTCAAGACCGGTGTGACTCCGGTTATCATCGGTGGAGATCACTCGCTCGCCTATCCTGATGTCTGCGGGTTGCTCAATAGCGTCGAGGGCGACGTGGGTGTGATCAATATCGATGCGCACCTCGACGTCCGGGTCTCTCATCACGGAGAGGTGTCGAGCGGTACTCCTTTTAGAAGACTGCTCGAGCGTGCTGAGAAGCCACTCAAACCGCAGCACTTCGTCGAACTGGGAACAAACGGGTGGCTGAACTCCCGCTACTACATGGACTATTGCCGTGAGACCGGGATTCGCGTGATCCCCTGTAGGGAGGTTCACAAGCGCGGGATCGAAGCTACCGTCAACGAGGCGCTCGAGCGGGTCAGCGACGGAACCGATGCCGTGTTCCTGAGCTTCGATATCGATGCTCTGGACCTTGCGCACGTGCCTGGGACTAACGTCCCGGGAGTCGGCGGGCTGAGCTCGCAGCAGGCGCTCGAAGCGGTCTGGATCATCGGACAACATCCGCTGTGCCGCGGGATAGATCTGGTGGAGGTGGCGCCGGCGCTCGATGCAGCGGGAGTAAGCTCGATGATGGCGAGTGCCCTCCTGATGCAGTTCATGGGTGCGACGAAAAAGCGCCGCGACGGATGAGCTGATGTCGGGCGGTCGGGCAGGCTCACGGCAGGCCGAACCGCC
>Ga0207421_10003506_pt1 | contig 18664 bp, 16 predicted proteins | sample SodLakKL_010_SED_4_FD_187542 | JGI IMG/M metagenome (GOLD analysis project Ga0207421, IMG submission 187542) | Alkaline sediment microbial communities from Lake Tanatar, Kulunda Steppe, Russia - 8KL_010_SED (SPAdes) (version 2) | ecosystem: Environmental > Aquatic > Non-marine Saline and... | reverse complement strand
CTACTTCCAGAAGTTCCACTACTTCCAGAAGTTCCACTACTTCCAGAAGTTCCACTACTTCCAGAAGTTCCACTACTTCCAGAAGTTCCACTACTTCCACTACTTCCACTACTTCCAGAAGTTCCTGATAATCCACTACTTCCAGAAGTTCCAGATGAACCACTACTTCCAGAAGTTCCACTACTTCCAGAAGTTCCAGATGAACCAGGTAATCCTCCTCCAGTGGCTTCTGTACTATCCCATTTTTCACCATCAAAATATAATAAATGATTAAATTCAGGTGATATATCATCATTTACATCAATTAGATCTTTTAATTTATGGACATTACTAGTCCCTTTTTTTAATTCATTCTCTTCTGCTGGTGTAATAGCTTTTTCGATATCACTAAGTGGTATATTTTCTTTTTCTGCAAAACTTTTAACTTTTAAAAATTTAATTTTTTTTGCTTTTACAAGAAGTGGAATTATTTTTGAATGGCTTACTTTTTCTCGAGTATAATATTTTAATACATCTATTTTCTTACGAGGTTTTATAGTAGGAACAAGTGGGAGATCACCTATGTTAATATTTTTATTTGTTAAATTAACTACATACCAAGATTCTCTATAATTCTCATTTGTGCGGACTTGCAATTTTAATCTTCCTTTTTAGTTGTCCCAATATTTATTGATCCACTTCCAGTATTAGTGATATTTATACTTGGAGGTGTTAAAGGATGACCTTGTTGATGTGGTAATCTATTCCCGTAAATTGAACTTCTCCAATCTTGTTCACCTTCTAAATATTTAGCAGCTTCTAAAGACCTACTTGGTGTAACATTTTTTCTATCTATATCTATATATCTTAAAGATTCCCTTGCCATTCCTTGTAAAGTAGGACCTGGAATTTCTTCATCTTCATATTCAACTTTTAAATCTTCAATAAGATTAACACATCTATTATATGTTTTTACAGCTCTTTTAGTTTCTTCTTTAGGGTATTTCCATGATTCAGAATATAATGGAAAAGATTGCATGTCATTAAAAAAATTAACATTAAGAACAATTCTTTTTTTTGATTCTGTTAATTGAACTTTACAATTATATCCATCTGAGCTCACCACATCATTGAAATCAGTTTTATGACCTTTACTCATATAAGACAACTTCACGATTGGATTTTTCTTGCAGAAGTTAAAGTTTTTTGCAAAAAGAAGTTTAATGCTATTTTTTTGTATTTTATACCAGTTCATTTTTTTATGTTTTAATATATTATATTATAATATATTATTTTCTAATTTTAATGCTTATTTCCTTGTTTAATTATTTTGATTATTTGATTTTACATTTGCCTATTATCAATATCAAAAGCTTTAAGCACTCCATTTTCATCATAACCAAGATTTTCAGGTCGAATATCTGATGCTTCTATGCCTAATCTTCTATATTCTGTATTAATATCTTCAATTGCATTAATAAAATCTGTTAATTGTTCATATGTTATTTTATTTTCAGGACTTAATTCATCTTCGTCAAGATATTCAATATATTGTATTGGCAATCCTTGTTCTTGTAAAATATCTTGTAATTGATGAAATTTATATTCTATAGAAGGGTCTATTTTTAATTTTTCCTGCAATATAATATGTTGACTATTTATTGTTTTTACATCATATATTTTTGCAAAAGCAGTTTCTTTTCCAATTAAACTTTTTGCTATTGAAGCTTCACTATCAGAATTTGTAACTTTTATAATTTTCCCATCAGGAATTTCATAAGCTTCTCCAAAATCACCTTTTCCTATAAAATTTAAGGATTCTGGATTTACTCCTATAGATTTTGCATAAATTTCTTCAGGTCTTTCATATTGTGCTAATTTATACCAATTCATTTTCATTTTAATACTTTCCGATAAATATAAAGGGATATGTTCTATTTATTCTAAATTAATAATAGAAATCCTTATTTTATTTTAGAAATGGGGGTAATATGATAAATTTATTAATCTGCCTTATTATTTCAGTATTGTCGGCATTAGGAATGGCTATTGCATTAGTTGAAAAAGGGGACACTTATCCAATTCGGAAACCTAAAATTATTTTAAAATTATTTTTAAGAAAATATATTTCAAAAGATTTTTCTAGGGTTGTAAATTGCACAACCTGTACTTCAATGTGGACTACACTTTTTTCAGATATATTTGTAGGATTATTTAGTCTAATTTTATTTGATAATTTTTATTTTTTATGGCCATTAAGTGGTTTTATAACACTATCTTTTGCATGGTTTATAATAGAATTTCTTAATGCTATAGATAGGAATGAGTAAAATGTTTATTAAAAAATATTTATTAAAACTTTTTTTATATTGTTTTATATTATCTATTTTAATAGGTTGTAATGGAATAGACATAGAAACTAGCTCAATTACAAGAGACTTAGAAGAAAGCTCTGAAAAATTAGAGACTGGTTTATCAGAAATAAGACAATCTTCTGATACTATTAAGGATAAAACAAATATTATTTATGATTTAGCAGAAAGTCCCTTTACAGAAGGTGAATCTTTAAAGATAAAACAAGAAGCATCATCTATATTATCAGAGTTAGATAATATTTATATTAACTTAGATAATATTGATGTAGTAAATGAATCTTTACATAATATTATAATAGATGTAAAAGATATTGATAAACAAGTTGCTCGTTTAGAAAGAGAAAGAGATGAAGCTTTAAAACAAGCATCATCTACAATGCAAAAAATACTTCAATCTTTCGTAGTAGTGTGTGTTATAGGTTTTGGTATATCAATAGCAATATTTTTCTTATTTTCTCCTCAGATTGGATTAGGTGGAGCTATAGGAACTATTGCTGCTATGTCTTTAGCACTTACTGTTAGTGAATATCTTTTAGAAATAGCTTTAGTGGGATTTGTTTTATTTATTGCTGGAACTGTTTATTTTGTTTACCAAATGATAAAACAAAGAAAGACTATTAAAGAACTTATATTTACTACTGAATTATCAAAGATTCATATGCCTAAAAAAGAAAAAGATAAAATGTTTGGGACTAAAAATCACAAAGGAGAAGTAGATTTAATACAAAGCAAGGGGACAAATAAAATTGTTCAAAATGAAAAGAAAAATCTACCTAAACTTTGGGATTTTGCAAAAGAAGAACATGATAAGCATTACCCTGAATAATATATTTTAGGTGTATTAGTTCTGAAAGAAATTTGGATCATCTATAGCAAGCAGTGTGCTTTTTGCTCCTAACCTTGTTAGTGCTTTATAGTATGATTTTGATAGATGGTCACTAGAATATTCATGCCCTAATTCATGGATAGTTATATCAATTACTTCTTTTAAATTTTCAGGGAAGTCTTCAAAAAATCTTTTACCTAAAGCATTATAATTAAAAGTTAAAACTCCATTATTGTACCATGCTGAATAATTATTATTGATTTTTATTATTTCAACTCTGATATTTCTATCAGTTAATCTTTTAGCATATTGCTCAATAAAATTAACAAACTTTTTTTGTTTAGAGGTTAATTTAGACCAGTCTAAAGGCGGTATTCCGTCAGGGCTAGATAATATTTTATCTGATGGAGTAACTTGTCCAGCGGGTTTAGCAGCCCCTGCCTTCTTTACATTATCCCATTCGTTTTTAGATAATGATTTTCCTGGTATCACTGTATAACCTTGAGATACTGCTTTCTTGTTTGATTCAGGGTCAGAGGGGTCAAATATTACTCTTTTCTTTCCATATCGTAAGTCTAAAGATTTTTTTATTGCTTCATTTTCGCAATCAGGATCTGATAATGCATCTTTAACCCAACTTTCATTTATATCATTTTCTTCAACTATATCATAGGTGTTATTAAATACAAATGTTCTTATTTTTCTTAAATAAGCAGGGGTTACATTATCTCTATCCATATTTAATAAAACTTTTTGATGAACATTTACATGAAATTTATCTCCTGTTTCAACAACAGGTATCCCCATTTCATATATATATCCTTTTTCATTTTTATCAGGAATATGTATATCAACTTTGGTTTTTCTAATTGTTCTTTTTAAATTACCTACTTCATCACTTATTTCTGTTGGTAAACTTGCAGTAAAACTTTTTACAGGTTCTTTAATTCTAAGTGGTTCTCCATTAAATACTGTTTTAACATTAGATGGAGGTAAAAGACTGTCGATTGATTCTATCATTTCCTTAAATTCATCTTTTGTAACTTTTATTATTGCAGAAAACTCAGAACCTTTATTTCTCTTTTTTCGTATATTTTTCCTTGTTCCATTTGCTTCAAATTTAACTCCTCCTGTAGTGGTATGCACAATAGCACTTTCGCAAAGTGCTAGCACTAATTTTTCTCCTATATTAAATCGCCCTCTTTTAGTAGGATCTTTTTTCTTAACTGATTCTGCAAACAAAGTAAAAGCGTGTGTTATGTCTATAAAACCCTGTGGATCATCATCTATAACAGTAATTTTAGCAGCTCGTCTATTTTTAATCATTTCTACATTAACATCAACTTGAGTTATTTGCTGATCCCAAGCATTTTGTATCAATTCAAATAAAACGAAAGACTTCCCTCGTTTGTTTAGTAATTTTGCTAAGCCTTCTTTATTTACATCAAACCATTTTTCTGCCATAATTCAAATCTCCATATTATTTTCATTTTACCTTATTATACATATGTTTTTTTATTTTTGCGAACTTTGTTAAAATATGCATTTTTAGGCTAATAATGCACATTATACCATAATTTGGCATTTTGTCAAGTAAAAATTAAACAAGGTATGAGAATAAAAATAAATAGTCTGATATCTTATTAACATAATAAAATATATTATCATTAATGATATCTTCTTGTTTTTTTAATGCAACTAATCTTCTTTCCATTGTGCGGACAGTGGTTCTTGCGACATCTGTTAAAGCAGATGGAATGGTTCCACCAGGTATCTTAAATCCATTTTTAACATTCCAATTATCTTTTGCAATTTTATTTTCTGTCTTTATTATCAACTGTTCGATATCTTTAACATCTTTTTTCTTAATCCGATTTTCTAATAATATAACAGATGATTCTTTTATCATTATTTCAGAGGCAGCGGAATAGAGTTTCTTTTGTATTTTTTCTAATATTTCAATTTTATTTTCGTCTTTGATATAGCTTTTTAAAAGCCCTATTTGAGCACAACTACTATCTATCCATCCTATAGTTTCTATTTTCAAGTCATCTTTAGAGATATTCATAGACTTTTTCCTATTTTTTAATATTCTTCATATGATTTTTCTTCAATGAAATTTGATTTTGTAATATTGTTTATTTTATTTTTGATATGAAATCTTTCATCGTTTGTATAATATACTTTTCTTGCTAAATCAATAAATTCATTATCAAATTTTCTTTTTGCTTCTAACTCTCTTAACCTATCTTCAATATCCCATAGTTTTAAATTTATATTTTTTAATAATTGAAAATATTTATCTTCAACTTTAATATTCATTTCTTTTAAACATGGAAATATGCTTTCTAATTCCTTATTTACATTTTTTAATTTATTTGTATCTTTTAACTTTTCTTTTTTTATAAGTAAAATTGTAATTTTATCAACTATTTCTCCATTGGAAACTTCTATTTTCATGTTTTTCTCCTTATTTTATTGATTGATTCTGTGACCATATCTGGTGTAATTTTTTTAGAACATTCAAAATCTTTTTTTCTTGGGCACCAATTCCAATCTCCTTTATCAAAATCTAAATTAGGATCATTAAAACAAGAATTACAGACATCAGGATTGAATATTCTCTCTATCCCTTGTTTAGGTTCAAAGTCTGGACCTGTAAATCCAGAAATTATAATTGTCGGTATATCCATTGCCCAAGATATCCATGATAATCCAGAACTTATTGTTATATGCATTTCACTATATTTCAATATATTCATAGTTTCTTCTATACCTAATCCATGTTTATCTATAATTCCTTTAGGATAATAATTTCCCATATAGCCATCTTCTTCTTTAGATATCATAACAACTTTATACCCATTTTGCAATAGATAATCAGTTATTTCTTGCCATCCATTTGGATAGTTCCAATATTTTGTTTGACATGTTGAATGAATACTTATACAAACATATTTTTCTGGTATCTCTCTATCTCCTTTAGGAATAGTTATTTTTGGTTTGATTTCTTTAAAATTTAATCCTAATATATCTGATGCTGTTTGTTGCAAGGGAATAGTTTTGTAATTATTTGGATTTTTATTTGGGTCCCATGGTAAAAACCACCCAATGTTATATATTTTTTGTAAGTTATGAATGACTGATCCTGGTTCAACAAATTCTATTTCAGGATATTCTTTTTTAAATAAATTATTCCAGAATGTTGATAAAACCATATCGCAATTATGTATGCGTCTATATTCTTCTACATAGGGCATCCATGCAATAGTGTCTCCTAGCGATTTACTTTTAAAAGAAATGAGAACTTTATTTTTTTCTTTTTTGTCATAAATTTTATTTTCCCAATTTTTAGAAATTAATCTGTCATCTGCAAATTTAAATTTAGTTTGTTCTATATCTTTTTGATCAATAGTTATATATCTTTTAGTTTCATTAAGATATGCTATTATTTTATTATGTATTTTTTCTTTAAAAGTCACATAAGTAAAACATTTTGAAGATAATAGATCATTATAATATTCAAGATTTTCATAATTTATTTTAATATTTACACTTTCATCTCCGTCATTTATAATAAAAAGAACATTTTTATTATTTATAGTTTCGCCTACATGAAATCTTATATTGTATAGATTCTCTGTTTGTATCACATTAGATTTTTTTATTATTTCTGATTTTTCTTTATTTGTGCAAATAAAGATATTTTCTTTTGAATCTTTATAAAGAATTAATCTTTTCATCCATATCTCAAAGGGTTCATCGTATTGTACAGATAATTTTTTAGCAATTTCTTTTCCAAATTGTACATACTCTTTATAAGAAAAAAATCTTGGAATTATATTATCCATCCATTTTATATCAAAACTAAAAATATTTGTATTAAAACCTTTTGTTGTATCATAAGGAATAAAATATGCCTTTTTTTGAATCTTTTTACAAATATTTAAATATTTTTTTATATCTATTACTGTATCAGATTCTATATAATGAATAATTTTATAGTTATCTTTTAAAATAGAGCAAGCATTTTTCAAAGAATGTAAAATATCTACAGGTTGATATTTTCCGTCTTTAAAGGGGGCTATTATTTTAAAATAGTTAGGAACTTCATACCAATATGATACAATAGGATGGTCTTCATCTTTACTTAATATATTATTTTCTTTATCACATATACAAAATTCAACACTATTTTGAATTTCAAGAGATATGGGATAATGAGAAACAATACAAATTTTAAACCCTAATTTTTTTATTTGTTTAATTCTATCTTTCAGAATATCTTCTTTAAATTTATTATCTGGATAAGTTCCTATTACAAAAATCTCTTCTGAAGATTTATAATTTTTATTATTCATTAATGTTTTATTTCTAAATATAGTATCTTGTTTTTCTTTTATTTGTTTTGTATTTATTAAACTGTTTTCTTTTATATCATTATTAATTTTTTCTTTTTCATTATTTATTATTTTATTAATAAAATAATTATTTATTTCCCTGTTTTTATCTTCATTATATTGATATGTATCTGCTATTTCTTTAAAAATAAAACGATAAACTTTTCCATGTAACAACCAATATATATGTAGATCTTTTTTCTCAAAAAAAACATCTACATCTTTAAATGTTTTAATTATCGATCTATCAAAGTTTAAAATAAATTTTTTATTAAAATGTTCTTTTGCTTTATTTTTCCATAATAAAACATTTATAATAGATTCATCACCAAAAAAATTATCTTGATTTTTAAATATTTCTTCATCAGATATAATTTTTAAAGCTTCATCCCAAAAAGGTTTAGTTTTTTTATTATAATAGAAAAAACATGATTGTCTATAATAATATCTTTCATATTTATTTATTAAATTTAATTTATTTATTAACCACCATTCTAAAGTTTTAGTTTCATCATATCCATTTTCTGTCCAAGGATTCCCTTTGTCTCCATACATCATAATTCCATGTTCATATTCAGGGAGAATAGGATACTCTAATCCTTTTTTTGCTGTTTTAAATATGTCGTCAATATTTTTATTAGGAAATGTATCTGAATCTAAATATACAAATTCATCAAAATTTTCTTTTAAAGACATGTTTATAGCTTTTATCTTATTAATACATGTATATATAATTTTGTTATAATTATTTTTTATCAAATGATTTTTATTATAATTTTGATATTCTAATAAATTATCATCATTAATTCTTCTCCAAATTACATTTTCAAAATGATCTGATGGTGAAAAATTGATAGTGTATACTAAGACATTGTATTTTGAAAACTTATCAAGTAAGATTAAAACATTTTTTACATATGTATAATATTCTTCATCACAAAATAAAACATAACATTTTTTATTATTTCTTTTTTTATTAAATGATTCAATAAAAGAATTTATACTATTATTATTATAAATAATCTCATTATTTTTTTTTATAGATTCTTGTATTCTTTCTTTTTTTGTAGGTGTGTCCCCAGCTGCATGATATATATAATGTATATTATTAATATCATCAGTTTGAAATTTATAAGGAAGAATTTGGAAATTCTTTGTGTTAAATATTTCTGATAAATCTTTTGTTGAGTTATTAATTAAATTATAATAATCTTCATTAAATTTATAGGTATTTATTATTTGGGGTCTTATATACATCTCATCTAAAAGCCCCTGTTCATGCCAATATCCTTTTTTATATTGCCCTTCTCTCCATTTGTTTGATTGTTGTATTAAATTTTTAAATACATTTATGCTGAAATCTGTATTTTTTATTAACACAAATCCTGTATTTGTTGTTGTTAAAGTATGACTATAATTTTCTACATTTAAACATTTTGTTATGGTTATATCTTTCTCAAAAAAGTATTCTAATTTTATATTTTTTAAAAAAACAGCATCAGCATCTATCCAACATATATAATCATAATTTTTAATATTCCTTATTATAGCATCTATCTTTATCCATGTGGGGGTATAATATTTATTTATTTTTTCAATTTTATATTCAATATATTTAAAATCATAATTATTTTTTTTTGCATATTTTTTATTTTGTTCTAATGATAAATGAAAATAATCATTTTTCCCATAATTATTCCATGGGATACAATCTGTATAAGCACTTAAAATTAAAATATTATTATTCATCAAATTTTCCTTTTATTATATAAATATGTCTAAAATAATGAAAAAAATAAAATTCATCTATATGTCCTTTTACTTTTAATAGTAAATCATCAAATTCTTTTTTAAAATAATTATTAATTTCATTCTTATCAATAGTAAAATCATCTAAAAAACAATATATTAAAAAATTAAAGTTATTATGATTTAAAATTTTTAATATTTCTATTTTTTGGTTTTTATTTAATTTATTCCATATAACAATTAAATTATTTGTGTCTGGATCATTTATTTTTATTTTTTTATCATAGTATAATTCTTTAATTTTTTGAATTTGTACTTCATTAGTATTTGTTATTATTGAAATATCTTTTTCTTCTTTAAATGAATAAAAAGATAAAGCATTTGTCTCAAGCCAAATATCATCATAATAATTAATTGCTTTAAATTTTTTATTATTTTCTTTATATTTATTTATAGCATATAATGCATTTTCATTATATCTATTATATTCTTCTAATGGCATTTCAGAGCTATCGGAATCTCTTCTATTTATCGCTTTATACAAATTTCTTGGAATAGTTAAATGGTCTCCATAATATAATGAACTAAATAAAAAAAATGAATCTGTAGATGTTTTACAATTCTTAGATATTAAAAATGAATTATTGTTATTCTTCCTAAAACAACGAGCAGTTCCATACATATTCCAACTATGATAATATGTCCATATCTCATTATATGATAATTTAGTTCTTTTATAAAAATCTTCAATAAAATCTAGATCAGGAGGTGATTTAAAAGTAGAAATTCTTTCTAAATTTCCATTTTCTGAAATAACTTCATAATCACAGAAAATAGAAGAAACATTAGGAAATTTATTAAAATAATAATTATAAATTTCTAATATATTATGGTGTAAAATATCATCTGAATCTAAGTCAAAATAATAATCATAATTGATTGTATTAAATAAATTTTGATATAAATATAATTCTCTTTTATATTTTACATCATAATATAAGATATTAGGATGGTTTATTTTTTTTATTTCTTGTTTTAATAAATCTTTACAATTGTTGGTGCTAAAATCATCTCCTACTATTAATATCCAATTCTTATAAGTTTGTTTTAATATATTATTAAAAGTTTGTTTTATATGATCTATCGTATTATTATAAAAAGAACACACAATTAAAAATTTTCCATTCTTTTTATTTGTTATATCTATATTTTCTAATTTATGAACATCTAAATTTAATTGTTTTTTTATTATATATTCTTCAACATTAATTTCTTCTATTAATTTAAAATTATTATATTTTTTATATTGACTAGTATTATAACTATTACTAGAAATTATATCCATTCCCCATGATAAAGCTTCTTTTATTACTATTGGATTTAATTCTTTTTTTGATGGGAATAAAAATAAATCCATACAAGACATAAATTTATCAACATCATCTCTTTCTCCCCATAATATACAATTTTTATTGTTTAATTTTTCTTTTCCTATATCACATTCATTTAAAAAACAAGTATTCCCAATAAAGTGAAAGATAATATTCTTATTCTTAAATTCTTCAGCCATATCATATATATATTTTTGATTCTTATTAGGGTGTATTAATCCAACATTTAATACATGTAAATAATTAGGATCTAATCCTAAAAATTTTAATGCATTATCCCTATTTGGCCTTTCTTTTTTCTCTATAGGATACTCCCAAATATTTTTAGGAATATCTATATGTTTTGTTTTTTCAACATGATATTCAGAACAAAACAAAAACTCATCTGGAATGTATTTTTTTTCGTTAAAACTAATAGAATTATTATGACTACTTTCTATTATTTTATATTTTCTGCTATTATCATACAAATATTCTAATATATTATTAGGAATTTTTTTATATTCATATCCTTCAGGAGATTCTGACATATAAATTACATTTGGATTATATTCTTCTATTATATTAATTAATTTTTCTCTTTTTCTTATATATATATCATCATTATTCCAATCACTAATGTCTCCTAATGTAATTAAATTTTCTTCTCCTATAATGTTTTTTATTTTATTTTTTTGAATAATATATTCATAAGAATGATTTGTAAATTCAACTACTTTTATTTCTTCATATTTATCTTTTATATGTTCTATGTATTTTAATAAATATTGAGGCATACCTCCTGTTGATAGGTGAGGAGATATTATTAATAATGAATTTTTATTTTTTTCTAAAAGTAATGGTCTTTTTTCCCATTTTTCATTTCTAATTTCTTCATAATTTAAATGAGGGTCATAATCATTTTTAGAAATAAAACAATTATGCTCTAAATGTTGTATAATATCATTATAAACATCTTTATTTTCACTTACTTTTTTTGGTTTTATAATTTCATAAAATCTTTCATAAACTCTATCCCAAAGTTCATCAAAATTTTTTGCTATATATTCGTCGTCTACTATAATTTTTTTTTCTTTTAAAGCCTTTTGAATCATTGATTTCTCATGCACTCTATAAAACATCAAATAATCATGGATAATTTTATATTTCCCCTTAAATATATCAAATATTAATATAGCCTCTATATCATCAGCGAATGTATTTTTAGGAGGATATTTTTTAAATATTTTTTTTGCAAACTCTTTTTTGTATGAAATCCCTTTTGCTAAAATGCCTCCTCCAAGTATTTTTAACTTCATATTATTTGGATGGTTTTTTTCTTGAGGATAATAATGATTTAATCTCTCTACTTTATTTTTATTATTGTTTTGAAAATTTATAGCATTATTTAAAACAAAGTCCAAATCTTTGTCTCTTTCATATTCTTTATAAATTTTATCTAAATACTCATCTGATGCTATATCATCGGCATCAAAATATACAATTACATTTCCATTTACAAAATTATAACTATCCCAAAAATCTAAAAAATTATAAATTTTTTTATAGTGAACATTTTTATTATAAGTTTGAATTTTTTTTATTTTATCATAAATATCATCAGTGGATTTATGATCAAGGATCCACATCTCAAAATCTTGAAATGTTTGATTTTGAAAAGAAAGGTACATTTCATCAAAAAAATGACTCATATCCCTTATGCGTGTAACGATGGAAAAAAATGGATTATCATTCATTTATTTTATCTCACATATTTTAAAAAATATTTGCTCTGGAGTTGGTTGACAATAAAATTTGTCATATTTTTCTTGACACGAAGGAAGGTATGGCATTGAATTAATAGTTCCCCATTCTTTTACAGAATATTTTATATCAGACGCACAAAATTTATTACACTCTCCTCCGACATAATAGAATTTATAATTTTGGTTACCGTTTCTATAAGGTGTTGTTTTTTCATATCTTATTGAAGAACCTATTTGTATTATATTAGTATCTGTTGTTCCTGCTAAATGAATAGGTCCAGAATCAAAGCTAATTAAAGCAAAACTATTATTTATAATATGCCAAAGATCACTTATAGTATTTTCATGTTTATTATAATTATTTTGATATCCAATATTTTTTTTATCATCACAAAAATTAACATCTATATTATTAAGATGAATGACTTTTTTTTCGATTTCCCCATTATATATTACCTCTTTATGAGATTTTCCTATAATAGCTATTTTAAAATCAGTATGTTCTTTTATTAAATTTGTTAATCTTTGCCATTTTTCGTCATCCCATGTCCTGCTAGGCCAACTCTCTGTAACATGGAAAATTAAAAAATCTTTATTTATTATCTTTGTTTTATTTTTTTCTAATTCTGGAATATAGTCATACTCCATTTCTTCAGGATATAGAGTCATTCCTATACCTAAAGCATGTAATTGTCTGGCTTCAAAATTGCTTAACTTTATTTCTATATCAAGATCTTTGTTTAAACATTTAGTATAAATGTGAGTATTATATGTTTCAAAAATTTCATTAAAATTATTTATATTAATATTTTCATTAAATAAATAAATATTATCAACATAGGGATTATTAACAAAAACATCTGGTCTATAAGTTCTTATATCAATTTTTTGATTATATGATTTTGATACTTTTCTAACAGTAGGAGTTGAACAAATCGTATCTCCTAATGCTACACAATTTATACTTAATAATATATTTTTATTATTATTTTGTTTCACATCTTTTTTTTGTTCAATTAATTCATTATTTTTTATTTGTAATGTAAATATATTATTATTTATTTCATTTTTTATTTCAGTAGTAAAATTATATTTATTAAAAATATCTATAAATTTATTTTTTATTTCTATAGAATGAACTTCTATAAGAAAATATTTTACCTTGTCTTTAATAATTTTGATATTTTCATCATCTTCTAATAAATAAGATTCTGATCCTTCAATATCTATTTTTAAAATGTCTATAATATCTAAATTATTTTCTTTTATAATTTTTTTAAAATTTATTGTTTTTAATTTTGAAATAATATTATCAGGATAATTATCGTAGTTATTTTTAAAATCTAAAGATGTTGTAGCTATCGTGGAGTTTTTATTATCTTTTGGGAGATAATAATCAATTTCATCATCGTTTTTGTTATAAAAAAGTTTATTAATTATTTTATGATTTTTAGTTTTTTTATTAAAAATTTTATTTATATAATTTAATTGGCTATTAGGTTCTATACAAATATAGTTATCTAATATAATAAATTGAGAAAGATAAAAACCAAGACATCCAATATTCGACCCTATATCTATTACATTTATATGTCTTTTTTTAAAATCAATTTCTTCTAGACCATATTCAGGATGATTTTGAAAAAATTCGTAATAATTATAATTTAAATATTTTTTTATTTTATTATATTGTTTTTCTCCTATTTTATTTACAATATGGTTACTTTGTTGATAAATTTCTTCTTTTTCTAAGATTTTTTCTTCTATTATATTATTATTTGATATATCTAAAATAGATATTTTAATATTATTTTCTATTAGTAAAGATGGAAGACCTATCCAGTAAAACCATTCTTTATTTATTTCTAATGTTGTTTCATATTCAAAATTTTCAAAATCATCTCCACTATATATTCTAAATATAAATTTTCCATTTTTTTTATATTTAAAATGTATTTCAGAATTTTTTATTTTTTCTATTATTAAATTAGATTGTTTAAACATTTGTTCTGATTTTATTATTTAAGTTTTTGAACCTCCCCTCCCTAAAGGAGGGGGTTTTCTCGAAACTTACTATAAATTTATAGTTATTAAATCATCTTTAGTAAAAGAACTTGGTGTTATCATATATTTAATATCTACTGGTTCTATATATCTTATTAATTCATTAATATCTATAATAGAGTTATTAGTTTTAATATTATCCATCTTTTATTTATGTATATTAGTATATTCCTTAACTTTATATATATTACTTTGATATTGGAAAAAACCATTTTCTATTGATATTTCTTTTTGTTGATTTATCCCCTTGTTTATTCCTATACTTGTTCCTGTTTTTCTTCCTACAGCATAAAATATACTACAAAGAAATATTGATAAAAGAACAAAAGATATAAACACTACTACAGCTTCCTCTTTCCTTGTGGGATCTTCCATTTTTAACTCCTTACTATTTGATGAATCAAATAATTTTTATTTGTTTTTTTACAATATTCTAATATTGATTCTGAAAAATAATTTTCTAAAAAATTAGCAATAAAAATATTTTTGCAATTATATTTTTCTATGATTTTACTTAATAAGAAATCATCATTATGACTTATATGAATAACATTTATTCCTTTATATTTTAAAGATTTATTATTTTCAAAAACAATTATTCTTTTTCCATCTTTTACTTCAATTGCATTATGACTATCTTTGTCATATATAAAAAATTCGTATGAAAAAATATCAAAATTATCTATAATATATCTTAAATACCTTTCGACACTTGAAAATATTACAATAGGTTTATCTTTTTTTGCAATGTTTTTTAGATAATTAATTTTTTTATTTACTGGAGTCCCACACATATCATTATATATAATTAAATCGAATGTATTATGAGGAATCTTATTTTCAAAATTATTAATATCTTTTATATTATTATTTATCTTTATTACTTTGTTAAATTCAAAATTTTCTTTTTTTCTTTTTTCATGTTCTTCATAAGTTTCAAAATAATTACAATCAGTTTCTTGACATCTACAGTTTTGAACTCTGAAACCATTCTTAAAAGCTTTTATATTATCACAGTAAATTTCGTCATGAAAGCTATCATAATGATAATACATACAGTTAAAACAATATTTTTCTTTGTTTGTGTCCATAATTTAAATTGTATGAATAAAAGAAATTGAATTAGAATTGATAGAATAAATTATTCTTTTTACACCTGGTTTTTTTGCTATTTTACAAGATTTAGGTTTTATACTTATCGGAATTTTATTAATATATCCATCTATGCCAGAAGAATCATCTTTAGTATTTGACCATGTAAAATCTTTTTTCATAATTTCTGATACTTTTTTAAAAATTATTTCTTGTACTTTTAACCCGACAAATGTTTTTTCAAATATGAGATTTTCAACAAACATCTGGCAATATTTTTTTAAATTTGATTTTCCTTTTTTTAGTATTTTAACATTTTTTTCAGTGATGTTATACATTAATTTCAATACACAATTATATAATTTATCTATAGCTGTTTTGATATTATCAGAATATCTTTTTGTATACCATCTTTTCCATTCTTTTAAAGATCTAAATTTTCTTGTTTTTATTAAACTATGTAAATGTCCTATATTTCTAGTATAACAAGCTCCTGACATCATAGCAGCTTGATTTATAATAGGATAAACATATTTAGGCATATCTAATGAATAATCATTAAAAAGATCTCTCATACAAATATCTTTACCTAATAATTGTCTAATTTCTTTAATATCTAATTTTATTGTATTGTATTTATTAGAAGGAATCCTCACAAAATTACTTTTTTTTATATTTATAGAATTACTTTGTTTTGATTTATTCATTAATTTACCCCCATTTTAAAATGTAATTATAATTTTCAAATTTGATTATAGTCTATAATCATTTCACTTTGCAAACTTTATTCTTTTATTTCATTATTTTGTTTTATTATCCATTTCATTATTTCAATTGCTTTAGGATCTCCATTTTCTTTTCCTTTTACATCACTTAATTTAACTACAGGGAAATTATTTATACTCCAAAGTTTAATGACCATATTTAAAGGAGGAGAGTTATCAAAATCATTTGTAAAATTTGTTCCAATTCCAAAACTGCAATTAATTTTATTTCTACAATATTCTTTTAATATAAGTGCTTTTTCTACATTTAGACTATCACTAAAAATAACTGTTTTAGAAAGAGGATTTATATTTAATTCTTTATATTTTTCTACAATTTTTTTCACAAAAATAAATGGATCTCCAGAATCATGTCTAATACCATCAAAAAGCATAGCAAATCTTCTATTAAAGTTTTTCAAAAACATATCAGTAGTAATAGTATCAGTTAAAAATATACCTAAAGCAGTATTATATATTTTTACCCAATTTTGCATTGCAAAATAATTACAATGATTAAAGCTTTCAAGAACTTGCATTCCTTGTATCCATTCATGTGCACAAGTTCCAATAGGTTTTAAGTCATTTTTATATGCTAGATAAACATTACTAGTCCCTACAAAATTTGTATTATTTTGATTTTTTAATTTTGCAAAAGTTTCAATTATTGTGTTTTGAATTTCAAAACTCCTTCTTCTACGAGTTCCAAAATCAGCAAATAAACAATTATTATTAGAAAGTTTTTGAAATTTTTCAGATGCTCGAGATTGAATATTTGCATTATTATAATGCCAGTTTTTCTCAATTATTTTAAAATATAATTCAGAAATAATTGCCATTAAAGGAACTTCCCATAAAATTGTAGAATACCATGGACCTTTTATTTTTATATCTAATTGATCATTTTTAAAAAGGATTTTTACTTGAGAAGGATCAAATTTATAGTTTTTTAAATATTCAATATATTGAGGTTTTAAATATGGACAAGTTTTTGATAACCATTCTGCTTGATCAGAATGTAATTTCAAATATCTCATATTAAAAACTTCTTGTTTTAGTTCTTTTATAAAATCTTCATTTTTAAAATTTTGATTTCCTCTATTCGTAAAACGATATTCAGCTTGAGAATTAGGAAATAATTCTAGAATAGCATTTTGCATAGATAATTTATATAAATCTTGATCTAAAATATTTTTTATAATCATTTTTTTCCTTTACATTTAATAAAAGTGAAAATAATTTAAACTTAGAATAATTTCAACAGTATTATATTTTATATTAATTCACATTCAAGTGTTTTTTTTTAGTGAATTTTTAAAGTGAATTTTATTTTATTACAATATGTAGATAATATAATCTTTTAAAAACAATATTAAGGGGGAATTTATGAATTCATCAAACGATAATATTTCTAATCATTTAATATTACAATATCAAAAAGAAACAAATATTTTAAAAAAACAAGAAATAAGAAATAAAATTGTAGAAAAATATTATCCTTTAGTAAAAAAAATATCACATTCTGTATCTAATTCTTTAAATAGACATTTTTTACCTGATGAATTAGCATCTTATGGATTTGAAGGATTATTTAAAGCAATAGATAGATTTGATATTAGTAAGAATACTAAATTTGAAACTTATGCTAATATCCGTATCAGAGGAACTATGATAGATGGAGTTAGACAGGAAGATAAAATTCCTCGTAGTGTAAGAATAAACAACAATCAATTAGAAAAAACAAAAGAAATTTTACAAAGAGAGAAAGGAAGAAAAGTACATTTGGATGAGATTATTGAAAAATTAGGTATTTCAAAAGAAGAATTTTATAAAAATGTAAAGAAATATACTCCTGCTAATTATACAAGCTTAGATACAACACAGGATGAAGAAAACAGTGAAGATTTTAAACAAGATTGTAATAGTTATCTTGTTGATAAAAAAAGTGTTAATCCTTATGTGAATTTAAAAAGAAAAGAATTTTTTAATAAATTGATGAGTACAAATTTTACTCCTTTAGAGAGAAACATAATATGGTGTTATTATTATGAAAATTGTACAATGCAAGATATCGCAAAAATAGTTAATATGTCTGAATCTAGAGTTAGTCAAATACATACTGATATATTACCAAGATTATTAGACAAAATTCAAAGAAATCCAAAATATTTTTCTGAATATTTATATAATTTTTTTAATAAAGAATCAAATTGTTAATTTTTCAAACTGGATCTAGGGGCCCACTGGGTCCAGTTTTATTTTTTTTTTTTTTTTTTTTA
>Ga0207421_10003505_pt1 | contig 18669 bp, 12 predicted proteins | sample SodLakKL_010_SED_4_FD_187542 | JGI IMG/M metagenome (GOLD analysis project Ga0207421, IMG submission 187542) | Alkaline sediment microbial communities from Lake Tanatar, Kulunda Steppe, Russia - 8KL_010_SED (SPAdes) (version 2) | ecosystem: Environmental > Aquatic > Non-marine Saline and... | reverse complement strand
CTCTTTCACACGAGAACAAATAGGCAATCCTGATGTATTAAAAATCTCTTGGGCGAGTGCTCTTAACGAAGAATATCCAGAAAGAGATCTAGCAGGACCTGACGCTGAATATCCAGATTATGATAACGGCGAGGATAATGGCGTAACTCCACCTGACGATAACGGCGAAGATAACGGCGTAACTCCACCTGACGATAACGGCGAGGATAATGATTATTATGATGACATCGATGAAGAATTCTTAGAAGGTCTTTGGGCTAGAGGAATGTGGTGTATAGCTATGGTTATAATCATACCGCTGGTAGTGATCGTAGTGATAATCGTGTTGGTCTTCAAAATGATGAAGAGCGATGATGAAAAAGCCGAAGAGCAGTATCAACAGCCACCGCAACAGGAAACTCAACCACCCTCACAGGATCAAAGTGGACCAGAAGAAAATCCACCACCGCCGCCGGGACAGGGAAGTAATTGATTTCTAGAGATCTCATAGTAAAAAATCAACAACTTTCCCTCTTTTCTCTTTATTAGAATATTTTAAGCTACACAGACTCAAAACATGATATAACTTAAATAGTTTAAATCATGTAGAATTGTCCACAGGTGGTAAGCTGTCAGACGACGTTGATCAATTAGACTTCGACGATCTCGATCTGGAGGAAGATGACGTAGATGATGAGTTGAAAAAAAAGATCCTCTCTAGTCTTAAAGAGGGTAAGAGGATGGAGGCTTACGCGGAACACCGGACCAAAGATATGAAACACTGTGATTTTTGTGAAAAGATATCTTACAAAAAAGTGCCTGGTAAAGAGATCGGAGAAAAGTGGATTTGTATAGACTGCCTTAGAAGGTTGAAGGAGATTTTAGATAATCTGGAAAAGTGGGAGGAAGAACTAGCCCTTGAGGAAGAGATGGAAGACCAGTTAGAGGAAGACCTTGATATCTGATACTGAGCATTATAAAATTTATAGGGGTCAATAGATTTGGAGAATCAAAATGATCTGCTGAATATGGAATATATCGAAAAGCGTGAGTACCAGATAAATATCAGCAGAGCAGCTAAGGAATTATCAACTTTGGTCGTACTACCGACCGGCATGGGAAAGACGATAATCGCCTTCATGGTGATGGCAGAACAATTGGAGCGTTTTCCAGAAAAGAAGATACTATTTTTAGCTCCCACTAAGCCTCTCGTTAATCAGCACGCTCGAGATGTTGAAGAGTTACTAGATGTGGAAGAACCACAGGTGTTCACCGGAGAGGTAAGCCCCGATGAGAGATCAAAGCTCTGGGACGAGAGCAGGATAATCGTTTCTACACCGCAGGTGATAAAGAACGACCTCATGTCGCAACGTTTGAGTTTAGACGAAGTGTCTCTTACCGTATTTGATGAAGCACACCGTGCTGTAGGAGATTATTCCTACGTATATATCGGCGATGTTTACCGAGAACAGGACAGCCTTTCTCTGGGATTGACAGCTTCTCCAGGCAGCGAGATAGAAGACATAATGACCGTTTGTCAAACCCTGGGTTTGGAACACGTGGAGATAAGGACGAAATATGATCCAGACGTGGTAAAATACACGAACAAATTGGAGAAGAAATGGATCGATGTCAGGCTGACAGAAGATCATAAAAATATCGTGAGCAAACTGAAAAAGTTGAGGAACAAGTATATCAAAAAACTTCAAAGATTCGGTTTTCTAGAAAATAAGAAACCAGATAGAGTCTCTAGAAAAGACCTGATAGATGTACGTAAAGAGGTCCAGAGTGAGATCCACTCCTCCAACAACTCTTCTTTATATCATGCCGCAAGCCTTGTCGCCTCTTCTATCAAGGTAGATCACGCTATCGATCAAGGAGAGACACAGGGGTTAGAGAGTTTGGAGGAATACCTGGAAAAGCTTGAAAATGAAGCTGATTCAAGAGGAGGTACAAAGGCTTCTAAGCGGATCATGGAAGAACCGGAGATGAAGGACGTTTTGATAAAATTGAAGAATATAGAGAAGGAACATCCAAAAGTGGATAAAGTTGCGGAAGTAGTGAGAGAACAGATAGAGGAAAAAAAAGATTCTAGGATCATAGTTTTCACCAATTATAGGAACACCTCCACCAAGATAACGAAGAGATTGGCTAGGGTAGAAGATGTGAGACCGGTCCGATTCATAGGGCAGAGAAACAAAGAAGGCGATCAAGGACTCAAACAGAACGAACAGATAGAAACTCTAGAGCATTTTGAGGGGGGAAAGTTCAATGTTTTGGTGGCGACCAGCGTTGGGGAGGAAGGCTTAGATATACCTGCAACAGATATGGTAGTTTTCTATGAACCCGTTCCTTCAGAGATAAGGACCATACAGAGGAGAGGTAGAACCGCTAGAAAAAGAAAGGGGAAAGTCGTTATATTGATAACAAAAAATACGAGAGATGAGGCTTATTACTGGTCAAGCAAAAATAAAGAAAAGAAGATGCATAGGAATCTGATGAAATTGAGAGATCAGCTTGAAAGTGAGATAAGTGTAGGTGATCCCATGGACGATGAAAAAGATTATGATGTGGTAGAGAAGAAGAGTAAAAAAGAACTGAAGAAAAAAGTGGATGAAAAGGTCTCTAAAGACGAAAAACAGCGGTCACTGATGGATTATGACAAGAAAGAAGAATCTTTGGAACTGATAGTCGATAACAGAGAGCAGAACAGCAAAGTGGTGGAGAATCTCTCTAGGAAAAATATCAAGATTCAGACAGCTCAGCTTTCCGTAGGCGACTACATAATATCTGAAAATTCCGCCGTAGAGAGGAAGGAAGTTTCCGATTTTCTTGAATCCGTGACCGACGGAAGATTGTTTTCACAGGCAAGAGAGCTCTCTAACAATTATCAGCAACCCGTCATGATACTAGAAGGTGAAGGGCTGTATGAAAGGAGAAATATCGATGAAAATGCGATCTATGGTGCTCTATCTTCATTGGCCTGCGACTTTAGAATTCCCGTATTATTCACCAAAAATGAAGACGAGACCGCCTCTCTACTAGCTACTATGGTCAAGCGTAAAGAGAAAAAGAAGAATACATCCGCTGTGAGAAAGAAGAAAAAAAGCATGTCTAACCGAGATAGGAAAAAATTTATTTTGGAAGGACTACCGTCCATATCTGGAGTTCTAGCAGAAAGATTGTTGGAACACTTCGGTTCGGTAAGAGAAGTGTTTCAAGCTGATGAGGAAGAACTTCAGGAAGTTGAAGGTATTGGACCTTCAACCGCTGAGAAGATAATTTCTATCATCTCAGAATAGTGAGGATTGAAAACACAAAATTATATAACCCTACAATCTCAATTGTGATGTGATAATTATGGGTAGAAGATGGGACGGCCCTCTGAAAAAGAGTAGTGATTATGTTTACACCATACCGAAGAGTTACAAACGCGAGATGAGAGTCAACGGTTGGATCTTCGCGGACGATGTTTTGATCGAATCTATCAGGAACGACAATGCGCCCGAACAGGTCGCCAACGTGGCTACGCTTCCGGGTATAATTGGCGCTTCAAAGGCCATGCCGGACATACATTGGGGTTACGGCTTTCCTATCGGTGGCGTAGCGGCTATGGATCCCGAAGATGGCGTAATATCTCCAGGAGGGGTCGGTTACGATATTAACTGCGGTGTCAGGCTATTGAAGACGAACCTAGATGAGAACAGGGTCAGAGATAACGTCAAAGCTCTAATCAATAAGATGTTCGATAATGTTCCTGCGGGAGTCGGAAAAAAAAGTAGAGTGAAATTGAAAAAAGGAGAGTTAGAAGAAGTACTTGATCATGGGGTCGAATGGGCTGTAGACAATGGTTACGGCTGGGACCAGGACTTGAAAAGGATAGAAGACAACGGTAGGATAGAGAGTGCAAATTCACACAAAGTAAGTAGAAAAGCGAAGGACAGAGGTGCACCTCAGTTGGGAACACTTGGAGGAGGAAATCATTTTCTTGAGATTCAAAAAGTAGAGAAGATATTCGATAAAGAGATGGCTGACGCCATGGATCTGAAAGAGGGTATGATAACGACGATGATCCATACAGGTTCTAGAGGATGCGGACATCAGATCGCAACTGACTATATAGATAAGATGGAGAAAGCAATACGGAAGTATAATATTGATTTACCAGACAAACAGTTGGCATGTGCTCCCTTTGATTCTCCCGAAGGGCAGGATTACTTCTCAGCGATGAGTTGTGGAGCTAACTACGCCTGGACAAACAGGCAGTTGATAATGCACTGGGTCAGAGAAAGCTTCGAGCAGGTATTGAACGAGGAAGCAGAAGATATGGACATGGAGATGATCTACGACGTATGTCACAACGTGGCAAAGAAAGAAGAACACGAGGTAGATGGTAAAAAGCAGGACGTGATAGTTCACCGTAAAGGCGCAACGAGGGCTTTCGCACCCGGTAGAAAAGAAGTTCCCAAGAAATACAGAGATGTGGGGCAACCTGTGATAATTCCAGGGGACATGGGCACCGCAAGTTATGTGATGATGGGAACCGAAAATTCCATGAAAAGAAGTTGGGGTTCAACATGTCACGGCGCGGGAAGGACAATGTCTAGAACAGGAGCGCGTAAGAAATTCAGAGTGAACGAGATAAAAGAAGATCTGGCGGAAAGAGGTATTTATGTAAAAGCTGCGAGCAACAAGGTGTTGAAAGAAGAGAGTCCCGGAGCTTACAAAGACGTCAACAATGTCGTAGAAGTGACTCACAACGCTGGTCTTTCCAAAATCGTGGCGAAATTGACGCCCATAGGCGTGATGAAAGGCTGAAAAATCTTTTTTTCTCTTTTTTAAAATCTAGAACCATGAGAGCCTATCAACGATGAGATGAAACCGTCTTGATAGTCGTTTTTAGTGATCTCATAGGAGAGTTTCTTGGATTCATCTTTATTCAACCTTTGGATATCTTCAGGTACGCCCTTCACGAGCGGTCCTATGTTTTCCTTATTCTGAACCATGAAAGTATAAAAATCGACTTCGTCCTCATCGACCAATTCCATCTGTTTCCAAACGAGATAAGTAAAAACACCACCCACAGCCATCGCGACGATCCCGTCGGTCTCCATCAATTCTGACTTCAAATCGTGTTTGAGGCCAAAATTTGCAGGGTTGATGATCTCATCAGGCTCTAGGTGTTCCTGAATTATATTTATACATTTACGCTCTGTTTTCGTTTTAAAAGTAAACGTGGGATGGCTGAAATAGATTATCATATTATTTAACAACCTCTTATTTTATTTTTCATCATCATTATCCTCTTCTGGGATGCCCATAAAGTTGATATGACTTGAGTTGTCTTTCTCTCTTTGTTGATAACCTTCTTCCGTCTTTTCACCTTCATATATAACTTCTCCTCCGTATTCATCGCCTTCGCTATCTTCTTTTTCTTTCCCTTTCTTCCTCTCTTCCTTCTTCTTTTTCTCTTCTTCTATCATCTGTTTCCTTTTGATCTCTCCTAGGATAACAGCTTTGCCTTTAAAACCGAATACCATACCTATTAACGTAAAAAACGCAGCAGGGAGTGAGAGTAGACCATAGCGACTTCTAGAGTAGCTGACTGTGTACATGTAAGTTAAATTTCCTTCAGTGACATTGAAGTTGAGATACGTAGGAGAGCTTTCTGGTTCGATTCCTTCTAAATCCGGTATATATTCACTCTTTTCTTCATTTTCAGCTAAAGTATAATTATTACTCCAAAGAATCTGTAAATCGGAAGCTAGTATTTCTAGCGAAAAATTTGTATTTTCTTCCTCAGCCTTCATCTCCAAAGTAGAGTTCCTTAACTCTAACAAAGTTGGATAGTCAATTTTATAAAATCCTGGATCCTCAACACCTATTTCATCTCGTATTTGATTCGTTTCCGTCACTGTAGTCACAGAAATGAAAGCTAAGATCAATGCTATGGAAAAGAAAGCGATAGCCTTCTGAATATTGCTATCGCTCAATATCCTGATTAAGAGACTTCCTTCATCATCTCTTTTTGCTACCATGATCTCTATCCTACATGTATGTGTTGGTTTAATTTCTTATATTAACCTTTTGATTGTTATCGTGAAGAAAAATAAGAAAGAATAAGAGAAAAGGTTTATCTCCTTTTTTCTTTATTTTGCAACTTCGATATCGAAATCTATTTCCCCTGCAAAGTGACATTTAGCGGTGTGCTCCTTTTCTACTTGAATCTCTTCTGGTTCCTTTTGACTGCATATATCCTCGGCATGAGGACATCTTGGGTGGAATCTACATCCACTAGGTATATTAGTTCCTGAGGGTATTTCACCTTTTATCGGCACTTGCTTTTGACCTCTAACTGAGTCGGGATTTGCTTCTGGTACTGCAACTAACAAAGCTTGCGTATATGGATGGGAAGGATTATCTAAAACATCACCTACTTTACCTTTTTCAACTAAATCGCCCAAATACATTACACCGATATAATCAGTAAAGAAACGCGTAGTGGAGATATCGTGGGTGATATAGAAATAAGTTACATCTTCCTCATCGATCAGATCCTTCATAAGGTTAAGGACTTCGGCTCTCACTGAGACATCCAACATGGAAACTGGCTCATCACACACTATAAAGTCAGGATTCAATATCATTGCTCTAGCTAGGCTAACCCTTTGTCGCTGTCCACCAGAGAGCATGTGAGGATATCTTCGTAGAAACTTCTCAGGAGGGGTTAAACGCACTTCTTCTAAAGCTTCTAAGATCATATCACTCCTTTCTTCCCGGGTATCACCTATACCATGAATCAATAGCGGTTCCTCGAGGATGGTCCTAACTCTATTACGCGGATCTAAAGAAGAAAAAGGATCCTGGTAGATGATTTGAGTCTGTCTTCGATAGGCTTTCAACTCTTCTTTACTATCAAGTGCGGTGACATCTATGTCTTTCATATACATTTTACCATCGGTAGGTTCTAAAAGACGCATCATCAGTTTTCCTATCGTAGTTTTACCACATCCTGATTCTCCTACAACAGAGAAATTCTTTTTCCAATGTATATCAAAGTCAATACCGTCAACTGCTTTTACCTTCTTCTTTTCTTCCATTTTAAGCTTTGATATCAATCCCTGGGATATTTCAAAGTGCTTTGTAAGATTTCTTGCTCTAAATAGTGCTTCAGCCATTTTACCTTTCCTCCATTTCATCTTCAATTAATTCAGTTCCATCTTCAATTTCTTCTTTACCTTTTTCTCCCTCATAGGATTCAGACACAGTTTCATCATCATAAGCTGTGTCATAAGTAGCTTCCTCACTTTCCGCTATACTTTCCTTTTCACTGTACAGAAGGCATTTTACTCTTACCCCATCTACATCATAATCTTCCGGCTCCATCTCTCTGCACACTTCTTTAGCTTTGTGACACCTAGGGTGGAACCTGCAACCAGTGGGAGGGTTAACTAGATTAGGAGGAACGCCTGGAATGTACTCTAAACGATCTATATCGGTTCTGATATCTGGGATTGCCGCCATCAGTTTTTCCGTATATGGGTGTTTCGGGTCTTTGTATATTTTCGAAGCAGACCCTATCTCAACAATCCAACCTGCGTACATTATCGCCAACTCATCCGAGACTTCCGCTAGAATACTAAGATCATGGGTTATGAAAAGCATCGAGATATCTAGTTCTTGTTTGAGTCGTTTTAGATCGTTCATTATCCTTGCCTCGACCACCACATCCAAAGCAGTGGTTGGTTCATCAAGTATCACGAGGTTGGGTTCCAATAATAGAGCGGTAGCTATGACTACTCTCTGCTTCTGACCTCCACTTAATTCGTGAGGATACCTATCAAAGATCCCAGATTCTAGATTTACTAGTTCTAAATACTCTTCACATATCTCTCTAGCCTCTTTACCATCTATCCCTTTGTGATATTTGAGCGGTTCTACCATCTGATGACCCACTGTGTAGACTGGAGTCATTATCTCCATAGCTCCTTGGAAGACCATCGAAACTTTCTTCCATCTGATTTTTCTTCTTGCTTCACTTTCCGTCAACTCAGTGACCTCTATACCATCAAGGTTTATGGATCCCTCCATAATCTCGCCTGGAGGAGGGACCTGGTTCATCAATGAAAAGGCCAAAGTGCTTTTACCACATCCTGATTCTCCTGCTACACCAATTGAGGTACCTCTGTCTAATTCGAATGAAGCGTCGTCTAATGCCATGACTTCTCCGTCACTTGTCAAGTAGTGTGTGCACAATTCATCAACCTTTAGAACTTTATCCGTCATATTTTCACCTATGCTGCATCTCTGGGTTTACAATCCTTTCAATAGCCATTCCTGTCGATATGAATCCAAAACCAATGAGTATCATACCAACACCTGGGAACAGTATCCAGAACCAGGATTCCTGATAGTTCATGACAGCTTGTGCCTGATTTGCTTCATTTAGTATTGTTCCCCAGCTGACGATAGCGGGATCTCCTAATCCGAGAATATGCATACCTGCCTCAGCCATGATTACTACGGGAACAATAAGTGCAGCCTGTGCTATCGCATATGGTAAGATATCAGGGATCATATGTTTGAAGATAATCCTTCCTGATCCAGATCCCAGGGACTCAGCCGCTTCGATGTAAGTATCTTGAGCTACCTGTAATCCTCTCGCTCGGATAACCCTTGCAGCTCCACGCCACATCAATAGTGCATAAATCAACACGAAAACATTGATGCTTCTCTGCCAGAACTCCAAAAGTATGATCAGTATAGGGAGGGTAGGAATGCCCATCATTATCTCCTGAAGTCTCGACATCAGCTCGTCGACCCAGCCTCCGTAGTAAGCACTCGTCATACCATAACTCGTGGAAAATGCTATACTCGCCAAAGCGACCAATCCACCGGCATAAAGACCATATCGAGCTCCCCAGACCCATCCAAGGAATATATCACGTCGATATCTATCTGTACCGAAAATGCCGTACACATTTCCTGCAATATGAACTGTCGCATCATCTAAAGCTGCATCTGCCAAATCTTCCCGCGAATAACCTTCTTCACGCATGGCCTCGCGTATACTCCTATATTCGCCCAGATTAACTCCCCCAAGGTTGATAGCGTCTATCGTGATAGTGATTTCGTATGGTCCTTTCAATGGTTCTGGGTTTCTGAGCCAGTCTGCTTCTGCCTGACCAAAAATGACTTTCATAGGATCAACTACTTCCCAGCTGGGGTCTTCGTATTCGCCTTCACCATACTTTCTCCGCAAATAGTTTCGTGCTTGTGTGATAATATTATCTCTTACACCCATTCTCCTATAGGTGGTCATCCTTTCGTTGAATTCACCTACACGACCTCCTCGGCGATTGCTTTCAAGTATCAACCTGCCGTCTTGGTCTCCAAAAAGACCACCTTCTGCCGCCAAATCCTCAGCATCTGGCCTTTCTATTGCTATTGTTCTTCTAAAGTACATATCAGAGTGACCATTGAATTCAAAAAATATCTCTCTTGGGACTCGATCAGCCTGCATTTCATAGGTAAATGTATGTTCATATCTCCAAAGAACACCGCCAGCTCCTACTTCCATTCTCCGTATGTGTTCAAAGTCCTCCATACCAGAATGTTTCACTTGAAGGAAAAGAGTTCTTGGCTCCGGATCTCTGTTATCCAGTGAAACTAGAATGTCCTCTAGATTCCCGCGTCTTGTCTCTTCTACAAGCTCTATATCAGCGGTCAACCCCTGACCTTGACTCTGTAAACCGAGATCTTCTTCCCCCTCAATCGAGTTATCACTTTCATCTTCTAAAGCGGCGGGTTCAGCTTCATCATCCTCTTCAACATCCCTTTCTGCCTCTAACCGAACTTCTTGCGACCCTAGTACGAACGTATATGTTCCTTCTACATCGAAGACATGTTGAAACTCTATATCCATTGCTTGACCTGGAGCTAGCTCCCATGTTTCTGTTTCTAAAGTGGTATATTGGTCCGGTTGGCCTTCGATCTCTTCTACTTGTTCTACCCTCATCTGTAAGACTCTTTCTTCAAGACCGATATTTGTTACATTTTCACCGATAGCCATATAGCCCAATTCTTCATCGGTTTCGTCCACCCAGAGATCATCCATGATCACGTCTTCACCAGCACCTAGCTCAAAGGTTTCATATTGATCACCTAGATACATGACATAACGTCCGTCTAACCTGAACTCGTGTTGTGCATCAAGTTCCGCTGATTCACCAGGTTCCAGTTCCCATCTATCTTCATAATCTTCGTGGAGCATTTCACCAGGTGGCATCTCAAGTCGAATTTCTCTGAAGGCTTTTCCGTATATCCCTATATCCTCAATGGAATATATATCCAGTACATCATCACCCACTTGTATCCTGTACCCTGGCTCGCCAAAGATTGAAATCCACCACTCTCCTCTCTGCTCAAATAGCTGTGCGTCGAAATCGTAAACATATAACTTCTCGTCTGTCTCCTCGAGCCTGAACTGGACCTCTTCTACCCGCGTTACCTCTTTTCTCCATCTATCGACGATTGTCTTCTGGAAAATGACCCTCCATTCTCCGTCTACTTCGGTCTCGACCAAATATACCTCGTCAGCTAGATCATAACCTTCTAGGGTGAAGTTTTCTCTCAACCAGTGATCTTCCTCAATTCGACCTTCTTCAAGTTCTCCAAAATCTGTTATGTTGAATTCATACCTATCTAGTACACTTTCATAGGGATCAGCGGGATCTCCGAGCTCCTCTTCCAAAGCTCTTCTAAGCTCGGGAGAAACGGCTCCTTCACTTATAGAATCCTCGTAGTCTGCCCTGTCCAGTTCAAACTCATGTCGTTCTTCAGGTATATCTATTCTAAATTCATCTTCGTCGTCGATATTGACCCACAACTCACCATCTTCATCTTCTCTAAATACTGCTTCATCTAGGTCTCCTTCTTGTAGGTAATAAATTTCCGATATAAAGATCTCCTTCAATTCCTCGGGAATTTCGCCCTCTTCAAAATCAGGCATATAATCTACTCTATCCAAGGTGAATTCTAAATCTTCTGCGCCACCGGGTTCAAAAATTCCAGTGTGCTCGATATCCGCTGATAAATCGACCGTAACGGGGGCAAAATCATACGTATCGTCTTCTACAGGTTCTACAGAGAAATCCGTCACATCAATATATTCGACCGCCTCTCTCTCAGCCACATTGATGGACTCTTCAGCAAAAACGTTACCTTCTTCATCTACAACTTGGAAAGTAGTGTTTCCTTCGTCAGGGAAGATTACGGACGTCTCATATTCAGCCTCTGCTGATTCCTCCCTAAGAGGACGTGGCGTGCTCTGATCCCATTCTTGTAAGGCATCCTGCCTCGCATAATCATCTCTGGTTATCCAGTCAACCCAAACGGGTGGAGCGTGAGAAGGATTTGGATCCCATCTCCTATGACCCCGAGTCCAATCTTCCGGAACGCCTGGAGCCATATATGGTGCAAGTAGCCCGATTATAATCATAAAGGTTATTATACCTACACCTATCCAACCAATCTTATGCTTTTTGAATTCCTGAAATAGATCTATCGTATCCGCTTTTAAATCATCCCAATGAACCATTTTATACACCTTTTTTCATTTTATGTCTGTATTTTATTAGAGTAAAAAAGGAAGGGGATTCCTGATTTTCTTGCATCAGGAACCACCCATTCTTTTACCAGCACCAACCTCTACTCGAGGATCTAAGAAACCATATATAAGATCCGCAACATAGTATCCAAATATGTACAAGAAGGCCATTATAAAGGAAATACCAAGGATCACTGGCACATCAGTATACGTAAATATTGCCAATCTCAATAAATAACCCATGCCTGGCCATTGGAAGACGATCTCTGATATTATTGCACCGCCCATCGACATCAAGAGTGCCAATATCGCAGAAGTTATTACTGGTGGGGCTGCTGTTTTTAAAGTATGACCGTATATAACTTTTCTCTCTGGAACCCCTTTCGCTCTAGCGGCCATTATATAATCATCCTGTAGAATACCCGTGACGAGATTTCTAGTGACCCAAGCACGGCCTCCAAACAGCACGAAAACAACAGTTGCCAAGGGAAGGATTAATTTATAAATTATCCCTGGATTACGTTGATCAAAACTGAAGATATACGGGATCCACCCATCCATTCTCGCAGGACTAGGGAACGTAGGACTTGGAGCAGGGAACCATCCCAACTGCCAAACAAAGACCAATATAGTCAGCATACCGACCCACCACATGGGCATAGACGATGCTGTTATACCGAACAATGACAGGAATTTATCCAACTTCGAACCTGCAACTTGAGCAGCCTTGAGACCAACAGCTATCCCCAAAGCGGTGTAGATTATTGCTGCTGTTGTAAATAGCAGTACAGTTCTCGGCAAATATGCAAATATAATAGTAGTGACATCACTGCTACCCGCGTGAGACATCTCAGTAGCTTCTCCCAAGTCAAGAGTGAGGACATCATAGGCAGCATAAAATATCCTGATATGTCTAGGCACATCGAGGTTCAATCTTGTTCTGTGATATTCCAATCTACGTTCAAAGAAACCCCGAGGGCCTTCTTCCCCAAACTCTTCTTGAGCTTGCAACTCTGCTCGGGCTCTTTGCAAGGCGGTTGCTTCCAATTCTCTCTCTGCCATTGTACTAAATGCGGCAGATAAAATGAAGGTCACTATCACAACGATTAAAATCATATTTAGCGTTCTGAACGCGAAATATTTCCAAGAGGCTGGCATGTTATCTGTTACCCAATTAAAGATATCCCTCTTATAAATCTTTTGCTACAGAAATGGTACTTTTTTTAAAAAATAATCGATACCCAGCTTAACGTAACTGATGATCTAGAAAAAAATTCCAGCTCTAAGTTACTATAAGGTCTCAGCTAAGCCTGCCTATAACTTTAGAGGTTTTTTAGAAATTTATTGTAACAAGTATCGATTTTTCTAATGATAGATAAAAACAGATCTTTTTTTTAGTTTTTTGAAGTTATAATAACTTACTACTAAGATCACTGATGTGCAAGTAAAGTTAAAAACTTTAAATTTGTAAAGCGGGACAAATTGAATGTTATATCAATCAACAAATACAGCAAGAGTATTTAAAATATAGAAGACATCATCAGTTTACCTATGATGATCTGAAAAGGAAAAGACTTTTGGTGTTAAATTCTATATGACTAAAAATAATTTAGTTAGATCTCGGTCCAGGCCAAAGGACCTTCATGATAAACCGGATCAAACACCAAATTGGTGGGTTCATCGTCCTTATGGACCTCAAAAATTAACCAAAATTCATCCGTCTCTTCCGGTTCAAGATAATTTCTCATACCCTCTTCGAAAGCGTTTGAATATATCAGATCCCTCGTCTCTAACTCAAACCACGCCCTATCGAGTTCGATCTGTTCTTCCATTTCATTTATCATTTCGACTTTTAGTTTTAGAAAGTCCCTACCTTCTCTAGCTTCTTCGTCATCTCTGACCTTATCTATTACATCCATCAACACGTCTTCAGGTTCTTCAGCCTCTTCTTCTAAACATCCCATTGAAATGGAAAATGTACTGATCAATATCAACAATATCAAAATACTTGAGAATTTTCTTGTCCTATAGGTGGGATTAGAGGAACTCTCCATGATAAGATTATGTTCTCTATGATTTATTTATACCTTTCCCAGAGAGTAACTTCAACAAAATAAAGATCTCTCTAAAAATGAGAGGGAGATAAAATAATTAAAAAAATAAGAAAGGGTTTTAGTTTGTGGTTCTAGTTCTTTAGTTTCTATCGTTCTTTCTTGGCGTAGATAGCAACAGCTATTACAGCACCTAGTACCAACAGTGCTAACGTGAATCCTGGTGTATCTACCTCTTCTTCTTCGAACTCTGCTGTCACCGACTTGTCTTCGTCCATCTCGATAGTTATCTCTAGTGATTCCGGATCTTCGTCGCCGATATCTCCGCTCCACTCTATGAAGTCTTCGTCTTCGACAGCGGTCAAAGTAACTTCGGTACCTGGGTCGACAAAGAAGGTGTCTTCTTCGCCAGCACCGACTGTTGCTTCCTCTTCATCTCCGTCTTCTATGTACTCAACTTCAACACTGCCATCACCTATGACTTCTACAGTGAGTTCCCAAGCATCAACTGCGAAGGTTACCTCAACATCTGTACTGATGGTGTCAGGCTCAACAGCACCGACCGATTGAGCGCGGAACTGGATCTCATATGAGCCAGGATCTACACCTTCGGTTGGGATATCACCTGTTATCTCGGTAAAGCCTTCTTGCGGATCAAGTTCGATATCCTCTTCTCCAATCTCTACTACTACGTCGCCATCTTCATCTCTGAGTCGCAGGTCGTACCAAACGAGATCGTCTTCTGTTACAGCCCTTACTAGTTCTTCTGGGAATTCCTGTTCCCAAATAGCGTCGACTGTTACTGAGATATCTTCTCCTACATCTACGCTATCAGGAGCGCTGATGGATTCAAGGGTCAAACCTTCCACAACGAACTGTTCATACCAGTAACCATTCGCGAAGGTTATTCCGCCCACTTCTTCACCTGGTAATGCGAATCCGTAGTCTTCGAACATCTCCATAGTCATGTCGTGCTCGTCCTCGTCATACTCCGTGAGCATGTAAGGACCGCATCCGATGAATGAGTGTTCGTATGTGTTTACGAAGTCCGCTATATTATCTACGCGGTCTTCCCATTCACTCATCTCCATCACTATAGGAGCATTTCCGGCTTCAGTAGCAAATATCGGGACCTCGTCTACGCCTTGTAGCGTTGTGACCATGTCGTCTGAATGAGTCGACGAGAGCTGATGTATCCAATCACCTACGGCTCCATCGTAGCTGTAATCGTCCGTAGCGTGCATCAGATCGAATCCGTAATACGTCAAAGGATGCGTCTCTGGGAAGAAGCTATAGTAGTTTCCTACTTTGTCTTCAGCGGGGAACGCGTAGTCTCCGTACATAGTGACTATACCGTTGTCAAAGTCCCATTCGGTGGCGTGAATAGAGCCCCACCAAGCTGCATTGGCACCCTCTGTTCTGCCGTAGTATGGATCTTCTCCATCTGGTGAACCTAGCTCTTTAACTCGAGCATACCAGAACATGAAATCCTGGAGTGTCACTTCTGTGCCGTCATGCCACACGTACTCGTCGTGTATATCCAGCTCGATCTTAACTGCGGCCATGTCGTCTTCTTGGGCGGTGTATGGATGTTCAGCAGGGTCTAAGTCCTGAAGATCATCTATGGTCAACCATGCGTTTTCACCCGGTACATAATCCACCGCGGTAGATGGTATCTCGATGTTTTCTACAAGTTCTAGTTCACCTTCTTCATCTTCGACCCACTCGTAGTCCAGCTCTACGCTGCCCTGTCTCTCGTAGGGATCTGTCCTTTCAGGATTGGAGAGTTCTCCGGATTCCCAGTATGTACCAACCTGGTATGGTCTTCCACTACGTGGGTGCATCCACGAACCGTATTCCCTTACCGCTCTTCTCTGATATTCACCATATACATCAGCGGAACCTCCGTGGATGTTCCAATTATCCATGTAAGGACGGTCCTCTCCTGTCAATATAAGTGTCTCAAACTCTCCATCATTTGTCAATACTGTCCTCAGACCCATAAACGTATCGTAGCCATTTACAGAATCAGGGACTATCTGCAGTATCTGGTCGGGATTATATGGATAGAATCCTGTCTCGGTCATCGAGAAGACTCTCACTGCTTCTTCGACACCGGCTGCTATCACATTTCCCTTCATCTCCCAATATCTATCCATGTCTTCGAATTGGCCTGCATAGAGTCTTTGCCCGTACTCATTTGCTTCCTTTAGGTTCTGGAGACCATCAGGTCGATCAGGTAAACCGAGTTCAGCTCTAGCCTCATCCGAGGGACCCAATAGATACTCGCCTGGTTCCTGATCTCCGGCGTAATTATATCTATCTTCAGTGTTCCAACTCTGCATGAATCCAACCCACGGAAGGTGCATCTGATTGACACCGAGTTCCTGGAAAGCTACCGTCATGGTTGAAATCCAACCGCCGGTATATATGTGATATTCCAGGTTGTCGTAGGGCTCTGGACTACCGAAGAAAGCTTGCGGTATAGCAGAAGCGGAGTCAACTGGTACGTTCTCGGCACTGAAGCCTAGATCTTCTAAGAAATCTACTGTCCATTCTCCCCAATCTTCTCTGTAATCCTCTATCCTAGCGTAAATCCTGAGATGTATCTGATGTTCGTCCTGCTCGGGATGGTCGTAATACCAGCCGTCCTCTATAGATCCATAAACTTCGCCCATTCCTGGATGCTCTGCAACGTGATCTATTATCTCTTGCATTCCATGCTCGACAAGCCATTCAACAGCATCTTCGTCGCCTTCCGGTGTTAAACCGTATTCGCCTTCTATCCTGTCTTCGAAGTACTCTTCCCAAGTTTCTGTTTCAGCGTCCATAGCTCCATATCTCGGGTTACCGAATCCCTCTAGAATGCTTTCTATTATATCTTCTCTGTTGGAATACTGGAACGCAAACCTGATGTTGGTGTTTGAAAGCGGATTAACAGTCCATTCTCCGTCATTGTAGTCGTTATTTGCGTGCGCTAGATATCTGAGATCTTCTACGCTGTCGATCCAGCCATCGTCTTCCGCATCTAATGCTTCCACTGTCCCATGTCCTTCGTGCGCTGGGTTTAAAAGCCAGCTGTTGTAGCTACCAAAACATTCCCATGTTTCAAGAGCTTCCAGGGTTGCATCATCTAGACCCGTATATGTAGGTCCGTCCACATTCTGCATGAACATATGTATATCATCCGGGTCCGCTGCTCGTGCTGCACCTGTCTCCATGCTCAACGTTACGTCAAAATATAGTTCCTCAGGTCGTTCTCCTTGAGCTGTAGCTGTAGGTAGACCGCCTACAAAGCTCACTAGTACACTGAATACTAAAACCGATACTATCGCAAAAGATAGTATTTTTTTCCATTTCATTTGTTTTCTACCTCGTTATGCAATAGGGAAACAATATATTTATAATTTACTCATTACCTAAAATTTTATACAAACCCACTTATAACATCTAAATTTTATTGGGGAATATTGAAGGCCAAAGAAAAAATCTATTTTATTATTTTTAATATATATCTATATATTTCATATAATATAGATTAAGGAAAATACGTGCTAAAATGGATCAATTCCGGCCGGATCTAAAGGATAAATGATTGTTTTTTCTTCCGCGAGATCGGCTTCTTCGCCGCCTTCCCAAATAAATACATCAAAGGCGTATACTCTAGTAATCGGTAAAGGTGAGAAATAAGTATAAGTGATTACTATGTGTTCCATACCAGTATCTCTTTTTTCCAAGTAATAAGCCGCAAGCCTACCGGGAAAGCGGGTCAATTCATCAAAATCTATCTCCTCGTTAATATCTTCAAAATACCAAGGCCGGTGCTCAGGAGCGTCTTCCATCTCTTGTAATACTGAATCCACGTCGGTACTCGGGCCTATCTGCCCGTTTGTAGTTCGGACAGGATTATAAACCCTGGACCTGAATGTACCTAAAGGGATACGATCCCTCTTGATAGTGACCTCCTGCAGACCGTAAGTAGTAAAATTGATAACGGGAATAAATAATAATATAAATATAACAAGGGATATCTGCAACTTTTTAAGAGTTTTTGAGTTTTTCTCTATCGTTTCTAAATTTTTCTTTGTTCGTTCTTCGCCATAGTCACTCAAATCCTCTATATAATTTCTCTTTTCTATGATTTTCCAGATTAATATGATAAATCCTAAGGGAAATACAAGATAATAAACGATGTACAATCCATACATCAATATTAATTCGTTCATCTTATCAATCAATTGAAAAATGGAAAAAGCTGGATTAATACTTTTTGCTATCGAATGTCAGATCTTGAGTTAAAATAACTATTCAGCAAATATCAATATAACTAGGTAAAAAAGAGTTCTCGCTCTTTCCTCTTTGACTAACTCTGTAATAAATATATGTAGAAGAGAAAGACCTCAAGGTTAAAAATATAACTACTTAAAGACTCTAACAAGTTCAAGATGTCGTGTATTTGACTATAATTATGAACAAGTATATCATCTTGTAACAAGACACATTTAGCCCTTATATTTTTTATCTAGTCTTTCACCGAAAAAGAGAAATGATAACAATAAGATCGCTATCACTATCGGTAGAACATCGTTAGGAATTATCTTTATCTCATCTTCTTTCTCTTCAACAGTCATTCCGATCGCGTACAGTTTTCCATCAAATGAACCTATATACAAGGTACTCTCGGAACTCAAAGCTGGAGAAGAGAAAACTCTTCCATCGGTTTCTATCCTCCATCTCTCTGTACCATTAGGGTAGAGAGAATAAACATGATTATCATACGACCCAAAATATATCATCCCTTCAGGACCTACAGCCGGAGAAGAGCGTACCTCTCCGTGCGTTCTAAAACTCCATTTCTCGGTACCATTTGGATTTATCGCATATAAGAAGTTGTCGTGAGAACCAACATAAATCGTTCCGTCTCCACCTATGGCGGGAGAAGAACTTATGTCGCTTAACATTGTTTTGTTCCAAACTTCCTCTCCATTCTCCTTATCTACAGAGTAAAATCTATTGTTATATGAGCCAAAG
>Ga0207421_10003504_pt1 | contig 18672 bp, 15 predicted proteins | sample SodLakKL_010_SED_4_FD_187542 | JGI IMG/M metagenome (GOLD analysis project Ga0207421, IMG submission 187542) | Alkaline sediment microbial communities from Lake Tanatar, Kulunda Steppe, Russia - 8KL_010_SED (SPAdes) (version 2) | ecosystem: Environmental > Aquatic > Non-marine Saline and... | reverse complement strand
GATCTACTTGAATCAAATCAGGCATGATATCATCCTCCTTTTATATAATGTCATGGAATGTCATGGGGACGGTTCTTTTGACATAATAAACTTCCCAACGACATTGCGACATATCAATACATTGTCATAAGAACCGTCCCTTTGACACCTTTGACATACCTTTGACATATCTTTTAGTCCCGTTCCAGGACCAGGGTCATGCCCATGCCCCCGCCCACACATAAAGTGGCCAGGCCGTGCCTGTTGCCGCGCCTGATCATTTCATGAAGCAGGGTGACCACGATGCGGGCGCCAGTAGAGCCAACCGGGTGGCCGAGGCCGATCCCGCTGCCGTTGACATTGACCAGGTCACGGTTCAAACCGAGCAGTTTCTCACAGGCCAGGTACTGGGCAGCAAAGGCCTCGTTTAATTCAACCAGTTCCATCTGATCCAAGGACATCCCTGCCTTCTCCAGGGCTTTTTTCGTAGCCGGCACGGGGCCGTAACCCATCAGGTCGGGCTCCACCCCGGCCCAGGCGTAAGATACAATCCTGGCCAGCGGTTTTAAGCCCAGTTCGACAGCCTTTTCTTTGCTCATAACCACCACAGCGGCCGCTCCGTCATTTAACCCTGAAGAATTGCCGGCTGTAACGGTGCCGTCTTTGCGGAAAACGGGCTTTAAAGCGGCCATTTTTTCCAGGTTTACATCCCGGTGTGGGTGCTCATCCGTATCAACCACGGTTTCCCCTTTGCGGCTTTTCACAGTAACCGGGACAATCTCCTCCCGGAAACGCCCGCTGTCAATAGCATCTACAGCGTTCAGATTACTCCTGACCGCCACCTCGTCCTGCTCCTCGCGGCTGATTTGATATTTATCAGCCAGGCGCTCCGCCGTTTCTCCCATCATGATTTTATGGACCGGGTCGGTTAACATTTCCCACAGGGCATCGGTCATCTCGCCGTGCTGGAGGCGCTTGCCCCAGCGGGCATCTTTTAGCACGTAGGGAGCGGAACTCATTGATTCCACCCCGCCGGCTACCACTATTTCGGCATCGCCTAGAGCAATCTCCTGGCAGGCCGACACGATGGCCTGCATGGCCGAGCTGCACTGGCGCTGGATCGTGAAGCCGGTAGTCTGGACCGGGAAACCCGCTTCCAGGGCAATACAGCGGGCGATGTTGGGCTCATCGCTGCGCTGGCTGCAGTTGCCGAAAATGATTTCTTCCACCTGGCCTTTTTCCAGCCCCCCGGCGCGGCGAACAACTTCTTCCACTACAGTGGACCCAAGCTGCAGGGCTGACAGGCTCTTAAAAGCACCGCCAAAATCCCCAATTGGGGTCCTGGCCGCGCTGACCAAAACTGCGCTTTTCTGTGCTGTCATTTATACACCTCAAAGTTTAATCTTAGTTGTTAGGCCGCCTGGGATCCCAGGGTCGGCCTTGAAACTTACATTCATTTAAGCAATCACCGCTTGATTGCTTAAATTCTCACATCATTGGAAACCACTTATTTTAAAAAAAGACAGGCCGGTGAAGACCTGTCTTTTGATGATTAAATGTACTAAAGGGAAGATGCGCTCCCGTCATCTTTTATACTTTCGGGCGCGGGTATAACCCTGAACGCTCGACGATTTCAGGAACAATTTCCTCCCAGGCAATGGCCATGATATGCACTCCGGCCACTCCTTCGATTTCCTGCAGCCTCTGGATAGTTTCGATGCATATATTCAGGCCTTCTTCTTTTTTCTTTTCCGCTCCCTTGAGGCGGTCGATCAATTCATCGGGAATGGTGATCCCCGATACATTGTTTTTCATGTACCTGGCCGCTCCCAGGGATTTAATCGGGGTTACGCCGCCCATGATTGCCGCTTTCTTATGCAACCCTCTCTCCCGGACCATTTCCATCCACTTCTCAAAGCGATCCACGTCAAATATACACTGGGTCTGGATGAAGCTGGCTCCGGCGTTGATCTTCTTCTCGAGGCGGTCTACCCGGTACTCAAACGGATCGGCAAATGGATTTGCCACTGCGCCAAGATAGTAACTGATCGGCGCTTCCAGTTCATCCCCGCCTATAAAATGGTTCTCATCACGCATCTCCTGGAGGCCCTTTAAGAGCTGCATGGAATCGATATCATAGACTCCTTTGGAGCCCTGCTCGTTGCCAAAGCTCTGGTGGTCTCCGGACAGGCAGAGAATGTTCTTGATGCCGAGGGCGTGCGCGCCCAGGACATCGCCCTGGATGCAGATCCGGTTGCGGTCGCGCACGGTAATCTGGATGATCGGCTCCAGGCCCATCTGAACCAGGGTAGCCCCGCAGGCGATGCTGGAGGTGCGCACAATGGCCGTCTGGTTGTCGGTAATGTTGTAGGCATCGACATGATTTTTCATTTCCTCGGCGTGATGTTTAAGCTGGGTAATATCGGAGCTTTTGGGCGGTCCCAGCTCGCCGGTAACGACAAAGTTTCCACTGTTGATTACTTTTTCCAGGTTACTCCCCGCGATCAATTCTAACATCCTCCCTTACTGTGGTTCTCGGGCCACCATGATGAGAAGTCGACCAGTCCTTGGGAGGCTGAATCTCGTTCAGGTCACCTAAACGGCTAAAGCTGGAAAGGCGATCATGAATTAACTGCCATGCGCAGGGAATATCTTCACCAACTTCGCACAACCCTTCAGCCGATCCGCCGCACGGACCGTTAAGCAGAGCTTTAGCGCAGCGGGTAATGGGACATACACCCATGGTCAGGTGCAGGACGCAGTCCCCGCAACCGAGGCAGCGCTCGGACCAGACTCCCTGCTCGGTTGGATAACCCATGGAAGTGGTATTCAGGCCGGGAACAACCCGCAGGGATTGGACATGTTCTATCATGGTCTGGACTCCTACACCGCAGGCCAGGGAAACGATCAGGTCGTAACTTTTCAACCTTTCTAGGACTTCATCAATAAATTCAAACTCGCACTGCCTTTCAATTGAAAACACATCCACTTCGCCTTCCTGGTTTTCTTTTTTGCGGTGGATGCGTAAAAGAGACGCTGTTTCTGCAGCCTCTTTTTCGCCGCCGGCCATGCAGACGCCTACGCAGGTGTTACACCCGAGCACGCAGACTTTTTTGTAAGGGGCGGCCATAGCCGCTATCTCTTCAAGCGGCTTGCGTTCTGCGATTATCATATATTCACCTTCCCTTCTACAATCATGATCTGCTCAGTTTATATACTTAACGGTTGCGCTGTTTAAACACTTCAACGAAGGAATCGCAGTAAATATCCATATCGAGAATGATCCGCGCAGCAGCCACGGCAGCCATCAATTCGTCGTCGCAGGCATCAGCGATGGCGGAATCGAGGCCGTTGGCCATGGCCATAACCGCAAAAGTGCGGTTGATCAGCTCCCGGTTCTTGGTGCCCTGAGAAATATTGCTCAGGCCAACCGTAGTTTTTGGAGCCGGATCGGAAATCATCTTGATTTCGCGCAGAGTGCGCATTACTTCCGGACCGTGATCCTGGGCCACGTTACAGGGCAGGACCAGAGGATCGATGTAGAGCATGTCGGGAGCGACGCCAAAGGCATCGGCGGTGGCCACCAGTTCAGCAGCCAGCCCCACCCTCACGTCGGCATCCTTTGGAATACCTTCTTCGTTCATGGCCAGGCCGATTACCTCGGCCCCGTGTTCTGCAGCCATGGCAAAAACGCGTTCCATCTTGGGCATTTCCGCCGGCACGGAGTTGATCATGGCCGGCTGTTTGCAGAGCTTAAGCCCCGCTTCAATGGCGTCGTACTTGGTGGAGTCGAGAGCGAGAGGCAGATCGCTGGCCTCCTGGGTTACCTCGACCAGCCATTTCATGGCCTCGACAGGTTCGGTCGAGCTGGGCCCGACGTTAATATCCAGGTAGTGGGCACCGTTATATTCTTGCTTCTTAGCCCATTCCTGGACCGGGCCGGGGTCGCGGTCATTTATCGCCTTGGCGATATCCTTAAACATTCCATTGATGCGTTCGCCGATAATAATCATCAGCTTGCCTCCTTCACATTTTAATAGCTGTTGTCTTTCATCAGTTCGTCAATGTTGCCTTTGATCACTTTCAGGGCCTCGGGATGGCGCATAACCAGGATATCGATGCCGGACTGCAGGTAAGCCATCGCCGTGGTTGCTTCCCAGAGGATACCCCTTTCTTCCTGCTCGCCCCAGCCGGGCTGTTCTTCTTCCGAGATGTTTGCTTCTTTCTGGCGCCATGATTCAAAACCGGCATTGCCGTACATGGGCATGGCCAGCATCTTGTCGCCCTGCAGGGCGCCGTTGCGGGCCCGCTCCATAATCGAGTAAGAATACTCGATTCCGTAACCGAGGGCGGCCACGGTGGGATCGATGATGATGCGGCTGCTCATAGCCGGGCTCATTTCAGCAATCAGAATATTGAGCTGCTTGCAAATGTTGATGTCGATCGGTGACTGGGCAATAACGACGTGGTTGTTGGCCATACAGGCGCTGGTAACCGCCTTGTAATTTTCCAGTTCAGCCACCCCCATAACCAGGTTTTCGCCCGCCGCCGCTTCGGCAATAGGGTTATAAATGGTGTTGTCCTTTTCCGATTTGCCGCAGCCGATAACCATTACCGGAACGCTGACCGCTTCCAGGACCTTCTTGACGGTCGCTGCACAGTCTTCGGGAGAATGGTCGTTTAAATCGGGATCGGCACCTTTCAGGCGAACCTGGATCAGGTCGGCCCCGTATTCCTCAACGCACTTTTTAGCCCAGGCTCCCGGATCGTTGTAAACATCGCCGTAATGTTGTTCAAGGCAGGGATTCCACTCGGGAACCATGTCCCATACTTCCAGGGCTACTACCGGACGGTTGGGGATTTCCCCTTCGAAATGAAGGAAGGGCAGGGCCGTTTCACCGCCCACTGTAATGGTGTGACTGCGGGTCCCTCCATCATCTTTGGTAGCGCCGAGGACAACCTCGCCTACTTTACCTCTATATTTTTCTTTAAGAATATCTACAGCCATTTAAATACTCCTTTCATTAAATGGTTCGCATAATATGTGGTTAAGGCCGTAACTTATTTTACTCCGCCGGCGAAGTTATCCTTGGCATACTTGCTAATGCCTGAGGCTTCGCGCGGGCCGACCATGACTTCCCAGCCCGATTCTTCTTCCAGGGTGCCTTTGAGCACGGCCACGTGGCCGGGCAAGACCAGCTTTTTATGATTAACCTTGTCTTCAAGCCCAGTTTTCTTGATTGCTTCAGCAATTGTTTCGGCGGAAAACTTATTGTCCGCATAAGCAGTAAGCACGGATACACCGCCGGTATCGACCGAAAGAATCCGGCTCGGAATCCGCGAGCTCTCCACTTCCCCTTCCACGATAAAGTAAGTCAGGGAGAAGTTGGTGGTCACGTATACCGGTGCGTCGTCGCCAGGTTCCCCGACATCATAAAGGCCGGCTTCAACAGCAATCGGCTTCTGCGGGTCGGTGTAAAGGTTCTGGCGCCACGAAAGGAGCGGCAGAAGCTGCTGCTTTTCGCAGGCTTTCAGGGCCACTACATCGGCGTACTTGCTCACGTATACCCCGGCCTGGACAACCTCCTCTTTGGGATCCTCCTTGGTAGTAATAGCAAAAGCCGGGTAACCGAAGGAGCGAAACTTCTTACGGACCGCCAGGCGGCGGAACTGAGTCAGGTCTGCCATCACCTGGGTGGTTTCCCGGGCCCCGCTGTCGATAACCAGTTCCTTATGGCCCAGGCCGACAACTTTCTCGACCAGTTCGGCCAGGTCATTAATATCATTTCCTTTCACCACCATCGGGCATCCTTTGCCCTTGGCCAGCTCGGTCATCTTTTCGTAATTGTCGCCTGTGGCGGCGCAAACCAGGGGCTTGCGGTCTGCTACGGCTTCAAGGGCTCCTTCCATGACGCCCGGATCTTCACACATCAGGATCATCGCTTTTTGTGTTTTGCTCGCTACAGTTTCAACGGCTTCCTTAAATTTGTCAGCATCGCCGGAGTCACACTTGACTGCAACCATGTCGGTTACATAGTGCATCCCGACCCGGTCAAATTCCAGGTCGTCAAACTTTTCCACCTTGTCGGCAACGTCCTCTTTGTCGCTGATCAATACGGCAACCCCGGGAGGATGGAAAAAGCGCTTGTCATGGCGGAAAATTTCTGTTTCCTCGCCGAGCTCCACCACGTGATCTCCCGTTCCAACAGTAACCAGTTTGATCGGGGGCGCGGCGGCCGAATCAAGAGCCTCCTTGGCCTCATCACTTACATAGGGGCAGTCTTCAAGAGAAGCCTTGCCGCTGGCAAGAGCCATAGCAAATGCCAGGCAGGTCGGTGAACCGCATTCTTTACAGTTAGTTTTTGGAAGGTGTTTATAAATTTCTAAGCCGGTTAAACCCATTAATACTCTACTCCTTTCTTATCTTCATTAAAGCTTCGCTGATTGTTCAGCCCACAGGGCTTTAAATCCACTGTTTAACAGGAAAGAAGCTTCGGTTTCATTGTTGCCTCCACCGAAGCTTTTTTCCGTTATTATTACATCAGCGGTTCCATGCTCAGAACAGGGTGTTCTTTTTCTTCAAGGAAGGGCAGGATTTCCTCCGCCGCAGTACCGACGGTTTCATCGGCGATTTTATCCACGAAATCAGAACCGAGCCCGTCTTCTTCAGCCCGCTGGCGCAGTTCATCGCCAAGCGAGTCTTTCAGTTCTTTCGGCATCCAAACCACGCGGGCGAGCCCGCCGTCGGCGCTGATAAACTTGCGGCTTAAGACATAGGCGCGTCCGTGGCCCATAAAGCCGGGGGTCTGCACCCCGCCGCCGACTGAACCGGCCAGGGTGGAGAAGGTCATTCCCACCGGGGTGTCCCCGCCGTATTCTCGGGTGGTGATCATAACCCCGTTAGCTTCGGGCACGATGGCCATGATGCACTCAAAGCAGCCGCAGGAAGTCATCGGACGGTCCAAGAAGCTGTACATCGAACACTCTTCGATCATCCGGTTGGTGTTCTGATACACATACTCATTGACCGATTCCCAGATCCCCTTCTCTTCGTCGATCAGGCCTTCTTTTTTGATCGGACGGTTGGGGCCGTTGGGGTCAATTTCGTGGGCAGCCTTGCCGTCCAGCCAGCTCACCGCACCGCACAGCCCCAGGCGCTCGGGAGTAACCACACAGCAGTGGTTAGGCGCAAAGGACTGGCAGAGGATGCAGGAATAGAACTCGTCAACCGATTCATCGGTCAGGCCTCTTAAGCGCTCGTCGCGGGCACTGTAGAATTCGCGGGCCCGATCTATTTCTGCCTCCAGTTTTTCGGCGTCGGTAATCAGGGTTACCTGGACCCGGTCGACGATAGAGGGAAACTCGTCCTTAAACTTGGCCACGAGCAGTTCCCCGAAGTCCCTGATCTTGAAGCCCTTCTCGGCGGCATCTTTACTGATCCTCATCCAGATTGTATCCCGCTGGGCCATGTGCCAGAGGCCTTCCCCGTAGTTGATCAGGTAGTGGATGCGGCGCTCGAGGACGCTTTCGAAATCCTCCTGCATCTTGCGGCCAAAGATCTTGACCATCAGTCCGAGTGGCAGGGCGCTGCCCTCTTCGGCTTCGTCAATTTCTGGTCCGATCACATCGATCCTGCCGTCTTCAATTTCATCCTCATCGACCGATTCCACCAGCTCGAAAGCGGTGGTTTTACTGCCTCCGAACTCTACCCGCATGTCACCTTTACGGATAACCTCACCTTCAAAGGCAGGCCCGACGGTGATGGGGATGGGGATATCGACTATCTTCAGTTTAATGCCGCGGATCTCCATGGCCACCTGCAAAAGATCCTCGTAATTGGGATGCGATACATACCAGTTAGGGATCTGCTCATCTTCGGGCAGTTCCTGGTCAGTAATGACCGGGAAGCCGAGGAAAATGGCCGCAAAGTGGGCGGCTACCTGGACCTCGTCTATTTCGCCCAGCTGGAGCACAAAAGCGCGGACCCGGCGGCGCTGGTAATCGCGGGTATTATCCCGTTCTCCCGGCGGGATACCGCCGAAAGCGATACCGGCCCGCAGGGCGTAGTTTACGGCATGGATAACCTGAGTAAAGTTGCCGATCGGGAAGGCAATGAAGTCAATCCCGAGCTTACAGCCGGCCTCGATGGCCTGCTCGATCGCCTGGTTGCAGAGGAAGATCATGAACCCTTTGGCCTGCAGGTCCATGACCAGCTTGCCCACATCCTCGGACGACTTGCCTTTGCCCATGATCACGGCCTGGCCGGGGATGGTCCAGTCCACTAAGAGGATCCCGTAGCGGCGGACCACCGGGTCACCCAGAAAACCGGTCCAGGGTTCCACGTGCGGCCGGGCCCCGTCCAGGTAACGCAGGGCTTCGATAATTTCAGCCGAGTAAGCGGCTGCTTCCCCGCAGAGGCGGGCATTGTGGAAATTCAACTCTTCCCGAATCTGGTTGCGCATGCGGTTCAGGATGGGGGGCAAGTCGCCCAGCTTTTCCACCGCTTCACCGCTCAGGGCGCGGATTACAGGCAGGTAATAGCCGGTATCGGGATAGCCGACCGGCTTATCGGGGCCGTAACGCCTGATCGCCTGGTTGAGCAGGATTTCTGCATAGCTGGTGGCAATAACAGCCCCGTCATATGCTTTTTCAAACAATTTAACCGGCGGATTTGATTCATCTACCGCACCGTCAAATATTTCGTCAAATGATTGTTCCCATTCTTGGGAGAGAACACCTTCAGTCATTAATCGTGCCTCCTTTTCAGCAGTATCTTACCATCCAGTGGACAGTTCAGTTTCGTATTTTTCAGCAGTCTGCTTGTGGACCTTCAGCTTCCAGGTCCGCTCATCAAGAGCGGCAAGAATTTTGCCGAGAGCTTTTTCGGGATCTTCTTCCCATATGAAGTAACCGCCGTAAACGTCTTCAGCAATTTGCAGGGCAATTCCATCCACCAGGGCGCTGCCGGTAACTTCAGGCACAACACCAACGTGAGTTGGAACACCCAGGGTTACACACCAGCTGCCGATGGAAACTGCCTTTTCGCTCATTGCTTCAGGCGCAGAAGCCACAAAAGGTACCTTCGGTACATCAACATTCCACTGGCGGGCCAGGGCGGTGGTCAAATCATAGGCCCTTGAATTATCTACGCATGAACCCATGTGGAAGACCAGGGGCAATTTTTCTTTCAGTTTGTCCTTGTTAGCTTCATTAAGGGTTTTGTAGAAAGCCTTTAAGCCTTCACCGGCATATTCTTCTACCGCTTCATCATTCATCAGCCCCATCTTGGCAGCGGTTCCGGCAGCACAGCCGGTAGCCACAAGGAGGACGTCGTTTTTCGCCAGTTCCTTAATCAGGTAAGCACCGCTAGCATCATGCGGAACGCGCAGGTTGTTGCAGCCGGCGAAAAGAACCACGCCGCGCAGCTGCCCGGAATCAACGGCATCGGTAATCACCTTAATCGGTTCTTCAGGGTTAACGGCCCCCAGAACTTCTTCCATTGCTTCCATGCTAAATCCGGCGGTCAGCTTGTGCTTGACTTCAGGAATGTCAACTTCTTTCTCATTGCGCTCTTTGAAAGCTTCAATGGCAAGCTTGACCACTTCACGGGCTTTTTCCACAGCGCGATCCTCGGTAAACTCAACATGGTAGGAACCGGGAATCTTGGAGTGATTCATGGTAGTGACTATGCGGGTATGATAACAGTCTGCCACTGCTTTAACCCCGGGCATAATACACTGCACATCAACAACCATCAGGTCAACGGCACCGGTCATAATCGGCAGTTCCTGGGACAGGAAGTTGGTCAATACCGGTACTCCCTGGCGCATCAGGACCTCGTTACCGGTACAGCAGATACCCATGCACTTAACTCCTTTGGCTCCTGCCGCCTCTGCTTCCTCTTTCATTTCACGGGCCTGGCGCACGATCATCTCGCTTAAGAGAGGGTTGTGGCCGTGCACGGCAATATTGACCATTTCAGGGTCAATCACTCCAAAGTTAGCTTCCGTAGTCACCGGCTTGGGAGTGCCAAAAAGGATATCGGAGAGATCGGTAGCAATATGCATGCCAATATAATCAGCCAGAGATGTTTTCAACCCCTGGAAAATCAGGTTGACCGGGTCGTGGTCGACACCCATGTGGGTCGATCCCATGATCTCGGATATAGAGGTGTGAACACTGCGCGGCTGGATGTTGCACTGATTAAAGACTTCCATCCTTTCAGGCACAACCGTTGTTTCCAGCCACTTGCACGGTTCATCGCTGATCTTGGTAAAATCAGATTCGGCATGGGCAAGGACCTCTTTCAATAGCTCCCTGTCATCCTTGCCGTCAGCTGAAAGACCGAGCCTTTCAGCCACCCGGTGCAATTTATCCGGGTCCTCGATAGAATAATCCGGTGCTTTGTTTTCCAGCAGCTCATGAATAGTGTAGATCATATGCCGGCTGTGATCGGCATGAGCTCCACAACCGCCGGCAATTGCTCGGATCAAGTTGCGGGCAACGATGGTATATCCATGCGCGCCGCAGATCCCTTTTGATGATTTTTTGGTGATCCGGCAGGGCCCCTGCAGGCAAATCCGGCAGCAGACGCCGGTCCGCCCGAAATTACACTGGGGCTGCATTGTGACATAACGATCGTATGCGCTCTCAACCTGGCCGTTTTCAGTATTTTTGTCGATAACAGCCAGCGCAGCCGGATCGATAGTCCTTCTGTTGTCAACTTTTTTCTTTCCTTCAGACATTATCAGGTTTAACCTCCTTGTAGGTTTCTAAGATAGGAATGGTGCTTTTTTTCTGTTCTAGCCTGTCCCCTTGATAAATATTTATTTCACATTAAAAAAGCAACAAAAAACAGTAAATAAACCAGGACCGGGGATAATCACCTCCTGCAGATACTTTCATAAATTTTTTCCAAGCCGGGCAAAAGGTCATCCTTACCGGAGACCAGTGGTTCACCGCGGCGAGCTCTTTCCAGAACCTTTTCTGAAAAGGCGATCATGCCGGCAAATCTCTCCGGGGGCAGTGAATCTTCTAAGTAGGCGCGGTCTTCATCACTGCGGATTTTATTGCCGACAAACAGAACCTGTTCAATTTCCAGATCTTTCGAAAGCCGATCAACAGCCAGGGCCGTGCTCAAGCCAGCCCTGGTTGGTTCCACCACTACCAGCATCATTTTTATGCCGCGGGCGGTGCCGCGGGTAAGATGTTCAATGCCGGCACTCATGTCCAGGACAACCGCCTCATCACGATCGAGAAGCATTGTAGTAAGGACAGCGTTTAAAAACGAGTTTTCTTTACAGTAGCAGGCAGATCCGCCCTGTTTGATTGCGCCCATTTTAAGGAAACGCAGGTCTCCGTCCCGCAGGGTGTAATTGTCGAGGACATCATCGACATTGGGGTTAAGGTCGACAAAAGTACCGCCGCCGAAATTTTTCTCCTCTATAATATCCTGCAGTTCAACCAGGGGACGCAAATTGCCGACCTGATCCGGATCAAGGCCCAGGACCAGGCCCAGGTTGGCGTCCGGATCGGCGTCCACTGCAAAAACAGGTGTGTGATTAAGCGTAAAACAGCGTACCAATTGGGCGGAAACTGTTGATTTTCCAGCTCCACCCTTACCGGATACAGCAATTTTCAAATATGACACCCCTTAACAGGGCAAAAAAATATACCCTTGTGCTTTTCTGTGATGATATTCGACAAAACCGGCCAAAACTCCTTTACCAAACTTAAAGTTGCTACTTTCATAATATTTACACAAAGGGAGCACCTTCAGTGCTCCCTTTGTCTTTATTTCTTCTGGAACGAGAGGCTTTCCTCGTTGCCCACGGTAACTTCGACGGTATCTCCAGGGGCAATTTTACCCTGCAGGAGTTCTTCGGAAATGCCGTCCTCGAGGCGGCGCTGGATTACCCTGCGCAGCGGCCGGGCTCCAAAGCTGGGATCGAAGCCTTCCTTGAGCAGCATCCCCTTAACGTCATCCGAAACCTCTACCTGGAGGCTGTATTCTTCGATCCTCCGGTTCAGCTCGTTGAGCATCAGGTCGACGATCTGGCGGATGTGTTCTTCATTCAGCGGATGGAACACGATTTGGTCGTCCACCCGGTTCAAGAACTCGGGTCGGAATGTTTTCTTCAGCTCGTCCATGATCCGCTCCTTCATAGCTTCATAGTCGTCTTCCTCGCTGGTGGCGCCAAAGCCAACCGCGGTTTTCTTCATAAAGGTGGCGCCCACGTTGGAGGTCATGATAATGACCGTGTTCCTGAAATCAACCGTACGGCCCTTGCCGTCGGTCAGGCGCCCGTCCTCCAGGATCTGGAGGAGGATGTTAAATACATCCGGATGGGCTTTTTCAATCTCGTCAAGCAGGATAACCGAGTAAGGGTTACGGCGCACTTTTTCAGTCAGCTGGCCGCCTTCCTCGTATCCAATGTAGCCCGGAGGCGCACCGATTAAACGGGCAGTAGCGTGTTTTTCCATGTACTCAGACATGTCAAGGCGAATGATCGAGTTTTCGTCGCCGAACAGGGCTTCCGCCAGGGTCCTTCCCAGCTCGGTTTTGCCAACTCCAGTCGGGCCGAGGAAGATAAAGGAACCGATCGGCCGTTTGGGGTCTTTCAAACCGGCCCGGGCCCGGCGTACCGCCCTGGCTACAGAATGCACCGCTTCGTCCTGGCCTATAACCCGCTTGTGGAGGGTTTCCTCCAACTTCATCAGGCGGGCCGATTCTTCTTCGGCCAGGCGCTTGACCGGCACGCCGGTCCAGCTGGAAACGATATAGGCCACATCCTCTTCGCTGACCAGCGACATATCCGAAGCGCCGACCTGCTTCTCCCACTCTTTTTTCTGCTCATCGAGTTCTTCTTTGAGCTTGTGTTCGTCATCGCGCAGTTTGGCTGCCTTTTCAAATTCCTGGTTGCGCACCGATGCTTCCTTTTCCGTGCGCAGGTTATGGAGCTTGTCCTCTGTTTCTTTTAAGTCAGGCGGCGCGGTATAATTACGGATACGCACCCGGGAGGCGGCTTCGTCGATCAGGTCGATAGCCTTGTCGGGCAGGTAGCGATCTGAAATATAGCGATCGCCCAGCCTGACTGCCGCTTCCAGGGCCTCGTCCGTTATCTTGACCTTATGGTGGGCCTCGTAACGGTCGCGCAGGCCTTTAAGAATTTCAACACTTTCTTCGCAGCTTGGCTCCCCGACTATGATCGGCTGGAACCTTCTTTCCAGGGCTGGATCTTTTTCAATATGCTTCCGGTATTCGTCCATGGTCGTTGCCCCGATGCACTGCAGCTCACCGCGGGCCAGGGCCGGTTTAAGGATGTTGGAGGCATCGATTGCCCCTTCGGCGGCACCCGCCCCGATCAGGGTGTGCAGTTCGTCGATAAAGACTAGAACATTCCCGGCCTGGCGCAGTTCGTTCATCAGCTTGCGCAGGCGTTCCTCAAATTCACCGCGGTACTTGGTCCCTGCGACCACGGCGGCCAGCTCAATGGTGACAACCCTTTTTTCGCGCAGGATTTCAGGCACTTTTCCTTCGATAATGTGATAGGCCAAACCTTCTGCAATGGCCGTCTTGCCTACTCCGGGCTCGCCGATCAGGCAGGGGTTGCTCTTGGTCCGCCTGCTCAGGATCTGGACTACCCGCTCAATTTCCTTTTCCCGGCCCACCACCGGATCAAGCTTGCCATCCTTGGCCAGCCTGGTCAGATCGCGGCCGAAACTGTCTACAGTGGGAGTCTGCGGCCCGCCGGCCTTTTCGGTTTCAGGCGCTTTGCCGCTTCCTTCTTCACCACCAAGAAGCTGGATTACTTCCTTGCGGGCTCGCTTCAGGTCGATTCCCAGGTTGGAAAGGACCTGGGCGGCAATTCCTTCACCTTCCCGAACCAGGCCGAGCATCAGGTGTTCGGTGCCCACGTAGTTGTGGCCGAGGTTCTGGCTTTCTTCAATGGCCAGTTCGACCACTCTTTTAGCCCTTGGTGTATAGCTGACCCCCTGCTGGATAACTTTTTCTCCTTTGGGAGTAATTCTTTCCACTTCCTGCCGAACACGGTTCAAGTCAACAGCCATGCTCTGCAGGGCCCGGGCAGCGATTCCTGAGCCCTCCCGGACCAGGCCTAAAAGCAGATGCTCTGTCCCGATAAAGTTGTGATTCAGGCGCTTGGCCTCTTCCTGGGCCAAAACCAGGACCTGCTGTGCTCTTTCCGTAAATCTACCAAACATGAACATTGTGTTCACCTCTTTTTTCTAAAATTACAGCTTGTCTTCTCCCGTTAATTTAGTACTTTCAGTTATTGCCTTTACAGTACCGCTCCAGGACTTCTTTAATCTGGACCGGTCTTTCCAGGTTTCTTTCACTGTTTTCCAATTCCCGCCCGGCCAGCAGTTGAAGACAGCCGGGCCGGATTAAAATCAGCAATTCGTTAAGCAGTTTGTGATCAACCTCGTTGATCAAACCTAAATCATAACCAAGGCGCAAATCGGAAAGTAGTTCTATCGCTTCCTGTGAGCTCAAGATCTGCGCATATTTTAAAAGCCCCAGGGCCCGCCAGGCCTTGTCGGCAAGCTCGGCTCTTTTTTTGTCGAGCATTACCTGCCTTGCATTCTGTTCCTGCTCGATGACCTGGCCGATCAAACTGCCCAGGTTGCTTATGATTTCTTCCTCGGTATGGCCCAGGGTGACCTGGTTGGACACCTGAACCAGGTTTCCGACGATTTCGGTGCCTTCCCCGTAAAGGCCCCGAACGGTCAGCCCTACCTGGGAAAGTGCTCCCAGGAAGCGGTTGATCTGACCGGTCATGATCAGGGCCGGCAGGTGAAGCATCACCGAAGCCCTCAGGCCGGTCCCGACATTTGTCGGGCAGGCGGTCAGATAACCGTAGCGCTCATTGAATACATACTCCAGCTCGCTCTCCAAGAGGTCATCATAACGTTCTGCTTCCTGCCAGGCTTCTTCAAGGCGCAGCCCGGGCTGGAGGCTCTGGATACGCAGGTGATCCTCCTCGTTAGCCATGATGCTGACCGCTTCGTCCTGCCTTAACAACAGAGCCCCGCAGCTCGATTCCCGGGCCAGGAACGGGCTGATCAGGTGTTTTTCAACCAGGGCCTGCTTTTCCAGGTCAGAGATGTCATCCATTGGCAGGCAAGTAAAATCGCTGAATTCTTCTTTGCCTGATATTGCCGCTTTGATCTTTCCCATGACTATTTCATTGTCCTGTCCCGACGCCAGGCAGGAAAAGGGATGGCCCTTGATATTTCTAGCTGCCCGGACCCGGGAACTGATTACTATTTCTGCTTCCGGCCCGCCGCCTTCCATCCAGCGGCTCAGGCTGTACTGAACCTGTTTCAATTTTGATCTCCCTCTTCTGAATCATCCGGACCTGTATTATCCTGCTCCGTATTATCTTCGGGCCTGTTTTTCTCCAGATCCTTTTCCATAGCCTTTATCTTATCGCGCAAAACAGCCGCTTCTTCGAATCCTTCGTTTTGGATTTTTTGCTGCAATTCCTCTTTCAACTGATTGAGCTCTCTTTTATATTTTACCCGGCGCTGGGTGCGGACCGGTATTTTGCCCGTGTGACTGGAACTGGCATGGATGCGTCTTAAAAGCGGCCTCAGGCTATCTTCGAACGCTTCAAAACAGCCGCTGCACCCAAGCCGGCCAACCTGGCTGAACTGGGCAAATGACAGCCCACATTCCGGGCACTGTTTCTTTGAGGCAAGCATTGATTCCCGGCTTTCCAGGAGCCCCTGGTTGAGCATACTGGCGAAGAGCTTATGTAGAGAGAACTGCGGTTCAAAGGTAAAATCAAGCTCTTCCCTCTGCCGGGCACACTGCTCGCACAAAAACTCTTCGGTCTGCTTGCCGTCCTCACTCTTGATAATCTGAATATTTGCTTCGTTTTTATGGCATTCCTGGCAAAGCACTTTTTTACACTCCAAACTGAAACTCCAGAGGACGGTTTCAGTACCGGCCCGGATTAGTAACTGACTTTGAGCAGTTCTTCCAATGCCTCGCTTAAAAGTTCATGCTGAAGCTCCCTGGCTTTTTCCCTGCTCAGGCCGTTTGCATCATAAATTCCGTCATTGATAACCGTTTCCAGCAGGCGAGCTTCCCGCATGGAAATGATCTTTTCTTCCCGCATCCTTTTCAACAACTGCCTGATCCTGGACGGTTCGAAATTGTTTCCATTAAGGCTGTTCATTACTTCTCTCCAGGGGCGAGCCTGTCCGGTTTCGATGCGGTAAATGCGAATCCATCCTCCACCGCCACGCCTGCTTTCAACCAGGTAACCCCTTTCCAGTGAAAAACGGCGCTCCAAAACATAATTAATCTGGGAAGGGACACAGTCAAATTTTCTGGCCAGTGCACGGCGCTGAATTTCGATGTATCGCTCCGAACTCAGGGCCAGCAGTTTTTTTAGATATTCTTCTATGCAATCCGTCAGGTTTGGCATTGCTGATTGCCCTTCCCGTTTTTGTTGTCTGACCTTCTCTGACCTTGATTTATAATATCCTGTTTGGAGGGTAAAGAGCAAGTCTAACCGGAGCCTTTATGAAGCGTCAGGGTTGATTGAGATAAATATTGACCGGCTATGCTTCAACATACTGCTTATTTTTTCGATTATCGGGGCAATCTGTTATAGGGGGTTAGAGGTAATCGGCCTGGGATTCCTCCCCGGTGACCGGCTCGCCTTCCCAGTAGACTTCGGTAACTCCCTCGAGTTCGCGGAAGGTGCTGAATAACCACTTGTAATCAAGATCACGGGGCACTTCGACCAAAAATTCGATATTGATCAGTTCCACCCCTTCTTCAGCGCGCTGTTCCGGGGTGCTCAGCTCGCTTTTGCGGATATTAACCATCGCTTCCCCAAGGGTGGATCCGATCCGCCCCAGGAGGCCGGGTTGATCGATAGCCCTCACCGTCAACCTTTTCAGGCGGCGCCTGTAAAAGAAAGACCTTTCCACCCGGCGCAGGGTAAGCAGGCTGGTCATGGCCAGGGCAGTAGTGACCACCGAGCCCAGGTAAAATCCAATGCCCACAGCCAGGCCGACACCCGAAACCACCCAGATAGTGGCGGCGGTGGTCAGGCCGCGGATACTGCCACGCTGCTGCAAAATGGTCCCGGCACCGATGAAGCCGATTCCGGTAACCACGCCGGCAGCAATCCGGCCCGGGTCGGATTCAAAACCATTGCCCACGTGGGCGGTAAACCCGTAAGCAGAAACCATCATCAGCAGGGCCGACCCGGCACAGACCAGGATATGGGTCCTGAATCCGGCCGGGCGGTTGTGCCGCTCCCGCTCAAAACCGATCACACCACCCAAAACTACGGCCAGAGCCAGCCTTAATACTATTTCCCATTCACTAATATACATCTCGCAGCTGGCCTCCTTATGAGAAAAGAGCCTGGGCGGCTGCAATAGCGGCTACAGCCCCATCAGAGGCGGCAGTTATTACCTGCCTTAAAAACTTCTGGCGGATATCTCCTGCGGCATAAACCCCGGCCAGGGAAGTCTCCATTTTTTCATTGGTGATTATGAAACCGTTGCCGGTGGTCTCGATATCTTGACCGGCCAGGAAAGGGGCGCTGGCTGTACGTCCGGCATAAATAAATACACCGTCAATTTCAAGATAGCGATCTTCTCCATCCTGCTTAAGCTGCAAAGCCCTGACCTTATTGTCTCCCTCGATTTTACTGACCGTGGTGTTCCAGAGCACCTCGACGCCGGGAAGGCTCAAGACCTTGTCCTGCAGCCCCTTAACCCCGCGAAGCTTGTCCCGGCGGTGGATCAGGTAGATCTTTGAAGCAAAGCGGTCCAAGAAAATCGCTTCTTCGAGGGCGGCATCGCCTCCACCCACCACGGCCACCTCCTTGTCCTTAAAAAAAGCGGCGTCGCAGGTAGCGCAGTAAGAAACGCCTCGCCCTACCAGCTCCTGCTCTCCTTCGGCTCCAAGCAAATTCGGTTCCGTACCGGTGGCAATAAGCACCGTTTTACCTTCAAATTCACCGGCCGAAGTAGAAACTGTTTTTATATCCCCGGATAAAGAAACCTGTTCGATTTCCACCGTATGGACGGGGACCTTCAGGTTTTCCAACTGCTGCTGCAGGAGCATCCCAAATTCAGCCCCGGAGACCCCTTCGGGAAAAGCAGGGAAATTATCAAGGCGGTCGGTGGAAGTTATCTCTCCCCCGACCATCATTTTTTCCAGGATAACCACCGATAAACCGGCCCGGACTCCGTACAGGGCAGCCGTTGCTCCCGCCGGCCCGCCGCCCAAAATTACCAGATCGTATAATTGTTTTTCAGCCATAACATTTTCCTCCCGTCTCGCTGCGTTATGCTATCTTCAAATCTTGTTTTCTGCTGTCCTTTCAAGCCTACAGATATTATGAGCGATTACCGGAGCCGTGTCAATTTATGGCCTTAATGCTGCCCAAAAGATATCCAAATGTTATCTCGATCGGTATATAAATAAAGCTAATAGACTTTCTGTACTTAATGCTCAAAATGCTTGAATGCCCGGTGGTGAATTGTGATATAATAGGCTTACAGCCGTGCAAAAGGCGGCTGAGACTGCACAAGGAGGCGTATAGCGATGAAAGATCAAGTTGAAAAAGCCCTGGATAAAATCCGCCCGGCCCTGCAGAGGGACGGAGGCGATGTTGAGCTTGTAGAAGTGGGGGACGA
>Ga0207421_10003502_pt1 | contig 18675 bp, 21 predicted proteins | sample SodLakKL_010_SED_4_FD_187542 | JGI IMG/M metagenome (GOLD analysis project Ga0207421, IMG submission 187542) | Alkaline sediment microbial communities from Lake Tanatar, Kulunda Steppe, Russia - 8KL_010_SED (SPAdes) (version 2) | ecosystem: Environmental > Aquatic > Non-marine Saline and... | reverse complement strand
CGAGAACAAGAATTGAAAGGTAAAGAGACAGAAGTAGAGAAAGAAAAAGAGGATATCGAGCAGCGAAAAAGAAGATTGGAAAGGAGAGAAGAAGAGATAAAAGATTTGGAGATCGAACTTGAAAATAGGTCTGAAAAAGTAAAAGAACGGGAAGAAAAAGTAGAGGAAAGAGAAAAAGAGTTGAAGGAGAATTTGATGGATGTTGAGTCTCGAGAAGAAAATGTAGAAGAAAGAGAAGAAGAGTTGAAAGAGAAAGAGGAGAGACTTCAAAAAGAGAAAGATGAAATAGAGTCTAGAAAGGAAGAATTGGAAGATAAGGAAAAGAACTTCCAAGATAGGAATGAAAAATTGGAAGAGCAGGAGGAGAATTTACAGGAGAAAAAAGCTCGATTGGAGGAAAAAGAGAAAGAACTCGAAGAAGAATCCCAAAAAGTGAAGAAGATAAAGAGCAACTTAAAAGCCAAGAGGGAAGAGTTGAAAGAAAAGATAGAAAAGGTAAAAGCTCGAGAAAAAGAGTTAGAAGAAAAGGAATGATCATAGAAATCTCTACGACTCTCTTTTTTTCTTATATTTTTACTTGACATTCTTCTGCTCATACTACAAATTCAATCCTTTCATCGACCCGCAACTATTAAATAAAAATAAAAATCATACCAAAATATGAGTGATTTCGTATCCAAAGTCAGGGAGGAAAAGTTTCCTATCACGTTCGAGGTCGCTTCCCCAAGAGGAGGTAACGTCGAGGAGTACATAGAGAAGATCAAGAATTATGAATTTTTGGAAGACGTGGTAGGATTGAACGTCTGCAACAACCCGGTGGGTATAGTGAGAATAGACCCGGCACCCTATGCTGGACGTCTTTTGGAAGAAGTCGATGTTGAACCCATAGCGCATCTCACCTGTAGAGACTCTACGCTCAGCGGACTGCAGCGCTGGTTATTAGGCGCACAAAGTTTAGGCGTTAGCACCATATTGGCCATGACCGGAGACTACGGAGTGGGCGATTATCCTGCGGAAGAAAAAGTCGACCATATCAATTCGTTGGAACTGATCACGGGGATAAAACAATACCTCAACGAAGGGGAGCTGATGCCGGAACTGTCCGCGGCACCTTATCGCCAACGGAATCGATATTTGAAGGAAATCGAAGAGATCGAGGAAAAAACAGATTTTCAGGTCGGCGGTGTTGCTATCTCACACAGAAGTGGGGAAGCAAAATATGCCGCTCAGAAGATCGAAGCTGGGTCGGATTTTTTCCAGACGCAGATATGCTATAAAGCGAAGGAGATGCTAAATTTTATAGAAGAATTCGAGAAGAGGAGTGAAAGGAACGTACCAATATTGGTAGGCACGACGCCTTTCTCCTCGAAAGAACAGATCAGGAACCTTTTGGACGCTGTGCCACAGGTAACGGTACCTAGATCGGTCAGAAAAAGATTATCAACGGCAGAAGATACGGCCGAAGAATCCGTTGAATTTACCGTGGAATTTTATCAGAAAATAATCGATGGCATAAAGGATAGAGGACTGAGAACCAAGGTGGGGGCTCACGTGATACCGATAAAGCACGACGGCATTTCTAGAAAGGTGATCAGGAGGCTAAGAGGCATATGAGCGAGATTTATCCTTGGCCCGGGGACTACAGGACTGGCGATCCCTCCTCTCCTATAGCAGTGGTCACACTGGGACGTAAACTTGACTTCGATGCTGACAAAGTGGCTATATGGGGGCCCATGAGGACGGAAAATTTGGGCATCGAGAAGGTGATCGCTAATGTTATCTCGAATCCTAATATCAGGTTTTTGATCATCTGTGGAAACGAGATCAGGGGTCATAAGTCCGGTAGGTCGTTGGTAGAACTGGTGAAAAACGGTATAGACGAAAAGGGTAAGATCATCGGTTCACCCGGGGCGGTACCCTATATAGAGAATATTTCGGAAGAGGCGGTAGATCGCTTTCGTGAACAGGTAGAAGTTATCGACCTCATCGATATCAACTCCAAAGAGAGGGTCGAAGAAGCGATTAACGAGGCGAGAGAGAAAGATCCTGGCAGTTTTGGTGAGCCTTACACCGCTATAAAGATAGAAAAGAAAGAGCGGTCTAAATTCCATGCAGACTTCGCATTACACTCCTCTTTAAGGATATCACCTTGGGGACAGATAACCTCTTTCGAGTCAGAGGTGGAATGATGTTTACCTATGCTACGGAACAGACTGTACACGATCTAGATGGCATCAAAGTCGGCGGTCAACCCGGAGAGTTTCCAACTCTCATGATAGGGACCATCTTTTACGAAGATCAGTTCGAAGAGCCGCGTTCTTCACTAGATGAAGCTAAGAGTTTAGTAAAAGAACAAGAAGAACTCTCTGAGAAGACATCTGTTCCTTCTATTGTTGACATATTCGTCTATGATAAAGAAGAGGTCGAATGGAAGATAGATTTCGCCTTAGATAATATAGACGGATTTTTTTCTGTCGATGTGCCAGAATCCGAGGTGAGGATGAGGGTATTGGAATATTTGGATGAACAGGACTCCCTCGATCGGGTGATCTATAACAGTATAAATCTCGGCATGGAGGAGGAAGAATTCGAACTGCTTAAAGAAAAAACTCCTAGTGGAGCCATCCTTTTGGCCTACAATCCTCACGACAACAGCACTCACGGCAGGAAAGAGATAATAAAGGAAGGAGGTCAGCTCCTAGAAGACGGTTTGTTGAGCTTGAGCGAGAAGATAGGCATCGAAAATATACTTTTAGATACCGCCGCAACGCCTTTTGGAGAAAAAGCTTGTGAAGCCGTGAGGGCAGTTCCCGTCTTCAAGAATGAATTCGGTTTTCCCGTCGGATGTGCTCTGCACAATACTATAGAATCTTGGAGCTGGTTGCATAGCTACGAAGAAAGGGAAAAGATCTTTGAGATACTAGATACGGCTATAGACAATCTTCCAGTCCTACTTGGAGCGGATTTTATCTACTACGGGCCCATAGACAACGCTTTCAACTCGATACTTACGATGGCGTTGACGGACAAGTTGATGGCCGAAGGAGCCCAAGATTATTTCGGAACTGAGATATCTGAAGAACATCCCCACTATAAATTGCCTTAAAATCGTCCAAAATCCACCAAGCTTTTTGCAGGCGCTATTTTTTTAACTGATGTATCCTTTCCCTTGTGATGATGGATCTAGACGATGAATTGATAACTACAGTGGTCGGCAGTTATCCTTCGCAGCCAGAGAAGAACGATCTGATCAGATCTTATTACGAGAAAATCGACCCGTTCGAAGAGAGCTTGAAGAGAGCCGTTGAAGATCAGTTGGAATGCGGTATCGAATTGATCTCGGACGGTCAAACTAGAGCGGGTATGGTGGAACTTTTTGCTGAAGGATTATCGGGTTACAGGATAAAAGGGAAAGTTGAATTGATCTCTGAAGTGAGTTATAACGGAAAGATCACATTGAGCGATCAAGAACTGGTGAAAAAGATCATACCGGAGGGGACGGGGTTGAAAGGCATAGTTACCGGCCCGTATACTCTTGTAAAAAGTTCTAACAACGTTTATTACGATGACGAAAAAGAGGCCGTCATGGACACAGCCGAATCATTACATCACGAAGTGGTTGATCTTGCCAAAATTTGTGATGTTGTCCAGATAGACGAACCTCTTTTTTCTATCGATTTTCCTGATCATGGGAGAGAAGCGGTCGAAAAAGTGGTGAACGTCGATGAAGTGCCCATAGCGATGCACGTCTGTGGAGACATATCGGACATAATAAGCGAGCTGGTCGAATTTGACGTTGATATTTTAGATCATGAATTCACCAGCAGTCCTATACTCTATGAAGAATTCAGAGATATAGATTTTCCACAGCGCCTAGGCGTAGGTGTAGTTTCCACCGAACCTGAAGTTGAAAAAGTTTCGGTTATAGAGGAAAGGATAGAAAAGGCGTACGATCTTTTTGGTTCAGAAACTTTAGTCGATCCGGACTGCGGTCTGAGGAATCTTGATGTTAGGACCGCTAAAATGAAATTGAAAAACATGGTGAAAGCAAAGGAGAGGTTTTTGGATGAGCGAGAAGAAAGTTGAAAAGATAGAGGCCGAAGAGAGCAGAGGCATAAAATTCGATAAAAGTGGTTTCTTCGTGATAAACGTTAAAGAAGAGATAGTGGTGGAGCACTATTTGAACGTTCAAAAAGAGGGTAAATTAGAGGTAGAAACGGGAGAGCTGAATAAAGTAGTAACGGGAAGATCGGCCAAAGCCATCTGCGATACTTTGATCAGAGAGGATTTGATCTCCAGATTGGATCACGCCGCCTTTCTGGGAAGGGAGTTACAGAAAGCTGAGATAGCTCTGGACTACGGTTTGGATTACGTACAGTGCGAACCCTTAAATCTTTAAATCAGAATCGATCCAATACGAGATATTTTATCTCTTCAGAAGAAGCCTTAAAGCCGCCGCCCTGTGCAAATTTTGAAGTGCCTCCGCCACCACCACCGAAATCCTGACTCAACATTTGTATTATCTCGTCGGCGCTGACGTCTTCAACCTCCTCGCCGACTCCGACACTGACGCTCACATTCTTATCCTGATTGATCAGTACTAAAACTTCATCTTGACCTACGTTGTCTTTAGCTTTGTGTGAGATTATGTCGGAATGGTCTGTAGATGCTTGTAAAGTTTGTATCAAAAGGTCGTAATTTTCTCTTTTATGTCTTTTTGCGTTCTCTATGCGCTGTTCGACTCTAAAAGCCTGTATCTTCTTGACTTCTTCTTTAAGCTCCTCCATGCTGTCCAAAAGATCACTTATCTTCCTCGGCAGGTTGCCGTGATCGGTCTCTAAGAGCGAAGAAGCCCGCTGAAGCGATCTTTTTTCACCGTAGTCTTTTCTCAACGCTTCGTCGCCTATGCAGAAATTGATACGGGTAACGCCTTCCTGCAGCTTCTTCTTGCCTAGTATATGTATCCTGCCCACTTCTAGCGTGCTAGAAAGGTGAGTTCCGCTGCATACCCCTATGTCCCAATCTTTGATCTCTATCACTCTGACTTTCTCTCCGCGGGGCATCTCTTTTGCGAAAGCTACTTTCTCGCTGTTTTCCACCTCTTCCCTACTTAGCATATTCCATGTTACTAGCCTGTCTTCAAGGATTATCTTGTTGCACAGTTCCTCGATCTTCAACAGCTTCTTCCTGTCGACATGAGCTTCAGTTTCAAAATCTATCCTAGCTTTTTTCTCCCCTATATCGAAACCGGAGTAGTCTATTTTACCCATCACTTCTCTGCCGGCTCCGAAAACCACGTGAGCCCCGGTATGGGCTCTCATGCAGTACCTTCTAAACCCCTCGTCTATCTTACCTTTGACTTCGTCGCTCTCTTCGATGTCGTGAGAAGAAACGTGATGGACGATATATCCACCTTCGTTCTGCACGTCACTGACTTCATAGCCGTTCAACGTGCCTTTATCAGCGGGCTGACCGCCTTCTTCTGGGTGGAAGTAAGTCTCTTCTAAGATGATGCGGTCGTTCTCCACTTTTTTAGCCTTGGTGACGAATTCAAATCTCTTTGGTTCGGACCAGTATAAATGTCTAGATGACATCAGGATCCAGATTGAAAAGAGAAGTAATAGATTTTTCGATAAGAGGGGCTAAAGTATTAAATATGAAATAGTATAATATTATAAGTAAAGAGGAAAAGAGAGATGGATGATCTCCTACGCTCCATAAAAAAATTTGGCAGGAAGTACGGAAAATATTTTCTGATTGTAGGCTTACTGTTTATCATAGCCGGAGTGCTACTCGTTTCTCAAGGTACTTCTCGAACGGAAACAACTGAGATACCAGGTAGTGAAGAAGACTTCATCTATGAAGTACCGGGACCCAAACACAATTCAGGGTTCAGGATAATGGATATAGGGATAGTGATCCAATTTATTGGTGGAGTCTTGGTCTGGGTATTTCTAAAGGATATAGAAGATCCAACCAAGGTCCCTTCAAAGTTGAAATGGATAGATCTTGGTTCTCTTTCGCTTAGCGTTCCACTCGTTATCGTTGGTGGAATATTAGCCTTGACCACCGAGAGCCAGAGATTTATTACAGAGGTAGGGGTACCCATCACGAGGTTTGCAGTAGATCAGATCATCGGTTTTAATTTTTTACGTATAGGTCTTATCGTTACAGCAATAAATGGTATATTGCTCGGTATGATAATATCTAAAAGAAGGAAGAAAGCGGCGGAGCGTAAAACAGTCGGGGCGAAGGATAAAGAAGAATTTTCTTACGCTGAACTGACAGATTCCGAAGACATCGGACCTAGAGGAGGATAAGATATGGATATAGATGTAGATATAGAAGATGAGGATCAACCCGATCAAAGGTCACTCTTTGAAGAAACCGACGAATATGGTCAGTGGAGACAAGCCTACAAAAAGCTGGCGATTGTAGGTTTACTCATGATGCTAGTAGGGGGTTTGATGTTTGTAGGTATGATGGCAGCGGATATCGACGGTGGAAATCTTTCTATCGTAGCCATGATCCTTCTCGCCATCGGAGCATTCATAGCGATCCCTTGTGCCTTTGGCTATAGAGAGGAAAAGAAGAAGAAAAGTGTAAAGAAAGTCAAAACTAACGAAGGACGCTTGTCTATAGCTGTACTTATAATAGGGATAGTATTGGGAAGATTCTCTTATTACATCTTCTTTGCCGCAGCGATAATAGCCGTGATCACAGGATTTATGGGTATGAGGAAAGGTGACAACTACTACGCTAAGATTGGCTTTTGGATAGGCATCATAATTTTTGGATTCGCAGGCGTGCTTTTATTGCTCGTCTCAATCTACTGACTGCCCTAAGGTTGTGTCTAGTTTACGTCACATCTCCCAGATGAACTTACCGTTTTCTAGGACCGTTTCGTCGTCCATCTCCACTCTGCCTTTAGACATATCTTTTATTATGTCCATGTGGATCGCGCTGTCGTTGCCTTCGCCGTCTTCGCCGACGCTGCGCTTTATCGCTTTTCCTAAAGCTAGATGAATGGTGTCACCCATCTTCTCGTCGAACAGCATGTTGCGGGTGAATATCTTTATACCTCTGTTAGTACCTATACCGAGTTCACCGAGCTTTCTCGAGCCTTCGTCAGTGTTCAGTATATTTGTCAAAAGCTCTTCGTTGCTGCCTGCGGAATGTTTTACCACTTTGCCCTCTTCGAATTTCAGCTTTACGTCTTCGATCTCTCTGCCCATGTATATCAGCGGCTTGTCGAAAAGGATATGACCATCAACGCGGTCTGGTATCGGTGCAGTATACACTTCTCCGCTGGGTAGATTATGCTTTCCGTCAGAATTCACACCTATGTTGCCCTTGATGGACATGGTCAATTCGGTCTCCCTGCCGGTTATGTACACCTCTTCGGCTTCGTCCATCTTCTTCTTCAGTATCTCCTGCTTCTCGTGGACGTCCTGCCAGTCTCTCAGGATAGCGTTCCATACGAAGTCTTTGTATTCAGCCAACGACATATCGGCTAGCTGAGCCGCCGCGTTGGTCGGGAAGGCGGTCAAACATGTCCTCTTGTCCTGTAGTATATCGCTCAGTGGTTTTCTCACCTTTGAATATTCAGAGAGAACTTCACCTGGGACGTCGTTCATCGCTTTAACGTTGACGTCTGACTTTATGGAGATGACCACGTCCGCCTCTCTGAAGAGCGTTAAAGTGTGTTTCGGCGTCTTGAACTCGCCGTCAAAGTTTTTTAGGTAAGCCCTATTAGCTTCGTTAGAGGAGTAAAGCGTTGTTGGATGTGCTCCGTGTTTACCGATCTCTTCATATAGGGCTATCATCAACTCTTCAGCCTCTGAATGAGCGAGGATCACAACTTTGTCGTCCTCTTTCATCTCAGTGCTCCAATCCGCTATTATACCCGCGTGTTCTTTTATCCTATTATCCATGAGCTCCACCTTTGGATGAAAATCGCTTTTTTTTCTATGAGGATGTGAATCTTGGTGGGTTATAAATGACTTTGCTTTGCATATCAATTATTTAGCGTGTCGTAGCGAGGAACGAAAACCATTTTTAATAACTATCTGTTTTAGGGCTGATATCATGGTACAGAGAGAAGCACTGCTCAAAGATGCAAAACCCGGAGATAGGTTGAAGATCAAAAAAGATGAAGAAACTTACGAAGGGGTTTTGATGCCGATCCATCGGTTCAGCGGTGAAGACATCATAACTCTAAAGCTGGACAACGGCTACAACGTAGGGATAAAGGCCGATAAAAATACTGAGGTCGAACTGATCCGAAAAAGCGAAGAGGAGGCTAAGAGGAAGGAAAAAAAGATAGATATCGATGAGAGCAAATCAACTATATCCATATTGGGAACGGGAGGCACAATAGCGAGCTACGTTGAATATAGAACGGGAGCAGTGCACCCAGCACAGACCGCCGATGACCTTCTGTTCTCGAATCCTGAGATAGCCGAAAGGTGCAGACCGAAAGTCGAGGTGCTCTTCAGCAAGTTGAGTGAAGAGATGAGACCGGAAGACTGGGTCACCATAGCGGATAGAGTGATCGAGCTCTTCCAAGAGGGATCTGAAGGAGTCATCATCTCTCACGGTACCGACACCATGGGCTATACCGCTGCGGCTTTATCTTTTCTTCTAGAAGGTCTTTCGAAACCGGTCGTTCTGGTAGGTTCCCAGCGCTCGAGCGACAGGCCGTCAAGCGATGCGCATCTGAACCTATTAGCGGCGGTAGAGATGGCAAAGTCGGATCACCCCGGAGTTTACGTAGTCATGCACGAGTCCATGTCGGACAAAAAGTGTGCGGTTCATAAAGGAACGAAGGTGAGAAAGATGCACACTAGCCGTAGGGACGCTTTCGAATCTATCAACGACGAACCTGTGGGCTTCGTCGATCCTGAGACAGGCGAAGTCGATATCGAGGAGAGGCCAAAGAAGGGGGAAGATGAGAACATAAAAAGGAAAGGTAGCATGGAAGAGAAAGTTTCTCTTCTATACGCGAATCCCGGTCTAACGGAGGAAGACATTAAACACGCAAGAAGTAAGGAAGGCATCGTTATCGCGGGAACTGGACTCGGTCACATGCCTACGGATTTGATCCCAGCTCTTGAAGAGATCATAGATGAAGGCTTACCGGTGGTGATGACCAGCCAGTGTTTATATGGTACCGTCAACGGGCACGTGTATTCCGCGGGAAGAGAGTTGAAGGAAGCTGGCGTTATCTTTGCAGGAGACATGCTCCCTGAGACGGCCATGGTAAAATTGATGTGGGCTTTGACCCTTGATGAAGACGTCGAAAAGGTGATGAAGCAGAATATAGCGGGAGAATACACCGAAAGGAGGATCAGGTAGCATGAGCGTTCAAAAAGATTACGACGAACTGGGCCTCAAAGTCGGGTTGGAGATACACCAGCAGTTAGACACGAAAAAACTGTTCTGCGGCTGTCCTTCGGATATGGTAGAAGAGGAAGACAGGACCGTACTTAGAAACTTGAGGCCAACGGAGAGCGAGTTAGGAGAAGTAGATAAAGCGGCTCTCATGGAGGCTCAAAAGGGATTGAAGTTTCGATATCAGGCTCCAGAAGGCTCATCCTGCCTGGTCGAATTGGACGAGGAACCTCCTGCGGGCCCGGACGAAGAAGCTTTGGATCTCGCGCTCACCATGGCATTGTTCATGAACGCCGAAATAATGGACGAGATACATTTCATGAGGAAGATAGTGATAGACGGCTCCAACACCACTGGTTTCCAAAGGACCGGACTCATAGCTATGAACGGTACTTTAGAAGTCAACGGAAAAGAGATCGGTATACCAACGATGTGCCTCGAAGAAGATGCGGCCCGAAGTATAGAGGAAAAGGACGGAGAAAAGGTCTTTAGATTGGATAGACTCGGTATACCTTTGGTCGAGATTGCCACGGATCCGGACATATCGAGTCCCGAAGAAGCGAAAGAGGTAGCGCAAAATATAGGCGCCCTGTTCAGAAGTACTAAAAGCGTGAAGCGCGGTATTGGCAGTATAAGAGAAGACCTGAACGTCTCCATCGAAGAAGGAGCTAGAGTAGAGATGAAAGGCGTACAGGAACTTGATATGCTTCCTGAATATGTAGAAAAGGAAGTGGACAGGCAGATAAAACTGCTGGAGATAAAGGAAATATTGGAAGAAAGGAACGCTGAAATCGTGGATAAAATTTACGATGTGACGGAAGAGTTCGAAGGGTGCGAGAGCGGAATAATACAGGGAAGTCTCAACAAGGGCAACGGCGTTTATGCGGTGAAACTGAAGGGGTTCGACGGACAGCTGAGAGGCGACGAAGGTGAAGCCCTATTGGGCCCAGAACTGGCCGATTATGCTAAGAAGACCGGCGTAGCCGGGATATTCCACAGCGACGAGCTACCGAAGTTTGGTATAACTGATAAAGAGGTAAAGGTGGTGAAGAAAAAACTAGAAATAGAAGAAAAAGACGCTTTTGCACTGGTGACCGAGTCGGAAGAGAACTCCCGAGACGCTTTGAGAAAAGTGATCGAAAGAGCCGAGATGGCTCTGAAAGGCGTACCTGAAGAGACGAGACAGGCGCAACCTGACGGCACGAGTAGCTTTTTAAGGCCCTTATCCGGCGAAGCTAGGATGTACCCCGAGACGGATATACCTCCAAAACAGGTGGAAAGAGAAAGACTGAAGAGATTGGATGAAGAATTGCCGGAAAGACCAGAGGAAAAGATAGAAAGGTTTCAGAAAGAGTACGGTCTAAACGAACAGCAGAGCGAGCAGCTCTTCAAGAAAGGATATGACGTTCTGTTCGAGAGATTGGTGGAAAGGTATGGATCGCCTTCAGTGATCACAAACACTTTTTTACATACTTATCCGGACCTTAAAAAAGAGGGGTATGAGCTGGAAAATATAAATGAAGAGGATTTAGAGAGGATGTTCAAGAGATTCGATGCTGGAGAGTTCGCTAAAGAGGGCATACCCGACCTTTTACAGGAAGTAGCAGAAGGTAGATCTGTGAAAGAAGCGTTAAAATCCGCGGGACTGGAAACCGTAAGCGAAGAGGATATAAGGGAAGAAGTCATCGACTTGATAGAGGACAGGAGCGACTTCGTGGAAGAAAGAGAGATGGGCGCCGTAGGCCCGTTGATGGGCGTACTTATGAAAGAGCTTAAAGGCAAAGCCGACGGCGAGAAGATAAGTAAGATATTGAGGGAAGAGATACAGAAGAGAATTTGATAAAGATGATCGACGAAATAGAGGTGTTGAAGGAAGAAGAAGATATAAAAGAATTGACGAGGATCCTGCAGGAAGGAGATAAAAAAAGGAGGGCCGACGCAGCTAAAGCTCTAGGTATGATGAGATTTAAAGAGGAACGTGATGACGTTTCTTCCGCGCTCGTTGAAAGGCTGAAGAAAGACGATGAGGCTACGGTGAGAGCAAATTCCGCTTTAGCCCTCGGTCATCTCAAAAGTAGAACTGGAAAGAAAGCGTTAAAGGAAGCAGCCAAGGACGACGATTGGGAAGTTCGACATGACGCAGCCATAGCTATGGGAGAATTTGAAGACGAAGATTTTCTTGAAACTTTGTACTCGCTACTGGATGATCCCGAGAATGAAGTGAAAAGAAAAAGTATAGAAGCACTGGGTAAGATAGGAAACAGTATAAATGGCTCAAAAAGTGCGGAGATAATCTCCAAATTAGATGTACTTCTAGATGATCGAGAACTCAAAGAGGAAGCGGTCAAGGCTGTCAGCCAATTCGATACTGATAAAGCTCTAGACACACTTTCAAAAGTTTATAAAAAAAGTGAGAGGGAGATAAGAGAGATAGCCGTTAACGGAGTAGCCACGATTGAAGGAGAGAAAGCGAACAACATCTTGTTAGAAGCTCTAGAAGACGACAGTTGGCGAGTGAGAGAAGATGCGGCGAAAATTTTGGGGAAGAGAGAGGTCGAAAAAGCCGTAGAGCCGCTGGTTGAAAGATTGAATGATAAAAAAAATTACGTTGTACAAGAGGCCTTGAGGTCACTCGGCAATATCGGTTCAAAGAATGAAGAGATATTGAAAATGATAGAAGAAAAGATTCGAGACGATGATCCGGGCACGAGGATGGCAGCGGCTGAATCTCTAGAGAAGTTGGACGGCGAAGTATCCTCAAAGATACTGTTCGAAAGGATAGAACTTGAACAGAACCCAAGGGTGCTGTGGTCCATATCTGACTCTCTGTCTGAGATATCGAAAGAACATCTGAAAGATCTGAAGAAGGATATGGAAGATCTGATAGAGAGCAGAAAACCGTTTGCGGTAGCCGCCATGGGAAAAGCTGGATTCTCCTCTTATCTTGAAGACATTCTATCGATGTTGGACGACGAACGTTGGAAGGTTAGACAGAAAGCGGCGGAAGCATTGAGCGGTATGGATCCTGCCGATCTGAGTAAAAGGAGAGCCGAAAAGATGTTGAAAAAACTCTCCAAGATGATGGAGGATAACGACAAATGGGTAAGGGCCGAGTCTATAAAGAGTCTAGGCGACCTCATATTTGACCTAGATAGGAAGATCGAAACTGACGAGTTCAAAAAAGAATTAGTGCGAAAAGCGAGGGTAGAGGCCGACGACGACGTGAAAGAGGCGATAAAACAAGCAAGAAATCTTTTAGATTTGTACCAACGAGAGAGGTGAAAAAATGGACTCAGAACAAAACCGAGATCACATCCAAGTTATGACCACCATAGATGAAAAAGAAAAGGCGCGTGAGATTGCCGAGAAAATAGTAAAGAAAGGTTTAGCGGCTTGTGTACAAGTCTTAGGCCCCATTGAAAGCACTTACGAATGGAATGATAGTATAGAAAAGTCAGAGGAATGGTTGTGTCTATGTAAAAGCAAGAAAAGCGTTTACGAAGAACTAGAAGAGGCGATAAAAGAGATCCATACCTACGAAAATCCAGAGATAATAGCTCAGCCGATCACTGAAGGCAGTAGAAGATATCTCGATTGGATCGATAAGTCCCTTGAATAGAAAGAATTATTAATTCTATCATCTTTTTCCCTTATAAAGATGAATCAAGAGATAATACTCACGGTAGCCATCTTACTAGGAGCTGCTTTTATCCCCTCCTTGATCTACCTAGTTTGGATAAGGAACACCGAAAAATACGGTAGAAAAAGATGGTCTGATGTGATGAAAACTTTCTCATGGGGTGCTGTATTTTCGGTTATTTTTGCAGTCATATTATCTCTCGTTCTGGTGGGATTCATCTCCATCCCTACGCTTCAAAGAGAGTATGAATTCTTACAGGACGATACGATCCAGACTCTCATAATCGTTTGTGTTATCGCACCCTTCGTTGAAGAGTTCACCAAAGTGATGGGTGTTTTCACGGTTAAGGACGCTTTGACCGATAAGCAATCCGGTCTTATATTCGGTGCCTCCTGTGGTCTTGGTTTCGCAGCAACGGAGAACCTTCTCTACGAAGGATCAACTTACATGGCGGAAGGGTTCGGTGCAGCTTTCATCGCGATAGTATTGGTGAGGAGTATAGCTAGTACGCTACTGCACGGGAGTGCGAGCGCGGTGGCGGGATACGGTATAACGAAAGGTAAATTTGAAGGGACTCCTTCTTTTCTTCCTTATTACCTGATAGCGGTATTCATGCACGGTGCTTTCAACTTTCTAGCATCCATTAACCTCTTATACAGGGGAAGGATATCGATGTTGGCCTTGGTGGCGGCGATACTGTTCGCTATGCTTTCAATGAAATTCGTGAGAAAGAAGATAATCGAACTCGAGATGGGGGTTTAAAAGCAGAACTGTAACTTAAAGAGGTGGATAGATTGAAGGATGATTTTCCAGAAAAAGGCAGAGATATCGACGAATTGATAGAAAAAATAAAGATTGCAGAAGATAAGGACATGAGCTTTTCTTCCGGAAAGATCTTCGGCTCTATGTGTACAGAGCCCTTGGATATAGCTAAGAAGGTTTACTCGCGTTTTATCGAATCTAATCTGGGAAATCCAGGTCTCTATCCTGGAACTGAGAAGCTGGAAAAAGAAGTTCACGAAGCTATCGCCTATTTGATAAACGCTGGTACAACGGAAGCTCTTTCAGTCGGTGGAGGAACCGAAGGGAATATCATAGCACTCTGGCGAGCACGAGAAAAAAGCGGAAAGAGGAAAGTCCTACTGCCTAAAAGTTCACATTTTTCATTTGAAAAGGCCTGTTCTCTATTGGATATGAGACCAGAATACATCTCATTAACGGATAAATACACCATGGACCTGGGCGAACTGAAGAAAAAAATCGACGATGAAACCGCGGTTGTAATCGCTATCGCTGGAACAACCGAACACGGGGTCGTCGATCCCATAAAAAAGGTAGCTGAATTGACCGAAGACGTCCACTTTCACGTTGATGCCGCCTTTGGTGGATTTGTGATACCCTTTTTGAACGAATTAGGTCATGATCTACCCGCATTCGATTTTGAGATCGACGGAGTAGATTCTTTGGTCATAGACCCTCATAAGATGGGCATGTCACCGGTACCTTTGGGACTTTTTTATTCAAGGACTGAGAACGAGATAACAATAGATTCACCTTATCTGACTGGACGGCATCAAAAGGATATACGAGGTACTAGAGTCAGTGCATCGATACCTGCATTTTGGATAACTCTCAACTATCTGGGTAAACAAGGTTATAAAAACATGGTCTCTCAGTGTATGCAGAGAACTTATTACCTCATTGATAGGATGGAAGAAGAAGGTTTTTCGTCTACGGTAACACCTTCCATGAACATAGCGTCTTTCGAACATAGAAACCCCGAAAGGATTGTAAGAGAAATGGAAGAAAAGGGTTTCAATCTATCTAGGACCGTTATCCCGCGAGGACTGCGTTTTGTGGTAATGCCTCACGTTTCGATGGAAAGCATAGATGAGATGGTAAAACACTTGGGTGATCTTAAGTGACAAAGGTTGAAATAGGCAGTTTTGAATTCGATTTAGGCCCGGTCAGAGAGGAACTCGATAGATTACAAGTAGAGAAGATCCTGCTCCAGCTGCCCGACGGGCTAAAGACGAAGATAGAAAAATTCGCAGAGATGTTCGATCAGGATGTAGTTGTATGGGGTAACTCGTGTTATGGTGCATGTGATTTACCAGAAGATATCGGCTGTGCGGACGTTCTTCTTCAGATAGGTCATTCTGAGATACCTTATCTGGAACCTTCTTATCCCATCATTTACCTCGAGGGGAGATGCAGGATGTGGAAAGACCTACCCCCGGAACTTTTAAAAAAGTTAGAAGGAAAGGTAGCACTTTACGCACCAGTTCAGCATATACACCAGTTAGAAAGAGCAGCAGAGAACATAGAAGCAGCGGGGCTGACTCCCGTAATAGGAGAGGGGGACGAGAGGATAAAGTATCCTGGACAGATTTTGGGATGCAACTATTCCGTAAAGCGAGAAGATGTTGATCATCATCTTTACATCGGAACAGGTAGATTTCATCCACTCGGTCTGTCGTTTTCACTCGGAAAAGATGTTTTTATCTATAATCCAGTTGCACAAAATATAGGATCAATAACTGAAGAAGAGAGGGATGATTTTCTAAGGAAGAGATACGGAGCTATAGCACAGGTCGAAAAAGCGGAAAAGGTAATGGTGATCATTTCAACGAAAATAGGTCAGATAAGGAGATCATCTGTGGAAGAATTGTTAGAACTCGGTGAAAAAGCCGGCAAGACGATGATGTTGATGAGATTTGGCGAGATAAGGCCTGAATTTATAGATCAATTCAGATGGGATTGTGCAGTTAATACGGCCTGTCCTAGGATAGCTTTAGACGACTACGAGAACTTTAAGACGACGATGCTGACCCCTAGAGAATTCAAAATAGGATTAGATATCAATGAAGGGGGGGATTGGAAGATGGATGAAATCTGTTGAGATCTAGGACTTTACTGTTCTTCTTTATCTTCTACCTCTATAAACTTCCCTCTTTCCTTGTAAGTGGTGATTATCATCATGGAACTAACGTTTATCACACCGTCGAGGCCGGAGGCTTCTTCGGTCAGAAAGCTTTTCATGTGGTCATAATTTTTGAACCTAGCCTTCACTATCATGTCCACGTCTCCAGTTACGAGGAGTACGTCCTCCACATTGTGAAAATCCGCCAAGCTTTTTGCGACTTTATCGGATTTCTGTGGATCTATTTCAAGAGAGATCAACGAGCTGACCCCTCTTCCCTCGTAATAATTGGAGATGATCTCTTCATATTCTTTATTCTCTACGTTTGCCATCTTATTCCCTCTTTCTTTATATTTCTGTTTAATTCAAAAAGTCGGTCCCAGTTCTTCTTGTATATCTTCGTACACTTGTTGAAGTAGATTTTCAAAGTCGTCGTTTTCATACTCTACGTATCTACCTAGTCCGCTCTGTATTTTTGCAGTATATCTTCCGTTGCCTTTGACTATCTCTATAGAAACCAGAGTTTCCTCTTCTCGAGTACCGCCTAGTGTCTCATCCATATTGCCACCTCGCAAGTTTTTAGTTTCATTCTTTACATTTGGCTCTAATTTAGTATAATATATAAAGTTTATTGAGGATGTGTTCTTGTTCAAAGAAGCAATTGCCCATCAAAGTTTTATAGGAGAAGGGTCTAATGGGACAAAAGTACATTGGAGTGTCATGGATATGGCTGAGTTTGAAGTAGTAATCTCGGACCCGAAGGATGGCAAAAGCTACCAAGGAAAAGTCGACGGACAGCATGCTAACAGGCTCATCGGTAAGAAGATCGGCGGAGAAGTAGACGGTATATTCGTTGGTCTGCCCGGATACAAATTGAAGATCACAGGAGGCAGCGATCTGGACGGATTCCCGATGAAAAAGAACATACCTGGTCCAGGCAGAAAGAAAGTACTAGCTAAAGGAGGAACAGGTTTCCGACCCAAAAAAGAGGGAGTTAAGAAGAAGAAAACTTTCCGAGGTAATACCGTTTCGGATGATATAAATCAGGTAAATTTGAAGGTCATCGAACACGGTCCGAAAAACATACCTGAACTTCTCGCAGAGGAAGAGGGAGAGAACAAATGAAGGTACCAAAACAACCCGAGATCAACATAGGGATGGTAGGACATGTTGACCATGGGAAGACCACCCTCACTGAAGCTTTGAGCGGTGAATGGACCGATCGACATTCTGAAGAGACGAAGAGAGGAATAAGCATAAGATTGGGATATGCCGATACCGCCTTTTATAGATGTCCAAATTGTGAAGGTAGTGAAGCTTATACCTCTGATCCTACTTGCCCCAATTGTGGAGGAGAAGCAGAGTTTTTAAGGGCCATATCTTTCGTGGATTCACCGGGACATGAGACACTGATGGCGACCATGCTGACCGGTGCTTCTGTGATGGACGGCGCCGTACTGGTGATCGCTGCCAACGAAGACTGCCCTCAACCTCAGACTCAGGAACACCTCATGGGTTTGGACATATCAGGAGTGGAGAACATAGTTATAGTGCAGAACAAGGTGGACTTGGTAGACGAGGAAAAAGCTAAAGAAAATTATGCACAGATTAAAGAGTTTACAAAGGGTACCGTAGCGGAAGACGCCCCCATCATACCTGTTTCCGCTCATCATGACGCGAACATAAATATACTGATAGAAGCTATAGAAAAAGAGATAAAAACACCTGAACACAAACATACGGAGGATGAAACTCCAAGGTTACCTATCGCGCGGTCATTCGACATCAACAAGCCCGGAACTCCCATATCAAAATTGAAAGGTGCCGTCATAGGTGGTTCTCTTATAAAGGGGACATTAAAAGTTGGAGACGAGATCGAGATCAGACCCGGAACTGAAGTGGAGGAAGGCGGTGAAAAAAGATGGGAAAAATTGACAACGACGATAGAATCGCTGACGTCGGGATCGCTTCAACTTGAGGAAGTAAGTCCAGGTGGTCTAATCGGAGTCGGTACCAAACTAGACCCTAGCTTGTCTAAATCAGATTCATTAGCGGGAAAGATGGCAGGTTATCCGGGGGAACTGCCTCCGATAAAGGACGATTTTTTGATGGAGGTAAGCCTTTTCGATAAGGTGGTGGGGATGGAAAAAGAGATCGACGTAGAAAAGATCAAAACAAGAGAACCTCTCATGCTCACTGTTGGCTCTTCAACTACTGTAGGCGTGGTAACTTCCGCCCGGGGAAACGAGGCCGAGGTCAGGTTGAAAAGATCCGTGTGTGCAGATGAAGGGCAGAGGATCGCTATCAGTAGAAGGATAAAAGGAAAATGGCACTTGATAGGACACGGTGTGATTAAAGAATAGATCCATTCTTTTTACTTTGAATTTTTCAAGGTGATCTGAATGGGATCAACTTCCGACATCATCGATACGTTCCCGGATTTCCAAAGTTTTTGGAATAAATATAGAAGATCAGATCTAGATGAACTGCTCGAAGGCTACGAAGTGATCAAACATATCCAAAAATCCTATGAACTAGAAAGGATCTCATTATTTTCGCTCGCTGAGATGAGAGAGAAGGTAAAAATGGTCTTGATCGAGTTTAGTGATGGTTAAGAATTTTAAGGTGAGCAACTGACAGCGGGCCGGGGAACGGTGACCTTCAAACAGCCAGGTTTATCTTCCTCCCCGAAGGGAGCAAGACTCCTGACCTAAGCCGT
>Ga0207421_10003501_pt1 | contig 18685 bp, 18 predicted proteins | sample SodLakKL_010_SED_4_FD_187542 | JGI IMG/M metagenome (GOLD analysis project Ga0207421, IMG submission 187542) | Alkaline sediment microbial communities from Lake Tanatar, Kulunda Steppe, Russia - 8KL_010_SED (SPAdes) (version 2) | ecosystem: Environmental > Aquatic > Non-marine Saline and... | reverse complement strand
AGCTTTTGTAACGAGGCCGAGGGACCATAGGGTTGAACGGTATCCGATAGTGCGATCCTACCTGACGGTTTTTTATCAAAAAAGGCTTCTACCTCGGCAGGCTCTTTACACAACGCCATGTCCCTGGTAAACTCCACCACCCGATCCCTACGATCCACTTCCTCCACCCCAACCTGATACTTACCGCGAACAAGAGACGTTCGAAAGTCCACAATATCTTCTATGCTCTTACCGACCCACATCTCAGGTGTATCCAACTCATATGTATCACCATGGAACGGGGGTACCAGAGGACCTATGTTCACCTTGGGATAGCCGAATCTACCCACGAAAACTCCCGGTGGTGAAGATCCTGCGATGTCGGTACTATCCGTGATATCCTTGGTCTTGGACTGAGAATAGTACTTTACCAATACTGGACACCGATCTCTGTTGCAGAGGTTCTTCGTTCCCCTACATATTATACATCGTTTGTTAGAACCTACGAAATGTTGGTTGTCCGCAAGATCCAATGACATCACAACAGTAACTACCCTAGTACACACATTTAACTCTTACTAGGGGGGATGAGTAAAAAAAAGAAAAAGGGGGGGTTTAGAAACCCTCGAGCAATCCTTCGAGTCTGCCCTCTTCGGGAACCTCTAACTCATAGGTGACGTGTACCAGGGGTTTCTCAACGTTGATGACCCTGTTCAGGTCTATGGGTGTACCGGAAACCACCACGTCGCAGTCCGAGGCCTCGATGGTCTTCTCCAGATCCTTCATCTGTTCGGCACCGTAGCCCATGGCCGGAAGTACGTCGGTAAGGTGATCGAATTTTTCGAATGTATCCTTTATACTTCCCACGGCCACCTCTTTAGGATCAACTATCTCTTTGGCACCGTACTTCTCAGCAGCCAGTTTACCGGCTCCGAAGGCCATCTCACCGTGTGTGAGTGTCGGGCCGTCCTCCACCACCAGAACCCTCTTGCCTTTTATCGCATCTGGGTCGTTAACGGTCAGGGGTGAGTTAGCTCTGATTATGTCTGCATCGGGGTTCACGGATCTGATGTTCTCTTCCAGTTCCTTTATATCCTCCTCTTCCGCAGAGTCACACTTGTTGATCACACATACATCGGCCATCCAAAGGTTCGTCTCGCCGGGATGATAGGTCAGTTCGTGTCCTACCCTGTGAGGATCGAGTACCACGATGTGCATGTTCGGTCTGTAGAATGAAGTATCGTTGTTTCCTCCGTCCCATACTATGATGTCCGCTTCCTTCTCGGCCTGCATCAATATGGCTCCGTAATCCACACCTGCATAGACTATCATACCTTTGTTTATGTATGGTTCGTACTCTTCTCTCTCTTCGATGGTACATTCGTGCTCGTCCAGGTCTTCATAATCTTCGAACCTCTGTACCGCCTGCTTCTCCAAGTCTCCATAGGGCATGGGGTGTCTGATAGAGACCACCTTCCTACCCTTATCCTGTAACAACTCACATATCTTCCTCGTGGTCTGACTTTTTCCGGATCCGGTCCGGGTTGCACATATAGATATGACTGGTTTCTGAGATTTGATCATCGTCTCGTTGTTCCCCAGCAAAACAAAGTCAGCTCCTGCCGCGTTGACCTGGGAAGCCTTATGCATCACGTACTCGTGTTTAACGTCACTGTAGGCGAAGATCACCTCGTCAACCTTCTCCCTTACGATCCAATCAGCCAATTCTTCTTCGTGAACTATCGGTATGCCCTCGGGATACAATTTTCCTGCTAAACTCGGAGGATACCTCCGTCCTTCTATATCCGGTATCTGAGTTGCAGTGAACGCTACCACTTCGAACTTCTCATTGTCCCGGAAGACCGTATTAAAATTGTGAAAATCTCTTCCGGCCGCACCCATAATTATTACTCTTTCTTTTCTCTTTTCCATTGGAACCACCTAATCCGGTCAAATGGCAATCACTATATCTATTTTGTGGCAAAGCTATCAAAAAAAAGGAATGGGGTTTTAGCTCACTCGCCGTGAGCTACTAGATAGGTGTCTGGATGCTCGGCTAACTCTGCCGGCGCCACACCGTTCGCGTAGGTCCAGCTCCATCCAGGGTTTGCATCTATACAGATACCGTTGACCTTGTAGGATGCCCAAACCAGTTCGCTGCAGTAGTAGCTGGAACCGTGTACCCTTTTGTTCACCCAAAACATGTTGAACGGTTTACCGACCTGTTCCAGTGCGAACTCAACAGCCGCTTCCTTGACCTCGTCTTCCACATCGACCCTGTAAACGCCCGCTTCATCGCTCAGATGTAGCTTCTCGGCGGAACGAACCACCACGCCTTCTTCTATGGATTCGATGATCATACCGTCTCCGATGTACATGGTCGCATGGGTCCAGTTACCTGGTACCAAGTTATCGAAAACACTACCCTTCGTGAGGATTATGTCTCCTACCTCAAGCACGTCCAGGTCCAGCTCATTTCCACCGCTATCTTCCCAGTCGACACCGACTACTTCTTCAGAAGCGGGTCCTACCGAGGCAAAAGAAAGCAGGCTCAACGAAAGCATGAGCCAGACCATGGCTATCGATATCCTTTTTCTCCTTTGTGTCATGCACCTGGGTGAGAAAAATCACATATAAACATATCCGCTACATGTATGTGATTTTCCCTAACACTGGCTGAACCCACAGTTGGGACAGGTCCTGCACCCTTCGCTCAAGGTCAGCATGGAGCCGCAGTCGGGACAGGCAGGGTTGAGCCCCTGATCGACTATCTTTGCAACATCGGATATATTGTCCTTATCATCGGTGGGCAGCCTGGCCTGTTCTCCTCGGGGTTTACCCTCTAGATGCCACCTCAATGCTTTACCGATGGCGTCGGGTATGGAGAGTATCTTCTCGTTGTAAGCGAAGATGGTATCCGGTGAACGTATCCCCTCGAGCTGTGCCGAGAGCTCCTCAACGGGTATCCCGGACCTCAAGCACAGCGATATCAAACGGGCGAGTGATTCGGTGAAGGACTGTGTGAATCCTCCGGACCGTCCGATCTGTGCGAACACCTCGAAGAGCCCGTGCTCGTCTTCGTTGATGGTAACGTACAGACCACCGTATCCCGTAGGTATCTTCCGGGTAGTACCGGTGACCACCTGTGGTCGCTTTCTCGGTCTCCTTTCCACGGACCTATCGTCTTTTTTCTCATCCTCTACCTCCATCACCTGTTCCTGCCGGGAACCGGTCCTGTAAACGGTCACACCTTTACACTTCAGATCGTAAGCCAGGTCGTATACCCGTTTGATGTCTTCCTTACTGGCATCGTTGGGGAAGTTCACCGTTTTGGAGATGGCGTTATCGACGTACTTCTGGAAGATACCCTGCATCCTTATGTGCCATTCCGGCGTTATCTCAAGGGCGGTCTTGAAGAGTTCTTTGGTATCTTCCGGTATCCCAGATATACCCTCTAGCCTACCCTTCTTTGCCACCTTCTTCATCAACTCGTCATCGTAGTAACCCCCATCTTTCGCCAGCTCTTCGAACACCGGATCGGGCATTACCATCCTCTCACCGTCCAGCACGTTCTTTATGTAGGAAACGGCAAATATTGGCTCTATACCGCTGCTGGTGTTGGCGATCATGCTGGTGGTACCTGTGGGAGCGATGGTAGTGGTGGTGGCGTTACGCATGGGAACATCGTAATGAGAATGATCCCACGTGGGGAATTCACCCCTCTGCTCGGCTATGCGCTGGCTCACCTCTTTACTCTTCTGCTGGATGAAACCCATGACTTTTTCAGCCACCTTCAGAGCCTCTCTGCTGTCGTAAGCGATGTTCAGCTTTATCAGCATGTGGTGCCAGCCCATCACTCCAAGACCGATCTTTCTGTTGGCCTTGACGTGCTTGGTTATGGCATCATCTTCTCCGTCATGACCGGTGACATCCGGGAAATCACTAGCGTCGATAACGTTATCTAGGAATCGAACTCCCATATCGACCATCCTTTCCAACTTGTCCCAATCCACCTCTCCGTCCTTTACACAGTGATTCAGATTTATGTGTCCGAGGTTGCAGGCTTCAAAATCCTCCAAAGGCTGTTCGCCGCATGGATTTGTGGCATCCATATAATGCTCTGGATGCTCCTCGTGTAAGAAAGGACTGGCATCGTTTATCCTATCGATGAATATGATGCCGGGTTCGCCGTTCTTCCATGCCTGCTGTACTATCTTGTCATAGATCTTACCGGCATCTAACTTGTCCACTGCCTCTTTCGAGTGGGGATTTATCAGTTCGTACTCTTCACCATATTTAACAGCCTCCATGAACTCCTCTGTTATTGCTACAGATATGTTAAAATTATTGAGTGAATCCTCCTCGTCCTTGGCGGTTATAAAGTCCTCTATGTCAGGGTGCTGAACCGATAACACACCCATCTGTGCCCCTCTTCTTTTACCGCCCTGTTTGATGGTGTTGCACATCTCATCATAGACCCTCATGAAGGATACCGGCCCGCTGGCCACACCCCCTGTGGATTTGACCATATCTCCCCTAGGCCTCAATCTGGAGAAAGAATATCCCACTCCACCGCCGGACTGGAATATCTTAGCGGCGTTCTTCACCTGCTGGAATATACTGTCCATGTCGTCGTTGGGTGAGAGCACGAAGCATGCACTGAGCTGTCCCATCTCAAGCCCGGCGTTCATCAGGGTCGGAGAATTGGGTATAAAATCAAGGTTTATCAGGGCGTCATAAAACTCCTCCTTCTCATCCTCCACGGACCTATCATCGTCGTAATCGTCATTGACTTCGGCGATGGCCCGTGCCACCCTCTTGAACAGTTCTTCAGGGGTCTCTACTACGTTGCCATCCTCGTCCCTTTTAAGGTATCTTTCTTTCAATATCTTCTTCGCATTTTCGGTGAGTGCATCTGCGGTCATGTGGTTCACTTCTGATTATCTCGAACGGGAAAAATCCATAACCCTTAGGGGGATAAGAAATTTGCTATTTGCCGCCATAATATATCTATCGATATATGGAATAACGACCCAATTTAGAACTTCTTCGTATCACTATTTAGGTATTTTCCTTATCATGCACATCACCACATCGCCCTCGGAAAGATCCAAAGATCCTAACTCTACCTCCGGTATCTCTATCCGGCCATCTCTTAAGACCGCCTTGAACACCCCGGTTTCATGTAGCGTTCCATGTGGTGTATCTTTACTTCCTTTTTTATCGAAGTACTGATTCTGGGTTATCGCAACGAAACCATTGGGAAAGCTCTCTTTGAGTCTGTTCGATACTTTTTCTTCCAGAGCCGCTATCAAAGCGGAGACATCTCTTTGATCCTTATCGATGATCTCTTTGACCTTCATGGTATCACCGATATAAACATCCCCTCCAGATGATATATAGTTATCGTCAACCGGTTTTGCACTCTCAACCCCCCGGTTCGTATATTGGGATCGGTTGAACACTGCCCTGGGCAGAGATCAGATCCTAGTGTAACGGATCACGGAATAGCACATACGGAAAAAATAAGTACCATCTCTCTCATGTTTTGTATAGAGACGATCGTCATGACCGAGGGAATACTCGTACTAGATATGATAAATGATTTCGTATATGGTAAGCTAGCAAGTGAGGGAGCAAAAAATATAGTACCCGATCTTGAAAAACTACTCGACACCGCGTCAGAGAGCGGCGTTCCCATAGTGTTCTGTAGAGATAATCACTCAAGCGCCGACCCCGAGATGGAGCTCTGGGGCGAACATGCCATGGCAGGTGATGAAGGCTCTAGGGTCATACCTGAGCTATCTGTTTACGAGGGTATAGAGGTACCAAAGCGGTTCTACGACGCTTTTCATGGTACCGATCTGTATCCCGTACTGCGTGAACTATCCATAGATACGGTTATACTAACGGGTGTCTCAACGGACATCTGTGTTGTTCATACCGCAGCTGGTGCATTCTTCAGAGGTTTTGAAATACTAGTCGTTTCCGATTGTACCGCCTCCATGGACGAAGAAAAACATCAGAGTGCTCTCGAGTATATGGAGAAGATGTATGGTGCCGAAATCATCACATCCAAAGATCTGAAAAAAAGATGGAAAAAAGAAAGGGGTTTTTGATAGGTCACCAGTCTCTGTCTTCCGGCTCTATCTGAGACTCCTCTTTCCAAAGGTCCTCGGGCTCAGCTTCACCTTCTTCGATACTGTATCCCGGCTCTCTATCTTCCACTTCTTCTTCACTCAGTTCCTTGCCTTTCTTTTCCTTCCTCTTGGGAAGTTCGATAGAAACTGAGTAAAGCTTCATGAAGCTCATCAGAGCTAGTATCAGAACGACGATGATCAGTACTACCACCAACAGATCGAAAGCTCCGAACCCACCGATAATACGTCGGTTCATCCAAGACGGTTCGTTCTCTATCTCCACTGTTCTCATGTCTTGATTACCATCGGCTGAAACCGTTATCGCATAAATACCGTCTTCAACATCGGGTACCTCGATGGTGATCTTTCCATCGGTCTCCGTAGTACTGAATTCTCCACGTAGATAATGTCCGAAATTGTACTGTACCCTGACGCTTTCCGGAAGTGCTTCTTCATCCTCGGATACCAAACGGTACCTGACCGTTATCTCCTGCCCAGGTCGGTAAACTCCGGTGGTATAATCGGAGGACGTTTCCACTGTGAGTTCAAGTCTGAAATCTGCGATCCTGTTCACCCCTTCGGTCTGCGTCAGTATATGGCCGCCGGTGGTTAGAACTGTAATTCTAGCCCTATAGCTGTCTCTCGGTATCTCGGGAACAGCGAAATAGAATCCCTGGTCGATAGGTGTACCTCGACTGATCACATCGTTATTCGGATCCAATATCTGATATTCGACAGAATCCACCTGATCTTCAGAAACGCCGACCAGTTCATATTCAAAGGATATATTGTCTCCTGCTCGGTATTCCCATTCAGAGGGGTTCAAAAGGACCCTACCTACAGTGACAGGTATGGATATCGTGTTGGACCCCTGTACATCTTGATCTCGTGTAGCTATCACCTCTAGCTCAAGGTGATCATTTGGATTGAAGTCCGTAGGTACCTGAAATCGGATGAAACCATCTTCAGCGAATCCGTACCCGTGGGTACCGGCGTTCGAGTAAATGTGGTATCTAACATTTACGTCGGTTATCTCCTCACCACCATGGGTGACCCAGTAACTAACGTTCACAGTTTCTCCGGGGTAATATGCATTTACTCCTTTATCCCGCTCTAGGTGTACCACTAAACTCTCCAGCTCATCTATAACTTCGATCTCAACAGTATCCACATCCCACATATCATCCCAGGTGGCATTCGCTCTGATATTGTATAGACCTGGTTCAAGGGTCTCCGGTAGGTTCAGGTAGTAACCTTTGTAACCTGATCTATCGGTAGTTATCGTCGATGTGAATCCCTCTACCGGTTCGCCATCTCTGATCAATGATATCTCTACGTCAACACCTCCGGCAGGCGATCTTCGCCATCCCCGGTTTGCGTAAGTTGATGTATCGATAAATACGCTCTGACCAAGGAGATATGTGTATCTATCTGTAGTCACATCTACACTCGGCTCGCCGACGGATCTTTCCAGATATATCTCATCTTCATAACCTTCCGCAGTATCGTTAGCCCATATGACTATACCGAATTCACGGTTAACCATGGCATCTGCAGGAAGTTCAAATGAAAAGTGTTCGCCTACGGCTGTGCCATCTTTTGTGACGACATCGTTTTCGTCGTCCAGATAACCCATCATCCACTCTATCTCTACACCCGTCGCTTGTGATCCGTCGAGGTGGTTTGTAACTCGATAGTGTACATCAACCTGCTCACCTGGCAGATATACGTTTTTGTCGGTAGATGCTTCTAGGCTGTATTTTTTGATGCTAAAACTTCTGAATGCAATGATCTCATCATCTTCAGACCGGTTGACGACTATGTAATAATCCCCATCTGATTCATCCATAGGTATAAGATACTCTGCGGTCCACATCTCGTTTGTGAATGATTGGGAAGTCCATTGCGCCCCATCCATGTGCCTGTATGGCGCGACAGTACTGTTGGTTATACCTACATCGATCTCATCCGGGAAGTTACTCTCTATACGTATCTCGATGGTTTGCCCTTGAGTGTACATATGTCTATCAGGGTATATCGAAATATCCATGGAGATCATGGTAAAGGTCGTTTCTGCATAGACAACATCTTCCAATTGATCATAGATCAGTAAGGTGTATTCACCTTCTTCGGGAGGTGAAGGGAAAGAAGCCTCGAGTACTCCATCGGTTCCTACGTTTCTAGAATATTCGAATTCGGGGTCTTCATCACCTCTCTGCCAGTATGTATTGATCATGGTGTTTGTGACCGGATTTTTTCCATACTGATCCTCTAGTTCGAGTCTGTAGTAGATCATTTCACCGACTGTGAAGTAATCTTTTGGGGTTTCATGATCTGAATCGGTAGTATATACCTGTGAATTTACAGAAAAATCCTGCTCATAGACGACCACATGTTTATCCACCAATGTCTGTTCGTCGAACACACCTTCGTAATCATATGTGACCTCGACCAAATAATCATCCGGTTCCGGAGCTCCGGGGGTAATCCAAGATTGCCAATTGAATTCCCCATCGAACTCACCTTCTTCGTCAGTCACAACGTTTTCGGAGTGATAAACCCCATCTTCCGTCATCCAACTCACGGTTATCATACTGTTCTGCAGCGGTTCGTCTCGTGCATCAGCGATCCTACCCATGAAATAGGTGGTCTCACCCACAACGAAATGATCCGTCTGTACCGTATGATCACTGTCTTCATATGTTTCTATCATGGACCCGGATGCATAATTGGAATGTATCTCGATGTCCGCAGTATCGATCTCTTCACCGTCATATCTTATCTGGATATGATAATCACCTGCTCTTTTATCGGTCAGGTCGAAGAATACATCTTCGTCGTGACTTCTGTAAAAACCTGTGTCATCCGTTGTGATAGTTCTACTCTCCACAGGGACATCATCAGCATCCCTAAGTCTTACTGTCAGACCGACTTCTTCGCTTTGGTCCAGCTCTATTACGAAATACAGGTTGTCGCCTTCAAGGAAATTATTTTTAAAATTCCCCTCATCATCAGTAGTCCAAACGCTTCCAGAGTATGGTTGAGCTCTTACTCCAGTGGTGAAAAGAACACCGACCACTGATATCAGTAGAAGCACCACCAAAACCACGCTTACCATCTTTTTATTTCTCATATATATCGCCACCTTGTCAGACATTTTGATTATATGAGTAATCGAATAGGATATATATATGTTTTAGTTCAACCTTAGAACGATATTTCCTGAATATCCAATCTCACAATACTAATATATGAGCCCTAACATTACTTGATAAACTAAAGGTCTGTGTTAAAATGAATGAAGAACGTTATGAAATAATCGATGAAGGCCCGATACCCGATGTCGATACGCTGGTCGCGGGATTTCCCGGTATAGGTCTCATCGGAGGGATATCCTCCGAACAACTCATCAATCACCTATCTATGAAGCAGGTAGCATCTATACACTGTGATGAATTTCCTCCCACCGCCGTCATATTCGATGGGATCCCCCGAAGGCCGGTTCGGTTTTTTGCGGGAAGCGGATTGCTTCTGGTCAAGTCTGACATGGTGATACCCCCCAAATTATCCTTCTCTATGGCTGAAACCATAGTGGATTGGGTAGTGGAACAGGGTGTTAAAGAAGTGATAATATTTGATGGGATACCGGAGATGGAAGGAAATGGAGAAAAGAAGATATGGGGCGCCGTGAGTTCTCATTCAGCAGAGAAGCAGGCGGAAAGGCTGAATGTTGACCTCATCCAAAGGGGAGCCATATCCGGGATAGCAAGCGCCATGTTATTATATGCCCACGAAAAAAGACTAGAAGCCGTTGCCATGTTGGCTGAGAGCAGCGTAAAAATGCCTGATCCCAGAGCTTCCGCCGCACTCCTAGACAAATTCGCCGACTACAGCGGTATCGAAGTGGAGACAGGATCATTATTGGAAAGTGCTGAAAAGCTGGAGGACCAGTACTCTCAGATGGTGGCTCATACCAAAAAAGCCCACGATGAGATCGGGCATAGGACCGCACATCCGCCTCTTTATGGGTAGATACATGGACGAAAGATCCGCCGGTATGATAGTGTTTCGGGAAGAGGATGAACGAAAGTACCTCTTACTCCACTATCCATCCGGTCATTGGGACTATCCAAAGGGACATGTGGAGGCCGGAGAAAGCCTTGAGGAGACCGCCATAAGGGAGTTGGAGGAGGAAACGGGTATCGGTCCTGAAAAAATCGAGTTGTATCCCGAATTCCTCGACAGGATAGATTACATATATCAGAAGGGAAGGGAATTATCACACAAAGAGGTGTTATATCTATTGGGGCGAACAGAGACAAAGAGGGTGACTATTTCCAGGGAACACCAGGGTTATGAATGGCTGAACTATGAGGATGCTTTGGAAAGACTAACCTTCAAGAATGCTAGGAACGTGCTAAGGAAGGCGGAGATGTATCTGAAGACTTATTGATACCATCGGATGACTCCTGGTGACAAAAGTCTTAAATATCGAACCAATTCTGTTCCACCAAACCGGGTGTTGCCGATGAAAAAATTGATACGGAAAGGTAAGGTAAAGGAAGTATACGATGTAGGTGACGACAAGTTGCAGTTCTTCTTTACCGATAACGTATCAGTCTTCGATAAGGTGATATCCAACGACATACCTAGAAAAGGCGAAAGCCTCTGCAAGACATCTACTTACTGGTTCGAGAGGATCGAGTCTGATCTGGACCTGAAAACTCATTTTCTAGAAAGGATCGATGACCAGCACATGATGGTCGAAAAATTCGATGTGATATACGATAAGATCACTCCCGAAACCACCAATTTTTTGATCCCCCTAGAGTTCATCAGCCGCTACTACGTAGCCGGTTCTTTGATGGATCGTATAGATAGTGGAGTCATGGATCATGGTGAATTAGGTTTTTCTGAAAAACCATCCTACGGGGATAAGCTACCTCGACCGTTCTTCGAGATGACGACCAAGTTGGAAGAATTCGATCGTCCTCTAACCCGGGAAGAAGCGAAGAAGATATCTTCACTCTCTGAAGAAGAGCTTTTACAGATAGAAGAAGCCGTGATGAAGATAGATAGTATGATGGACGAAACGGTAGAGAAGAACGGATTAGTCCATGTGGATGGAAAGAAAGAATTCGCCATGGACCGGGACAGAAATTTGATGCTCGTGGATACTTTCGGAACGGCTGATGAAGATCGGTTCTGGGAGATAGATGAGTATGAAAGAGGTAGGTGTGTCGAAAAGAGTAAAGAATTCGTAAGAAAATATTATCGTGAGATCGGGTACCACGATGAACTCATGGATGCCAGGGAGAAGGGCGAGGATGAACCACCGATCCCACCGTTACCCGATGAACTGGTCGAAGAGACCAGTGAGCTTTACGTGTCTTTGATGTCAAGATTAACAGATGGAAAATATGAGTGATAACATGAAAAAAGATCTGATTTCAATACTGGATATACAGGACCGGATAAAAGAACTGTTGAGGATCGCAGGAGAGATAAAGAAAAAGTACAAGAACGGCGAACCTTTCACACCTCTAGAGGGAAAGAGCCTTGGTATGATCTTCGAAAAGCCTAGTACTCGTACCAGGATATCTTTCGAGGTCGGTACGACCCAGTTAGGGGGACACGCACTATATCTGAGTCCTAAGGACCTTCAATTGGGGCGAGGCGAGACCATAGCCGATACCGCCAAGGTGTTGAGCAGGTATGTCGACGGCATAATGTATAGAGCGTTCAAACATGAGATGATGAGAGAGCTCGCCGACAATGCCACCGTTCCCGTGATCAACGGTCTAGATGATGTGGAGCACCCTTGCCAGATAATGGCCGACTTATTGACCATACGTGAGAAGAAGGGTACCTTTGAAGACCAGCACCTTGTTTATGTAGGAGATGGAAACAACGTACTCCATTCCCTACTGCTCGGCGGAGCCGCAGTGGGTATGGACGTCACGGCATGCACACCGGAAGGATACGAGGCGGATCAAAAGATCTTCCAGAAAGCCGTTGAGATCGGCAAAGAGACCGGTGCTCAGATCTCTCAAGAACACAAACCAGAGGACGCCGTAAAGGGTGCGACCATAATATACACCGATGTGTGGATATCCATGGGTGACGAGGAGGAGAAAGAACGAAGGCTGAAGGCTTTCGAAGGGTACGAAGTGAACGACGCGTTGGTATCCTTGGCCTCCGATGAAGTGATCGTGATGCACTGTCTTCCCGCCCACAGGGGTATGGAGATATCCGCTTCGGTGATGGACGGACCTAATTCAGTCGTATTCGATCAGGCTGAAAACAGACTCCACGCACAGAAAGCGATAATGGCCGAGATGATGAGTTAGGGCTTATATCTCATCGAGCCCTTTCCTTATCTCATCCAAGGATCTCTTCTTTTTGGAGAATAGTTCCTCCTTCTCTTCCATCTGAGATTCTCTTCTCTCCAATCTATCTTCCCACCTCTGAAGATCCTTCTCTCTTTTATCCATCTCAGACATCTTCTCCTGGAGCTCTTTTTCTTGCTGAGATAACCGTTGTTCTTTTTTATCCAGATCGTCTTCTTTGTCCAGCAGATCCTCTTCCTTTTTATCGAGTTCCATGGTCCTTTCATCCAACTCCTCTTTATCATGGATGATATCGGAGAGTTTTTCCTTCAGCTTATCCCTTTTTTCCTTCAATTCCTCTCTCTCGTTCTCCAGCTCGTCCAATTGGGACTCGAGTTCTACTTCCTTCTTCTTCAACTCTTCCCTTTCCGATTCCAGCTCTTCCAGATGCTGCTCCTTTTCCTCTTGCAACTCTTCACGTTTTTGATCCAACCTCTCTCTGCTCTCCTTTACCTCTTCTTCCATCTCATGGATCTCCGACTCACGTTCGTCGAGTTCTTCTTCCCTCTTCTCGAGTAGATTTTCTTTACGCTGAAGCGCTCCCTTCTTCCCGCTAAGACTTCTTTTCATATCCCCCAATTCTTTTTCCTTTTCATCGAGCTCATCCGACCTCTGCTGATACTTCTCTTCAAGCTCTTCCTTCCTTTTCTCGACGCCTTCTTTTTCCTTCTCAAGCCGCTCCTCTTCTCTTTCCAGCGAATCTCTCCAGTCTATGAGCTTCTCCTTCTCCTCTTCGACCTCGTCCTGGGCATCCATTATCCTATCCGCCTTTGCGTCGAGTTCGTTATCTCGTTTTGTCAGCTCTATCTCCCTCTCGTTAAGATCGATAGTCCGCTCATCTAGATCGGATCTTCTTTTATCCAACTCCTCTTCCAGGCCCTTCAGCGTTATCCTTTCCTCTTTCAAGTCCGCTTCTCTACCATCCAACTCTTTTTCTCTAGATAGCAGATCCTTTTTCATCCTTCTAAGAGATTCCCTGTCCGACTTCAGACCACTCTTCAAGCCCTCAACCTTCTCCTTCTCCTTCTCAAGGCTCTTCTCTCTTTGAGCGAGACTTTCTTCCTTCATCTTGAGCTCTTCTTCCTTGAGCTTTGCCTCTCTTTCCCGGTTCTCAACACTATCTCTTACTTTTTTCACACTCTGTTCTTTCTGATCTATTTCATCCTTCTTTTCCTCTAAGATTTCCTTTTCTTCCCTGAGTTCTAGCTCTTTTTCGAAAACGTTCTCCTCTCGCTGTTCGACCTCCATCTCCATGGAATCCAAACGCTTTTCTTTCTGAGATAGTTCACGTTCCCAGTTACCCAATTCTTCCTCCATAACACCCAACTTTGATGACCTGGCTTTGATATCTTGTTCCCACAACTCGAGCTCTCTTTTCAATTCTCTGAGATCTCTTTCTTTTTCCAACATCTCCTCTTCCCGCTGCATCTGTTGGCTCAACTTATCTTCGAGGTCGTCTCTCGCTTTTGAGATCTTTCTACTCTCCTTCTGCATATCAGCCCACATACTTCTTACGTCGTTCATCTCCTTTTTGACTTCTGCGGCACGTTTTTTCAGTTCATCCTCCTTCTTTGAGAGATCGTCGCTCCATCCCTGAAGTTTCTGTTCTTTTTCCCTCAGATCCTTATTCCGTTTCTCGAGTTCTTTGCTCATCTCCTCCAATTCATCTTTCATCTTCCCTTCCCTGATCTTCTTCAGCTTTTTCTCCGCCCTTTCCACTATGTCCTCATCGGTCTTGGGGACGATGTGCTTTGGTTTGTCTTCGAACGAACCTATGTCTATGTCCAGGTCCGAACGGGGGATGTCGATGTCAGTTGACTCGCGAAAAGTAACATCGCTTTCTTTTTCTTCGATGCCGCCTGACCTTCTAGCCGCTCTGTCTAGTTCAAGAGATAAGTTCACTTTACCGTCGAAAAACCACCTGTCTTTGTTTCTGAGTATATGTTCTAGAGATATGGAGGATGAACGGTAGGAGTAAGAATGCAGCTCCAGAAGACAATCCTCGTCCGCAGAGTCCGATATGACCTTGCGTAGAGAATCCTTTCCGTGATGTTCTTCCTTTCCCTTGTACACCGATGCCACGGGTTCTCCTTTTTTGAAGAATATCTTTCCGATGTTCCTATCTGAATCTCTGGTCAAACTCGTCTGGAGGTATCCATCGATGGATCTGTTAGAGAGATCATCAAAAAATTCTTTGATTACGCCTTCGCCTCCGAATTCCGTCCTTATGGTCTTTCCCGCGGGTACTTGCATACTGATCACTTTTCATGGGGATATGCATAGACCATATTATTAATTTCCCTAATAACACCTAAAAAGATAATACGGACTGTTCAAATATAGTCATAAGGTAATCTCTTTCGATGATGATGCATCTATGATGAGGCCCTGCCTATGAAATGCCCTATGAGTACTGAGAAAGAGAAAAAAACTTAGAGGAAAGGGTTTTCAGTGAGTGCCAGGTGTGAATTTTCATGTGTCACTGAAATCGTTCATACTCGAGTTGGCGCAGCACCCACCGGTTGCTTCTTGGGTTTTCTTTTTTTTCCATTTTTATTCCCCCTTTATCTATAACACATTCGTTCGACTACTTCAGGGTCTGGTGCTCTACGGACCGGACGACCCACGGGTTGTTTCTTGGGTTTCTATCTTTTCTTTTCATTTCGACCACCTATTTGCGTTATTCATTCATTTTATCGTTATGATGACGTCTTAATGTACATAGAGAGGGGGTAATATTTAAATATTTCGATGCCTTCTTGTCGTTACGATAACGTATTAAGGTGTCGATATGCCCGAAGAGCTAAAACCTACCGTTAATCAGATAAAGATACTTTCTAATGCATCGAGACTGCAGGTAATGGCGCTGCTTTTAGACGGTGAACGTTCCATATCCAGACTTGCAGAGGAGATCGGTATAACCCCCCAAACGGTCTATCACCATATACACAAACTTATGGATGCCGGGTTGATACATGTGAGTAGAGAGGAGATGTGCGGGAACCTGGTAAAGAGATACTACGCGGTGGAGGAAGAATGGTTGGACTCTTCCGCAGTGTGGGACGAATTGACCTTGGAACAGAAACAGAACTACAAGTTAGCCGCACTGGGAACGATAAAAGGCATGGTGAATCGAGGTATCAGGTACATCCAAAAGAAGAAAAAGATAGAGAACGAGGTCGGTTGGGTATCCTATGAAAAGATACCACTGACCAAGGAGAATGTGGAGAAATTAAGAAAGATATTCGGTGATACCCGTAAACAGCTGGAGGAACTCAAAGAAGAAGAGGCCGATGAAGATATCACCGTACTTTTAGCCACATTACCTGGCTAACCAAAAGTTTTATCATATCACGACCTCTGTTCAAGAAGTATGTCCGTAAACCTCTATTTCGTAGGGACCGCGGGTTCCGGGAAGAGCACATTGGTGAAAGAATTTAAATCATGGATGGAGAGGCAGGGTTTCGACCCTGTGACCGTTAACCTAGATCCAGGAGCTGAGACTATTCCATACAGTCCGGATATCGATATAATGGATTGGATATCACTTCCGGCGGTGATGGAAGAACACGGTTTAGGACCCAACGGTGCACAGATCGTCTGTGCCGATATGATCGCCATGAACGCCATGGAGATCTCTGAAGTCATGGAAACCTATGATTGTGACTATTTTTTGATCGATACTCCCGGACAGATCGAGTTATTCAATTTCAGGCGTTCGAGTCAGGAGGTCGTTAGAGCACTTGGCCAGGAGGACAGCATGTTCGTTTATCTGTTCGATCCCATACTTTCCAAACAACCGTCGGGTTATGTGTCTTTATTACTACTTTCGGCCACCATCCATTTCCGATTCGAGGTTCCCTATCTTTCCGTCCTCGGTAAATCTGATCTATTGGCTCCTGAAGATATAAAGAAGATAAAGACGTGGGCGAAGGACTTCGATATCTTAGAATCAGAACTCATGTCCCATGGAACATTATCGAATGAACTCTCCATAGAGTTAGTACGAGGTCTGCAGGAGATCGCTTTCAAAGAAAGGATAACTCCAGTATCCGCTTTAGAATGGTATGGTTTAGAAGATATATATACCGCGGTCCAGGACCACTTTTACGGTGGAGAAGATCTAGATCGTAGATGAGTCACTCCACACCGCCGTACATGTTCATGTGACTTCTGTAATCTTCCTCGTTCTGACAGTGGTCCTCCCCTGCACAGTAAAATCGTTTGTATTTTTGGCAGTAGATTCCACAGGTGGTATTCGGACAGTTTTCATCTTTATCACCCTGACCATATCCAAGATAGGTTTCCAGATCATCCACATCTGTAATATCTTCTCCCATCAATCTACACGAGTCTTCCCCTACACATTCCATCGCTAAGTTACTTGGGTGAGCGCATCTTCCGGGCCCATATTTCCCGGTCCCATAAACGTACTTACACATATTTATCCTCTGTTTTGTCTGACAAAATAGACATCGACTCCATACGATTTAAGTCTTTGCCTAGCCTCCTGATTTTTGTAAAACTCATTTACCGAATTTTTGATCTATCTGGCAGTTCGCTGTTCAAAAAAATTTCGCGGGTAAAAAATAGTTAAGATGATCTTTGTCAGACACCCCCCTGTCCGAACGATCAAAAAGGGTTCATATCCGATCTTTATCTTCCAGATCCACCTTGATGTTCTTCGGTGTTCTATATCGGACGTCGTGAAGTCTTTCCTTCATATCTCGAACGAGTCGACTGACGTCGTCCAATTTCTTCCTCTCCTTTTTTTCTTTACGCTTCTTCAAGTACAGCGAGGTCATCAGTACGATGAGGAGGACGACGATGATTATTGCAACGATGATCCATGTATTCATGTTACCCTCTATTTCAAATGTATCTTATCACTGCTCACATTGGAGACCTTCGAGGTAGGTATCCTGATCCTTTTCTTGGTGGGCTTCAAACCAACAGGGTTGACCAGGAGCTTCCAGATTATCCACGGGTTTCTATCTACGTATATCTCGAAGTCATATACCCTTCCCAATTCTTCTCCAGAACTGTCTATCACCATATTCTTTATCATTCCGGAGAGTAGGTAAGAATCTGGTCTTTTTGTTTTTTCTTTCCCCGATGATTTAGCATTCAAGGTCAAAGGATCTTCGCCGTCTAGTCCCTCAACGGCCGATGTAGGGTAGTAGTACCCTTCCTTATCTATCAATCCAGATTCGATCATCACCTCTTCTGCATACCAATGTTTACCTCCAATAGACGCAACTATCTCGACCAGTTTAGTTTTTTCACGGCGGTTGGGAACATCGACCCGCCTTCTTATTATATCCGAATATAGTTTGGTTTTCATATTATCACTCACAGCGTCAATTCTAGACTTCCGCAATAGGGACACTCTTTTTCGTAATCCTTATACATCTGACACCTTGTACAGAAAGATGAACCGTATCGATTCTTTTTAGGAGTTCCCTCCCGTGTGAAGAGCAGTGCCTCGATCTTATCTACTTTCTTACGATTTTCAGAGGCATTTTGCATCCTGTCTATGCGTTTCTTTAGGTCTCGGATGTTCATGTCCGCGATACCCTTCACTTTCAAATACTTCTGAAGTAACTTCAGACGTTGATATGGGTTTTCCTCCTGAGCGAGGATGTAGCTGTTCAACACTTTATCCAGCCTTTTTTTGCTCAGTTTATCACCAACATCATCTACTCTCCAGTCTATCCAATCTTCTCTCTAACGATGCTATCTTAGCTTCCGCATCTTTCTGGAATTCATCTATGTCTTTTATACCTTCTACTATGTCGCTGTACTTTTCCTCATACACTTCAAGATCCAGTTCTCTCACCAGACCGAATTCCCGGATATACTCGTCAAAGTGTTTATCCAGATACTTTTCTATCCTTCGATCTAATATGTTGCGCTTGTATCCCGTTCCTTCCATCTCCATCCCGCCGGGGAATAGAGCTTCCTGTATGCGGTCCAATACGTCCTCTTTCTTCTGCCCATAATTATTTGCATATTCTTCCATTATCGATTACCCCCTTCTTTGCCGAACAGTTCTCTTTCCGCTCCTTTTATATCTCTAAGGGTTTTGAGCAGTTTAGCGTTGTCTGCTCCCCTTTCCAATCTCTGCATCCTTTCCTCTATCTCGTTCATGAGTGCCAGACTCCTTCTTGATAGGAT
>Ga0207421_10003500_pt1 | contig 18689 bp, 18 predicted proteins | sample SodLakKL_010_SED_4_FD_187542 | JGI IMG/M metagenome (GOLD analysis project Ga0207421, IMG submission 187542) | Alkaline sediment microbial communities from Lake Tanatar, Kulunda Steppe, Russia - 8KL_010_SED (SPAdes) (version 2) | ecosystem: Environmental > Aquatic > Non-marine Saline and... | reverse complement strand
CACGTCGCGGAGGCGAACGAGACGTGTCCGTTCACCCGTCCGCAAGGCCGCGTGCACCGCGAGCGAGGCGGCGAAGGCGATCGTCCCGAGCTTCCCGCCGGTCCCCGCGAGAAACGGCGCGGTCGCGACGAGCAAAATGCCGACGAGCAACCCGGCGACCGCAACCCATCGAGCCTGCGCGATCCGCCCGACATCGCTCATGCCCGCGAAGGACGCACCGAACGCGGTCGCGACGAGAAACGCGCCGTCACCGGCCGGAAGGGCCGGAAGGGCGATCGCAGCCGCAGCGCCGACTAGCCCCGAAGCGAGCACGGTGTCACCGGTGACGCGAACGTGGAGGAGGAACGTCGCGGCCGCAGCAAGGGCACCGACGGCGAGCGCGATCGTGGCCGTCGTTGGATCGGGTATCGTCGCCGTCGGCGTCGTGGACGACGCCAGCCAAGCGACCGGCACGACGCCGACGAACGCGGTCGTTCCGAGCTTTCCGCCGACGCCCTGAAAGACAGGTCTGGCGGCGAGAAAGACGGCGGAGGCCACGAGTGCCGCGAGCGCCGTCAGGAGGTAGGTTCCGAGGACCGCGGGCGAGGTCATACCGACGAACGCCCCGCAGTAGGCCGGAACGGCTCGTTTCGGCACCATCAGACCCGCGACCACGCCGACGATGGAGGCCCCGAGAACGGCGGAAAGTCCGCCCGCCACGGCCAGGCCGTAGGTCGCGAGCGCGCCGGCGACGAGGGAGCCCACCACGGTCGAATCCTCCCGGGTCGGTTGCCACCTCCCGAACCGGTCGACGGCCGAGCGAAGCCGGCCTCCCACAGGGGCCGCCGCTGGCCGCTCGCGATGTACCCGGATCACGAGCGTGCGGAGGAACCGCCACTCGGAGAGGATCCCAACGAGGAGCGCCAACAGGGCAGCGATGAGCGCGAGGGTTGCGGGAAGCGGCGCGTGGTCGATCGTGCCGACGATACCGATCACGACGAGCGTGATCGCGGCGAACGAGAGGAGCAGACAGCCGATCGCCGTCCCCGCGCCGACCGCGACGGGTCGGTCTCGGATTCCCGAGGTCACAGCGCGCCGTCGTGTTTCGCCAGCAGGAGCCCTTCAAGCGTCGCGTCGTTCGTCGGCGGCTCACGGGCGACCGCGATCGCCTCCTCGACCGGAACCGTCCGTGGGACGAGGAACTCGTTCGAGTCGGCCTCGACGTCGACCGGTTCGAGGCCCTCGGCGAGGACGTACCCACGGGCGTGCCTGAGCAGGCCGGTCGTACACCACACCTCCTGTAACAGGGTCGTCGAGGCGGGCGCGAAGCCGGTCTCCTCGGCGAGTTCGCGGGCTCCGGCATCACTGTATGACTCGCCGGGCTCGACGATCCCCGCCGGCAGTTCGAGGCTCGTCTGTCGGGTCGCCGGACGATACTGTTCGACGAAGAGGACCTGTCCGTCGGTGATCGCGATCACGACGGTTGCCGGCGGTAGCTCCGCCCAGTAGTAGTTCTTCAGCCGACCATCGGGCTGCTCGACCCGATCGTAGCCGCCGACGAACCAACCCGGGTCGTACTCGACGGCGACCTCCTCGACGGGCCACTCCGGCTCGCCCGGGAGCGAATGGAGCCGCCCGTCAGCGAAGGCGGGTAGGTCGCGGAGATCCGTAGCGGGCTCGATGCCGAGGGGTGGTTCGGCGTCGTCGTCACCGACTGCCGGTTCGGCGTCGTCGCCATCGGCGGCCGTCGAATCACGCTCGCCGGTCATGGCTGAACGATCTGTACGTGGTATTTTTGGCCGTCGTACTCAACGCGGACGCCGTCGTCGGTCTCCGCTTCCGCGACGGAGGTGGTGAGCGAATCGACCTCGTCGAACGGCGTGTGGGTGAACCACTCTTTCATCCCGAACGGCCCCATCTGGTAGCCGTCCGAGCGGCCGTCATCGCTCGTGAGCGCGCCCATCAGGTAGGGGTAGCGGCGCTCGGAGACCTCGTTGACGTCGACGGCGGTGTCGTCCGTCTCGATCGACTCGACCGTGAGGTAGTACGGGTCGCCCGTACCGAGGTAGCTCGGCAGCGCGCCCAACGCGAGCAGCGCGACGACGACCAACGCGATGGCAATGAGGAGGTTCCGAGTCACCCGGCGCATACGGATGGTACGTGCCGACGCCGAATACCGGTTTCGACGCGAACCGGTCGCCTACTCGATCGCCGCGACGAGTTCGAGGAGGTCCGATTCGTATCGCTCCGGCTCCAGGCCGAGGTCGACGTCGATGGAAACCGAGATCGCCGAGGAGAGCTCCTCGTCGATGGCCATATCGACGTTTTCGGCCGGGAACGCGCCCCCGCCGACGAGGACGCTCTCGTCGCCCATCCAGACGGCGGCCCGCCCGGCGACGGCAATGCCGTCCGTCTCAAGCGTCACGGGGTCGCCGTTCGAGACCGGAAACGACACCGGCTGGAACGGGACGATACCCGCGAGATCGGTTCGACGTGCCTCCTCGCCGGAGTCGACCGCCAGCGTCCCCGTCCCTTCCTCCTCGATCTCCTCCACGCCGTTTTCGGCCATCTGCATCTCGAGGGTCGAACGGACGTTCGTCTCGACCTCATCGAGGATCTGATCGCTGCCGACACCGCCGGGAATGTCGGTCAGATCCGGGTCGAAGGTGATCCGGCTGGCGAAAAACGAGACGGGTGCCTCGCTCACCTCCCCGAGGGTCTTCTCCGCGAGGTCCTCACGAAGCGGCGCGTGCTCGTACACCTTCGTCGTCGCCGTCGCGGTCAGCTCCACGCCGCCGAACGACTCGCTGAACGCCTCCTCTTCCTCCTCCTCGACGAGCTCCCAGCCGTCCGCATCGAGTTGGTCGGTCGGGAGATCGGGCGGGCTCGGTGCGGCGCTCGCGAGACAGCCCGCGACGGCCGTCGCGGTGCCGGTGGCGACTGCGGTGGTGAGGAATCGACGTCGGTTCATACTCGATGGGGCGTGCTTGAGGCCCATGAACATATCGGCGAGTTATCGATTTTGAAAGGGCCCACCGACCGACATGGCGGCGACGGCTTTTACTCACCACCGAACTTGTGTATGGCATGGAGTATCGGTTCGAGTTGGCGCTGTGTGCGGCGCTCGAATCGACGGACCGGGTGGTCTCCAGACAGCTCGGAGCGGGCGTCACCCGGCCGGGCGGCCGGATCGTCGACGTGTGTCTCCTCGAACCGGGTCCGGGCTTTCCCGATCGGGCCGCGATCACGCCGGGGCGGATCCCAGCGATGGCCATCGAAGCGCCCGTCGGTCCCGGATCCGCGGTCCCCGTGACCGAGGTGTTCGACCTCCCGCCCGCCCGCGCACACGCCGTGGCCGACGCCGCCGTCGAGGCCGGGTACCTCGAAAAAGGTCGACGCGACGGCCGGGACGTCGTCCGGGCGACCGCCCGCTATCCCAACGACTGGATCGGCTCGCTCACCGCCATCGAGAACAAACCCGACCTCGGAACGCCGGGCGACCTCCGTGCACAGCTGCGGTATGACGTCGCGCTCGGGCTGTTCGATTCGGTCGTCCTCGCGACCGCCTCCTACGTCACCCGCGCACACCTCAATCGGATCCCGGATGCCGTCGGTGTCTGGCGGTTTGATCCCGAATCGGGCACCCGCGAGGTGATCCGCGATCCCACGCCGCTGGCACCGAACGAACCGGGCGTCGAGATCCTCACGGAGGGCTCGACACGGACCGACATCGCGCTCATCGATCCCGAAGCGAAGGCCCGTCGCCGGCGGCGGATCGCCGAGCGGGCCTACGGGAAGGGGTGGCGGCCGACGCCCCCCGGGTGTGTCCATGCCGAGACGACGGCGGACGGACAGCCATACTGTGGACACTTCGACCGGGTCGTCGACCCCGGGCGGGACTGCGGCGAGGGCTGTGTCGCCTGTGAGCCCGCGGATCCACCGCCGAGCGGGCGGGAGCGTCTCCGGGACGACCGAACTGCGTGGGTGGCGGAACCGAGCGGCGGGGGGCCGCACCGGCAGGCGGGACTCTTCCGGTTCGGTTGATCGGGCGGACAGTGGACCCCACGCGTCCACGACAATTCTTATGCCGTGAGCGGGGCATCGTGTGACCATGCAAGACATCGACGACATCTTCGTTGCGCGGCTAATGACGACGGACCTCCACACGGTAACCCCGGACACCTTGGTGGAGGACGCCGCGGGGGTCCTCCTCGATAACGACATCAGCTCCGTGCTCGTCGTCGGTGACTCGAAGGAACTCCTCGGGATCCTCACCACGACGGACTTCGTCGAGATCGTCGCCAAGAGCCAGCCGAAAGCCCAGACCACGGTGGAGCGGTACATGAGCACGGATCTCGTGACGACCGACGCGCAGGCGTCCGTCTCGTCGGTGGCCGCCCGAATGGTCGAGCGTGGCTTCCATCACGTCCCCGTCGTCGACGAGGACGGGATCGCGATCGGGATCATCACCACCTCCGACCTCGCCGCCTACGTCTCGACGGCCGACGTGAATGCGTCAGCCTGAGGGATAAGAAACCGGTTCTCGACGACGGCATCACGCGAAGCTTGCCGAGTTCGGTGACGGAGGCCGGAGCGCGTACCTGGGTAGCTACAACACCCGCCACTATCTGTGGGGTCTTACCGTCGGCTGGCGTATCGGGACCCATGTCAGATCGGCTGCATCTGAACCTCTTTACGATGAACGCCGTCGAGCACGTCTCGCCGGGCTCGTGGACCTATCCGGGCGATCAATCTGTCCGCTATACGGACCGCGACTATTGGACCGAGGTGGCCCGAACGGCCGAGCGTGGGGGCTTCGACGCCGTCTTCTTCGCGGACGTTCGGGGGATCTACGACGTCTACGGCGACGACCGCGACGCCGCGATCGAACGCGCGGTCCAGACGCCGGCGAACGACCCACAGCTCGTCGTTCCGGCGATGGCCGAGGTCACAGACAATCTCGGGTTCGCCGTGACGCGCTCGACGACCTACACCCACCCGTACCAGCTCGCCCGCGAGTTCTCCACGCTCGATCACCTCACCGACGGCCGGATCGCGATCAACGTCGTCACGTCCTATCTGGAGTCCGCAGCCGAGAACCTCGGGTTGGAAGAACGGATGGACAAGGGGACGCGCTATGACCGCGCCGACGAGTTCCTCGACGTCTGTTATTCGCTCTGGGAGGACTCATGGGAGGACGACGCCGTCGAGCGCGACCGCGAGGGGCGTCGATACACCGACCCGGGGAAGGTCCACGCGATCGACCACGAGGGCGACCACTTCTCCGTGCCGGGCCCGCACGGCTGTGAACCCTCGCCGCAGCGAACGCCGGTGATCTATCAGGCCGGCTCCTCGGACCGCGGGCGGGAGTTCGCGGCGGCGAACGCCGAGGCGGTCTTCGCCAGCCAGCCGACCGAGACCGGCGTCCGCGAGTACATGACGGACGTGAAGGCGCGCGCGGAGCGGCACGGTCGGGATCCCGAAAGCCTCCGCTTTTTCATCGGGGTCGTCCCCGTCGTCGGGGAGACCGCTGCGGCCGCACAGGAGAAGTACGAGCGCTACGTCGAGCACGTCGACGTCGAGGCGACGCTCGCGCTACTCTCGGGGTTCCTCGATATGGACCTCTCGACACTCGACCCGGATCAGCGCGTCGAGCATATCGAGACGGACGCGATCCAGGGGACGATGAACGCGTTCACCACCTCCCAACCCGACCGCGACTGGACGGTTCGGGAGGTCGCACAGTTCTGCGGGCTCGGAACGACCTCCCCCACGATCGTCGGCACGCCAGCCGAGGTCGCGGACGAACTGCAGTACTGGCACGAGGAGGTCGGCGTTCACGGGTTCAACGTCAAGGAGGTCGTCCGTCCAGGCTCCCTGCGTGACTTCGTCGACCTCGTCGTTCCAGAGTTGCGTGCGCGCGGGCTCGTCCCGGCGGCGGACGCACCCACGGAGGGTGAAACCCTGCGCGAGCGGCTCCTCGGTGAGGGCCAAACCGGGCTTCGAGCGGACCACCCGGCGAAGCAAGACGGCGACTGAGCGCACCGGGCAAACCGGCCGACCGCGGCGCTGTCGATGGTCCCGAACACGCCGATCGGTCGTCGGTCCCGCTACGCTTAAATAGCCGCCGCTACTTGATTCAGATGACGCTTCGCTTTGGAGGGCCGAAGCGTCAGCGGGGACCTATCAAACGGCACGCTCGCGCCACCTTTTCCCGGCGGGGGCGTGCCGTTTGTGTTTCAACGATCGCGAGCGGTAACGCCGTCTTTCCGCACAATGCCGTCGCTCAAGCGCCGGCCGCGGCCCTCTCAGAGCCCCTCCCCCTGATAACTGCCGTCATACGTCCCGTCGTGTTCCGCCCGGGCGAGGACCAACTGGGCGATCCGTGCGCCGGGTTCGATCGTCAACGGGTGGCCGAGGTGAAGCCGCCCCTCGCCGACCCCCTCGTAGCCGGCGTCCCAGACGGCGGTATTTAACATGGCGCCGTTCCGCAGGAGCGTGGATCGCGGGTAGACGAATCCGACGCGACCCGTCGGTATCCGAACGGGTTCGGTGTATCTGACGACGTAGGTTCCCGGCTCCAGCCGATACCCACCGTCGTCGGTGGTGAGTTCACGGCGGTCCGCAACGTGTTTGCCCGAGCGGCCGACGAACCCGGGTTCGGAGGGCACAAAGACGGCATCGAGGGTAAGATCGACCCCGTTCGGCTGTCGCTGATCCGCGGTAAGTTCCGCGCCCGCGCCCTCCAACGCGGCCGCGACGTAGGCTCCTGATTCGTACATAGTTGGCGGGAACGGGGCTCGCGACAAAGTCGTGTCGACCTCGTTCCCGAAAGCGGGTCGGTCCGGAAACGGCGGCCCTCGACGCCTCAGGGCGCGTCCAGTCGATCAAATATCGCCTCGAGCATGTCGCCCGTCTCCTCGATCACCGCCTCCAGGGCCGCGTCGTCGCTCGGGAGATCGACCAGTCGCGCGATCTTCATGATCGAGACGTGGTGGACGGCCTGTCGACCGGGCTCCACCTGCTCGACGACCATGTTGCAGGGAAACAGCGCGCCGATCCGCCCATCGGTTGCATCGAGCGCGCGGTCCGCCATCGCGGGGTTGCACGCGCCGAGGACGTAGTAGGGGTCACGGTCGGCGTCGATCTTTTCGTTCAACAGTTCGCTCGGGGAGAACTCGACCGGGACGCCGAGGCCCTCCTCGATACAGATCGCCCGAACGTGTTCGATAGCCTCCTCGTGGTCCATCGAAAGCGTCACGCGTTTCTCGCCGAAATCGTCGGGGTCGAGCGTCGCCGGGTCGAACGGGAGCGTCATGCACTCCATTCGGTGTGCCCGCAAAAAAAGTGTGGTGACCACGGCGGGCCGTCTGTGTGGGGTGTCGACGGGCGCGCGTTGCGGCTATTCCACGGCGACGGGGCCGGATCCGATGACGGCCTCGACGGCCTCAACGAACTCGCTCCGGCTCTGGAACAGTGGAACGTCGGACGCTTCGAGGACCGACGCGAGGTCACGCGGACCTTGGGGCGTGCGGATCGTAGTCTCGCCCTCCTGGGCGATCGCGTCGCTCTTTTGTGCCGGCCAGGTGAGCCGGGAGGCGACGCGGGCAAGCGGTTCCCCCTCGATCTCCGGGCCGTCACCGAGCGGGACGGCGGGCTCCGTCTCCTCGGCCTCCTCTTCGGTATCGCTCATGCGCCCCGATTCCGGTCCGGCGGTGATACCGCTTTCGGTCCGAGAGGAGATCGGGAGGAGCCGCCGCCCGGTGGCCTCACCGAGCACTTAAGCCCGTGGGTGCAAATGTCACCCGCATAACCTGATAACCGGGGCCAAGGGGAGGAGACACTCGATGACTGGACGAAGGACGCAATACGGCGATGGAGCGGGAACGTCGGGAGCATCCGGGATATCGAGCGACGGCAACGGACAAACGAATCGCCCGACCGAGGGGGCGGCAAACGAGGACGAAGAGGACGAGGACGACCGCCCCTCCGAGACGGGCCGTATCGAGGGGGGATCGAACCCCTCCGGTACCGGCTATCAATGGTCCACGGAGAACGGGGGATTCATCGCCGTGTTCGTCGTCCTCGCGGTGGCAGCCGTGATCCTGTCGATGGGTTACGGACCGCTGCCGCCGGTCGACCCGCCGATCCCACCTGCGGTGTATCTCTACTCGACGATGGGGGCCCTCGGCTACGCGTTCACGAAACTGATCACGAAGATGGGCGATCTAAAGCGGTGGGCGACCGCGGATCAACTCCTGAGCATGGCGCTTCGGGTTCCGGCCGCGTGGGTGCTCGCCGCGGGCGTATTTCTTCTCTCGGGCGTACTCATCTCGGGGGATGTGCCCGTGGATGGGCGTTTCGTGGCGGGCCTCTCGTTCCTCGTCGGGTTATATGTCAACGTCGCGTTTAAAGCGCTCGGCGCGTTGGCCGATCGGCTGCTGGCGAAGGGCCGGTCGGAGCAATAGCGTGGTTCAAGCCCGCTCGGACGTCGACGTTGGCCTCGTTGATACCCCTTCGGACGCCGTCGATCGGGGGGGAAAAGACCGGATCGTCTGACATAGTGTTTTCAGGGATGACCACGAAGGCCACGTATGACCAGTCTCTCCGAGACGTACGGTGGCCGGGGACGCTCCGAGGTGGACCCCCGCCGGCTCTCCATCGGGGTGGGGCTGTTCGTCGCGGGTACCCTCCTTCTCGTCGTCGGGCTGCTCACGGCCGCAGAAGTCCTGTTCAGCGGACGCTTTAGTTCGGGCGTCGCGCGACGATACGGCGGCATCCTCGGCGGGATCGGCGTCCCGATCATCATGCTCGGGATCATGGCGGTGCTCCCCGCCGACCGAAACACCCGCATCGCGGCCGTCGCCGGAGCGGCCATCATGGCGCTCGGCGTGGCGCTTTTCGCACACGCCTATCCCCACCAATGGGTCGGCGGACCGAGCCCCGAACTGACGGACCTCACGCTCCCGACGGCGGGCGTCTACCTCCTCGGCGCGGCGACGACGCTCTGGTGTCTCTTCGTCGGTATCGCGAACTTCAAAACGCGAAACGATCCCGGCGGAACGGTCACGATGGAGGTCACCCACAAGGGCGAAACGAGGGTGATCGAGGTCGAACGCGACCAACTCGACGGCCTCGGCGGTATCGGGTTCCTCGGTGGGACCCCCGACGGGGAGGTCGAAACGCAGACGAACCGACCGGACCGGAACTCCCGGTCGAGCACGGGCGCATCGAACGGGAACAAAGCGGGACCCTCCGGCGGACCGACGACGGGGGTGAGCGACGGCGGGGACGCGACCCCGACGATCACCTCCCCGATGGACGACGGGACGACCGCCTCAGCGGGCGGGCCGGCGGCCCCGATGAGTCCCTCCGCACCGAGCGGCCCGGCGTCGCCGACCGAGCCGGACTCGGGGAGCGGAACGGATCGACGCGACCCCGGCCGGTCGGAGCGCGCGACCGCCTCCCCGCGCGACGGCCCGGGCGACGCCTACTGTGGCAACTGCGCCCGGTTCGATTACGTCCAGACCGAAGACGGGATGCGGCCGTACTGTGGCCACTACGATGAGCTGATGGACGACATGGAGGCGTGCGACCAGTGGGTTCCCCGCTAGATTCGGGCCGGTAAGCGACCGATCAGGTCGGATCGGTCGGGTCCACGGAGGGGAGCTGTGACTCCACGACCGCGAAAGTGAGCGTGCTCAAAACGCCGATGAGCGTGCCCGCCGCGAGCGCCAGCGCGAGGTCGTTCAATCCAAGCGGGGTCACGCCGGGCGCGTCCGGAAGGAAAAAGCCCGAGAGGGCGAACAGGACGACGGCGATGGCGACGACATAAAACGGGGCGTTGAGGTACCGCCAGCGGAACCGGCCGGCGAGGTATTCGTCGGTGATCTGCCCGAGGCTGGAGGTGATCCCGGCGACCGCGAGCCACCGGACGAATCCGTGGACGAACGCGGCGATCGCGGTACCCATCGGGATCGTTCCCCCCTCGACGGCTTGGACGGCATCCAGCGCCGCCATGCCTTGGACCCCACCGACGATGATGAGCGCGAGCGCGACGACGTAGGTGATGAGCGTCACCCGGCCGGCGTACAGCAGGTTGCGGGCGGCGTCGGCCGCCTCGTCGACCGTCTCCTCCAGCCCGAGCCCCCGGAACAGCGAGTAAAACCCGACGAGCCCGGAGATGATCCCGAGGACCGCCGCGCCGGCCAGATCGAAGAGGCCGGCGATGACGACGAGCGGATAGATGAGCAGCAGGATGCCGAGGGGGACGAGGATCGTCCCGCGGGTCTCGCGGTCCGCGAGCACCTGCTTGATCGTATAGTAGAGCGATTCGAGGTCCTGTGCCTGCCGCACTACGACGCGGCGAACGCCGTCTATCGGCATCCGTGAACGGATCACGGGGAGGACCGACTCGTCCTGTGCGCCGTCGGTGATGACGATGGCGGACACCTCTTCGCCGGTGGCGAGCCCCGCGAGGACGCGGTCGACCTCCTCGCCGACGGCTCGGTTCGCCTGCACGTCCGACCCGTCGACGCCCGTGACGGCCGCGACCTCGACGGCTTCGCCCGCGGCTTCGAGCTCGTCGTAGGTGTGGATCCCCTGAAACAGGACGTTGGTGTCGGAGTCCTCCGGGTCGACGGTGGCGAGCGCGACGGCGGCGTCGCGGACGGCATCCCGGCCGATCACCGGCGTGGAGACGCCCGTCTTCCGGCCGAGGTCATCGTCGAGGTCGACACAGAGGACCAACAGCATCGGCCGGGGGTACGAGAGGGGTCGGCATATGCTTTCGGCCCGCACGGGAGGAAGTGTGCGTTTCATCGTGTGCGGGGGTGTCATCGCGTGCGAGACTTTGTCCATCGACGCGCGGTTCGCACGCTTTTTGAGGGCTGAGTCGGTATAGAGGGATAGATGATCTCCAAGGGCTGTGAACAGTGCGCCATGGGCGGGAAGATGGTGCTTTTCGTCTACGGCTACTGTGACCAGCGGGACTGTTTTTACTGTCCCCTCGGAGAAAACCGCAAGAACGTCACCGACGTCTACGCCAACGAGCGGAAGGTCGAGTCCGACGAGGACGTGCTCGCGGAGGCAAAACGGATGGACGCGCTGGGCACGTCGATCACCGGCGGTGAACCGCAGGAGGCGATGGCGAAGACGACCCGATATCTTCGCCTGCTGAAAGACGAGTTCGGCGAGGATCACCATACACACCTCTACACGGGCATCACCGGCGGGCGTGAGAACATGCGCCGGCTGGCTGAGGCGGGCCTCGATGAGATCCGTTTCCATCCGCCGCTCGAACTGTGGGGCGAGATGCACGGCACCGAGTGGGAGGAGATCCTGTATATCGCCCGTGAGGAGGGGCTCACCCCCGCCTTCGAGATTCCGGGGATCCGCGCGGAGCCGGAGTTCCTCAAGTTTCTCGACGAGGGCGCGGCCGAATTCTGCAACATCAACGAGTTCGAGATGAGCGACGGCAACTACCGCCGGATGCAGGAGGCGGGATACGAACTGCAGGAGGGACACATGTCCGCCGTCGAGGGCTCGAAGGATGCGGCCATTCTGGAGGAGATGGCCTCCCACGAGAAGGTCTACTTCTGTACCTCCGTATTTAAGGATGCGGCCCAGCACCGAAACCGCCTGAAGCGCATGGCCCGCCGCGTCCGTCGTGAGTTCGACGAGGTGACCGACGACGGCACGCTCGTCTACGGGAAGACGTATGCGCCCCCGGAGCGGTTCGAGGCCCTCGGGGTTCCCGAGGAGTTCTACACGATCAAGACGAACCACGTCGAGGTCGCCTGGTGGCTGTTAGAGGAGATGATCGAGGCCGGAGACCTCGAGGAGGGCGAGATCGTCGAGCAGTATCCCACGGTGAACGGAACGGTCGTCGAACGGACGCCGGTAGCGTGAGTCGCGGGCACACAACACACGCCGACTACATAAATAGCGGGGGCGGATTTCGAGGTAATAGTAAGTGATATGACAATTGTTCGGATTTTCGCCATAATCGTACACTATTATATACACTATATTTCGGATAACAGTTGCAGAAACCATAACACATAAAATACAGGATGGGAGAATTCCAACTGTGTTAATAAATCGATACACTTGGAGGCCGTATCGCTATGCAGCACTGACCATCGGTGGAGGCGCGAATGATTGATACGTTACTCGCGCTGACGCCGCTTTTGATCGTCGCCGCCCTGCTCGTCGGGGCGCTCTGGTCGGCGACACGGGTCATGCCGATCGCGTGGGGCGCCGCCGCGATCATCGCGTTCGCCTTCTGGGAGATGCCGCTTGAGTTCGTCGCGGCCGCAAGCCTCACTGGAGTCATGGCCGCCATCGAGATCCTCTGGATCGTCTTCGGCGCGCTCGTCCTGTTATATACCCTGATGCGCTCGGGAGCCGTCGACCGGATCAACGCCGGGTTCGCAACTATCAGCGACGATCGACGTGTACAGGTAATCCTGCTCGCCTTCTTCCTGGCGACGTTCCTGGAGGGTGTCGCCGGATTCGGGACGCCGGCGGCGGTCGTCGCGCCGCTTCTGCTCGCGCTCGGCTTCCCCGCGTTGGCCGCGGTGATCGCCGCGCTCATCGGCCACGCCATCGCGACCGTCTTCGGCGCGGTGGGAACGCCGGTGATCGTCGGGTTCCAACAGCCACTCGGCGCGGTCGAGGGATCGATCGCCGAGGGGACGGGGCAGACCGTCCCGCAGTATGCCGCGGAAGCGGGCGCGTTCGCCGCCCTGTTTAACGGAACCCTCGGTATCTTGATGCCGCTTGTCGCCGTCGCGATGGTCGTCTACTTCTTCGGCGAGAAGCGGTCGCTCGCGCCCGTCAAAGGCGTCGTTCCGCTCGCGATCGTCTCCGGGGTCGCCTTCGCGATCCCGTACATGGCGACGGCGTTCCTCGTCGGCCCCGAACTCCCCTCGCTCTTCGCGCCGATGGTGGGTGGTGCCGTCGTCGTCGGACTGCTCCGTGCCGGCTACCTCCAGCCGAAAGACGAGTGGGAGTTCCCCCCGCGTGAGGAGTGGCCGGACCACTGGGTCGGCACCATCGAACCTGGCGGAGAGGATGCGGGCGCTGAAGACGTCGATACGGAGGACGCCGACACGGACGACATCGACGCACCGGCCGCAGCCAAGGACGTCGATTCGACCCCGTCGATGGGGCTCCTTCGCGCCTGGTCCCCGTACCTGGTGTTGACCGTGCTGTTGATCGGGACGCGAGTCATCGAACCGGTACAGGAGTTCCTCCAACAGGAACCGTTCCTCGCGATCAGCTGGGACGTCTTCGGAACCGGGCTCGTCGGCGGGATCAGCTGGGCGTACGTTCCCGGCACGTGGCTGCTTTTGAGCGCGCTCATCGCCGTCCCGATATTCGGGATGGACGGGGAGGAAGTCGTCGGCGCCTGGAAGGAGGCCGGTGAGAAGATCATCGCCCCCGCCATCGTGCTCTTCTTCGTGATCGCGATGGTCGAGATCATGCTCAACACGAACGCGCACGGAACGAGCCCCATCGACGCCAGCATGATCGTCGTCCTCGCCGACGGGACGGCGGCGACGTTCGGGCCGGCCTATCCGATGGTCGCGCCCGTCGTCGGGATGGTCGGCGCGTTCGTCGCCGGCTCGATCACGGTGAGCAACATCACCTTTGCCGCCTTCCAGTTCGAGGTCGCGCTCGCGCTCGACATGCCGACGACCGTCCTCGTCGCCAGCCAGTCGATCGGCGCGTCCATCGGGAACATCATCGCGATCCACAACGTGATCGCCGCGTTGGCGACCGTCGGGCTGGTCGGGGCGGTTGGCCGGGTGATCCGGCTCAACCTCATCCCGCTGGCCTACTACCTGCTTGGCGGCGGGATCATCACCACGCTCGCGGTCTATGTGGTCTTCCCGACGGTGTTTTAGTCGGGACCCACTAATCGATCATCACATTTCAGTATCGCCGACCGAATCGCCGTACCGACTGCCGGACAACACTTCACGACACTGACCGATCCGTACATGAGTAAACCAGCCTCACCGAACCAGACCGACCCAGCGGAGACGACCGACCCGGCCGACGACCCACGGGCGAACTACGACTATCGAAGCGACGATGTCGAAGACCCCGAACTCGTCGCGGACCTCTCGGCACTCATCGAGGGCGAGGTCCGCTTCGACAGTTACACGAGAAACCTCTTTGCGACCGACGCCAGCGCGTATCACCAGCTCCCCATCGGCGTCGTCGTCCCCGAATCGACCGCCGACGTGCAGGCGGTGATGGAGTACTGTGCCGAACGGGAGATCCCCGTGTTGCCCCGCGGGGGCGGAACGAGCCTCGCGGGCCAGACGGTGAACGAAGCGGTCGTTCTCGACTTCAAAAAGCGGTTCAACTCGGTGCTCGATGTCGACCCCGAGGCGCGAACGGTCACCGCCCAGCCGGGGATCACGCTCGCCCGACTCAACGGGGTCCTCGCCGAGTACGGCTTGAAATACGCGCCGGACCCGGCGTGGGGCGATAAAAGCGTCCTTGGCGGCTGTATCGGCAACAACACGACCGGCGCGCATTCGTTAAAATACGAGAAGGCCGACGGCTACCTCGAATCCGTCGAGGTCGTCCTCGCCGACGGCACCGTGACGACGTTCGACTGGATGCCCGTCGAGGAACTCCACGAGCGCGCCGAGGCGGTCACCGACGATGACGGCATCAAAGAGCAGGCCTATCGTGTCGTCTCCGACGTCTTACGGAACAAGGCCGACCTCATCGAGGAGAAGTACCCGGGCCTCATGCGCAACGTCTCCGGGTACAATTTCGACAAGCTGCTTGAGGACGTCGAGGAGCGCGGGGAGGTCAACGTCGGCCGGCTGTTCGCCGGCAGCGAGGGATCCCTCGGGATCGTCACGGAGGCGACCGTCTCGCTCGAACCCGTCCCCGAGGAGACGAGCGTCGTGCTCCTGACCTACGACACCGTGATCGACGCGATGCGCGACGTCGCGCCCATCTTGGAACACGACCCCGCCGCCGTCGAGGTGATGGACGACATCATGTTGGATCTCGCACGCGACACGGCGGAGTTCGCGAGCGTCGTTGACATCCTCCCGGAAGGAACCGATTCGACGCTGCTGGTCGAGTTCTACGCCGACTCGGTCGACCACGGAAAACAGCAGGTCGCGGACCTCTTGGCCGACCGACTGCCCGACTATGACGCGGAGTTCGAACCGAGCGAGCGCGGCGAGGAGTTGGCCGCGGCGGGCGCAGAGCGCAACGCGGTCGACGCGCTGGAGGCCTACGACCCGGAGCGACAGGCGAAGTTCTGGAAGATGCGGAAAGCCGGGTTGCCGATCCTGCTCTCGCGGACCGGCGACGACAAACACTGGCCGTTCGTCGAGGACACGGCGGTGCCGGCGGAGAACCTCCCGGAGTACGTCGCGGACATCCAGGCGCTATTCGATGAGTACGATACGTTCGCGTCGTATTACGCCCACGCGGGCCCCGGCGTGTTACACATTCGGCCGCTTTTGAACCTCAAAGCCGAGGACGGCGTGGAGACGATGCTCGCCATTTCGGAGGGTATCACCGACCTCGTCATCGAGTACGGCGGGAGCGTCTCGGGCGAACACGGGGACGGCCGTGCGCGGACGACGTGGAACCGAAAGCTGTACGGCGACGAGCTGTGGGCGTCGTTCCAGGATCTCAAAGCTGCATTCGACCCGCAGGGGCTGTTGAACCCGGGGAACGTCTGTGGCGATTTCAACCCGACCGAGAACCTCCGATACGATCGAAACTACGCCTTCGAGGCGGACTTCGAGCCCGCGCTCAACTGGGACAACGAGAACGGTTTCCAGGGGATGGTCGAGCTCTGTCACGGCTGTGCGGGCTGTGAGGGCCACCAGGACACGACCGGCGGCGTGATGTGTCCGACCTATCGGGCGACCGAACACGAGGAGATCACCTCGACACGCGGCCGGGCGAACATGCTCCGGCGGTCGATGAGCGGCGACCTCCCCGAGGACGTCTTCGAGGACGAGTTCATCCACGAGGTGCTCGACCTCTGTATCGGGTGTAAAGGCTGTAAACGGGACTGCCCGAGCGGGGTCGACCTCGCGAAGCTCAAAACTGAGGTCAAACACGAGTATCACCAGCGAGAAGGGGTCCCGTTCCGCGACAAGCTCTTTGCGAACGCGGAGTCGCTTTATAAACTCGGGAGCACGTTCGCCCCGGTTTCGAACTGGGCCGGCAAGCTACCTGGAAGCGGGGTCGCGACGGAGAAGCTCCTCGGGATCGCCCGGGAACGCGACCTCCCGAAGTTCAAGCGCGAAACGCTCCGGAAATGGGATCGATCGCGTACGCCCGCCGTGAGCGAGGAGGAGGCCGAGCGGAAGGCGCTGCTGCTCGCGGACCCGTACACCAACTACACGACGCCGGAGATCGGCAAGGCCGCCGTGCAGGTTCTGGAAGCCGCGGGCGTCTACGTCGAGATCCCGGAGGACGTCGGCGACAGCGGCCGTCCCGCCCACTCGAAGAGCCTCGTCGACCGGTCACGGGCGATCGCCGAGGAGAACGTCGCGGCGCTTGCGCCACGGATCGAGGAGGGCTTCGACGTGGTGAGCGTCGAGCCGAGCGACTCGGTGATGTATCAGGTGGACTACCTCGACCTGCTCACCGGCCCCGACGTCGAACAGGTCGCCGCGAACAGCTACAGCGTGATGGAGTACCTCGACGTCTTCCAACTGGACGCCGGGTTGGCGGCCGAAAGCGCCGGCGGCGCGGCGGGCGCGGCCCATCTCGCCTACCACGGCCACTGCCATCAGACCGCCGCGAGCCGCGACCACCACGCGGTCGCCGTGCTTCGGCGGGCTGGCTTCGAGGTCGACGTGCTCGACACCTCCTGTTGTGGGATGGCGGGCTCGTTCGGCTACGAGGCGGAACACTACTCGATGAGCATGGCGATCGGCGAGTTGCTCTTCGACGCGGTCGAGTCCTCGCCCGCGCCCGAGGTCGTCGCCCCCGGGACCTCCTGCCGATCACAGCTCAAGGAGTACGAGAAACAGTACGGCGAGCCCGATCACCCGATCCAGAAACTGGCCAGCGCGATTGAAGGAGCGGACGCCAGTCGGTAGTCGGGGTCCGAACACGAAACCGGGAGACGTATTTACCACCTTGATAAACGACCGCCCGAACAACCCGTGACCCGTTCAACGTTGGATTACCTCGTCGGCGGCATCGCAATCCTCGTTCTCGGAGCGGGCGCTATCACGACCCTCCAGGCGTATCAAACGACGACCGATGGGATGGGACATGGCTCGGGGATGCACGGGATCAGTCCGATCTGGAACCTCCTCGGGACCGTAGTCGTCGCGGGCGTCCTCGTCGCCCTCTATCTGGTGGTCCGTGAGGACCTCCACGGGAATGGTGGCGAGGCGATCGCCGATGAAGCCGATCGGGATGGACCCACCGCGCCGGGTGTCGAGGGCGCGGAGCCTGCCGCCGAAGCGACCGGTGGACCGGCGGGGAGGACGAGCGAGGAAGCGGCGGATGGAGCGAGCGAGGAAACGATCGGGAGGGCATCGCCGGCCGACCGCGACGTGAAGGCGCTCCTCCGACTCCTTCCGGAGGACGAGCGGCGGGTCCTCACCCCGGTCGTCGAGTCGCCGGGGATCACCCAGGTCGAACTTCGCGACCGGGCGGACTTCTCGAAGGCCAAGGTGTCACAGACGCTCTCGGAGTTGGAAAAGCGCGGGCTCGTCTCGCGTGAGCGGCAGGGACGCACGTATCGGGTCTACCCGGCAGGGGAGGTTTCGGACAAATAGTCGCCATCGCCAGTCAGCGTCCGGGCGGAACACCAGCGGACAGGGCGGAGAAACGGTCTGAGCAATAACAAACGATTAGATCCGGTTATAAACAGTATCGCGGCTTCTCAAACGGTGTGTTCACGCCCATGCCCCCAAATCTGCCCCGGCCATACACCTACTTGAGGGATGACAATGCAACAAAGAATCCTCCTCGTTGCGGTCGGTGTCGTCGTCCTCGTCGCGCTTGCGGGCGCGACGAGCGTCGTGAGCGCAGCGGATGGAAACGCGAGCGATGGCGTTGAGATGCCCGCCTGGTCGGAGGGCATGGCTGACTGGATGGGTCATGGCGATGGTGCACCAGGTGCGCATCACGCCGACGGTGAATACGGGCCCCACCACGCTGACGGTGAACGCGGCCCCCACCACGCTGACGGTGAACGCGGCCCTCACCACGCTGAAGGCGAGCGCGGAGGGTACTGCTGATACAGCCGAAAAGGGTAATCGACTATCCGAGCGATCGGTTACGGAATCCGGCGATCCGATTCAGGCCGCGTCGGTATACATCACGTACCCGCGGGCGGGAACCGTCAGCGACACCTCGCCGTCGTCATCAACGGTCACGGCGTCGCCGTTGCCGACGGCATCCGCGAGCGTCGTGTCGGGCTCCCAACCGGCTTCGACCTCGTGGGTGTGGTCCTCGTCGTCGACGTTGATCCCCGCGAGCAGGTTGCCGTCACGCTCGTAGATGTACGTCGAGGTGTCCACATGGCGGTCGATGAGGTCGCCTCGCGCGAGCGCATTCTTCACCCGGATCAGGTCGCGGACGCGCTCGTCCTCCAGGTCCTCACCGATCGAGGTGTGAAAGAGGTGCGGCGTCCCGGGATACGAGAGGATGAACGCCGTCGCGAGGTGCATCGGCTCACCCTCGGG
>Ga0207421_10003499_pt1 | contig 18690 bp, 17 predicted proteins | sample SodLakKL_010_SED_4_FD_187542 | JGI IMG/M metagenome (GOLD analysis project Ga0207421, IMG submission 187542) | Alkaline sediment microbial communities from Lake Tanatar, Kulunda Steppe, Russia - 8KL_010_SED (SPAdes) (version 2) | ecosystem: Environmental > Aquatic > Non-marine Saline and... | reverse complement strand
TTTTCCAGATTTTGAATTTACAACTACTTCAATTCGACCAATTCTACCAGTTTTTTGCAAATCTCTTAAATCTAAATCTGCTCCCAGTAGTCCTTCAGTCTGACCAAAAATAGCGCCAACAATATCAGGTTTTTCTATGACACCATCGGCATTGATTTTCCCATGAATAATATATTTTGTAGTATCAGTATTTTGCATCGGTGGTTCTCTCCACATTAGTTTTAATTACCTAACTACAGAGAACTCACTGCAAATCAAAATTTATTTACATTTTTTAAGAACTTTTACCAGTAGTAATTCATTAGTGCACCTTCTTTATCTAATAGTCATCAGGTTTCCCCACAAATCACTAATCTTGCTCTTTTGGTGGAGTTTATATCGTTCTCATCTAAATCTAAATGTGTATGTTATATCACCCTTTATCTAGATTTTGGGGTTATTGCTACTCAATTTACCCAATGATACAAGCTTATTATTTTATTATATCTACAACTATATAATATAACCATTAGGTTCACATATTTTTGTATTAATTATGTCTAAATTATAAGTAACCTCAAGTTCTGTCGTTGTAAATTAATTATGTGATTATTTTGATTTTGCTGTGATTCTCAGTAGATAGGATTGTTATATCCATTATTATGAAGTAATCATTTAATTTATGATTACTAATTTACTAAGCTTATATTAGAAATAGTTATTTAATAAACTTATGGTTTCTGTGAGTAAGTATAAGTCAAAAAGTCAAAGTTTGAATTGATTATATGGCCTCAAAATCACCATTTCAACCACATTTACTTAGGCATTAGGTATTTCTTATTAAGTTTCATTCATTTGCCATGTAAATATACTTTGTTGGAACTTTTTCCATTAAAGCAATATCTTTATTTACACCCATTACTGTAATGCCATCATTTCTAGCTTTATTACAATCTATCCCTAAGATAATAGGATTTTCTGTGTGTATTTGAGCCACTTGATTCGCTTTATCATAAGATGTACTTAGATGAACATAAGTTTGCCTTATAGGAAATATTCCATTTTCAAAAACCATGTCAACTTCTTCTTGGCTCACTCCATAATATAGTGTTGATAAATTATTGTCTGAATAGTTTAAATCAACATTTACAGAATGGCCGTATCTTGCTCTTATTTTGTTCGAAATGATCTCATATCGCTGTTTTTCATCGGATTCAACTAATGATATCAACGATTCTTTTTTTGCCCATTTATATCTTTTTTTTGTTGCATCTAAAAAACCATCAAAATCAACCCATCCTTCTTTATCCATTGAAAGGCCTACATCATTTGGAAAATGTCGAAGTACACCCGATACAAATTTACCAATGCGTTGCTCTTTTTCACTATCTAGAACGAATTTTCCCTTATTTTTACAATATGGGCACACTTCTCCTCTGAAGTAGCCATCATCTGAACATTTGCGAATCATACTATTCTTTACCCATATAAGTCTATATTAATATATTTTCTCCATTAGCCCAACTCATCACAAAGTTTTAATCAAAAGAATATCACATAACACAACTTGATACATCTTCCTAACTAAAAAGAAAGTGATTTAAAAAAGATGGATTCAATACTTGAAATAATAAAAGACTAGTTTCAGATATTGGTGCAAATATGGAATATCAATCAGAATTAGATAGTATATATAAAAAAGTTAGTAATCTTTTAACTAAAGATGAATTTATAGAACAAGTAACTGAAAAAGTTAACCAAATGAATGGTCTATGTGATGAAAAAACAGCTGCTATGCTTGTTGCAAACGACTTAGGTATACATAGTGATGACCAAAATATTGTAAATATATCTGATATTTCATCTAATAACAGTAATGTAAATTTCATGGGAAAAGTCATCTCAGTATTTGATACTAAAGAATTTCAAAGAAATGACGGTACTAATGGTAAGGTTGGAAATATTATTATTAGTGATTCTACTGGTTCTATTAAGGTAACGCTTTGGGACGAAAAAGCTGATTTAATTGATAACAACAGTATCAAAGTAGGCACATGTCTAGTGGGTAATGGATATCCAAAAGAAGGATATAGTGGACTGGAGGTTAATATTGGAAATAACAATACAATAAAAGAGGCTTCTGAAGACATTGATATCAATATTAAACATCAGAAAATAAAGGAAATTAAAGATGGAGATAAAGATATTAATCTTGTTGGAAAAGTATTAGATAGTTCAGATATCCGTGAATTCAAAAGAAAAGATGGATCTATTGGAAAAGTCTGTAATTTATTGATTGGCGATGATTCCGGTAAAATCCGTGTGACTTTGTGGGATGAAAAAACTGATTTTTGCAAAGAAATTGATCTAGATAGTTCTTTGGAAATAATTAATGCCTATGCCCGTACCAATAATTTTACCAATGAGGTTGAAGTGCAAACTGGCTTTTATGGATTAATAAGGAAAGTGGACAACGATATAGAGTTTAAAGAAAATTTCAACCTCATTGAAACAATAACTCCAAATCAGGCATGTTCGATCAAAGGCCAGATTTCAGGTTTAGATGATATTAAAGAATTTACACGTAAGGATGGTACAGAAGATTTGGTTGCTAACATATATGTGTCTGATAGGAGTGGTAGAATCAGGCTTGTATTATGGGGAGACAATGCAAATAAAATCAATGAAATGGATATCGGTTCAAATATTGAAGTCATAGATGCATATGTAAAAGATGGATTGCGCGATGAAATAGAAGCTCATGTAGGCAATAGAAGTCAAATCTACATACTCAAGTAACAATTTGACAATCCAGTCTTTAACATTATCATCAAAAAAAGAAGTTATATATAGCATAAAAACCCACATTTACATGTGGGTATGACTAACAAAAAAGAGTCAGTGCAGATATTTTGGTAAATATAAATAAAGCAGGGATTTACATGCTTCTTGGAACTGATGATGACGATTTTAAAGAAGATAAAGGTTTTTCTATGAGAAACTTAGACAAAGGCGTTTCAGTCCACTCAGTGATGTCTAAAAAAATATTTTCTCTAGACACTAATGAGAGCTCTCTAAAAGCTGCTAAAATTATGAACGAGCATAATATAGGAAGCATAATAGTAACTAAAAACAGCAATGTTACGGGAATAATAACTGAAAGAGACCTTGTTAAAAAAGTTCTTGCATCTGAATTGAATCCTGGTGATGTTACAGTTGAAGAAATGATGTCTTCTCCAATTATTTCAATAAGGCCATCTGCAAGCACTATAGAGGCTGCAAAGGTTATGTTGAAGTTTAATATTAGAAGACTTGCTGTAATGGAAAATAAAACATTAGTTGGTATAGTTACTGATAGAGATATAATAGCAATAGCGCCTGAATTAGACACTATTTTGAATAATTTAATTGAGATGAATCGTGAGACTTCAATTGAAAAAGAAGCAGATATTTATACAGGAATATGTACAAATTGTGAATCATTTTCTAGGGATTTACAATACTTCAATGGAATGACTATCTGTGAAAGCTGTAGAGATAGTTTAGACTACTATGATTGAGATCCCTCAATAACAATTTTTATGAACTTTAAAGGAGTGAGAACAGTGAACGTTGAGACTATAATGTCAAAAAATCCTTTATGTGTAAATGATAATGAGTATATTACACATGCAAGGCAACTAATGAGAGATAATTTTTTAAGAGGGCTCCCCGTTGTGGATGATTCTAATAGGGTATTAGGTATTATTACTGATCAAGACATATTAAATGTAAGAGCCAATAAGTCAAATGTTACGGTAAAAGGATATACTAGAGAATGTCCTATAATTACACCAGAAATGGATATTCTTAAAGCTTCAAAATTATTACTTAAAGCCAAAGAGAACCGTGTCCCAGTCGTAACATCTTCTACAGAAAAAAAAATATCAGGAATATTAAGTGATGTTGATATCTTAAAAAATATTCCTGATTCTAAGATACCATCTAAATGTGTCTCTGAAATAATGACAACAGATGTTATGACTATAAACCCTGAGGAAACTGTAGCTAAGCTTTGGGCTAACATGATTGATTGGAACTATACTGGAGTTCCCGTAGTAGACAATAAAGGAGAGGTCTATGGTATTGTAACACGTAGGGATATTATCAAATCAGGCCATGCAAGAATTGGTGCAAGTGACACTCATGGTAAAAGCTCAGGTAACTCTCCAAAAGTAGAAAAAATAATGTCTACACCTTTATACACAATAACTCCAGAAACTAAAATTGAACAGGCAATTGCTAAATTATTAGACAATAATATAGGAAGAATATGTGTATCAGAAAAAGATGAGCTTATAGGCATAGTCGATAGGTATGATCTTCTGTTAGCTTGTGTTAAATAAAAATTGACTTTTAAGGAAATAATAATTACTTATGGTGATTCAGCTTGAGCATACATAACAAAAAGAAATCAGCAACGCAAATGAATATGAAAGTAAGAGAAAGACTAAATTCGCACACAAAAAACGTTCAAAAGAAAAATCCCCATCTATTTAGTAGTGATGGTTTATTAGATGTGGGTCCAGTTGATTTTGACGCTAAGGAAGCAAAGCACCCAGGTGAAATTTTAACTCTTGCAACAGGCGATGTAGTTTCAATTCCACCTACTACTACAATTATGGGTTCTATAAAAACAATGACTTCAAAGGGATTTAGGAGAGTACCTGTTACAGATGCTGGAACAAAAAGATTGGAAGGTATTGTGACTTCAACTGATATTATTGATTTTCTAGGAGGTGGTGAAAGAAATCGTCTAGTTCAAGAACATTACAAAGGAAATCTACTCGCTGCAATAAATGCCGAAGTGCGTGAAATCATGCAGCATAATGTAGCCTGTGCTGATTTTAGCGCAGGCATAGATGAAGTTATAACGACAATGCTTGATGATAAGACTGGTGGGGTACCTATAGTAAATAAAGATAGGCGTTTAATAGGCATTTGTACAGAAAAAGATTTTCTTAGATTCATTGCTGGGATTTTTACCAATAAAACTGTTGGAGATTATATGAGTACTAATGTAACAACCATATCACCCGATGCAACTATAGTGGATGCCGCAAGAATCATGGTTAAACGAGGATTTAGAAGGCTCCCTATCGTTAGAGACGGTGTATTGCTTGGAATAGTTACTGCATCTAATATAGTACAGTTTATTGGAAATGGAGATGCATTTGAAAAATTGATAACAGGAAACATAAATGAAGCATTCGATGAGCCTATAAGTGCACTAATTTCAAAGGACTTAGTTTGGACAAGCGCTGAAATGGATTTAGGTGATGCTGCAAATCTAATGATTGACAAAAATGTGGGTTCTTTGCCCATATTTGATGATGGGAAGCTATGTGGTATAATTACCGAAAGAGATTTTCTAAAAGCAATGATTGATTGAAAATTGAAGTTTTAGATATATAAAAATAAGGCTCAAGAGGAATTTGTATGAAAGTTGAAAATATAATGAGTTCTCCAGTATATACTATATCTCCAGAAGATCCACTTTCACATGCTAGGAACTTAATGTTAAAACACAAAATTAGTACCCTCGTGGTTGTAAATGATGATGATGAAATGGTTGGAATAATTAGTAAATCGGATATGGGTACTAGATTATCACAAGCTGGACCAATATGGAGACGACGACCAATTGATAGAATTCCAGTAAATATGGTTATGCAAGAAAATCCAATTACAATTTCACCTGATGTTGACATTAAACATGCAGTAGAAGTAATGCTTGATAATTCAATTAACAACCTTCCTGTAGTTAACAACAAGGTTGTTGGGATTGTCACAAGAACAGATATCGTTCGTCATGTATCTAACTTAGACGTAAATGTCAAAGTTTCAACTGTAATGACAGAGGAAGCACATACGGTTCATCGTCACCATACAATTAACCATATAGTAGATGTTATGCAAAAAAACAACATCAGTAGAGTTATTGTTATGAACAATACAGGTGATGCCGCAGGAATTATTTCTACAAGTAACCTAGCCTTTAATTCAATGACAGATAATGAAGGAAAACTTTCTACAAAAAATATTAAAATGGGGAGAAGGCCTGTAGCTGGTGGTGATAAGATATATCGTTATGTGAAAGAAGTACCTTTAGTTGCAGAAGATATTATGACAGAGCCGCTAAACACAATAAATCTCGAAGCAAAGGTTGTTGATGCTGCCAGTATAATGCTCAAAAACGATGTTACAGGATTACCTGTAGAAGATAATAAGGAAGTAATAGGGATATTGAGTAGAAGTGATATTATCAAAGTTTTACTTAATTAAAGGCTTCAAATAGCCTTTGAGTTAGATTTAGATGAAATAATTAATATGGAGTGAAATTTATGCAAGTTAAAGATATTGTGGTGGAGCCACCAACTATTGATAAAGCAGATACTATATCCAGCGCACTTGAAGTGATGGAAAAAAAGAAAGTGCGTCGCTTACTTGTAACTCATAATGATGAAATCATTGGCATTTTAACAATGAGGAACTTAACTAAAGAATTAGGAACGCGTAAAAAATCTAGCATGCCTGCATCTTCCCTGCATGTAGCAACAGCAGTTAGTGATAATTTTGTAAAGGTATTTCCTGAAACAGAATTAGATGATGCTGTAACTTTAATGACCAAAAAAAATGAAATTATAATAGTTGCAGACAAAGATGAGCTTCTTGGATGGATAACTCCTACTGAATTATTAAAGAGTTGTTATTTCAATGGATACGCAGGAGAGGTCATGGAGCCTAAACCAATACTTGCAGCACCCAGCGATAGAGTCGTCCATATAAGAAGATTGATATTAGATCATAATATTGGAAGACTACCAGTTGTAGAAAACGGTGAACTTGTCGGGATAGTTACAGAAAGGGATATCGCAAAAGCTATGAAAGCATTCAGAGACCTAGTAGCTGGTAATCAGCAAGACTCTAGAATAAAAAATTTGATTGTAGAAGATATCATGTCATTAGGAGTTAAAACCGTTTATACAAATACCAAATTACAAGACGTTGTAAATACAATGATTGAAGAGAATATTGGAGGTTTACCTGTATTAAATCTTGAGGATGAGTTTGTTGGATTCATCACTCGTAGAAACATTGTGAACACCTTAGTACAATAATATCAGCTGATTTTAGCCTAAAGGATTTTTTTATATATGAATGGTGAAGTGGATGAAGAAAGCAGTTTGGTTGACATAAATGAAACTGCCATCTTCCTTAATTTATCAAAAGCTAAAGTAAGAAAGCTTATTGAAAGAAATATTTTAAGAAACAATTGGGGCCAATATACTAATTTAATCAGGTTCACTAAAAAGGTTTCACATATTGAGGAGGGCAGTGTTCTCAACTATTCAGACGCTAATTTAGAAATTATCAGAGGTTTTCCGAAAATAAGAAGGTGCTTACTACTAGAACCAGCTCTAAAAAAGAATTTCTCTTCGGTTGATGAAGTTGCTGTTGAAGAAAAAATGAATGGTTATAATGTCCGAGCAGCTCAAATAAATGGTGATATTATAGCTTTCACACGTGGAGGACTTGTATGCCCCTATACAACAGAAAAAGTAAATGAGCTTATCGATCCCACTTTCTTTGAAGATTACCCAAATTTAATCTTATGCGCTGAGATGGTAGGACCTGATAACCCATATGTTGCTAAAACTTGCTATGATGTAAATTCACTTGATTTTTTTGTTTTCGATATTCGAGAAAAAAATTCTGGTGAGCCTTATCCTGTAAAAAAAAGAAGAGAAACCTTAGAGGCATATAAAATAAAACAAGTCAATTTATTTGGCTACTTTAAGCCTAAAGATGCCCATAAAGAAATTACTAAAATTATCAATGAAATTGGTAGTGAAGAAAGAGAAGGAGTAGTTGTTAAAGATCCTGAGATGATATTGCAACCAATGAAATACACTACTTCAAATAGTAATTGTAAAGATTTAGAGTTTGGTTTTAAATTCTATAATGATATTGGAAGAGACTATTTGTTTTCAAGAGTCATTAGAGAGGGTTTCCAAGCTGCAGAATGGAATGAAAATAATCAAAAACTAAAAGATAGATGCTATAGGGTTGGATCTAGCATTCTTTACCCAATGGTCAATACAATAAATTCAGTTGGCAAAAATAAAAAGGTTACAGAGGATGCACAAATTAAAGTAACAAGATTAGAAGTTTTAGATCTCTTCAAACAACATCTGAATAGATCAGGTATAGAAGTTCATTTTGAAGAGCCCATTCCAGAAGAAGATGGTTACATAGTTAAAATGAAAAAGCTTAACAAGAGCACCAATGATAAAACCGAATCAATATGGTTAGGGGATTATTGGTGATACTTTTAAAATAAAGAGTAAGAATTTTAGAATTAGATGGAGTTATTAAAACCATGGCAAAAATAGCTATTATAGGAAATCAGAACTCGGGTAAATCTACAATTGCAACAAATCTTGGAAAAAAAACTAACTCATCTGATATTGTAACATATGAATCAAAAAAAAACAACGATGTCATCACAACAATAGATCCAGTTGGTTATCCAAAATCAATAAAACCTCTTATTGTAGCTATTGAGCTATCTGACATAATTTTAATATGCATTCCCCCAGAAGGACCTGACTCTTTTACAGGCGAATGTATAGTTCTCTTAGACTTGCTAAAACATGACCGTGGAATTTTCGTTTTAACTAAAGCAGATACAAGCTATGATTATGCACAAGAGCAGTTAAAAAATAAAATAAAACAAATTATAAAAGACACATCACTAAATAATTGGGAATTTATCAATGTTTCAAGTGAAACACATGAAGGAATGAACGAATTACGTGATTTGATTTCAAGCTTGAACAAAAAAGTAGAAATTGAAAATAGAAAATTAGATGAAAAAGAGCCAAGAGTCATAATTGATCAATGTTTTAATGTTACAGGAATAGGTTGTGTTGCACTTGGAATTGTAAAACAAGGACAAATTAAGTTGAAAGATAAATTAAATGTATACCCTATTAACAAAAATGTTGAATTGAGATCAATTCAAGTGCATGATGTTAACGAGCAAGAAGCTAGTACTGGAAATAGAGTGGGTCTTGCACTAAAAAATATTCAGGCAAAAGAGATTGAGAGAGGCTTTATTTTATCAAAAAAAGAAAATGTTTCTTCAGAATTTAGTTTAAACTTTTATACATCTAAGTTCACAAAAAGTGTATGTATAGGTGATGTTTTACATGTGTTTAACAAGCTTCAAACATCGCCAGTTAGAGTTAAAGGAATTAAAGTAAACGGTTCAGAACAAAATAGCTTAAGCCCTGGGAGTGAGTGTATTTTAGATATCACTGCTGAAAAAGAAATCGCTTTTACAAAAAGTGACATGTTTATACTATCCAACCTTGATGAAAAACAACGGATTGTAGGAGTGGGACAAGTTGTTTAATTTCTTTATTTTTTTCTCGAAGTTAAATTTAGGAGTTTAAAGCCATCAATTTGCGATGGTTTCTGAATTATCTTTGCAAGAGAAGTTCTTTTAGGTAAATTTAGCATGTAAGGTTTATTGGTTATACAATAGCCAAGGCCAAAAGAATTAGTGATATTATTATCTTCTAGACTTTCAAATTGATTAGATACATTAATTTGTTCATTGGTGCTTTTATTTGTGACTTTTGACGAAGTATTGAATAAACCTTTTGCTAAATCTCTTTCTCTTGAAACAAGGCCTTGTTGCTTTCCATTATTATAATTATTTCTTATAATTTTTTCGTGGCTGTTAGTATGAACATGTTTATATAATTGATTTAAATCAGCTTTTACCCAGCCAATCTCAGAATGTTTATGGTACCCAACTTCAAAACCCAAAGAATAAGCATTTTTTTTTAAATCTTCAAGCTCTTTTTTAGAACATAAATGTTGAGATGTTTTTTTCCGAAATAAACGAACCATAATTTTATCACCAATTCATTCTAATTTATTAGAAACTTTCAAGCCTGATTTATTAAATTCCACGGTTCTCATATCACAATCATGTTTAGTGCCTCTCATTTTTATTACCTGAAGAGCACGAACCATACTTTTACCATATAGAAAGTTATGTAAAAAAATGACTCCATGGGAAGCAAATTGCTCAGTAGTATATGATTGTGGATCTGTCATCTCTGATATTAGAACAGTTGTGCACCCAAGTTTTTTTAAATGGCGAACAAATCTACTCATCTCTTTTTCTTCAAGAGATATATCTTTTGCAGTGAATCTAATTGCTGATAATGAATCAATTACAAGCCTTTTTACATTATATTCATTTACATAATTTGCAATCTCTTTGTAAACCAGAGCAGGCGAGGGGGCTTCATTTTCAATAGAAGCAGTTCCTATTTCATATTCAGGAGTAATTATTTCATTGAAGTTATTTACACTACTATATTCTAATCTAGGCCCAAGATCTGCGAAAAGAACTTTCCTTGACTTGATGTAAGATTGAAGATTCAATGAGTAGTTAGAAATATCATCAATAATATTTTGAGGGCTTTCTAGTAAAGTAACGTAAAGTCCAACATCATCCGTTTTTGCACCTTGAAGCAAGAATTGCATTCCAAAAGTAGTTTTCCCACAACCTGGCGGTCCACTCACCAAGTATACACGTTCATCTAAAAAACCACCTTCAATTAGTTCATCAAATCCATCAATACCGGTTGCTATCCGCATATTCTTTCCTCTTTTTAAATGTAAATATTAATTAATATTCTAAGTGAATTAAACATTTCTAAAATCTAATTACTCTTATAAAGTATTTGGTTAATACTCATAAAGCTTCTGCTATCAGGTATATAAGATAATTCGCCAAAATCAATCATATGTCTTCAAAATCAATTATACCTCTAGATACATTATACAATAGATTTCTAGCCATTTCTTGAGATGGCCATGAGCCAAGACCACAGTCTGGTCCAGCATATTTAACTCTATCACCAAATAATAATTTAGCCCTTTTAAGCCTCTTAGATATAATTTTAGGAGTTTCTATATCAGTAACAATTTCATTTAAAAGGATGGGGTTTTTCCAGACATTTATATTATGCATTTCATTTAAATAGGCACCTAAATTTGAAATATCTGTTCTAGCAATACCTACTCTCAAATATGAATCCCATGACTCTAAAATAGATTTATCAATAAGCTCTAAGTAAGAAGGGTTCGCTGCTGATTCTACCCCTATAATATTTATTGATTCAGATTGACATGCCAATTCATAATGCAAAGGAGAATGTAAATGAATCTCTACATCAGCATCATTTTTCCTAGCATAGTCCCCGGCTATTGAAAGTGATTCGATTATATGTTCATCTTCAAACATTATTTGGGGGTTAATTCCTATACTTGGTTCATCAATAGAAATCGTACTTATTTTAAAGTCTTTTGCTTTTTTAAATGAATTTTTAATAAATGAATTAGTACTTTTAGCTAGCTGTTTGAGAACATCCTCATAAGCAGTACTACCAAATTCATGCAGATATAGTTCTACAGGGCCAGTAATACACACGCGAATCCCTAACTCTTCACCCGTAGTTTTTTTATATTCACTACATGTTTTCCCAATAATATCAATCTCAGGTATTATTGCTTCTTCTTCTTTAACATTAAAAGGTTCTTCATAGTTTTCAGGGTTTCTAATGATAGATAGAAACTGTTCATTCATATCTCTTAATTGGGGATAAGTTGGAACATGAACACCTGATTCTATTTTTTGCTGAAAAATATTATTTAAAAGTACAATGAGATTCTCATTCTTTTGATCTTCATTGAGTGCATAATCAACCCATTCTTTTTCGGTGTCTTTTGGAATAGGAAAACTTCCAACATCATCATAAATTACATTGCTCATGTATAGTATTTTGGTATATGTCATTTATATAGATAGTGTAAAAATAAATAAATATCATAAATAATTTTACTAAAAAATCTGAATCTAAATAAAAACTAGACATTATATTAGATTAATTAATTCTTAAACCAATCCAATGTAGCAAAAAGTGCAATTTACTTTTAAAGCTAAAAGGTAAGCTATTATAGTTTAAGCGAAATAGAGTGCTTAATTTTCTATACAAAACAAAAACATTTACAATTATTACATCCAGATAAAGATACAATAACACTTGGTGATTAAAATGAAGATAGCAATTATTGGAGGATTTCTAGGAAGTGGAAAAACAACATCCATTATTGAACTTGGAAGATATTTAAGTGAAAATAACCATAAGATTGCTATTTTAGTAAACGAAATTGGTGAAATTGGGCTTGATGGTGATACAATCTCAGGTTCAGGTATTCAAACTAAAGAGCTCACTAGCGGTTGCATTTGCTGTTCTCTAAAAATCGATCTAGAAATTACATTAAATTCACTTATAGAGGATTTTTCTCCTGACATCGTACTTATTGAACCTACAGGAATTGCTTTTCCTGGCCAAATAAAAGAAGATATATCATCAATGGATTGTTCCACAAATTTCAGCTTTGCTCCTATTATTTGTCTTGTGGATGGAAACAGATTTAGCACTGAATTTAGCCAAATTCCAAAGTTTGTTGTTACTCAGTTAGAAGAGTCAGAAGTAATTGGAATTAATAAGATTGACGTTACACCTATAGATAAAATACAAGAAACCATTGAAAGAATTGCTGATATTAATAGCACTGCCAAAATAATTCCTTTTACAGCTAGAAAGAATGATGATAAGTTCAAGCTTGTGTTTAACAATATATTTGAAGAAAGTGATCAAAGAAAAGAACTTGAATCTCTTAATTCTATTGAAATGTCGAAGATATCTACTTTTTCTGTGAATTTAGCTCTAGATGATTTTTCTATGAATGAAAGTGACTGCAAAGAGCTATTAGGTGAAATTCTTATTTCAGTTAAAGAGAAAGTAGTTAGTGTTAGCCCATACTTCATTGGTCATATAAAAGCAGTTATTAGTCTACCTGGTAGCATTATAAAGGTGAGCCTTACATCATTTGAAGAAGAACCAGAAATTTCAATATTTGAAAGTAATGAGGATAAAAGCCAAAATTTAAAGATTTTAGTAGCAGTAACAGGTATAAAGCCTGAAGAACTAAAAAATTTAGCTGAAGACACCATACACAAAACTTTGAACTATAATTCAATTGGCTTTCATCAAGTTGAAAGTCATCTAGATAGGAGTAACTTTACACCAAAATCAGAGTTTAAATAGAGTAACTTTGTTACTTTAAAACCTTTTCAATAGGAAGTAGAAATATTTTTTGTAAATAGTTAGCTAAGCCTGGCATAAAAAAACTATAAAGGGGTCTTATTTGGTAAAAAATTCAATTGTTTAGAAGAAATTCATTCCTTTTTTACTTATTTTAAGCAAAAAAGGTTTAAGAAATGAACTATAAATATAACAGTAAGAGCCAACAAGGTTGGAGTGGTATAGAAGCATAATAAAAGTGACGTGTGTTTTAAATATAATTAGTTCGTATATAGTAAAACAATCAGTTTAGAGAAATTTCATCAAAATTGATTAAATTAAAATTCTAAGGAACTGGTATTATGGTAGATAAAAGACGCAGACCTTTTGACGAAAATGGCAATAATTTTGGTGGAGAACATATTGAAAATATTGAACAATTAATTAACTACATTTCCACTATCTTTGAAGATAATTCAAATGGACCACCAGATAAACCTTTAGTATATGGATTTACAATTATACAAACTCCAGGGAAAAAGCCAGAAATACTCGGGTTTAAAGGAGCATTACCTGATTTAACTAAAATTCAAGGAAGTCAGCAGATTTGGATAGGTCAAAAAGAGCCTTATGTTGACATAATCGAAGATGATAATAATCTATATGTACTGATAGATATTGGAACAGAAGAACTTAATTTAGATTATTCTCTTAATGAGGATAGAATTGAATTAGTTTCATTTGAAGAACATTCCAATTATAGAAAAGAAATAGAGTTACCTAGAAAAATAAATCCTGACAGCTTATCTGAAACCTTCAAAAATGGGGTGCTAGAGATTACTCTTGAAATTAGTGAGAATACCTATTAGCTTTTTTACTAAAAGTATTTTAGTTTGTAATAGGAGCATATATCATATCAATATATTTACATAGATTCAGGTGCTTCTATTCCCAACATTTCTAAGGATATAAACAAAACGGTTTTCGCAGAATCAACTAACATAAGTCTATTGATTCTAATTTGTTCATTTTCTTCTGCAATAACAGGTACAAATCTATAAAACTGATTAAATGCATCAGCTATTTCTCTTGCATATATTGCTATAATATTAGGCTTTAGTTCGATCGAAGACTTTTCTATATAGTAATCAAGCATAGACATTTTCTTTATGAGTTCTATTTCAGAGTCTTCAACTATCAGTGAAGGGTCTAAGTTTCCACTATGTATCAAAAAACCCTCATTTCTAGCTTTTTTAAGTATGTTACATGCACGGGCATAAGAATATTGTACATATGGACCACCTTGTTTTTCAAAGTCTAAAGATGATTTCCAATCAAAAACTGTAGATTTTTCTGGTGATACTTTTACAATATCATATCTTATTGCAGCAATACTTACCATCCTGGAAACATTGTTTTTGAACTCTTTTGACATATTAGGTCTTCTTTTTTCAACTTCTTTGTAGGCTTGCTCTTGAACCTTTTCTATTAAATCATCAGCTGTTATGAATTTTCCTTTTCTAGTACTCATAGAGCCTTCTGGTAAAGAAACAAACTCAAAAATAATAATCTCTGGTTCAGGTTCTTTAATTAATTTTAAAGTTCTTTGTAATTGAGAAGAAATAAGCTTATGGTCAGCACCTAGTACATCAATCATCCTATCAGAATCTTTTCCTTTCCATGAATGATATGCTAAATCCCTAGTTGTATAAAGTGAAGTGCCATCTGAACGTTGTATAACTAAGTTTTTATCAAAACCAAATTCTTCAAGATTGAGAATTAAAGCTCCATTTTCAGTGAAGGTCTTACCACAATCCTTTATTTTACTAACAATATCATTTACGCTTCCTGATCTGACAAATAAAGCCTCTTTAACATATTCATCATGCCAAATATTCATTAATGACAAAGTTTCTGTTATACCTTTTATTGCATGATCAACCGCAGTATCAAATTCATTAATTGTTCTGATATCTCCTTTTTCAACAGATTGCATCAATTCATCTATTTCTTTTCTTTTTTCTAAATCAGCTTCAATTTCTGAATTAGCCTTTATATAAATATCTGCAATTGCATGGTCTGATTTTTTAGAATGATCTAGCTCAAATCTTGACAAACCCCATGAAACAATAGCAATTTGTCTACCCATATCATTCACATAATAGTGAGTTGTAACATCATATCCAGCATGTACCAATATTCTTTTTAAAGTATCACCTATAATTGAATTTCTAATATGACCAACATGGAGAGGACCATTCGGATTTGCTGAAGTATGTTCTAAAACTATTCTACCGTTAAAAAAACCTCCACCAAAAGAATTGCTATTATCTTTTATACTAGATATTGTGTCATTTAAATATTTTGTACCTACAAATGCGTTGATATAGGGACCTTCACATTCAATCTTTTCAACATAAGAATCATTAGGAATGGTACACCTATCAACAATACTTGATGCTATTTCATTGGGATTCTTTTTTAGAATAGAGGATAACTTGAACGATAAATTTGAAGAAATATCAGCATGTTGAGATGGGATGAAATCATATTCATCGATATTAATTTCATAAGATCTCAGTGCTGTATCAATTATAGACTTTACTTGTTCTCTAAATGTTAAAAACAAAAAATCACCTGGTTTTAATAAATTTAAATACCGGTACTAAATCTCAAGATGGCAGCTAGGCCACCAAATGCATTCATAAGTTGAGATCCTTCCTCAAACTCAGTGGAAATGAATTTTACTTCTGTGCCCATTTGATCAGCTAAGTTAGAAAGTTCTTCAACAATGTCGACTTTTTCTCTAATTTCAATAGGTGATCCGCAGTTTGGACAATTATTACTGGCATCTGATTCTTGTGATGTGAGCTCACCCGCACGAAGTTGTAATGTGTACTTATTTTGGTAGCTACAGGAACTGCAATTGACTACAATTCGTTCGGCTCTTAAATCTTCAGAAATTAGTAAAGTTTTAACTGAGCCTATCTCAAGATTTTTCCTGACGTTTTCTTCTCCATATGCTGCTTTTTCTGATTCAGATACGAGTTCTCCAAAAAATTTTTCCATTGCTCTTTTTTCTTCCATTAAGTCAATGTCGTAAAGACGTTCACTAGCCGCATTTACAAGTTCTGATAATCCTGACTCATCTGTGTAAGCAACATCAAAAAGGCCTGCTTTTTTCTTTTCTAACTCATGGTGGAGGTATTCGCCTGAATCAAACTCTTCTTTTGTAGGAGAGGGACCTCCTATAAGAATTCCAGCCAGATCACTTAACTCCACCGACATAAAGATTTCGCTTGCAGCTTCGCCTATTTTCTTATAAAAATCATTTATAGCAATTAATCTTAACTGCTGGAATCGTTGAGCACTTTGACCCCCTTTTCTTTGCTTACCAGGAACTGTTGAAGTTAAATGTCTATAAGGTTCTATTCTTTTTCCTACTAATAATCCAATAGTTGCTTCTCTCCTATCAAGAACTAAAAGACCATATGTTTTAGTCTCTTTCAGCATAGCTTCGAGCGGTTCTAAGAAAAATCTTGAATCACAATGATACCTATATGTGATAATTTGTTGAGGTGGTTCTATTATAGTAGTTTCCATATTGGTCTTATTGGCTCCAATATCAACAGCTCCAGTAAAATATACAATACCATTTTCTGGAACTTCTTCCAAATATTTCAACCTTGATAGGAGAGAATCTAATGCACCTTGAACATTAGTCTTTGTCACTTTTGATTTAATATTTGAAGCTTGTCCATGCTCTACTTTAAGTTGTGAAACTACATCTGAAATTTGTTTATCAGGAGGAATATATAAAGAAACTAATTCAGTGCCTCTACCTTTTTTTGACTTTAGTTGCTCTAATTTTCTTTTGAACTCATACTTCTTCTGTGCAGATTGTTCTGACATTTTAATAGTACTCCATAGCAAAAATCTTCATATAAAAACACTTCATAGATTCACAGTACAATTTCTTTAGGACTCTAAACTTAAATTTTATCTATACATATTAGTTTCTAGTTTATAATAGTAGCGTCAAATGTTACATATAATGTTCAAAAATAACTCTTTAAATAAAAAAATTATTTATTTGAGTATTTCCATTTTTTGCTAGTAGTACAACCCTACTTGTTTCAACGTTATCTATAACAATATAATCTAACTGATTGGCTAATTCTTTTGAAAAATTAAGGATTTCTTCATTACTAGGCATAGATTCTCTAGGAAGCCTCTTTCTAGAAAAACCAAGATGCATATATGCCTTTACCTCAACGTAATCAGGATCTGCTTGGGAAATCAATTTAGCATATAAAGAAGGATTAAATATATTCAAATTTTTAATTAATGTTAATCTTATAGCTTTTCTACCTTTCTTTTTTTTCATCTTAGCAAGAGATTCATTTATTTTATCCCAAAATCCATTTGAACAAGGGGAACAAACTTTATGATAAGTACTCACATCAGGAGCATCCAAACTCATATACAATTGAGTTGGGTTTAACTCATCTATCATATCTGGGTTTGTTCCATTTGTGACTACAAAAGTAGTTATTTTTCTTTGTTTAAACTCTTCTACCAATTGAGGTAAATATGGATAAATAGTTGGTTCACCGGCTAATGATATAGCCACGTGTTTTGGAGTATTAGCTTCTACCCACAAATTTCTCTTACCCGATCCCCCATAACCTGATATAAGTTTGCGATGTGAAGCTATGGATTTTTCAACTATATCTAATGGAGAATCCCATTTTTTAGGATATTCAATTTTGGTTTCAGTTGGTCTCCAGCAATGAAGACACTTTTGATTACAAATGAGAGTCGGACTCATTTGCATGCATTGATGCGATTGTATTCCATAAAATTTAGATTTATAGCAATCCCCTTCACCTTTAATACTACGGCCTACCCAAAGACATGTCTTTACAGCTGAATGAGTTCCAGCAAGTAAGTATCCTTGTTTTTTCAAAAGTAAATTAAAGTCTAAGTCTGAAGATTTATCTGTTTTTTCCATTAAGATTCAACTGCTTAAATTTAAATTATGTTAATTTAATTAAAGTTTAAGATACTGGTTTTAAAACTAGATAGGTCCACAATTGGAACTTTAGCAGGATTTGGTACAAGATTAACTCTCTTTTGAAACTCAGTTTGGTCCTGCCATGTTCCCGAATTTATTAATAGGACATTGCGGTATACTTCTGCACCTATTGTATGTACATGGCCACAATGCATTATGTCAGGAACATGATCAATTACAAAGTGGTCATTTTTTTCAGGAGCTATTGAAACGCGACTGCCATATATCGGAGATATATGTCTCCGTCTCATCATTTCAACCATTGCTTTTGTAGGTTCTTGATATGAAACCCCTGGAATCGATGCCACTAAGTCATCAATAGAACGTCCATGATACATAAGTACTTTTACACCCTCAAGACTTAAGTATGCAGGATTACCAACAAACAATATCTTTTCTGGAAAATATTGTCTAATT
>Ga0207421_10003498_pt1 | contig 18711 bp, 16 predicted proteins | sample SodLakKL_010_SED_4_FD_187542 | JGI IMG/M metagenome (GOLD analysis project Ga0207421, IMG submission 187542) | Alkaline sediment microbial communities from Lake Tanatar, Kulunda Steppe, Russia - 8KL_010_SED (SPAdes) (version 2) | ecosystem: Environmental > Aquatic > Non-marine Saline and... | reverse complement strand
GAGGACGTCGGGGAGCTCGTCCAGGCCGCCGGCCGGATCGGCGATCTCGACCGCGCGAGCGCGGTGCGTGACGAGGGTCACCTCGCCCAGGAGGTGCAGTGGGGCGGCCGGATGCAGAAGGCCGTGGTGCGGGCACTGCGTGCTGACGGCGACGACCGGCCCCTGCTGCGCACCGAGACCTACCTCGGTGAGGACGGCCTGGTCGGCGGGATGCAGCGCCAGGCCAAGCTGCTCCAGGCGCTTGCCAGGCAGCTGCCCGGCACGGTCGAGGGGGTGCGCGACCTCGGTGCCATGATCGAACGCGATACGGCGTGGATGAACCGCGTCGCCATCGGTGCCGTGCAGCACGAGGACGGGATCGTCACCGTCGTCGATGGTGAGGGCACGCGCTGGGTCCGCACCCACGGCGCGGCCCGGTTCGGGGTGCCGGACCTCGAGTTGTACGGCTGCAACCGCACCCAGGCCGAGGCGGCGCCGCAGGTCCTGGCCCACGTCCACGAGCAGCTGCTCAGCCGCGGGCTCAAGAGCGAGCTCGCGCTGCCCGACGGCACCCCGGTCTACCTCGTCCCCGTCCTCGAGGCGTGGCAGGAGGTTCCCCTCGACTGGCCCGGGGTGGGGCGTGCGGGCCGCGACCGTGGTCCCGGGCTGGACGGGCCGCGGGCCAGCCTGTCGGTGCTGCACAGACCCCGGCTCGGCCGCTACCGCAAGGATCTCGAGGGCGTGCTCGACCGGTTGGCCACCGCCTGAAGGGACCTGGGATGCGCTTCGACGACCGTGAGTGGGAGGAGCTGTGGGAGCGCACGCTCGGTCAGATCGAGCGGCACCGGCTCGCCATGTCCCTGCTGCGCCGGGAGGTCCCCGACGACATCCTCGGTCGCCGCGTGGTGCCCGAGCTCGCGCGCCGCTGGCGGCTGTCCGCGATGCTGCACATCATCGGCCACACCCTGCACGCCACCTTCTGGTTCCTGATCTCCCTGTCGCTGACGCCCTTGTCCGGCACGTCGTGGCAGCTGGCCAACGGGATGACGCTGATGAGCCTGGCGGTGATCGCCTTCTGCATCGGCTTCCGCCGCTACCTGCACCCCGTCGCGGTGCTCGCGTGAGGGCGGGGTAGCCCCACGGTTGCTGGCTGTCAGCCACGGGGCCGCAGGGCTACTGCTGCTCCGCGTCCTCCGGTTCGATCCAGCCCTCCTCACCCTCGGGCCGCACGTCTCCCGCCAACTGCCGCAGCCGCGGTGCCCCCTCCTCCGGACCGATCGCCAGGAGCCGGTCACCAGGCTGGTTGCGGTGGTGGCGTCGCGGCCGGTAGATCCAGCGGTTGGCCCGGTGTACCGCGAGGACCTCCATCCCGGTCTCGGTCTGCAGCTTGAGCTCACCGAGGGTGCGTTCTGCGACCTCGCTGCCCTCGGCCACGATCGCCTCGGCCACGATCTCGTCCGCTTCGGACAGCGCCGCGGCGATGATCGGGTGGGGCGGGCCTTCCTCCTCGATCACCCGGCACATCGACTGCGCGGAGTCCACGATCCGCTCCGCCGCTGCGGCGAGGTGGAGCATGCCGCGCAGCTCCTCCGGGTCGTCGAGTTCGGCCGCGGCGCGCAGCACCCAGCCCTCGAGCTGGTGGAACAGCTCGTCCGACTGGTCCTCGATCGCGCTGACCTCCGCGGCCAGCGAGACATCCCGCAGCAGGATCGCGGAGTAGGCGAGCCCGACGGCCACCTCGGAGACGTTCTTGAGCTCAACGACCAGATCCACGGCCCGGTCGAGGTGGGACAGCTTGCCCCGCTCGGGGGGTTCCGGCAGCTCCCGCGACGGCGCTCCGGCCAGCCGGCGCACCTCGTCCACGCCCTCGCGGGGCCCCTGCAGGAACAGCACGTCGCCCTCCCGGAGCACCTCGTCGCCCTCCGGGCCGTGGACCCAGTGGACGTCGCGGCGGATCGCGATGATCCACATCCCCGTCCGGCTTGGCAGCTCCAGTTCCCGCAGGTTGGTGCCCTCCAGGCGGTTCTCGGCGCGGATCTTGACCCGGGCGGTCACCTCCGTGGCGTGGCGCAGGTCATCGCGCAACTCCGCGGGGACACCGAGGTCCTTGAGCACCACACGGGCGATGTCCTCGGCGGCGTCGGCGATGCCCTCGATCGACACCGCCATCGACAGCACCCCCGCGAGCTGATCGGCGTCGTCACGGGTCCGGGCTGCGATCATGCACACCGCGCGCAGTTCGACCAGCAGCTCGTCCACCCGGTCCTCGAGGCGCAGGACCTCCCGTGCCAGGGCGTCGTCGCCGTAGAAGATGGCGGCGTAGGCCAGGTCGACCATCAGCTCGGCGGCGTCCTTCGCCTCGACGAGCAGTTCCTTGACGGTGCGCACGTTCCTCATGGCGTCCCTCGGGGTGTCAGATCGTGAGCAGGGTGACGGCGGCCAGCAGGCACAGCACGCCGGTCAGGTCCATGGTGGCGGTGACGATCGGGATCCCGTGGTTGTCGGGGTCGAACCCGAACCGGAAGGACACCGTCGCCGATGCGTAGGCGGTCGAGGCCAGGATCGGTAGGGCGAACAGCCCCGCGAGCAGGACCACGGCGAGCGTCGTGGGCAGGGGCAGGGGGGACACGCCGGGCACGATGACCGCGGCCAGCCAGCCGGCCAGCCCCACCCCCGTGAAGGCCAGTGTCGCCAGCAGGGTGGTCAGGGAGAAGTCCAGGATCGCCAGCTTGCCGGGGAGCAGTCGTGGTTCGAGTTGCCCGACGTGCAGCTTGGAGGCCAGCCGGCTCGACAGCATCCCACCCAGGGAGCCACAGTTGGCGATGAAGGGGGGGATCAGCACCAGCAGCGCCGCGGAGCTGAACTGCTGCTCAGCACGGGCTTCGACCACCACGCCGGCCAGGACATCGATGGTCACCGCGAGGGTCAGCACGACAAGCGACTCGCGGACCACCCGCCGGATCAGGGCATCCTCCTGTCGGACCCCGAGCAGCACGGCCACCACCCCGAGGATCAGCCCCACGATGCCGGTGGTGTCCGCCAGCCACGGGACCTCCAGGATCAGGGTCGCCAGCAGCAGGGCCGGCAGCGTGACCAGGTCACCGGTGGCGGTGATGATCGGCGCGCCCGCGTCGTCGAGGTTGAACCCGACCGCCGCGCTGCGGCGCGCCATGAAGATGACCACGACGAAGAGCACGAGGGAGGACAGCAGCGCCCCGACCAGGGAGATGGCGACCAGTTGCAGCAGGGGGATCGTGCGCAGCCCCAGCGCCGCGCTCACCGCCCAGGCGATCACGCCGGCCTGTAACGCCGAGGCCAGGCTGAGGATCGTCGAGGCCTCGACCTGTCGGCCGAGGAAGCTGCGGCGGTTGAGGGCCCGGTCGAACTGTCCCGTCAGGATCCCCGTGGACAGGCGCGACCCGAGCGCCCCGAAGATCGCGCCACGCATGCCGATGGCGGCCGGGATCAGGGCCAGGAGACCGGGAACGGCCTCGAGCCGTGCTTCGGCGGAGGCCAGCACGATGCCGGCGATCAGGGTCGCGAACAGCCCGAGCGCCAGGGCAGAGGACCCGGTGCGGATGCTGCGGGCCTCCTGCACCCAGTACGAACGCACCGCGGTGACCGGGAGGCCGAGGGCGTGCCCGATCAGCCGCACGATGGCCGGCACCCGGGGGACGTGGGGCCAGTGCGGGCGTGGGCTCACGCTGACCTCCTCCCGATCTCGGTGTCGGTACGCGTTGGGGGCACCATCGCCGGCCGCAGAGAGGCTAGCGACCCGACCATCGGTGTCCCCTGCCGGCCGCGGGGTGTCGTCGCTGGCTTCGTTGTGGTCCGCTCCCGCCCGTACCATCCGGCCATGGATACCTACAGCGCCCCGATCCGTGACGTCCGCTTCGTCCTCGAGCACATCACCCCGCTCGCGGACCTGACCGCCAACCCCCGCTTCTCCCACGCCGAACCCGACCTGGTCGCGGGGCTACTGGAGGAGGCGGGACGGTTCGCATCCTCAGCCATCGCCCCGACCAACCGCGACGGGGACGCGCACGGTGCCCGGCTCGTGGACGGCCACGTGGTCACCCCCGACAGCTTCACACAGGCCTACCGCCAGTACCTGGAGGCCGGTTGGGGTGCGGTGCAGCACCCGCCGGAGTACGACGGTGGCGGGTTCCCCCTGACCGTGGCCAACGCGGTGAAGGAGTTCATCACCTCGGCGAACATGGCCTTCTCCCTCGGGCCCCTGCTGACCACCGGCGCCGTCTACCTGATGCAGCACCACTGCTCCCAGGAGCAGTTGGACACCTACGTGCCGAAGCTGGTGTCCGGTGAGTGGGCCGGGACCATGAACCTCACCGAACCCCAGGCGGGCTCCGACGTCGGTGCCGTGACCACCAAGGCAGAACCTGCCGGCGACGGCACCTACCGGATCACCGGGCAGAAGATCTACATCACCTACGGCGACCACGACCTGACCGACAACATCATCCATCTGGTGCTGGCCCGCCTCCCCGACGCGCCACCCGGGACCAAGGGCATCTCCCTGTTCATCGTGCCGAAGGTGCTGGTCAACGAGGACGGTTCCCTGGGCGACCGCAACGATGTCGAGGTGGTGTCGCTGGAACACAAGCTGGGGATCCACGCCTCACCCACCTGCGTGATGGCCTTCGGTGAGAACGGCGAGGGCGCGGTCGGTGAGCTGGTCGGCGAGCCGCACCAGGGCATGCGCCAGATGTTCACCATGATGAACGACGCGCGGCTCGGGGTGGGGCTGCAGGGACTGGCCATCGCCGAGCGCGCCTACCAGCAGGCCCTGGCCTACGCCCAGGACCGGCAGCAGGGCCGCGGGCCGACGACCCCGCCGGGGGAACAGGCTGCGATCATCGAGCACGCCGACGTGCGGCGGATGCTCATGACCATGAAGGCCCACATCGAGGCTGTCCGCGCCCTGTGCTTCTCCAACGCCTACGCCCTCGATCTCGCCCACGCCGCCGAGGACGAGGCCACCCGCGACCACCACACCAAGCTGGCTGATCTGCTCACGCCGCTGTCCAAGGCCTGGGGCACCGACGTCGGGGTGGAGATGACCTCGCTGGCGATCCAGGTCCACGGCGGGATGGGCTTCGTGGAGGAGACCGGCGTCGCCCAGCACTACCGCGACGCCCGCATCGCCCCGATCTACGAGGGCACCAACGGCATCCAGGCCCTGGACCTGGTGGGCCGCAAGCTGCCCATGGATGGTGGTGCCTTCATCAAGGGCTTCCTCGGCGACCTGCGCACCGAGGTGGAAGAGCTGCCCGAGGAGCTCGCTGCGATCGCTGCGCCCCTGCACGAGGGGTTGGACGTCGTCGAGCACACCACGACCTGGCTCGGTGCGCACCGCGACGCGATGGACGACGTGGCTGCAGGCGCGACCCCCTACCTGCGCGTGCTGGCCACGGTGGTGGCCGGTGTCCTCCTGGCACGTGGCGCGGCCGGTGCCCAGCGCCTCCTCGATGAGGGCGGCGCCGCCGACGAAGGGTTCCTGCGCGCCAAGATCACCATCGCCCGCTTCTTCGCCACCCAGATCGTGCCCAGCGTCGGTGGCCTGGCCGCTGCCGTCACCGCCGGCGCCGAGGACCTGCGCAGCCTCACCCCGGAGCAGTTGGCGCCCTGAACCCCTGGGCACGTGCGACTCGCCCGCGGTGCCGGCCGAAGATGACGACCTCCCCGGAGGCCACCATGAGCGAGGACACCTCTACCACCGACCCCGTGCTGCGGCTCGCCGAGCGTGCGATCGGGCCCCCCGTGGAGCACGACGGTGCCGTGTTGGTCCCGGTCGCCAGCGTCAGCGGTGGCGGTGGCGGGGGCTCCGGTGTCGACGGGGACGGGAACACCGGCCAGGGCGCCGGCTGGGGCGGGCACGCCCGCCCGGTCGGTGCGTACGTGCTGGAGGGCGGCACCGTCCGCTACGAGCCCGTCGTCGACCTCGTCCGGATCGTGCTGGGTAGCCAGGCCGTGGCGATCGTGGCACTGCTGGTGCTCCGGCGTTGGCTCAGAGCCAGACGCTGACCCGTTCCTGCGCGGCCGCAGCACGATCGACGCCACGCAGCACCACCGTCGGCTCCCCCGTCACCAGGGGTCGCAGCGCCGTCGCGGCCAGGGCGATCGCCGGCTCCGTCTCTGCGGCGTCCACGCCGGCGGTGCCGTGACCGAGGTCACGGACCAGCGCCAACAGCTCACCCTGGGTCCAGTGGCGCTCCCCCACGACCAGCGCCAGCAGGTCCGCGCCGGCCTGGGCAACGGGTGGGTGATCGGGTAGCGGCTGGGCCTGACGGGTCCAGGCAGGTTGCGCGTCCGCGCCCAGGGGGGCGCCGTCCAGCCCATCGCCCACCACCAGCATCGGGTCCGCATCGGGCCAGCGAGGTGGCGGCGCTGCGGAGGTGTCGTGCTGCGCAGGTGTGTCGCCGTTGACCACCGTCACCTCTCCGGGGGCGTCGAGCACCACCGCCGCGCCGAGCCACCAGCTGGCCAGGGCGACGCTTGCGGTCGTCCAGCAGGGGGGCGCCAGCAGCCCGACACGGCTCCCCGGGCCGATGAAGTGGTCGAGTTCGAGCAGGTGGGCGCCCTTGGCCGCCCAGTTCGCGAGCGAGGCGCCGCTCTGTTCGTAGCGGGCGAAGGCGTGCAGCACGGTGACCGCCGGTCGATGACCGAGGGCGGAAGCTCCGGCCCGCACCGCCTGCGCGGTGTCGACGGGATCGCTGCCCTGCGGCCGACCTGTGAGCTGCACCATCGATCTCCGGGCCGACGACGTTGACGACCGACCAGCGCAGCGCGGCGTGCTGGTCCGGGTTCGCCGGCGGCACTCGATGGTACCGTCGCGGTTCCTCGTGCCCGCGGGCGGCGGTGCGGTCCTGGCCGTCCAGCGTGGCCCGGTCGTCAGCCCGCGAGGTCCCTCACGTCGTGTCCGGCACACTGAGTTTCTCCGAGATCCGGCGCCCCCGCGGGGCGCGGGCCGCCCGCGGTGTGGGCATCGCCCTCGCGGTGGTCGTCTCCCTGCTGCTGGTGTGGGCGCTGGTGGTCGCCGGCGTGTGGTCCTACGCCTGGGTGCGGCTCGGTGGTGAGGATGTCCCGGCGTTGCGTGAGGATGGCCTCGCCACCCTCGGCAGTGATGCCGAGGGTCCCCGCGCCCCGGAGGGCGCCACCACGCTGCTGATCGCCTTGACCGACGCCGTGGACCCCACCATCCCGCGGCCGCCGGCCCTGGAGGCGCCGCTGGTCCTGTTGCAGGTGGGTGGCCCGCGTGAACGGCCGGCGGCGCTGCTGCTGCCACAGGACGTGCCGATCGCCGACGGGGTGGCCTTCGCCGATGTGCAGGTCGAGGGCGGGACCGACCCGCTCGTACGGGCCGTGGTGGACTACACCGACGTGGCCGTCGACCACGTGGTCAGCCTGTCGATCGATGCCGTGCCGCGGCTGGTGGACGCCATCGGCCCGGTCGAGGTGTGTCGCAGCGACGGCTGCAGCACGCCCGTCGGCGATGAGGTGCGTACCCAGCTGCTGCGCGCCGAGGGTGAGGAGCTCGTGCTGCTCGTCGCCGACCTGGTGCGTTCGCTCGCCGCCGAGCTCGATACGCGCTGGGCGGTGACCTCGCCGCGACAGGCCCGAGCGGTGATCCAGGCCATCTCCGAGGAGGTGGTCACCGACGCGAGCCTGCGCGGTACGGGTGTCCTCGAACTGTCCAGCATCCTGGCGTCCCCGGTCCGCCTCGAGGTGGACACGCTGCCGGTGCTCACCAACCCGGCGTCCGGGGAGGTGGTGACACCTCCTGAGACCTTCCTCGTGCGCCTGGAGCACCTGCGTGACGGCAGTCCCCTGACCGAGGCCGGCGGGTCCACCCAGGAGCTGGAGGAGGCTCTGCTCGACGGCATCGAGGTGGTGGTGCTCAACGGCGCCGGGGTGGATGGCCTGGCCGGCCGGGTCCAGGTCGAGCTGGAGTCCGCCGGCTTCGTGGTGATCGATACGGGCAACGAGCCGGCCTTCGACCGCCAACGCACCGTGGTGTCCTTCGACGTCGACGATGAAGCAGCTGCCTTCGCTGCCGTGCGGATCGGTGAGGCGCTGGGTGGGGTGGAACTCGACGGCATCTCACAGCGTCCCACCTTCGAGGGCCAGGAGGTCGATGTGCTGGTGCGGGCGGGGGAGGACCTGTCATGAGCGTGAACGGACGCAGACGATGAGCGCCGGTGCGCCGGGTCCGTGGGATCCCGAGGTCGCGGAGGGGCGACGGTTCTCCTCCGTGCGTCGCCTGGCGTGGCTGGTGGGTGTCGGTGGCCTGCTGTTGGTCATCGCCGTGGCCACCACCACACAGCTGGTGGTGCAGCGGGCGGAGGCCAACCTCACCCGCGTGCCGGTGCCGGAGCTCGAGCAGACGGTGGAGCGCTCCGATGCCCGCAGCTTCCTGCTGGTGGGCTCCGATGCCCGGGACGGGGTCGATGAGGACGCCGCGAGCGACATCCCCCTCGGTGACTTCGGTGGTCAGCGCAGCGACGTCGTCATGTACCTGTCGATCAGCGCCGATCGGGAGCATGCGTCCCTGGTCAGCTTCCCGCGTGACCTGCTGGTGGAGCTCGACGGTCGGGACATGAAGCTCACCGACACCTTCGTCGGCGGACCGGATGAGCTGATCCGGGCCATGCGCGAGAACTTCCGGCTGCCGGTCAACCACTACGCAGAGATCACCATCGGTGGTTTCATCGACGTGGTGGACACCCTCGGCAGCGTCGAGATCTGTCTGGAGGAGCCGCTCCGGGACTGGCGTGCAGGGGCGGACTTCGACGCGGGTTGCCATGACATGGGGCCGACGGAGGCCCTCAGCTACGTACGCTCGCGGCAGGGGGCCCGCGCCGACCTCGAACGGATCGACCGCCAGCAGGACTTCCTCCGTGCCGTGCTGCGGGATCTGACGGCCACCCGCACCCTGGCCAACCCACGGCAGGTCTACCGCTTGACCGAGGATGTCGCCTCCTCGGTCACCACCGACGATCAGTTGGCGACGACACAGATGCTGGGGCTCGCCGACGAACTGCGGAGCATCGTCGGCGCCGGCATGCCCATGACCGCCGTGCCCGCCTACCCGCGGCGCATCGACGACCTCGACTTCATGGTGCCCTACGGGCCCGGGGCCCGGGCGCTGTTCGACGACCTGCAGGCCGGACGGGCGCTGGCTGACCGGGGCGACCGTGACCAGCGCGATGAGACGGTCGTCGCCATCACCTCCGGTGGTCGCCCCGCGGGAGCGGGGATCGTGGACTCCACCCTGCGGTTCGCCGGCTTCCAGACCCGTGTGCGGGGCACGGGGGCCGCAGCGATCGATGCTGGTGCGCGCACCACCGTCTACGTCCTCGACGGCGAGGAGGAGCGAGCCGACTGGGTCGCCGCCACCCTCGGCGCGCGGACGCTGCCGCTGCCCGACGAGGTCGATCCTTTCGAGGGTGTCCACGTGCTGGTCGCCATCGGTGACGACGCCGTCGGCGCGCCGTGAGAGCGGCCGCCGCGGCGGTGCCGGGCACCTCGGTCGGTGTCGTGCTCGTCAGCCACGACACCCGCGAGGAGCTGCTCGGTGCACTCGCGTCCCTGGCGGCGGACACCGTGTCGGCGCTGCACCTCGACATCGTGGTGGTGGACACCGGCTCGGTGGACGGCACGGCCCACGCCGTCGCGGCAGCGTGGCCTGAGGTGCGGGTGCTGCGGCTGGTCAACACGGGGTTCGCCCGTGCGGCCAACGCCGGCATGCGCGTGACGCGTGGGTGGGCCGTCGTGGTCGCCAACGCCGATGTCCGCTTCGAGCCGGGAGCCGTGGCTGCGTTGGTCGGGGCCCTCGCGCGTGATCCCGCGTTGGCGGCGGTCGGCCCTGCCGTCCGGTATCCCGACGGGACCCTCCAGGCATCCGCCCGGCGCCGCCCCGGCACCGTGACCGCGGTGGCGCACGCGTTGCTCGGCCGGTGGTTGCCGGAGAACCGCTGGACGGTGCACTACCACGGGCGGGACCTGGATCCGGACCTGCCCCGGGACGTCGACTGGTTGTCGGGCTGCGCGCTCGTGTTCCGCCGCGCAGCGATCGAGCCCCTGGGGGGTTTCGACCCCGGCTACTTCCTCTACGTCGAGGACGTCGACCTGGCGGAACGGCTGCGCGCTGCAGGCTGGCGGCTGCGCTACGAGCCAGCTGCCCGGGTACGCCACCGGGTGGGTGCGTCCACCGGTCAGGCGCGGTGGTCATCGCTCAGGCATCATGCCCGTAGCCTCAACCGGTACCTGGCGGCGCGCATGTCCGGCCCCGTGCGGATGCTGCGCCCCCTGCTACCACCGGTGCTGCTGGCCTGGGCCGTCGTCACCGCGGTGGCGGAGCGGTGCGGTCGGGGCCGCAGCACCACCGGAGAGCGACAGCACGGAGGAAGTGACCATGACCGGCGTCGCTGACGCGATGATCGTGGCGGGCGGCGCTGGAACGCGGTTGCGCCCGCTGACCGACACCACCCCCAAACCGCTCCTGGCCTTCTGCGGTGAGCCTTTCCTGGCCGGTGTGCTGCGACGGCTGGTCCCCGTCGGCGTCGAACGGGTGTGGCTGGTGGTGGGGGCGGATCCCTCGCCCTTCACCGTGCTCGACCCGGTGGCCGCGGAACTCGGCCTCGAGCTGATCGCCGTCCCTGAGCCCGCGCCGCTGGACACCGCCGGTGGCGTCCGCTCGGTCATCGACCGGTGCCCGGGAAGCGTGTTGGTGCTCAACGGTGACGTGCTCACCGATCTCGATCTGGCCGAGGTGGTGCAGCACCACGACGCGGCCCGGGCCGACGCCACCCTGGTCCTCACCCGGGTCGAGGACACCTCCGCCTTCGGGGTGTGCGTCCTCGACGGGACCAGGGTCACCGGCTTCGTGGAGAAGCCGGCACCGGGCACCCTGCCAGGACAGGACACCGTCAACGCCGGCACCTACGTGCTCGCACCGGGCGTCCTCGACCGCTTCGAGGTGGGGCGGTTGTCCTTCGAGCGCGAGGTCTTCCCCACCCTGGTCGCCGAGGGCGCACGGGTGGAGGGGCTGGTCAGCGACGCGGTGTGGGCCGACCTCGGTACCCCCGAGCGCTACCTCGACGGTCACCGCAAGGCGCTGCGGGGCGAGCTGGCCTGGCCCGCAGGCCCGGGCGCCGAACCCGACGTTGACGGGGTCCGCCGTGGCGCCCACGTGGAGGTCCACGAGGACGCCGAGGTGGTCGGCCCCGTGCTGCTGTGCGACGGTGCCCGCGTGGCAGCCCGAGCGCGGGTCGGCCCCGACGTCGTGGTGGGTGCCAGGGCGGTGATCGGCCCGGACGCCGCAGTGCGTGACACGGTCCTCGGCGCCGAGGTCGTGGTCGGCGCGGATGCCCAGGTGACGGCGTGCGCGACCGGTCCCGGGGCCCGGATCGCCGTTGGTATCGCGGTCGAGGGCCCGGCACTCATCGCAGACGGGGCGGTGGTGGACGCGACACACCCCGCTGCCGCGCACGCCGGGGACGCACCGTCGTGACCGCCCCGGGTGCTGTCGGTGTGCTGTGCTACACACCAGGTGCGTGTCCCGTCGCCACCTCGACGGGGGGCAGTCGCTGTCGGAGCAGGTGGGCGGGGGGGCCACGGTCATGAGCCAGCCATCGCTCGTGGACGACGCGCTGGTGCCCGGTGTGCCCCGACGGGTGACCCGGGCGGTCTCCACCAAGCTGGTCGAACTGTGGCGTGCGCGGGAACTGCTGGCACAACTGGTGCGCAAGGAGCTCAAGGTCCGCTACCGCAACTCGGCGCTGGGCTTCCTGTGGTCGATGCTGACCCCGGTGCTGATGACCGCGGTGTTCAGCGTGGTGTTCACCCAGATCGTGCGCATCCCCGTGGACGACTTCCCGGCGTTCTTCATCTCCGGCTACCTGGTGTGGCAGTTCCTCCAGAACTCCTGCCAGGGTGCGATCCACTCCATCGTCGGCAACGGTGAGCTGATCAAGAAGGTGTACTTCCCCCGTGAGGTCCTGCCGCTGTCCCACGTGTTCTCCCAGCTGATCCACCTCCTGCTCGCACTGCTGGTGCTCAGCCCGTACCTGATCTACAGCCGTGGTGTCGGCGTGCTCGTCCACCTGCCGACCACGCTGCTCGCCATCGCGCTGCTGACGGTGTTCACCTCCGGGATCGCGATGTGGTTCGCCGGGGTCAACGTGGTCTTCCGTGACCTGCAGGAGCTGTTCGTGGTGATCTTCCAGGTGTGGTTCTACGCCACACCGGTCATCTACCCCCTGGCCCTGGTGACCGCACAGATGGGGGAACGGTTCGCCTGGGTCGCGCAGCTGATCGCCATCAACCCGGCGACCTGGTTCGTCGAGCTCGCGCGGCTCGGGCTGTACGGCTCCGTACGTGCAACGGGTGAGGAGCTGGCGCCGCTGATCGACGGCCCGCCCGCCTGGCCCTCGGTGACCGCCACCCTGATCGCCGCGGGGTGGGCGGTGCTCATGCTGCTCGTCGGGTACGTGGTCTTCCTGCGCCGTGCCCGCACCTTCGCCAAGGAGGTGTGACCATGGAGCCGCGTCGCAGCATCGGACGGTTGGCCGGAGCCACCGTCGACCCGGAGCAGCCCGCGATCGTCGTGGATCAGGTCACGGAGACCTTCCGGCTGTTCCACGAACGTCCCTCGGGGCTCAAGGAGCGGCTGTACCGCTTCCGGCGGGCCTCCTTCACCGATTTCAACGCGCTCGAGGACGTCAGCTTCACCGTCGAGCACGGCGAGTCGGTGGCCGTCATCGGGCCCAACGGGTCGGGGAAGTCGACCCTGCTCAAGCTGCTCGCCCGCATCCTGCCCCCCGACGAGGGCACCGTGCTGACCAACGGGCGGGTGGCCTCCCTGCTGGAGCTCGGGGCCGGGTTCCACGGCGACCTCACCGGCCGGGAGAACATCCGGCTCAACGGGGCGATCCTCGGGTTGTCGGGTGCGGAGATCGCGGAGCGCTTCGATGAGATCGTCGAGTTCGCCGGTGTGGAACACCTCCTCGACACCGCCGTGCGGACCTACTCCTCGGGGCTGGAGGTCCGGCTCGGGTTCGCCGTGGCGGTGACCGTCGACCCGGACATCCTGCTGGTCGACGAGGTCCTGGCGGTCGGCGATGCGGAGTTCCAGGAGCGGTCACTGGAGCGCATGCGGCGCTTCCGCGACGAGGGCAAGACCTTCGTGCTGGTCAGCCACGACCTCGACGCGGTGCGCGACATGTGCGACCGCGCCATCGTGCTCGACCGTGGCCGCGTGGTGTTCGACGGGCCCGTGGTCGAAGGCGTCGAGCTCTACAAGCAGCGGGTGGCTTCCAGCGCTGCGCCCCGGGTCGATCGACGTCGCGGCCCGCGGCAGGTCGCCATCGACGACGTGCAGTTGCTGGGCAGTGACGGGGAGCTGGTCAGCGACATCGCCCGCTCCAGCAACCTGGTGCTGCGGGTGCGGTTGCGTGCCCTGACCGAGGTGGAGGTGTGCTCGGTCGGTGCCGTGGTCTCCCGCGGCGATGGCACCCACCTCTACGAGCTCCACACGACCTGGCAGGGGGTCGGTGTGGGCCCGCTCCGTGTGGATCAGGAGGCGGTGGTGGAGATCCGCTTCACCGCGCACCTGTTGGCCGGCCACTACGCCATCGCCTGCTCGGTGACCGACGCCTCCGGACGGGACACCTGGGCGGTGGTCGCAGAGGCGGCCCGTTTCGCCGTCCAACCCGCTCCCGGCGGGGCGGGGCTCGTGGACCTGTCGGCCAGTGCGGTGGTCACCGACGGGCCGGCGCGGCGCACGGGCGACGGCAAAGCCGGTCCGATCCCACTGCCCCGGTTGCAGCGCCGGCAGGCGCGGGGCTGAGGCGGGTGCGGGTCGCCGCGATCGTCATCGCCTGGAACAGTGCGGACCACCTGGGGCCACTGCTGGACAGCCTCGACGCCCAGGACCACGACGATCTGGAGGTGGTCGTGCTGGACAACGCCTCGACGGACGCCTCCGTCGAGGTGGTACGTGCTGCGGCGGCGCGTGCGCGCGCCCATCCGGTCAGGTTGGTGCGGTCAGGGCACAACCGTGGGTTCTGCGGGGGGGTGAACGCCGCCCTGCGGTTCCTCGACGAGGATGTCGAGGCCGTGCTGCTGGTCAACCCCGACGTCGTCGCGGACCCGGCACTCGTCGGTACGTGCGTGTCGCGCCTGGTGGCGGATCCACGGTGCGGCAGCGTGCAGCCACGGGTGCGCCGACCGGTACCCGACGGGCGGGGTCGGCCCCTGCTCGACTCCACCGGACACGAGCTGACCACCGCCCGGCTCTACCGCAACCGGGGTGAGGGCACCGTCGATCGCGACGCGATCGCCCCCGGCGAGGTGTTCGGTGCCTCCGGTGCCTGCGTGCTGCACCGCCGTGCCATGCTCGAGGACGTCCGGTGGTCCGACGGGCAGGTCCTCACCGAGGCGCTCATCGCCTACTTCGACGACGTGGAACTGGACTGGCGCGCACGTCGGCGGGGGTGGAGGGCGTGGTACGAGCCGGCAGCCCTGGCGACCCACGTGCGCGGCGGTGCGGGACCTCGACGCACCGTCCTGGTGGAGGCCCTCAACCACGCCAACCGGGTGCTGATCAGCGTGACCTGCGACCGGCCGTCGCTGCGCTGGTGGCCGTTGATCGTGGTCACCACGACGCTCAAGAGCCTCGAACTGCTCCTGACCGTGCCGAGCGCCGTCCCCCGCAGCCTGTGGCAGCTGTGTCGCGTGCTGCCAGGCGCGCTGTCGCGCCGTCGTGAGCTGGCGGCGCGGGCGTCGGTGGCAGTCGTGGAGGTCGAGGATCGCTTCGCCGTGCCCTTCCGCTGGAGGCCCTGGGTCGCGAACTGGTGGCGTCGGATCCGCGGGCGGGCGCCGGGCGTGGTCGGGGGTGGGCGGGCGCCACAGTGAGCGCGTCGGACCGGCCGTGCGCTGCTCAGCCGATACGGCCCCGGCCGGCGTCGAGGAGCAGCGACACCGGGTCACCACCCGTGGCCGACCCGGCCGCCCGCAGCAGCCGCTGCCGCGTGCGGGCCGGGAGACCGTCGAGGGAGACGGTCAGCTCGAGGTCCCGGGCCACCTCGGCGTCGAAGCTGGACTCCCCGACCTGCAGGTGGCTGCCGCTGTCGGTGTGGAGGGTGATGGTGCCGGCGTCGCGGTCGACGTCGGTCACGTGGACCTCGTCGAGCCGGAGGTAGCGCACGGGGACATCACGCTGGCCCGTCACCGACCGGATCTGTACCTGGTGCCGCTTCGGCGGCCGGTTGTCCTTGAACAACACCGCAGACTCCTGACGTCCACTGCACGACAGCGCAGCCTACGGGACGCCGGTCCGGCCGAGGACCGCGGCGGACGGCCGGGGGCGGTGCCGGTGCCGCGTCACCGACGCTCGAGGAAGGGCGTCGCATCGGCCGGTGCCCGTGGCGCGGGGTGCTGCGCCGGCACACCCACGGCCACCAGGCCCGCTGGTTGCCACGCAGCGTCGAGCTCCAGCACCGTGCGCACGGTGCTCGGGCAGAAGGTCGTCGAACTGATCCAGGCCGCACCGAACCCGTGACCGGCGAGCACCACCTGGAGGTTCTGCAGCGCCGCACCCGCTGACAGCAGGAACAGGTCACGCTCGGCGGTGGTGCGGCGGGCGTCGCGGTAGTCGTGGGCCGCTGCGGTGCTGACCAGGGGCAGGAGCAGGACCGGCGCGGTCCTGAGGATCGCATCGGAACGTGCCAGCCGCCGCTCGATCGTCACCTCGTCCACGCGGTCGCCGGTCAGGTCGATGCGCCACTGCTCGGTCATGGCATCGAGCAACCGCGTGCGGGTGTCGCCGAGGAGTTCGATGAACCGCCACGGGCGGGTGCCGTGGGGTGCGGGGGCCGTCACCGCAGCGCGGACCGCGGCGTGCACGACCGACTCGGGCACCGGCTGCGACGTATCGAAGCGGCGGACCGTCCGGCGGGCGGTGACGGCGCGCTCCACGGCTGTCGCGCCGCCGGCAGCGAACAGGTCCTGCGCCGGTGGCCTGATCAGCTGCGCACCCGTGCCAGGGCGCGCATCCCCGGTGGCCAGGCCACGAACCAGCACGAAGGGCGTACCGCTGTCCTTGCGGCGGACCAGGTCGGCGGCGCCTGCGAGTTCATCGGCGATCGCGGCCTCGGTCACCTCCAGCGCACCGCCCTGCAGGTCATGGCCTCCCCGCTCGTCGCGGATGGCCGGTATCCCGGCGACGCCGAGGGCCACGTCGGTCTGGCCATGCCGCCAGGCACGGCCGAAGGTGTCGGTCACGATCACGCCGATGTCCGCGCCGACGGCGCTACGGACGGCCTCGCGCAGCAGCGCGGCGGAGGCATCGGGATCGCGGGGGAGCAGCAACGCCGTGCCAGCTTCCACGTTCGAGGCATCCACGCCGCCGTTCGCGGCCACGAAACCGTGACGGGTCCGGGTGATCAGCACCCAGGGTGCTTCCGCGACCACCTCGGCGGCCTCCGATCGGGCCAGCGCCTGACGGGCACGACGCGCGTCTCCCGGCGGCAGCGGGACCGTGCGCCCTTCCGCGAGGCTGATCACCTTGGAGGCCACGCACAGCACGTCGCCGTCGCGCAGCTGCGATCCGCCCGCCCGTAGCGCCGCCAGCAGCACTGCAGCCACGTCGTCGCCGGCGCGGAACCGGTGGTCGGTGGGCACCGGGGTGACGGTCAGGGAGCCGGGCATCAGCGCAGCGATCCGGCGACCTCGAGGCAGGTCCGGGCCAACTGCGCCGCGACCGTGACCTCGTCCATCATCGTGTCGGTGGTCACGCACGCCACACCGAGCTCGCGGACGGCCTCGACCTCGGCCGCATCGCGCCGATCGATGACCCACCCGTCCAGCCACTGGCGGTACAGCGCGGCTACACCGCTGGCTGCCACCTCGGCCCCCACCGCCGGCAGCAGCCGGTGCGCCATACCGCGCACCACCTCGCCGCCGATGATCGGCGACACACCGACCACCGGTGCGGGGGTGGTGGACAGGGCCTGACGGATGCCCGGTACCGCCAGGATCGTGCCGATCGAGACCACGGGGTTGGACGGCGCGATCAGCACGACATCGGCGTCGATGATCGCCTCGATGACCCCCGGTGCGGGGGTTGCTGCCTCGGCACCGGCCAGGCGCACTGCACTGACCTCCGGCCGACCACGCTCACGGACCCAGTACTCCTGGAAGTGCAGGTCACGGCCGTCTGTCGTGCTGATCCGTGTCTCCACGGGGTCGTCGGTCGCCGGGAGCAGCCGCAGGTCCACCCCGAAGGCACGGGTGACCTCGGCGGTGGCCGTCGACAGGCTGGCGCCCTCGTTGAGCCGCATCGTGCGGTGCAGGTGGGTCGCGAGGTCGCGGTCGCCCAGGGTGAACCAGGGGTCGTGGCCGAAGCGTTCGAGCTCCGCAGCGACGACGTGGGACTCCTCGGCGCGGCCCCACTGCTGCTCGGGGTGGACCACCCCTGCGAGCCAGTAGGTGATCGAGTCGAGGTCGGGGCAGATCCGCAGCCCGAACCGGCGCAGGTCGTCACCGACGTTGACGATGGCGACGATCTCCTCGGCCGGCACCACCTCGGTCAGGCCCCGCAGGAAACGTGCAGCGCCAACGCCGCCCGCCAGCACCGTGTACATGGCGTCCCTTCTGCAACTGGTCACCGCGGTGGGCAACGGGCGCAGAGCCTAGGGTGTTGTCGGGGCTCGCTACCGTGCCGCCCGGCAGCGACTGGGAGGAGCACGGGTGACCGATACCGCCCCGGAGGTCCTGGCCCGCCTGCGCCCTCGGGCGCTGCACCGGGCAGAGGAGGGCCGCACGCTCACCCGTGACGAGGCGACGGCGCTGCTGACGGCCCGCGACGCCGACCTCGAGCGGCTCCTGGCCGTGGCCAGCCGGGTCCGTGACGCCGCCCCGTGGTATGCCGACGGTGCGTGGGGGCGGACCCCCGACGGGCGTCGGCGGGTCACCTACTCGCGCAAGGTCTTCGTCCCGCTGACCCACCTGTGCCGTGATGCCTGCGGCTACTGCACCTTCGCCTGGCCCCCGAAGCAGGATCTGCCCGCCTACCAGTCACCCGAGCAGGTCCTCGAGGTCGCCCGGGCCGGTCAGGCCGCGGGCTGCACCGAGGTGCTGTTCACCCTGGGCGACAAGCCCGAGGAGCGCTATCCCGCCGCCCGCGACTGGTTGGCGGCCCGGGGCTACGAGACCACCCTGGAGTACCTGCGGGCGGTGTCGATCCAGGTGCTCGAGGAGACGGGGGTGCTCCCGCACCTCAACCCCGGCGTGATGAGCTGGGCGGACCTCGCGACGCTCAAGCAGGTGTCCGCCTCCATGGGGATCATGCTGGAGACCACCTCGACGCGGCTGCTCGCCAAGGGCGAGGCCCACTTCCAGGCCCCCGACAAGGAGCCGGCGCGGCGGCTGGCGACCCTGGAAGACGCTGGTCGGCTGTCGGTGCCCTTCACCTCAGGTCTGCTGATCGGCATCGGGGAGACCCTCGGTGAGCGCATCGACACCCTGCACGCCCTGCGTGACGTCCACCGCCGCTACGGGCACCTCCAGGAGGTGATCGTCCAGAACTTCCGCGCCAAGCCCGACACGGCCATGCGCGACCACCCGGAGCCAACCTTCGAGGATCTGCTGGCCACGATCGCCACGGCGCGGATCGTGCTGGGCCCCACGGTCCACCTGCAGGCCCCGCCG